>Ga0335085_10005322_pt1 | contig 20722 bp, 24 predicted proteins | sample Lox_Sample_45_FD_206712 | JGI IMG/M metagenome (GOLD analysis project Ga0335085, IMG submission 206712) | Soil microbial communities from Loxahatchee National Wildlife Refuge, Florida, United States - Lox_Sample_4.5 | ecosystem: Environmental > Terrestrial > Soil > Wetlands | place: USA...
GGTCGCCCCGCGCCTTCCGGCAAACATCACAAATGGGACAAACTCTTTCTGAGAGTCAAACCGGCCGATAATAAGCCGAGCTGAATCGCCCCATCTGCACTCTACGCGCCTCTGCCGAAAACTCACGTAGCTCACGGCGGGTGCTCCGTCCTTTTGCAGCAGTGAAGTCGCGTCGACCGCCTCAAATGAGATGCTTGATATGCTGTTTGTCCTCGTTAGAAGAGCCGAAGTTGAAGGGCTGCCCAACGCTGCTCAAACCAAGGCAAACCATACCGGGCTTTGGTTTCAACGAGCGCTGGCGCAATAGTTAGAAAGTCCTCTCTGGTGGGGTATTCGTCGGCGCGGCGTTCCCGCCAGACGTAGGAAAACCCATCTGACTCCTCTACCTCAATGCCGAGTTCAGCCGATAACCGGTTCAATTCCAACCGCGCCTCTGTTCCGCGATCGAACACATTAATCTTTTCCACGGCCCGATCTGCCTTGCCTCTGGCGGAATAGATACGGCGCACACGGTAGAGCGCCCATTTCTCCGATTCGATCTTCCTCCGGTATGCGTCCACGGCAGCCTGGTTTTGGGCGCTAATTGTGATCTGGATCAGTGAACCGGCCTTATAGAGCGCGCTGCGGGGATTCAGCGTCAACGATAAATGCTCCAGCGCCAAGGCATCCGCGACTTGGTCCGGGTGTTCCAGGTGGCGCGCCATCGCCTCCGGGCGCAGTGTATTAAATGGACAGTACACACACGCAGATTTTTTCCACGAAACGCCGAGTACGGACCTCAGGTACTCGATGCATGCGTCGCGGTTCCACCCCCACTCCAACAGTGGATAGAATACTTCTCGCTCGAGCGTGTTGTACTCCGAGCTGCGATTGATCCTGTGCGTTTCATCGGCATTGAAACCAAATGCTATCCGCTCGCTGAACGAATACTCACTCTTGGCGATCCGTTGACTCTCTTCGGCGTGGTAGCCGATGGCGTGCCGCGCATGTCCACGCACGTTGGTCTTAATCCATTGCTCGATCACCCAAGCCTTAAACTTCAGCGCACAACGGTGGACGCCACCATACTGAGGGACTGTTCCGTTGAGCCTCAATTCGTCTGAGAGCTTGTAGTCTCCATCGAGAAACACTTTCTCCGGTAGGCGCGAATCGTTGAGTACGGTGATACCGGAGGCCTCAAAATGCCCGCGGCGCGCCACTTGCACATAGCGAATTCGATTGGAGCGCATCAGCGGAAGGATGTGTGTCTCCACGTCTCTACCGGTGTCGCGGTATTCGTCTCCCACTTGTGCAGTGACTACGATTAATTCATTAAGAGGACAGGGTCTGGCTTCCGGGCTCATGAGCCATCGAACGAGGATCGCGGACGATTCCACGCCCATCCCATAGGAAAGTATCGTCGGCATGGCAGAGACTGCCTCCTCACGGGTTGCTTTGGTCTGAGAGAGTTATGTCGTCAGTGAGAAGCGGCGCAGAGAGTCATTCCTGACCGACCGGCGCTGTCTGGATGCGCACCGGCGGGCCTGGCAGTTGATGATCGAAGAATGCCTGATGGGCTTCCCGCAGCCAGTGCCGCAACTCCGGGATCTCCGGAATCAACTGAGCGCCGCGCTCCAACAATCCGGCCCGATCACCGGTTACTATCAGCGCGCAACACGCGTCGCAAGCCGCCCAGCCGCTATCGCTGGTTGCCACGATGTTGCCAACGACGGTGGCGAACGGTTGCGCTTCGAACCTCCAGCACGGCTGGGTTGCACTGCAAAAATCACAGAACATAAGAATGACCTCCTTTAACGACCAGGCACCTCTGCGAACGCTTGGAGTGCCTCCGCAAGTGCCCGCACAGCGGCGGCAAGGTCGCCCGATTCCCAGCAGGTGAGCACGCCGCGTCCTGCTTGGACAAGCTCGACTAGCGAAGGGTCGGGGAGTTGTCGTCGCCAGCAAGGCCCCCGGTTTGTCGTGGCGTCGGCCACCGCTTCGACGCGATCATCTTCGACGTAGATCACGCCGGTGTCTCCAGATTGATCGCCGTCCCAACTCACTTCCCCCGACAACTTGTAGCCGTTCGGCTGAAAGAACCTCGCGACCAGCAGCCGCAGCCATCCTTCCTGTCCATCGCGGGATTCGCCCTCAATGCTCAGGCAACCGTCGCTGTACTCCCAATCGCATCCGCAACACAGATCCCGCCCGTCATTGGCGGTGATTCCCAGTCGTTCGAGGTTGTGCGTTCTGAGAGCGTGTTCCAGCAGCGTGGCGCGATCCGCATCCAATTCGGGCGAAATGGTGATCTCGCCGGTGTAGTAAACGGAATAGCCCATGTGATTCCTCTTCTCCGGTGCCCGACGCCCTGGTCATTCGTCGAGCCGGAACTTGCGGCGTGGCATCGTGACCACCATCGCGTCCAATTTTGCGGCAATCTCCGACATGCCCGTCTTCAGCCGGGAACGAAGGTCTGCGGTTGTCCGGATCTCTTCGGCCGTTACGCCCGAGAGAAGCGCCCGCGTCTTCTCCACCTGCTCTTTCAGCTCAGCGTCGTCGGAGATGTTCCGAAAGTCGAATGTCACGAGGAAGTCGCAAAGGTTCGCCACTGTCGACTTCTTAAAGACCTTCGGCTTTCCGTTGTCGGACGCCTCCAGCCGGTCAACCATGTGATTGACCAGGCCCGCCATGGATTCCCGGAGCAAGACCTGAGCCTCGCTCTGAGCTTCGGCAAACCGCTGTGCGGCTTTGTCCCGTTCTTCCTCCCAGATGCGACCGGATATCGTCTTGAGCTGGCCTGGCACGCCGTACGCGACATATCGCCAGGTGAAATAGAATCGCGCCTTCACCATGTCGATCTGTGGATAATCGGTGGGGTTGTGGAGAACTCGCAGGCGTTCGCTCATGCTCTCGCACAGTGTCGGGTAGGAATTCAGAAAGCGATCCACCAATTCGGAGCGGTCGCGTTCAAACTCGCGGAGCTTGCAATCTACGTCCTCGATCAGGGGAACCGCGAGGAAACGCGTCCCCGTCTCGAATGGAACACACACGCTGTCGAGATACTTCTTCACCCGGCGATCGATCTGCTTGATCGCCTCGAACTCGTTCGAGACAAGAATCTTCTTCGCGACCCGGAGTAGCTGTTTGTCCGTGTCCACTTCGACCTGTGAGCTGGACACCTTGCGGGAATCCCCGAGCAAGCCGAATTTCACTTGCAGGATGACGGTACTTTCCGACAGGCTCTGCTCCTGTCTTGCGATTGGGATGGCCAATGCAGCCATAAATACACTTCTCCTTTTGTTTTCAGATGAATTGCTGAATTCGTGATCGTCTGGTCAGTTCGTCGTAACGGCGGAGACCAGTTCGTCGTACCACCAAGCCTGGTGCGCTGTTGAAACGGGAAGGCCCAGCATCTCGAGGGTGCGACAGCGGTCGGCCAACTCCAAAGCCGCTTCGTGGGCGTCCTCGTACTTGTCAAAACTGAAGTGGTCCACCTGGACGCCCTTCCAGTACACGTACCCGCGATGGTCTTTCCGGAGGTTCTCGATGCCGTGGTACCAGGGCTGAACATACGTGCCGCCCGCAACCTGGGTATAAAGCTGCTCGAAGCAATCTCGCCCACCTCGGAGACCATGTCGTTGACCGCCAGTTCGATGGGGCGCAGGTGTTCCGGTGCAAGGTCATCTCCATCGCGAGTGCGTTGAAGAATCTCAATCGCCTTTTCGCAGGTCGTCATTCTAAACCGGCGATAGTGGTATAGTTTGGCCCACAACCTCACAATCAGAATGTCGGCGATTCACCAGACTAACGAATGGCTTAGCAGGAGGATAAGGGCTATGGATTGGCGTTTTTGGCGTTGGTTTCGACGAAATGCGAGCCACGCCAACACTGAGGAGATGCCCGCAGCGGTGATCCGGGCTGAAAAACGCTCATCTCGTTTCTCCATCGCTGAGACATGTTTCGGGATTCTAGTTGTGGCTGGCGTGCTGTATGAGGATTGGGATAACTTGCCCATGATCGTTCATCCCAATTCGCCAGCCGGGAGGATGGCCATAGGCGGAATTGTCGTAGCGTTCGGCATAGTCGCCGAAGTATGGTCCAGTTCTCGTTCATCCAAGGCCGAGCATGAGGTACGCGACTGGTACGCCATGCGCGTCGCTGAATTGAACTTACAACGCGCCAAGATCGAAGAGAAGCTTCTGCGTACTCTCGGCCCGCGGAAGATCGACGATGCAAAGCGCGAAAGCTTAGCGCACCTAACCCAAGAGTTATTGCCGACCAGTTCCTTTTTGGTTATGCTGTGTCCGCAGAAAAACAATGAAGACCAAAGGGAGGCTCTGGATTTTGCTTGGCAGCTTGCAGAAATCTTCCGATGCGCGGTATGTTCGACTAACGAAGATATGCGGTGGGAAGTGGAGGATGTCTGGATTCGGCCTTCAGCCATCGATTCCAGTGAAGTAAGGGAGGGTACCGCTAGGGCCGTTGCGGGAATATTGAGACTTGGAAATATTGCATACCACGGCCCCATACCAGCCGTGCTTCCGAGTGAATTTGTATACATGCTGGAACGCGGTACAGGGCGCATTGCCGGGTTTCTGAAATCGGAAGATGTTCTGCGTCCGCTGTTGATTGTGGTTGGGAAGAAATCGCAGCCCGTATTCCGGCTGGATGACTGATTCAAACTATACCAGTGCCAAACCTTCCAGTTGCACACGGCGCATTCAGTTGGCACCTTTTTATGAGATCTCCGAAGACTTTGAGCGCTGGGCTTCCTGAAAATCCGCCCAGGCGCGCTGGATCGACTTCCTCCAGACACTTAGCCCAAAGCAGTACTCGGGTTTATTTGTCTCAATGTTGCTCCTGACGGATACCGGCCGTCGACCGGTACGCTTATCGACCCTGACGTATCTGATCATGATTGGATTCCCTCCCGGTCGCATGGCCACCCGACCGGTTCACGACCGTCGCTAAACGATTCGGCTCTTGGGTTGCCAGGGGCGTCGGGATACACCGTTACGTTGGTATACCCAAAAACGGGAAGCCGGTGACTGTGGTTGCCCCGTCTTGGCCGATTGACACTTCGACAATAGGCTCTCCAAAGTCGTTCTGCTGGTATCGCGTTGTGAACAGGTGCAGATGCTGATTGCGGCTGGATCGCAGGGGAAGCGCTGCCGGCGCAAGCCGGTTATATCGCCCCATCACAGCAAAATCCAGGTGCGTTCTAATCAGTTCCCAGGTCGCGATCTTGTCCCAGCAGTCTTCAAATGTGAAGAAGCGGCCTCGCTCCAACTCATGAACCGTGTATCCCGTGAACATTCCGAAACTCAGCGAGGATGCGCCACTCTCCCGCAATCTTTCGATGAGTTCCAGCAGCGAACTTGCCTGCTGCATCGGCTCGCCACCCGAAAACGTCAAACCCTCGATCTCCCCGGCCTGGTGCAGGGCGATTACGCGCTCGGTTATGTCATTCGGATCGGTCGGCGACACGCCTTCGAATGGATGGCTCGCCGGATTCCAGCATCCGGAACAGTTCAGAGTGCAACCTTGAAACCACAGCACTGCCCGCCTGCCCGGCCCATTGGCGCGGCTGACAGGAACGAATCCGTGCAGCAACATCGTACGCCTGCCTTTCAGTGACCAGTCCGGACCTGGTCTTCGGTCTGCTTCGCGCTGTAGAACGAGTTCTTCTTCCGTTCCGTCTTTACCTTGTCCCCACCGCGAAAGTCCTCGAACGCTCGCGAGCAACTGTTGTTGGCGAATCCGTCGAGGTCGATCGAGCTATTCCCACTCTCGTCGATGGTGATCGTAATGGTTTGCTGCGACATCGCCCCTCCTATCGGACCGCAAAGCGGAGCTGAATTTTCTCGCCTTGCTCCGTCTTCACAACTTCCCGGCCCTTAAAGACATAGCCCTTCGACTTCGCCGCGGCAATCGTCTGTTTCTCCTTGTAGAGTTGGCGGATGCGATTCAGCCATTTCTGGTCGAATCCGATGGCCTGATCATACTCGCTGAGCTGCGCAGCATATCGGCCGTTCGCCGTCTTTGCGAAGCCGATGTCGTTCGACGCCGAGTCCAACTCCCGCCGGCGTACGATTATGTGCGCCCTCTCCGGCCGCTCATGACCCTCGTACCCGATCAGCGGCGCCCCGTCAGGATGGACTTCCGGGTGGTAGCCCATTTCGGCGAGGGCGGCGATCAGATACTTCTGTTCTTTGATTTCCGTTTCCAGAGTCCCGTATTTGCTCATTTATGCCTCCACAGCCCGGATGCGCCGCGACGCACCCGCGGCCAATGTACTTGTCGCCTCCTCAAAGCGATACAGCCCTGCGTTCGAGGCGTTGATGAATTTCCCGGACGCCTGCTGCCGCAAGGATTTCACCTGTTCAGCAGCCGACTTCGAGATGGGAACCGTGTATTGCGCAGCTTGCCGCAGAGGCATCTTCAGCCTCCCCGCCTTCCTGCAGCACTCCTTGATTTCCGCTCCGGTCCAGCCCTCGTCGTCCGGGCGCTCGCCGGAAACAGCGTATTTCCTCTCGTAGATCTGCCAGATCAACTCTCTTTCGGCGGCTGACGGCAGATCGAAGAAGAAGGTCCCCAACGTAAAGCGCCGGCGCAGCTCGGGCGGAAGCGAAGCGATCGAGTTGCATGTAGCGATGAACAGCGCTCGGCCCTGGCTGACGGCCTCGACCACCTTGAGGGCCGCTCGGAGGCGTTCACCCGAGCCGCCAACTAGCGAACTCTGCATGGCGCCAAGGTCAAACGCGATCGTCGGGATTCCGGCAGAGTTTCCGGTTGCCTTTGCCGCGGCACTCTTTGCCGCCCCTGGCGGGCCGATGAAAATCAGGCCGTCCGCCTCGGTATCCTGCATCCACGTGAGCATCGTGCCGGTCATTTCGGTCTTGACGCCCGACAGATCGGTTCCGGTGCCGGCGAAGGCCTTCTCGATCTCATCGAGAAAGACAACGACACGTGGTGGCTCCGCACCCGCAAGAACCGCCCGCAGGAACGTCTTCACGTTTTCACAGCCGCCGATGTCGGCAAATGTCTCTCCGCCGCGCCAGATTTTCAGCCCCGGCGACTGCTCGATGGTCTGCCTCTTTCGCTCCCAGAGTTGCTCGATGTCGAGGCCGTCCCTGGACAGCGACATGGCTACAACCTGTTCCGCGGGAAAGGCGGCGAGGCCGATCAGCGCGTCAACCGCCCGCTGCATGTCCGCCTCGCCAAGGGCACTCATCTCCGCCGCCTCGACGGTTTCCCGGACGATCCGCGACAACTCTTCGCACGATGGAAGAGGCTCGTCTAGCATCAGGACGTCCTGGGCCAACTCCTCGGGCAGGCAGGCGCTCAGCGTAGTCAGCAGGATCAACATGCAACCGCGTCTTTTGTACGCGTCGCGAAGATTCCAGATGCCCTGTGTCACTGCAGCATCGCGGTAAAACCGATGAGCGTTCGCGACGAAGAGAAGCGAATCCTGCGCGATCTTTTCAGCGATCTCGAACAGTGCTTCCAAACTGACGGCCGCTGGCTCCATCTCGCCCAGGATCTCTGAGGCGTGCCGCTGTCCGGCTTCATTCGCGCCGGCGAGGCCGCGCACCGCGTCCCAGTGAAGCGCGGGAGTTTCATCGTCTTTCAACGTGGACAAGATGAGCTGAATCGCGCTCGCCGGATCCGGCGTCCGGACTGCGATCAGCGGAGTCGACACACGTCGAGCGGCGCGGAATGTCTGAGCAAAAGACGCGGTGGTACGAATCACGATAATTCTCCTTTTAATTGGTGGGTCGTGTTCTGGACCGGAAGGGGGCGTCGGCGGTCGCGCCGGTTGGAAACGAGATTTATTATCGGGTCAGTTTCGAGGGAGCAGTTCGAATACGGTTACCACCGTGACAATGCGGATGAATCAGCGATTTGCCGACTATTCGTCCTGACTCAGGCCGGCCGGATCGGGGCTTGACATGTGACATTTGTCGCGCATAAAATGTGACAGATGTCGCGTATGATTCTACCTCGACGAGACCATGAAGATGCCTAAAGCGGCGCATGACCGATTGACCCGGCGGGAACGGGAGATTATGAATGCCGTTTTTGCACTGGGCAACAGTGCTTCCGCGGAGGAGATCCGCACACGCCTGACGAGCCCGCCGAGCGATTCGTCCGTTCGCGTGATGCTCGCGAGGCTCGAAAAGAAAGGCTGTCTGAAGCACCAGCAGGACGGGCTCCGCTATATGTACTCCGCCACAATTTCCCCGGCTGTCGCCAAACGCACAGCGCTGCAACAGTACCTGCAGACGTTTTTCGGAGGCTCGCTGCGGCAGATGATGACGGCTCTCGTGTCCGAGGCCTCCTGGACCGATGACGAACTCAATGCCCTCAAAGACGAGATCGACCGTGTCCGTTCCGAAAGGAAGCATTTATGATACCCGCCATGACTGGAGCCGTGCTTGCTGCCGGCGGCAACTCGCTGGCCGCGTCGGTAGTCGCGAAGGTTACACTCACAACGGCATTGGGCCTTGCCGCAGCCCGCCTGGCACGCAGGAACCGCGCGGCGCTTCGTCATGCGCTGCTGGTTGCCACCTTCGGCGTGATTCCGGTGCTGCCAATCGCCTCCATCCTTGCGCCGCCGATCCGTGTCGCCGTTCCGATCATCGTGCGGAGTCGAGCCACGCTGCCACCTCCCGAGGACTCTATTGATGCGCTTCCGTCCGGGTCGCCAACGGATGCCGGCGTTCGTACGACGCCTGCAATTTCGCAAACGTGGAGGTTCTCTCTGTCCGATCTGTTGCTCGGGGGATGGATCGCGGGCACCGCGCTTTTTCTGATCCAGCTTGCGATTGGCCTGGGGCAAGTTCGCTCGTTACGCCGATCCGGCTCACCGTGGCGGCATGGGCAATCGGTCGCCCAAACCCTCGCTCTCGACGCGGGTATTCATCGGCGCATCGAAGTTCTGCTTCACGAGGCAGTGCCGGGACCAATGACCTGCGGAGTCATGCACCCCGCAATCGTGCTGCCTCAGGACGCAGAGGGCTGGGAGAGCGAGGATCTGAATCGCGCGATGATACACGAACTGGAGCATGTACGGCGTGGCGACTCGGTCAGCCGGTGCTTCGCGCGGGCCGCCTGTGCGGTGTATTGGTTCCATCCCCTGGTTTGGATCGCGTGGCGGAAGCTCGTTCTGGAAGCGGAGCGCTCCTGCGACGATGCGGTGCTTCGACGCTCGGAGGCAACCGCTTATGCCGACCAACTGGTCGGACTCGCCAGGCGCCTGTCGATAAGCCGGAGACCGCCAATCGTTGCCATGGCGAACCGTGCCGATCTCGCGGCGCGGGTCGGCGCGGTGCTCGACAGCCGGCAGAAGCGCGGCCAGGCAGGGGCGCTCTCGCTCGGGATCGCGTGCGCCACCGCCGTGGCGCTCGTCATTGCGATGTCGCCTCTTGTGGTGGTCGCCTCGCCCCAAGCCGAGCCACGCCCTACCTTCGAAGTAGCCTCGGTGAAACCCATAGACCGGGCGACAATGCACCGCGACCACGAGGGACGCCAACTCGATGGTGGGCGATTCGTCGACAGAACGGACCTGGTACAGTTCATCGTCATGGCGTACATTAGCGTTACCGGCCGCGGCTGCATTGTGAAAGCAGCTCTTGGAGAGGACTGCCCTATGATCGCAGGGCAGCTGCCGGCGTGGGCCAAGACGGACAGGTTCGAAATTCAGGCCAAGGTGCCGGCCAATTCTCTTCCCGGCTACACGGCTCGGCAATTGCGCGATGGTGATACGCCGGAACTCAGCCTGATGCTCCAGGCATTATTGGAGGATCGATTCCATCTGAAGGTGCACCAGGAAATGAGAGAGATTCCCGTGTACGCGCTGACTGTTGGGAAAAACGCAGCAAAGCTCAAACAGACCCCTCCAAAAGGAGAGTTGATGAAAACGGCGGGCGGCAGCCTGGTCGAGAGACACGGACTTCAAGGTATGCAATCGGTTCCAACGCAGGATGGCACGACAAGGATGAGATTGAACTTCCAGGCCAGCTCCATGCAGGACGCCGTCGACGCACTGGAGCGGTACTTCGACCGGCCCGTCCTGGAGCGGACCGGCCTCAAAGGAGATTACGATTTCGCCATCGAGTATGAGGTGGACCAAAACCGGCCCGGGCCGGCAACGGCGGGTAACACCTCCGGCTTAGGCGGTAATTTTTTCAATCCGTTTACCGGCCTGACCAGTTCCGCGCTGTCCGTAGCTCTACAGGATGTCGGTCTCAAGTTGGAATCGACGAAGGCTCCAGTCGAGGTCCTGGTAATCGATCACGTGGAGAAACCCTCCGGCAACTGACGGATTACAACAAGGAATAACTCGAATCGGGGCCGACAGCCTTGGTGTCTTGCAGACGATAACGTATGCCGTCGTCTGTCATCTCCGGCAAAAAAGCTGCGCGGCACTTGGCTGGAAAACGCGCTACCACTGATGTGGCCAGACCCTCTCAACGGGACCGCTCGACGCCATCCCGATCATGCATCAGGCACGGCGCCGCAATCTGCGGCGTATTCGCCTCCAGACTTTCGTGTCAGCTCGCAGCGCGACCAAGGCCCCGCTGGTCAAGTTCAGGAACCCCCCGTGATATGCCATCTGCTCACCCCGAAATAGACGACTAAGCAGCGCAAGTGCGTGGTTTGCCAGCGCCTGGTTGATGAACGGATGCTGCCGCTCCAGTGCCTCAGCGGCGCTACAACTGGGTTGCTGATCGTCATCGAGTGCCGGATCAACGATCTCGGGGAAAAGTTCCGAAACTGAACGCAGCCGCTGCGCCTTATGCTTATTAGCCCGATTGAGAGGCTGTCCGAGCACAAATTGCCCCGTGTCGGCGTTGTTGCCAATATCGAGCCAGTAGCCGATGCCGCAATATGGGTTCGTGAGAGCTTCGTGAATCTTCGCCCTGGCGGAGCGGCTGTCCACGCAACCGATGACGAGGTCCAGATCGTTATGCAAATCGTGGCCGGTGCTCAGATGCTGCGGGACGGCCTGCCAGTCTAGTCCCCAAAACAGGTTCAGGCGGTTGATAAGTACAACGGATTTGAATAGCCCAATCTCACTCGCGGAGAATGGCTGGCGGACACAGTTTGCAGCCGATATCCGGTCCGCGTCGATCACGGTCACGGCCAGGCCAGAGGGGTGTCCGCCGGCGATCAGCGCCTGGTGAAGATGCGGCAACCCGCCGACAATCGCGCTGCCCGTCCCCCCGCAACCGACCACCGCTACCTTAATGGTCCGCCGAAGCAGGTAGGGATGAATGGTGTGCATTCAATCCTCCCGGCCTTGGACAAACGCTCCGAGGGTATCGCCGCTTTTGACGAGCAACTCTGCGGGGAATACCGCCTCACTATCCGCCAGGTCCCGCCACAAACCGAGGAAACCTTCCGGGTGCGCCGTCGGGCGAGCGCCAATTGCGGCATGAGTGAATTCGCTTTCAAAAAACGCCCTTTCCCACGGCTTCATCGCCTCGAGACATAGCTTCTCCGGAGTACGCATGCTGCCCTGGCACACGCGGCCGGCGCCATCGCAGTTCCAATACGGGGCGAACATCAGCCCTGTGTCGGATCTGGGCCTCTTGTTCTCGGCCAGTGCGCGCACCGCAAGTTCCGACCCACATACTCTGAACACCAGCGGCGGTTGGGGGAACAGGTGCCCGTTCAGCGTTCGGCCGTCGCTCGAGTCTCTGAAGAACATCACGCGCCGTTGCGGCCGGGTCCACCAAACCAACATGTCTGGCGTGCGCGCGAGAACGTTGGCGGGAAGAATCTCCCGCGCTACTGTCTGCCCGAGACCCTTCGCCAGCTGGCGCAGGAAGTCAACGGTGAGCGGTTCACCGGCGTCGAGATAAGGCGGTCCGCCATCGGGCGAGTTTTTTGGCTCGTGGACGGTCGCGAATGCTTCCTGGCCGTCCGAATACAGCAGGATCGCCTTTGAAAGGCCGTAGCTTCGATTCGACCCAAAATGCACTGTTTTCGTCATCTCCAGTCCTCCCGCCGGATCGGCTCCCAACCCGGAACCAAATCGAGGACCCCGCGAGCGGCTCCGAGGGCATCAAGAGCGCCTTTCAAACACTCGAACGCTCTCTTCGTGCTTTTCAAATCGGTGCCATCGAGCGGAATGAACGGCCACGGTTCGGGCGTTGCTTCGAGCATCATCTGGCTTTCCTCGTCGAAGCACGCCTCAATGGCATCGCCCTGCTGGTAAATCGCCAAGAGGATGGGAACGGGCGGATTGCAGTCACAGAACGCATCCTGCACCGTTTCCGGGATCTCCGGGAACCGCACGCGGCGCGCAATCCGATCAAGCTCCAGCGTTGATTTGACCAGACGCGAGACGGGCTTCCCGGGTGCGAGTCGCTCCAGCATGGTCCCAAGTGCGCGGCGCCCCAGCGGCCGTTGCTTCATACAGGACGGCAGCAGCTTGCTCCGGTCGGGCAGCGGCGGCCGCCCTTCTTGATCCGTTTCGGTTTCGTAGTCGGCTTCGAGCATCTCGAGACGCTGCTCTGCGTCACGATCGTCGTAGACCCGGAACAGGCGCCCGAGGCCGTGCAGGAACATTCTGGCGAACGTCACTGGCAGTTGCGGGTGCTCCTTTTCGCAGAGAGCGAGGGCCGGCCCAAGGTTCACGAAACCGCACGAGGCGGCCTCCATATAGAGAAACATCCGGGAACCATCGGGCTCATCTTCTGTCTCACACCATTCGTGCGGCTCCGTCGAAAGGGTTACCGAGAGTTCGAAGGCGCCGTCGATCCGAGCCTCAGCCCGCCGCTTCACGAATCGGTCGAGAGTACGGTGCAGGAACTTGGACGGCTCCCGGCCGCATCCGGACCAATCCGACGGATTGCCGATGCCGAGTTCAATCAGGATGGCTGCGAAGCGGGCCGCGGCTGCGTCGCTTCCAAACGAGGAATGGCGCAGGCCGACATGATCGAGTCGCGGAATGCTGAGGCTGGGTCCGGGCGCAATCAGCCAGGGGGCACGAGCCCGGCCGGCGCCTTCAGGGCTGAACGCTTCCGGCCGTAAGTGTTGTGCTGGAGCGCTTGTGCGAGGATTTGACAGGACTGCTGGAACTGCGGACATTTCTTGAACTCCCGAACAATCTCGCTGGTCTTGCGGGTTCGCCCCTCGACTACTCGCTGAAGCTCTCGCAGCACGCTCTTCTTCGTCATCCCTTGGTGCCGATCGCCTTCGCAAAGTGGTAGACCAGCTTGTTTCCTACCGCTTCCGGCCCTGTAACGGCCGCGGTTGCGATCTCCGGATATGTTGCCGAAAATGCAGTGCGCACTTCCTCGACACTGAGCTTCGGATTGGGGTCAGGCAAACGAACTCCGTCATAACGGAATTCCCGGGCCATGGTTTCGATGGTCATTGACTTTCAAACCTCTCTCTCTTTTCCTCTTCCCGCGTGTCAATCGGGATCGGAGCTCTCTGATTCGTCAGGATGCTCCGGCTGGGGCGCCGTGGAGGGGCCACTGGAAGCCACCGTCGTGGTCCCCTCCGTCGACGTCGGAGCGTCGAACAGACTCCCGTTTTCGACTGGCGTTGGGGATGTTTTGCTCCCGAACACCGGCTTGCCGTCCTTGAAATCCGCGGTCGGAGCCGGGGTCGCTGGAGGGATGTTTGCCGTCTTCGATCCGTTTCCCTTCTTCTTGTCATCCACCTTCTTTCGGTTCTCAGCTTCGACCGCCTTAATCGCGGCTGCGTGTTGGGTCCTCAGTTCGTCGAGGTTAGACCCCGTTTTCGTGACTGATTCGGTAAATGACGTTAATTGGCCCGGCAGCTCACGGTCGAGTTCCTCGGCTTTCCCCGTAATCGAGAGCGGCACCGTGAGTGCTCCGTTCTCGTCCGAAGTTCCCTCCAGTTTTCGAGGGATGACGTTGACCCTGAGTAATCCCTCGCCGACATCCGAAATGGTGATCATCACGACGCGCTGTTTGAGCAGCGGCATCAATTCTGTAAACACTTTGTTTGATTTCTCCTTCCTTCTCGCAGAACGCGAACTTCGCCGCCAACCCCGGTTAAACCTTCTGCTGCCGTCAAACGCGCTTGCCCGCGTATCTGGCTATAATCCGGCCAGAATATGAATCACGCAGATCCCAACACCATGCGCGCGAGGGCGCGGCAAGCCACTGAGATTCTCAAGGCGCAGCTTCTCGACACCGGAACGGTCGAGCCACTGGTGGCGCTGTATTTCGAGGACCACATTGAGCAGGTTCAGTTCGAAGATCCGTCCGTCCTGGACCACTTCGATATCCGAACAGAGCGGAGCTTCGACTATCTACGTACCCTGGTGGGACTCAAGACGCCCCAGGCTGCGATGATCACGCTGGACGTTCGAATGGGGCCGTTCGAAAACGATGAACGCGAGGTTGTGGCCGAGAAAACCGCCGTCTTCCTGATGCTCGACTCTCCGCTTCTGACGATTCAGGTCATCCTGCCTTACACACGTTCAGGTGGGAGGATCGCCGTGTCAAGGGTTCACTATGCCGAGGTGCCCGGCGACGAAAACGCCGCGCCTTGTCAGCTCTTCAAGATTTTTCCAGGCGCACCCGTTGCCGTGTGCTGATCACAAGGCTTCAGGTCACCTGAAGCTTGAACCGGTTAATCGCCAAGTCTGCCCCCTCGACTGCCTTCTCAAGGTTAAGCGACTGCTTGATCGCCTCCAGGTCGAGCGTGATCTCCTGCTTCCGGAGCACCGATAGCAGGGTGTTCCGGGAGTCCTCAGAAGTTCCCGCGAGAAGCTCCTGCCATTGAGGAAGCGGAAGCGTAACGGTCACGCGCTTGTATTCGGCCGGGATCTTCTGCTCGTCGAAGACATTCACCGACGGCGGGCACTTCCGCTTTTTCAGCGTGTTCGTGCGGCCCTCCAGCTTTTTCACGCCAAGCCACTCGAGAACACGCAGCACCATACAGCTTACGCGCTCGGCAGTCGCTTCAAAGTGCTTTTGGCGAGCCTGGAGGCGCTTCACTTCCGCCTTCGCCAGCTCAGCCATCGCTTCGCAGAAATGGATGAACTCTGCCACGCGATCGCGTTTTTCAACCGCTCCCTCCAGGTACGCGGTCAAAGCGGTCTCGATCTCCGCCGTAAGGCCTTCCTCTTCGGCCGACTCCGCCAACAGCATCAGGCTCTCTTCGATTTGAAACAGCGTGAATGCCTTCGCGAGTTCCATTGGAGCTGTGAACTCTGCCACAACCGTGCTGGTCCCGTCGTTACTGTCTGACATTGAGAGTTTCCTCCATCCGGTTGAAGACCCGCACTGCCTGATCGGGGTTCAGCCTCGCTTTCGGGTGTAGGCGCAGCTCCCGCAAGATCTTTGCGTACTCAGAACCGCCCAAAGCCCTCTTTGTCTCCCCAAACCGGCTTCGGAACGCATCCAGCAGTACCCGATAGACCTCGCGAGCCTTCTCCAGACTGGGGATGCCCGTCACTTCGCGGTAGCCATGTCGGCCGAGAATTTCGCCGTACTCGCGCGCGCCCAATACGGCTCGCATGCTGCTGAAACGCGCCGCCGTGTTCCGGCCCGTCAGTCCAGTCGGGGCCGGACCGTTACTCCGCCCACTGTTCTGTGCGGGCGGTACCTTTGGCGCCGGAGTCCGTGTCGCAGAGCTCGCGCCGTCCTGCCGGCCAGCGCCGGGATTTTCATACAACCCCTTGTACACGTCCATCCCGATCCCGAGATAACTGGCGCACTTCGAGAGCGCGTCCGTACAGGCGCCCTTGTACGCGTCGCCCCGGTCGGGGTTGTCATTTCCTCCGAATTGCTCGATGGCGATCGCATATCGCGGGATCGACAGTGTCGCTCTCACCACAATCATCCGCCCCGTTTCCACGACTTCGTTATCCACGTGCCAGCCGTTGAGGCCGAATACCTCGTTGAGCCGTTCGACAACGTAAATCACTTTGATCACGGACAGGCCCGGCTTCTGTGGATTCGGAGAGACCGCCTCGCGCGGAAGGGGCTCTTTCAACTTGAGCTTTAGATCATCAGGAAGTTGAACGGCGTCAGCGGAGTTCTCTGTCACTGACGGCGGTGGCGCGGCGCTGGAATGGGCGTGCTCGACACCGTTTACTGATTGCATGTCTCCTCCCTTTCCAAATGGCGATCTCGGTTCTCCCCGCGCGCCAACTCCTGTTATTGCGAGGTTGGTCGCAAGCCCACCGTTCTTCGGCGGCCGAAGGTGTCAGATCAGGTAATGCCCTGTTGTTTCAGAAGTTTAGGTCCGCACTGGCCATGATTCGTCTCCATATGCGCAGTTTTTGAATTAAGGTTATGCTCCAGGCAGGAATGGATTCATCGGTTGATGCAGCCGCACCTGTCTCGGCCGTGCCGGCAATACCAATGCTGGCGCGCGTGCTGGAAATCAGACCCGGGGACTCAAACCTCGTCTCCGTTTTGACGGAACTCGGCGACTACCGGCTCACACGCCTCGTGGCTTCGAATGTGCGGCCCGGCGATGAAATCTTTGTGGCCGACTCCGGAGGCGCAGCCACTCCAAACACAGAGGTCTACATCCACAAGCCCGCGACACGCGGAGCAGACGTCTATCAAGTAAAGGCCGGCTATGCCGCGCTGCCGAAGCTGGACAAGCGAGAAGAATCGTTCGTGCGCGTTCAGGTCCCCGACAGCCAAATGGGCATCGACGCGATTCACATTCCTTGTGCTGAAATTCGCGATTACTTCTTTGCGGGGACTCGCAAGGGCTCATGGACCAGCCAGAAAGACTTCTACTACATGCTCGGCCTGCCGAGGGACGTGACGTTCAAGGAACTGCGGCTGGGCTATCGGCTTCGCCGCATGGAGTTGCTGAAGGAGAACGCATCGAAAGTCGATCTCGCGGCCATCGAACGCGCCTACAATTTGCTGGCGGACCCGCACATCCGTGCCGAGTATGACGCCTTGCTGAGGAACTGTTTGACCCCGGTCGCGTTCCCGTACTCCGGATTCGGATCTTTGCTGGTACAGGGGGAACGTTCGCGGGACAACGGCGTCTTTTTCGCAAACCGCATTCTGGCCTTCATGCCCGAGCGCCGCCGAAGAACCGTCTCGGTACCTCTCCGCAAGCTCGATTATTTCGAGGACTACGCAATCCTCCGCGACCGCAATCGAAGGATCGAGGTGCTCCTCGACCATGAACTGCTGCCCCTCCGATGGGACCCGACGTGGAGTCGATGGCGCCATCTCATTTCAGCAACCGTCGAGGTGGAGGCGGATTTTATTCGTTCGGGCCACTATCGGAAGCGCGGCGGCGAATGGAAACTGATCGAATGTGAAACCGCGCTCCCGAGCCGGACGGAGGTTACAATTCCTGATGATCTCGAGCAGGAGATCCTGAAAGCACGCTGCACCCACACGCGCTTCGGCCAATACTGGAAACAGATCGACCGCCTGCGCGCGCACGTCGTGGAGATACCTACGGAGCGCGATGAGTTGCGACGGCTCTGCTGGAATCTGGGTCTGCCCGGCGATTTTGATGTCGCGCAGATCAACTGGCGTCCCGATTACGATTCGTATTACCACGAACATCTCAACAAGCGGGCTCGCACAATGTACGTGTTCCGTGACGAATACATCTTCGACCTCGAGAAGGCTGTGGTTGTTGAGGTGCCACAAGCCGGTCACGCCACTTACGTCTTCCGGAAGCCGCCGGAAATCAAGCACTGGGTCTGGCAATATGCGAAGACCACCCGCCAGGAAATCCGGCGCAACCGTGACACCGTTGGCGAATTGCTCGGATTCCTCGGCCGCATAGTTCACGGGAAGGACAAAACAGAATGGCTGCGAGAGCTGAGCCTCCGTACCGGCGAGCCGTCAGATACGGGTCTTCTTCAGCAGAATTCGTAGTCGCTTAACCTATCGCAACTCCTGAAAGGCCTGCGCGGAGTTTGCAAAGGGCAACTCGCTTGATCTGGGAGACGCGGCTTTCGTTAACGCCCAGTTCCCGCGCAACGTCGCGGTTTTTCCAGTCGAGTCCATAGCGCAACGAGATCACGCGATTCTCTCGCGCTGAAAGGGCGAGCCGGGCGCGTCTCAGATCAGCCCGATCCGCGAGCTGCGACGACGGGCATCCCGAACGGGAGCACACCTTGCGCAGCTCCTCTGCCGGAAGACACTCCAGACTGATGGTCGCTGACGCGATTTTTTCGCCGCTCGCGGCATTGGTTGTCTGGGCCGCCCGGATTCGACGCCGTTCTGTGCGGGAGAGTGGATCTTCCTCGCGCAGGAAGTCGAGCATGGCACCCCGGATCCTGTGTCGGGCGTAAGTTCCGAATTTGAGTCCGCGGGATGGCTGGAAGCGATCCACCGCCTGAATCAGTCCGACTGTGCCGGCGCCGACCAGATCGTCCAAAGTGATGCAGGGTGGCACGCGCGACCGTAACTGCTTCGCCACTACGTATACGTTGCCGATGTACTGAATGATCATCGCTTCCCTGGTCGTGACGTCATGGCCGGCCGACTCGGCTAATTTCATATTTTTAACCTGCCTCTCTCTGGCCTGCATTGCAGTGCATGTCCGTGTCTTCCGCGGGACTCTTCTCTCCGGCGTGGCTGATCCTCGCGCCCGCCTGGGTCAGATTCATGTCTCCCGTCACCACGAACAGTCGTGCGCCCGGAACCTGTCGCCCCAAAGCCGTGCGCTCACCATTTCCCACGATCACAGCCCAATCTTTCGAGGTGTCGCCGCACTCATAACCTTCTTTGACCAACTCAACATGACGACCCGATTCCCGAAGATACTTTTCACGACGGCGGTGCCAATCTCCGCGCTCTCTCGGTTGCTGCGTTTGCACTGGTCCTCCAGAAAATATGAAGCGGCCGACGCCGGGGTCCGAGACCGCCGTTTCGACAGCTTTTCTTGTAAGGAATTGCCGGACTCCACCTTGAACAGATCAGCCCTCTGCTCGAGGATCTGTCGGTTGAACTGTCATAACTGACTAACCGCGGTGCCTATTGACAGAGTTACTATTCGATAGTATCTTCAGACTATTGCATCGTTCGAATAATGAAGCAGCCTAAACTCGCCAAACTCGAATTCAGGATTCTGGATATCCTCTGGACGCTGGGCGCAGCCTCGATGCGGGAGATTCAGGAAGCCTTTCCGGAGCCGCGTCCTGCTTACACGACAATCACAACGACCGTCTACCGGATGGAGGAGAAGGGCGTCGTTCGCCGAGGCCGGAAAATCGGCAACGCCTATCTCTTTGAACCGTCGATAGCAAAGGACACCCTTCGGGACAGCCTCATGGATGAGGTTCTGAGCTTTTTCGGGGGGAGAGCCCAACCCATGATGGCGCAGTTGGTCGAGTCCGGCAGGCTGACGCGTGAAGACATTCGCGAGTTGGACAGGGCGATTACTGAAGCCGAGCGACAGAAAAAGGCAGAAAGGATGCGAAAACCGAAATGACAATCGAGTCGATAATCAACCATCTGTGGCAATCATCCTGTTTCGCGCTGTTGGCGGGCATTTGCGCGTTTGTCCTCCGCAGAAACTCGCCGAAACTGCGGTATTGGGTCTGGTTAAGCGCATCACTCAAGTTTCTGCTGCCGTGGGTCCTGCTGGTGAGCCTGGGTAGCTTGGTTCCATGGCCCAGGCACAGGGTTGCATTTGTTGCAACCTCCGCTGTGTCGGGTGTTCTCGTCCGAATAGCGGAACCGTTTTCGGTGAATTCCTACGCGGTCGCCCCGGCGCGAGTCCAAACTCACTGGGGCGTGACTGCGGTGGTCTTCTTGTGGGCGGCCGGCTTTGTCGCGATTGGGTTCAGGATATTTCGAAGCTCCCGCTCCGTTTGGGCCATGCTGCGAAGGGCTTATCCGGTGCAGGTCCCGGTAGGCGTACCTGCTGTCATCGCACCGAGCGCTGATGCGCCGGGAATTGTTGGTTTTCTGCGACCGGTGCTCGTCTTGCCGCCGCGCCTGCTGGAGCGCCTGAACCCAAAGCAGCTTGAAGCCCTTCTTGCGCATGAGTTGAGTCATGTCCGCCGTCGCGATAATTTTTTCGCAGCGCTCCATATGGGGGTCGAGGCGATTTTCTGGTTTCATCCCTTGGTCTGGTGGATCGGATCGCGCATGCTTGAGGAACGCGAATTGGCCTGCGACGAAGAAGTCCTGCGGCAGGGGTACGAGCCGACGGATTATGCGAGGGGCATACTCACAGTCTGCGAGCACTATTCGGAAGCGCCTTTGCCCTGCATTTCCGGCGTGACAGGCGCAGACATAAGAAAGCGCTTGAAAATAATCCTGCGGGGAACGCCGCCCTGCGAGTTGAGCGGACCCAGGAAGCTGGCCATGGCATTCGCGGCGGCTGCTGCTCTCGCTGGGCCTGTCGGTTTCGGCATGTGGAACGCGCCGGCGGCACAGGCGCAATCTGTGGCGCAACGAGGCTCGGTCATGCCGCAGTGGATTGCCTTTGCACAGCAGTCGCAGCGGTCTTTTGAGGTAGCCTCGGTTAAACCCGCCAACACGGATGACCAAAGAACTTCGATTCAGATCGAACCGGGTGGACGGTTCGTGGCCAGCGCGACTCTGAAGGCTCTGATCGGTTTCGCCTATGATGTGCAGGACCACGACATCCTTGGCGGCCCGGGCTGGATCGACTCCGACCTATACCGCATTGACGCCAAGATCGGCATTACCCTCCCGCAGCCAGCAGAACCAGCGCTGCGAGAAATGCTTCAGTCACTGCTGGCGGATCGGTTCAAACTGTCCATCCATCGCGAGAGCCA
>Ga0335085_10005323_pt1 | contig 20714 bp, 26 predicted proteins | sample Lox_Sample_45_FD_206712 | JGI IMG/M metagenome (GOLD analysis project Ga0335085, IMG submission 206712) | Soil microbial communities from Loxahatchee National Wildlife Refuge, Florida, United States - Lox_Sample_4.5 | ecosystem: Environmental > Terrestrial > Soil > Wetlands | place: USA...
GAAGGGGCAGACCCGCGACGGCGGCTCGTTCCTCCAGCGGTCGAAGCACTACTCCACCTGGAACTCGTTCTTCGCGCAGAGCGTGTACCAGGTGAAGCGGTTCAACGACTTCCTCAGCGCCTAGGACCGATGGCGCCGGAAGCACCTGCAAGCACGACGTTGGAGGGGGCGGCGACCGCCGCCCCCTCCACGGCGAAGGGGTCCGGCCTCGACCTGATCGCCCTCTCCAAGGTCTTCCCGGGCGGGACGGTGGCGGTCGAGGACGTCAACCTGCACGTCGACCACGGCGAGTACGTCGTGCTGCTCGGCCCGTCCGGCTGTGGCAAGACGACGACGCTCCGGATGATCGGCGGGCACGAGCACCCGAGCGAAGGCGACATCCTCCTCGACGGGGAGTCGCTCGTCAACGTCTCACCGCACCGTCGCCCGACGACGACCGTGTTCCAGCACTTTGCGCTCTTCCCGCACAAGACGGTGCTCGACAACGTCGAGTTCGGGCTGAAGATGCATGGCGTCGGCAAGGAGGAGCGGCGCCAGCAGGCGATGGCCTCGCTCGAGATGGTCGGGCTGACGCCGCTCGCCCACCGGAAGCCCGCAGCGCTCTCCGGGGGCCAGCAGCAGCGGGTCGCGCTCGCGCGCGTGCTCGTCACGAAGCCGAAGGCGCTCCTGCTCGACGAGCCGCTCGGCGACCTCGACCGGCTGCTCCAGCTGCGCATGCGCGTCGAGCTGCGCAACCTGCAGCGGCAGCTCGGGCTGATGTTCATCCACGTCACCCACAACCAGGAGGAAGCGCTCTCGATGGCCGACCGGATCGTGGTGATGAACGACGCCAGGATCCAGCAGATCGCCGACCCGCTCACGATCGCCACCAGGCCCGAGACCGCGGTGGTCGCGCGGTTCATGGGCGACAACAACATCATCGGCGCCCGCGTCACGAGCCGCGACGGCGACCTGCTCCTCGTCGAGGACGACGCCGGTGTCCGCACCGCGGTGTCGGCGCCCGGAGACGGGCGCGGCGTCGGTGACGAGGCCGTCGTCTCCGTCCGCGCCGCGGCCGTGACGATCGACGAGAGCAACGGCGCCGCGCCGGCGAACAGCGCCACGTGTGAGATCGTGTTCGTCGAGTACCTCGGCGACCTCGTCAAGCTCCACCTCGAGGCCGGGGGCAACCGGATGCTCGCCAAGCTGCCGGGCGACCGCTACCCGGACCTGCGCGGCCGCGAAGGGGAGTCGCTCCGCATCACCTGGAAGACCGAGGATGTCCAGCTCCTTCGCGCCTGAGCCTCCCGCCTCAGTCGCCCTCGACCTCGATCAGGCGCCGGACGAGCGGCGCCTGATCGAGGAGGCGACGCACAAGGAGCGCTTCGACGGGCTGAAGACGACCGCGTGGGCGCTTCCCGGCGGGCTCTGGCTCGGGTTCTACCTGCTCGCGCCGCTCGTCTTCATCGTCCTCGTCAGCTTCTGGACGTACCAGCTCGGCGCCAAGTCCGGCTTCACGACCCAGTGGACGCTCTCGAACTACGGGACGATCTTCCACAGCTCGACCTACTGGCACAACATGCTGCAGAGCTTCTACACGTCGCTGATCGCCGTGGCGGCGTGCCTCGTCTTCGGCTTCCCGATCGCCTACTTCCTGGCATTGAAGGTCGAGAAGCTGAAGAACCAGATCGCGCTCTTCATCATCGCGCTGGCGCCGTTCTGGACGAGCTTCCTCGTCCGCTCGGTCGCGTGGACCTACCCGCTCAGCCACGTCCTCACCTGGTTCGGCGTCCACACCCCCTCGAGCACGTCGGTGCGGCTGGCGATGGTTCAGCTCTACATCCTGTTCATGATCACGCCGCTCTTCTTCACGCTGGCGCAGGTCGACCGCACGGCGATGGAGGCGGCGCGCGACCTCGGCGGCAACTGGTTGCAGACCTTCCGGATCGTGATCCTGCCGCAGATCCTGCCCGGGATCGTGATCGGCTCGATCTTCATCTTCGTGCTCACGATGGGCGAGTACGGGACGGTGCTCGTCGTCGGCCAGAACTACGTCCAGTCCGTCGGCACGATCGTGAACTCGTACATCGTCGGCGCGGTCCAGTACCCGCAGGGTGCCGCCGCCGCCGTGCTGCTCGTGCTGGCTCTGGTCGGAGGCGTGTTCGTGATCACGCGGTTCTCGAACCTCCGCGAGGACATCTAGTGGCGTCTGTGAGCATCGGAGAGCCGGCGCGCCCGCAGGACCGGGTGATCACCAGGCCGCGCCAGAAGCGGGACTGGGCGAAGCTCGGCCTCGGCACCTACTTCTGCCTCTTCCTCGTCTTCCTTTACGCGCCGATGATCGTGATGGCGATCCTCTCGTTCCAGGGTTACTACGGCGGGATCACCTTCCCGTTCCGCGGGCCCTTCAGCTTCAACTGGTGGCGGTCTCTCGTCGACTCCACCGTCGCCGGCTCGCCCACGCACGCCACCGACATCCACACCGCGACGAAGAACTCGCTCCTCGTCAGCGTCGCCGGCGGGCTGATCGTCGCGCTTCTTTCCTTCACGCTCTCGATGGCCTTCCGGCGCCGGTGGCGCTTCCGGCTCGACTCGGTCGCGTTCTACGTGATCATGCTCGCGCTGATGACGCCGGGCTTTCTCCTGGCGGTCGGCACGCAGCTCTTCTGGAGCTACATGGGGCTCCAGCCGTCGATCTGGCACACCGCCCTCGGCGCCAACATCGTCTGGGGCATCCCGTTCGGGTTCCTGGTCATGCTCGCGGTCTGGAACCGCTACGACGCGCGGATCGAGGAGGCGGCGCGCGACCTCGGCGCCGACCAGCGCCGCACCTTCCGCGAGGTGACGCTGCCCCTGATCTGGACGGGCATCTTCGGCTGCTTCCTCTTCGGCTTCACGCTGACGTGGAACGACTACGACCGGAGCGTCCTCTTCCAGACGCGGGCCACCGACTCGCTGCCGCTCGAGATCGGCGGCATCACCTTCACGAGCAGCGTCAGGCCCGACCTCTACGCGCTCGGGACGGCGACGACCGTGCTCTCGCTGCTCGTGATCGCGTTCTTGCTCCTGCTTGCGTCGGTGCGCCGTCCCCGCCGCGGCGAGCCGGTGCACCGGGTCGAGGAGGAGTTCGGCGTCACCGAAGGCCTCGGCGGCCTCGCCGGCGAGGGCTGACGCTGGCCCCGCCGCCGGGCCGAGTCGTCGTCGTCACGACGGGCGGGACGATCTCGATGCGTCCCGACCCGGTCTCGGGAAACCTCCTGCCGGCGGTCACGGGCGACGAGCTGCTCGACCTGGTCGCGTGGCCCGGCGCGCCGCCGCCGCTCGAGCTCGACGACTTCACCCGGGTGCCGAGCTTCGACATGCACGGCGAGCTCGCGCTCGCGCTGGCCGGCCGCGTGCGCGAGCACGCCCACGGCGAGGGAGTTGCCGGGGTGGTGGTCGCGCACGGGACGGACACGATGGAGGAGACCGTGTACCTGATCGACCGGCTGCTCGACTCGCAGTCGCCCGTCGTCCTCACCGGCGCCCAGCGCGGTGCGGATCAGCCGGACTCCGACGGGCCGCGTAACCTGCGCGACGCGATCCGGCTCGCGCTCTCGCCGGCCGCGCGCGGGCGCGGGGCGCTCGTGTCCTTCGCGGGCGAGGTGCACGCCGCGCGCGAGGTGCGCAAGGTTCACACGAGCGCGCTCCGCGCCTTCGCGTCGCCGGGCTACGGGCCGGTCGGCCACGTCGACGGGGAGACGGTCGTGTTCCGCCGGCTGCCCGAGCGCCGGCCGGCGCTGCCGGCGCCCGCCGCGCTGGCGCCCGTCGACCTGATCCGCCTCTATGCCGGCAGCGACTCGCGCTTCCTGCGCGCCTCGGTCGCCTCGGGAGCGCACGCGATCGTTCTCGAGGGCACCGGCCGCGGGAACGCGAACAACGAGGTCGTCGCCGGCATCCGCGACGCGGTCGAGGCTGGCGTTGCGATCGTCGTCTGCTCCCGCTGCTCGGAGGGACGGGTGGAGCCGCTGTACGGCGCCGGAGGGGGCCGCGACCTCGAAACCGCGGGCGCCCTCTTCGCCGGCGACCTCGCCGGGCCGAAGGTGCGCGTGCTCCTCCAGGTATCGCTCGGCGCGGGGCTGTCGGCCGCAGAAGCGCTCGCCACCGACCCTTAGAGCACACCACGGGCACCGACCCGCTGGGACGTTGCACTTTCGTCACGGAGCCTGGCACCGGACATGTCCCTTCGGCCACATCGCGCTGTGCAGGCAAATCGTCTTCGGAGCGCGAGAAGAGACCCCGCGTCGTCACGCTTTCGTTACGGAGCCTGGCACCGGACATGTCGGCACCGGACATGTCTCCTCGGCCACGTCTTTACGGGCGGTCGCCGCGGGCAGCGCTCAACCCAGCGCGTCCTCGAGAGCCGCGCGCAACCCGCGGTAGCGGAACTCGAAGCCGTCGAGCTTCCGCGAGACGGCGTGCTGGCCGTGCAGGAGAAGGTCGGCCTGCTCGCCGAGCGCGAGCCGCAGGGCGACCTCCGGCGTCGGCAGGATCGCCGGCCGGTGAAGGACGGCGCCCAGCTCGTGCGCCGCGTCGCGCTGCCGAAGCGGCTCCGGCCCCACCGCGTGCACCGGACCAGCGAGGGTCTCGTCGTCGATGACGCGGCGGTAGATGCCAACAAGGTCGTCGAGGTGGATCCACGGGAACCACTGGCGCCCGCCTCCGACCGGCCCGCCGGCGAAGAACCGGAACGGCAGGGACATCAGGCGCAGCGCGGGCGCGCCCTTCGCAACAACGAGGCCGGCGCGCACGGCGACGTGCCGCACGGGCGCCTTCGCCCCGGCCCCCTCCCACGCCTCGCACACGCGCGCCAGGAAGTCCCTGCCGTACGGGTACGACTCGTCGACGACGTCGTCGCCCGCGTCACCCGCGAAGCCGATGCCGGAGGCGGTGACGAAGACGCGCGGCCGCTCGCCGGCCCGCTCGATCTCCTGCACGAGCCGGCGCGTCGTCTCGACTCGGCTCGACACGATCTTCTCCTTCCGCCCATTCGTCCACCGCGGGCCGCCGATCGATGTCCCGGCCAGGTTCACGACGGCGCCGGCTCCGGCCACGGCGCTCCCGGCGGTGTCCCACGACACCGCGCCGGGGCGTGGATGCCGCGAGACGGCGACGACCTCGTGCCCGTCGCCGCGCAGCGAGTCGGCGAGCGCCCGCCCGACCAGCCCGGATGCGCCACCGATGACCACCTTCATCGCTAGCCGGTGTACCCCCACCTCTGAAGGTCCCGGTTGAGCGCCGACACGAACTTCGGCCCCGCGGGCCAGAGCTCCGGGGCCCGCGAGAGCCAGCCGGCCTTGAGGGCGCGCGCGAGCTCGGCGCTGCAGGCGGCGCCCTGGTGCAGGCGGTACTCGTCCGCGCACCACGCGGCGAGCACGCCGCGCACGTCGCCGTCCTGCTTCCCGCGCTGCGAGACGTATGCGCGCCACCACACCTTCGCGTCGGAGCCGACGAGGTCGAGCCGCGTCCGGGTCACGTCGACGAAGCGCCCGCTCACCGGGTCCAGCGTCAGCACCTGTATGGGCAGCCCCGACGCCGCGAACGCGGTGAACGTGTAGGCGAAGCGGTCGTCCGCCGTAACGAACGTGTAGAGGCCCTCGTAGCGGACGCCCTTGTACCCGGGGTCGCCGAAGTCGTGCTCGACCAGGCGACCCGCCCGCGGGCCGTTCGTGAACGCGACGATCGTGTCGAAGCAGCAGTGTGCGCCGCCGGTGTAGATGCTGACGACGGCCTCCGCCTGCCCGTCTCCTGCCACGTTCTGGAGCGCCAGCGAGTGGTGGCTGCCGGGGCCGCACCGCAGGCCCGAGCAGAGCTGCCGGTCGACGACCGTCTTCCCGTGCACGCGCACGACCAGGTGAAGCTTCCGGAACGAGAAGAACCCGTCGCCGTGCGACTGGCGCTCGACCGTCATCACCGCGGAGACCGGCCCCGCGTGCCGCTGAAACGCGATCTGCTTCCACGGCGCGGCCGCGGCCGAGGCCGGGCTGCACACCACGGCCGCGGCCAATGCCGTGACGACGAGCCGGCTCAGCGGGTTTGGGGGAAGCCGAGGTCGACCTTCGAGGTGGCCGGGTCGGGCCAGCGCGAGGTGACGACCTTCGTGCGGGTGTAGAAATCGATCCCCTCGGGCCCGTAGATGTGGCGGTCGCCGAACAGGCTCGCCTTCCAGCCGCCGAAGGAGTAGTACGCGACAGGCACCGGGATCGGCACGTTGATCCCGACCATACCGGCCTGCACGTCGAACTCGAACTGCCGCGCCACGCCGCCGTCGCGCGTGAAGATCGCCGTCCCGTTCCCGTACGGGTTCTCGTTCACGAGACGGATCGCCTCCTCGTACGTGTCGACCCGCATCACGCCCAGCACCGGGCCGAAGATCTCGTCGGCGTAGCAGTCCATCCCCGGCTTCACGTTGTCGATCAGGGAAGGCCCGAGGAAGAAGCCGTCCGCGTTCGGCACGCTCTGGCGCCCGTCGACGACGACGGTCGCTCCCTCGCCCGGTGCGCGCTCGACGTACGACGCGACGCGATCCCGGTGCTCGCGCGTGACGAGCGGGCCCATCTCGGCGCCCGGCTCGAGACCCGGCGCGACCTTCACGTTGGGGATCCGCGCCTTGATCGCGTCGACGAGCTCGTCGGCGACCCCGCCGACCGCGACGACCATCGAGACGGCCATGCACCGCTCGCCGGCGGAGCCGTACCCCGCCGAGACGGCGGCGTCGGCGGCCATGTCGACGTCGGCGTCGGGGAGCACGATCATGTGGTTCTTCGCGCCGCCGAGCGCCTGGCAGCGCTTGCCGTTCGCGGTCGCGTGCTCGTAGACATAGCGTGCGATCGGCGTCGAGCCGACAAAGCTGATCGCGGCGATGTCCGGGTGCTCGAGCAGCGCGTCGACCGCGACCTTGTCGCCCTGCACGACGTTGAAGACGCCGTCAGGGACTCCCGCCTGCTGGAGCAGCTCCGCGGTCAGGAGCGACGCCGACGGATCCTTCTCGGAGGGCTTCAGGATGAACGTGTTGCCGCACGCGAGCGCGGGCGCCCACATCCACATGGGCACCATCGCCGGGAAGTTGAACGGCGTGATGCCGGCGACGACGCCGAGCGGCTGGCGCAGCGAGTAGACGTCGATCCCCGTCGAGGCCTGCTCGTTGTAGCCGCCCTTGAGCAGCGTCGGGAGGCCGCAGCAGTACTCGATCACCTCGAGCCCGCGCGCCACCTCCCCGAGCGCGTCCGAGAGCACCTTGCCATGCTCGGCGGTAAGGAGCCTCGCGAGATCCTCGCGATGCGTGTGAAAGAGCTCGCGGATGTTGAAGAAGAGCTCCGCGCGGCGCCCGATCGAGAGCGCGCGCCATTCCGTGAACGCCTCCTTCGCGGTCCGCACCGCGAGGTCGACGTCCCCCGCGGAGGCGAAGTCGACCGAGCCGGTCTGGACACCGCTCGCGGGGTCGTAGACGTGGCCCGAACGGCCCGAGCCGCCCTCGCGTCGCCTTCCGCCGATCCAGTGGTTGATCGCCTTCACGGCCTGCGGTGCCTCTGCCAGCTCGGTCATCGTCTCCTCCTCACGCTCGCCTGTCGTGAGGGTACCGTCCCGCGCGATGATCGAGAAGCTGCTCGAGCTCGCCGAGGAGCCGGGGCTCTGGCTGCCGCCGGAGCCGAAGCTGCGGATCGAGCGGCGGGACGGCTTCGCGCTCGTCGTCTACGGGCGCAACGCCTGGGTGCACCACATCCGCCTGACCGGCGAGGTGCAGGCCGCGGTCGAGGAGGTCCGGGCCCTCGCCGCAGCCGCCGGCCTCGCCAGCGTGAGCTGGTGGGTCGGCGAGCTCACCCGGCCGCACGGCCTCGCCGAGCGACTCCTCGAGCTGGGGCTCGAGCCCGACGACCCGCCGGAGGAGATCTCGCTCACGCTTGCGGTGCCGCCCCGCGGGGAGCCGGCTCTGCCCGTGCGGCGCGCCGCCACGTACGACGAGGTGCTCCAGGCGCTCGAGATCGACTGGTCCGTGTTCGGCGTGCCGGAGGAGGAGCGCGCGGTGCGGCGAGTCGAGACGCGCGAGGCCTACGACACGCTCGAGGCGAGCGGCCGCGTCTCCTGCTACATCGCCGACCTCGGCGGCAAGCCCGCGGCCTTCGGGCGCATCGTCTTCACCCCGCTCGGAGGCGTGCTGATGGGAGGCGCCACGCTGCCGGAGGCGCGCGGCAAGGGCGCGTACACCTCGCTCGTCCACGCCCGCTGGCAGGCGGCGGTCGAGCGCGGAGTGCCGCGGCTCACCGTCAGCGCCGGGCCCGAGTCCGGCCCGATCCTCGAGCGGCTCGGGTTCGAGCGCATCGGCAGGGTTCACCTTCTCCGCCAGGCGGTCGAATAGGATCCACGTATGGCAACGGTGGAGACCAACCCGGAGCTGGGCCGCCAGATCGTCGAGGACGCAAAGCGGTACGTCCTCTACTCGTGGTCGGTGCAGGACGCGATCAACCCGATCGCCGTCGCCGGCGCCGAGGGCCGCTACTTCTGGGACTACGAGGGCAAGCGGTACCTCGACTTCGCCTCGCAGCTCGTGAACGTCTCGATCGGGTACGGCCATCCGAAGCTCGTGGCCGCGATCAAGGAGCAGGCCGAGACGCTCGCCACGATCGGGCCGCCGATGGCGACCGAGGCGCGGTCGCGGCTCGGGAAGCTCCTCGCCGACGTCACCCCCGGCGACCTCTCGTTCTCGTTCTTCACGAACGGGGGCGCCGAGGCGAACGAGAACGCGATCAAGCTCGCGCGCTGGTTCACGGGCCGCCACAAGATCATCGCGCGCTACCGCAGCTATCACGGCGCCACGGCGGGCGCGATCACGCTCACCGGCGACCCGCGCCGCTGGCCCGCCGAACCGGGCCTCCCGGGCATCGTGAGGATGCTCGACCCGTACACGTACCGCTGCCCGGCCGGACATCCCGACCCGTGTCCCGTCTGCACCGGTGCACCGCACCTCGAGGAGCTCCTCATGTACGAGGGGCCGGAGACGGTCGCGGCGGTGATCCTCGAGACCGTCACCGGGACGAACGGCATCATCGTCCCGCCCGACGGCTACCTGCGGGCGATCCGGGAGGTGTGCGACCGCTACGGGATCCTGCTGATCTGCGACGAGGTGATGGCCGGCTTCGGCCGCACCGGCAAGTGGTTCGCCGTCGACAACTGGGACGTCGTGCCGGACATCATCACCCTCGCCAAGGGCATCAACTCGGGCTACGTCCCCCTCGGCGCGATGGTCGTGCGCCCGCAGATCGCCGACTGGGTCCGCCCCCGCTTCTTCGCCGGCGGCCTCACCTACTCCGGCCATCCGCTCGCGTGCGCTTCGGCGGTGGCGTCCATCGAGGCGTTCCAGGAGGAGGGGATCGTCGAGAACGCCGCTGCGACGGGCGAGGTGTTCCGCACGGAGCTCGCGCGCCTCGCCGAGAGGCATCCCGCGATCGGCGACGTGCGCGGCCTCGGCTGCTTCTGGGGCCTCGAGCTCGTGAAGAGCCGCGAGACGCGCGAGCCGCTCGTGCCGTTCAACGGCACCGGCGAGGCGGCCAAGCCGGTGGCGGCGATGGCGGCGCACGCGCTCGGCAAGGGCCTCTACCTGATGACCCACTGGAACATGCTCATGCTCTGCCCGCCGCTGACGATCACACGGGACGAGCTCGACGAGGGGCTCGCGATCCTGGACGAGGCGCTCGCGGTCGCCGACGAGTTCGTCTCGTAGTCGACCGAATTTCTTAGAGCGTTTTTTGCCGCGGACGGGCATCATGGGACTGTGAGCGACGCGTCCGCCACGCAACGGGCACCCTTCGGGTTCCGGTTTGCACTGATCTACGGCGCGCTCGCAGCGGTCGCCGTCGTCGCGGTCGTGGTGCTCGTGGTCGTCGTCCGGCAGCCCGGCCCGCCGAAGCCGCAGCCCTGGTCGAGCTGGCGGCCCAAGAGCGGCAGCGTCGCCACGATGACGAAAGAGATCGCCGACCATGTCGCACCGCGCTACAAGGCGACGAAGGCCGGCGACCAGCTCGTCGCGGTCATCCCGACCGCGCCGGAGATCACGAAGGACACGACCGTGACGAAGGTCTCCACGATCGGCTTCCGCGCGTCGGCCAGCGCCGGCTGCTGCAACCGCGTCATCACCACCGGTGGCAACGTCCAGGATCAGTTCTGCGGCATCGGGCCCGAGTGCGCGATCCCGTCGGGGAAGCTGGCGGCGGCACGGGAGCGGCTCGTCCGCCGGGAGGCGCTCGAGGTCGCTCTCTACACCTTCAAGTACGTCCCCGGCGTGAAGGCGGTGATCGCGTACCTGCCGCCGCCGTCCGGCTCGAACCCGACGACGCTCCTCTACCTCGAGCGGAGCAACCTCTCCAAGCAGCTCTCGTCGCCGCTCTCGAAGACGCTGCCGCTCGACCCGCCGCCGCTCCCGACCCAGAGCGACAAGAAGGAGCAGGAGACGATCGACCGCCTCACCGTGCCGGTCGAGTACGGCTTCGAGTTCCAGGCGCTTCCGGACAAGACGGAGGCGATCGTGCTCACGCCGAGCTCGACCTGACGCGCGGCTAGCGAAACAGGTCGCGGTCCGCCGGCATCACGAGGTCGGTCGCGGCTCCCTCCTCGCGGGGGTCGACGCGCGCACCGCGGATGACGACGACGGGCAGGCCGTCGGCCTTCGAGTGCCGCACGAGGTTCGCGGCCGAGGCGAGCTCGTCGGCGACCGCCACCTGCGTCGTCCGCAGGGGCACACCGGCCCGGTCGAGGGTGCCGCGGAGGTCGCGGAGCGGCTGGAGGCCGGCGACGCCGATCGCGACGTCGGTCGTGCCGCGCCGGAAGGGGCGGCCGAACGAATCCGTGACGACGACGGCGACGTCCACGCCCGCGTGCTCGCGCAGGGCGGCGCGGAGCCGCCTGGCGCTCTCGTCCGCGTCGGTAGGGAGCAGGACGACGGTGTCCGGCTCGGCGGCATTCGAGTGGTCGACGCCGGCCGAGGCGCAGACGAAGCCCTGCCTCGTCTCGGCGATCACGAGGCCGTGACGGGAGCGGACGACCCGCGCGGTCTCCCGGAGGATCACCTCGAGCTGACGAAGGTCGGTCTCGGGGCCCGCGAGCCGGCGCGCGAGCGGCCCCGGCTCGACCTCGTCGAGGCGCACGACTCGCCCCTCGGCCTTCGACACGGCCTTCTGGGCGACGACGACGACGTCACCGGCGCGCAGCGGGATGGCGGCGGCGATCAGCGCGCCCAGGTCGTCGCCCTCGCCGATCTCGGGAAGCCCCTCGACCGGGATGATCTCGATCACGTGTCGTGGATGCCGGTGACCGTGATCCCCGCGTGTGCCTTGTAGCGGCGGTTGAGGTTCACGATCACGGCGGTCAGCCCTTCGAGCGTGCGCGCCCCGGCAAGTGGGCCCGCGTCGAGCGCCCGGCCCGCGACGAGCTTCGAGACGAGTGAGAGCGCGAGCTCCTTCGCCTCCTGGTGGTCGCCGCAGACGAGCGCGTCCTCCTCCGGCGGCGCCTCGTCGAGGTTCGCGGCAGCGATCGACTGGAGCCCGGCGACCACCGGCGCCGTGACGACGTCCTGGATCCGCTCGGCGAGCGAGCGCGCATCCGGTTCGGGGCGCACACCGTCGCGTGAGAAGGACAGATGGCTCGCGACGGAAAGGAGCGGCGTTCCTCCGAGCGCCTCGGCGACCTCCTTCGCCGTGTCGAGCGCCGCCTCGGCCTTGACCGCCAGCACCGCGATGTCGGCGCCGCGAACCGCGTCGCCGTTCTCGGCGCCCTCGACCGCCGGGCCGAGCTCGGCGGCCGCCGCACGGGCCCGCTCGGCGTCGCGCGAGCCGATCACGACCTCGTCCTCGCCGACCGCCACGAGCCGCGCCGCAAGCGCCCGGCCGAAGCTCCCGGTGCCGCCGAGGATCGCGACCTTCATGCCGCGCCGTCCCGCTCCGGCGCCGGGCGAGCCCACCCGGCATACATACGTCTCATGCCACCGCCGCGGCTGCGTCGAGCACGGCGTGGACGAGACGCCGCCGCGCGTCGTCGTCGCTCATCAGCGTCCGTGCCACCACGGGGCGCACGCCGTTCGGCAGCCACGGCTCGCCCGCGGCCCGGACGTCCTGCTCGTCGATGACGAGGGCGTCGATGAGGCCCGCGTAGCAGCCGGCCACCGCATCCGGGCCCGTGCCTCCCGCGAGCCGCGCCAGCATCCGGTCCGCCGGGCCCTTGACGGCGCGGCCGCCGATGAGCGGACTGACGGCGACGCACGGCACGCGCCGCTCTCCGAGCGCCGCCCGGATCTCCGCGACGGCGACGATCGGGCCGATCGAGACGTAGGGGTTGCTCGGAGCGATTACGATCAGGTCGGCGTCCTCGAGCGCCGCGACGACGCCGGGCGCGCTGCGCGCATCGGCCGCGCCCGTGTAGTGCACGGCGTCGACCTCGTCGCGATGCGCTCGCGCGACGAACCACTCCTGGAAGGGGAACGTGCCGGCGGGTGTCTCGATGAAGGTCCGAAGCGGGTCGTCCGTCGCCGGCAGGAGCGCGGCGCGGAGACCCAGCCGGCAGCGCAGCTCCTCCGTCACCGCCGAGAGCGGCTTCCCCTGCCGGAGGAGCTCGGTACGGACGAGGTGGAGCCCGATGTCACGGTCGCCGAGCTTGAACCACGCCTCGCCGCCGAGGGACGCTGCCGTCTCGAGCGCATTCCACGTCTCGCCGGCCCGGCCCCAGCCCCGCTCGTCGTCGGCGAGGCCGGCGAGGGCGTAGAGGACACTGTCGAGGTCGGGCGAGACGTGGAGGCCGAGCACCTCGATGTCGTCACCCACGTTGCCTATGATGGAGACGTTGTCCGGATCGACTACAGATACGACACCGCGCAGAAACCGCGCGCCGCCGACGCCGCCCGAGAGGACCGTCGCCTTCATGCGGCCACTCCGGCGCGGACGATCGTCAGGGCGCGCCTGGTACAGGGGCCGAGCCGGCCGCGGAGCCGGTCGAGGTCGGCGACCGTGTCCACGTCATCTATGAGATTGGGCGCGTCGACGGCTCGCGAGGGTGCGAGCTCGGCGAAGCGCTCGGCGCTGCCGGGGCCGTAGACCGGGACGAAGAGCCCCGCCGAGGAGAGCGCGAGCGCGTTCGTCGTGCCGTCTCTGGCGGCCGCGAGGGCGAGCCCACCGTCCGGGACCGCTCCCGCGAGCGCGAGGAGGTCGCGCGCCGTGACGCACGGGAGGTCGGCGTTCACGACGAGGACCGTCCCAGCGCCGCCTGCGGCGACGGCCGCTGCGTCGAGGCCGGCACGGACGGCGGCGCCCTGGCCCCCGCCGGGATCGGGCACGACCGTCACTTCGACGGGCAGGGATCGCGCTGCCGCCTCGGCTGCCGGAGCGACGACGAAGGTCGGCCCGACGGCGGCACATGCGGCGGCCACGTCCTCGAGCATGGCTGCGGCGAGCGCCGTCCTGGCCCCACGGGACAGCGGCCCGAGCCGGCTCTTGCCCTTCGCCCCGCGGAAGGGAACGACTAGCGTCGGCATCCGGCCGGACACTACAGGTCCCGTCCGGTGTCGGCGTCCGCGTTCGGGCGGGGCCGGCCGCGCGCGTCAGGCAGCGTCGCTGCCGGCGCCCGTTGCATGGTCGACCCACTCGCGCAGGTCGAACCAGTGGGAGTCGCGCAACGCCTCGGCGACGGCGGGATCCGTGTGCTCCGCGAAGTAGACGTGGCTGCCGAGGTCGCAACAGATCGTGACGCGGTCGAGGTCGACCTCGCGCACCTTCACGAGCGCTTCAGCCGGCAGCTGCGCCTCCCTGAGCGTGTAGTGCTTGAACTGCAGCGCCGTCGTGACCTCCATCAGGCGCGGCCAATCCGGGCACGTACGGCTGCTCACGTCTGTGGGATTGGCGCGGAGACGCGGATCTCCTGCAGGCTCCAGCGTCCGTCGAGGAGCAGGGCGCCTGTCTCCGTACCGGAGGGGAAGACGAAGAACCGGAGCGCGTCGTCGAGCAGGTGCAGCAGCCTTCCGCCGTCCGCGTCGACGAGCGCGCAGCGCACGTGGAACTGTCCCTCCGCCAGCGGCAGGCGGTCGAGCTCGAAGCGGATGACGCGCTCACCGGCGCCGTCCCCCCAGCCGAGCTCGTCGGTCGCCTGCACGACGCCGCCCAGCACGGCGCCGCCCGAGTCGCGGAGCTCGAGCGACACCCGCGGCGGCGCGATGCCGGCCTCCGCCGTCGCCACGAGCTCCACGACCGCCCCCTCGCCGGAGGCGAACTGCGGACGTGGCTCTCCGCTCGAGTCGAGCAAGCGCGCAGAGACGATCCGCCCCTCGCCGCTGCCCCACTCGCGCAGGCCGGCCGCGAGCTCGTCCGGGCTCCGCTCGTCCGCGAGCAGGCGCCGGTACTTCGCGATCGCGTCGCGCGTCGAGCCGTCGAAGAAGACGCCGCCGTGGCGCAGCAGGACGGCGCGGTCGCACAGCCGCTCGACCGCCTGCGCGTCGTGCGAGACGAACACGATCGTGCCGCCGCGGCTCTTGAACTCGTGCACCTTGCCGAAGCACTTCCGCTGGAACTCCTCGTCGCCGACCGCGAACACCTCGTCGAGGAGGAGGACATCCGCCTGGATGTGCGCCGCGACCGAGAAGCCGAGGCGCATGTACATCCCCGACGAGTACGTGCGGACGGGCATGTCGATGAACCGCTCGAGCTCCGCGAACGCGACGATCTCGTCCATCAGCTCGGTCACCCGCGCGCGCCGCAGGCCGTGGATCGAGCCGTTCAGATAGACGTTCTCACGGCCCGTGAAGTCGGGGTGGAAGCCGGCGCCGAGCTCGAGCAGGGAGCCGATCCGGCCGCCGGCGGCGATGCGGCCGCTCGTCGGCTTGAAGATGCCGGAGACGAGCCGCAGGAGCGTCGTCTTGCCGGAGCCGTTCCGGCCGACGAGGCCGAGCGCCTCACCGGGCTCGACGTTCAGCGAGACGTCCCGGAGCGCCCACACCTCTCGCGTCGCCGACCGGCGCCGCGCGACGACCATGTCCTTGAGCGTCCGGTAGGGGCGCTCGGAGACCCGGAACCGCTGGGAGACCCGGTCGACGACGATCCTGCCGGGTGCGACCATGCAGGGGAAAAGTAGCCGAGCCGGGCGACGCAGCTACACGCTACGCCGCAGGCGGAGCCGTCGCGCGCAGGCTTGCGAGGCGTTCGCGGAGATCGGGCGGCATCGGCTCGTTCGCCGCCACGCGTACGAAATGGCGCAGCTTCTCCTCGAAGCGGTACCGCCTGTCGCACGGCGGGCATTCCTCGAGGTGCGCGCGGGCCTCTGCGACCTCGTCGTCGGTGAGCATCCCGTCGAGGTAGGGCTGCATCATCTGCTCGCACTCGTCACATCCACATCCCATCAGACTGTCACCGCTTTCTCCGCGAGCCGCTGCTTGAGGATTCGCCGCCCGCGGTGGAGCCGCGACATGACCGTCCCGACCGGGATGTCGAGGATCTGCGCGGCGTCCGCGTACGAGAACTCGCCGATGTCGACGAGCACGATCACGTCACGGAAGTCGTGCGGGACCTCGGCCAGCGCGTCGACGACCGAGTTCTGCGAGAGCCGCTCGATCACGCGCTCCTCGTCCGGGTTCTCGTCGGAGAGCGTCGACTCGAGCTTGTTGTAGAGGAAGTAGTCGCCTTCCTCGAGCGGCTGGAGGTCCGGGCTGCGCTGTGCGCGCCGTCCGCGGTCGATGTTCAGGTTCGTGAGGATCCGGAGCAGCCAGGCCCGCAGGTTCGTGCCGGGCTGGTACTGCTGCCAGGCGCGGAACGCGCGCGCGTAGGTGTCCTGCACGAGATCCTCGGCCTCCTCACGGGAGCCGGTCATCCTGCGAGCGACCCGGTAGACCTGGTCGCTCAGCTCGAGTGCCTCTTCCTCGAAGCGAGCACGGTCACGCTCAACCTCCGCAATGCGGCGGGTTTCGGCAGCTGTCGGCGCGCTTTCGCTCACTCCTCCGGCCACCCTAGCAATGGTGTAAACGACGCCGGGGCGCCGCTGATTCCCGAAACCGCTGCTAAACCGGCTGCTGCTCGCGGAAGCCGCCGCGGCTCATCGCGCCGACGAGAGCGTCGCGCGAGGTCCGCTCGTCGTCCCAGACGAGCGTGACCTCACCCGAGAGCGTGGCGCTGGCCGACTCGAGGCCGTCGTGCCCCTTGAGCACGTGCCCGAGGCGGGCGACGCACCGCTCGCAGCGGATCCCGCTCACGTGAACGGTGTCGCGAACCGTCGCCATCGCTACTGCGCGCGCACGCCGTGCACCGGGCGCCCCGCCGCGATCCAGGCGTAGTACGAGGCGGACGGGCCGTAGACCGCCTGGTAGCCGACGATGCGCGGGTTCCGGCCGACGTCCCGGGCTCGGGCAGCGTGGCGGAGGAGGTTCGGGTCGTCCTGCTCCTGCCAGACGAGGATCAGGTGCGCGGCCGTCATGAAGTCCGCCACGTAGGTGCATCCGGAGGCAGGGCAGGGGAACGGATCGGTGCGGACGCAGAACCAGCCGTCGCGCTCGTCCGAATCATCGTCGAGCCAGAGCTCCTGCTCCTCGGTCTGCGAAACACCGCTCTGGAAGACGATCGAGCCCCGCTCCACGGAGGACAGGGTAGCGAGCGAGGGCTCCTGGAAGCTACGTCGATTTCATGCGGGCGGTTTGCCCCAATTTGTTCGGTCTCGGTAAATCTTCGCCGCGTCCCCCCGTCTCAGCTACGCGGCCACGAGAGCCCCCCGCCGATCGGATACGCGAAAGGCCGGCAGTCGACCAGAAAGGAAGGCTGGGTGTGAAGCGGACTCTCGCGATCCTCGCGCTCGGGGCGGTGGCGGTCCTCGGGGTGTTCTCTGCCAGCGCGCTGGCCGGAAGCACCTCGGCGAAGGACACCACTCCGACGACGACCACGACGACCAACGGGACGACAACGACGACGACCGGCACCACCACGACCACGACGACCGGAACGACCACCCAGGGCACGACGACCCAGGGTACGACCACGACGACGCCGACGGTCACGGTCACGACGACCGTCACGACCACCGTGGGCACCACCACGACCAGCGCGCCCACGACCACGTCGGCCACGACGACGCAAACGACGCAGACGACGCCGACGGCGCCCACCTGCGGCTCCGCGTCCGGCGCGCCGCCGTGGCTGTACCGGCTCCTGATCGCCCTGCTCCTGCGGCAGCACCGCCATCACCACTACACGACGCTGCAGCGCACCGGCTGCAGCGGCGGGACGGGCGGCGGCAGCTGGTCGCTGTGGTCGCTCTTCGGCGACGGGAGCCAGGGAGGCTCCGGCCAGGGTGGCTCCGGACAGGCAGCTTCCCAGGCCCAAGGCGGCAACGGCGGTGCGAGCTCGTTCGCCTCGTTCAGCCGGCGCCACGGCCACGGCCACCGCCACTGAGAGATGGTGACGGCCGCGGCCCGCGAGGCGGCGGGTCGCGGCCGTCGCGTCAGAAGGTCCAGAGCTCGGCCTCGACGCCGCGATGGGTCATGAGGACCCGTTCGAGCTGCTCGCCGAGCTTCGCCGCGACGCGCTTCGAGCGCACGTTCTCAGGGTGGATCAGGGAGATCAGCCGACGCGGGCGCACCTCCCTGACCGCCCACTCGGCCGCGGCGCGGGCGGCTTCGGTCGCGAATCCCTCGCCCCAGGCATGGCGTGCGAGCGTCCAGCCGAGCTCGATCTCCGCCTCGCCTCCGATCTCGGAGCGAAGGCCGCTCCGCCAGACGAGCGGGTCCCAGGCGAGCAGGCCCACCCGCCCCAGCGTGGCACCGTCGCTCTTGCGCACGACGACGAACCTGCCGAAGCCGTCCTCCTTCCAGGCGCGCCGCATCTTCTCCAGCTGCGCGGCCGCGTCCTCGCGGTTGCCGGTCTCGCCGGTGCCGATGTAGCGCATCACCTCCGGGTCGGCGAATGCTTCGAGGAGCGACGGCGCGTCCCCCGCCACGGGGAGCCGCAGGACGAGCCGCTCGGTCTCGAGCATCCCTACGAGAAGACGATCACGCTGCGGATGCCGTCCTGGGCCTCCATCAGCTCGAAGCCGCGATTGACCTCGTGGAGCGCGAGGCGATGGGAGAGCAGCGACTCGACGTCGATCTCGCCCGCGAGCCACCGGTCCACGAGCTGCGGCACCTGCGTCCGGCCCTTGACGCCGCCGAACGAGCTGCCGGTCACGCGCCGGCCGGTGATCAGGAAGCGGGGGATGATCTCGAGCAGCTCGCCCTTGCCGGCAACGCCGCAGAGCGTGGCGAGGCCCCACGCCTCGCGCGCGGCCTCGACCGCCTGCCGCATGACGGCCACGTTCCCCGTCGCCTCGAAGGTGTAGTCGGCGCCGAAGCCGCCGGTCTCGGCCCGGATCCACTCGACCGCGTCGTCGCCGGGGCGGCGCGTGTCGGTGGCGCCGTGGTGCCGAGCCTGCGCGAGACGCTCCTCGGCGAAGTCGAACGCGATGATCCGGCCGGCTCCTGCAAGGCGCGCGCCGATCACGGCGCCGAGGCCGACGAGCCCGCACCCGAACACCGCCACGGTCGCACCGGGCTCGACCCGGGCCGTGTAGAGCGCGGCACCGAGCCCGGTCGAGAGGCCGCACGCGAACGGGGCGCAGCCCTCGAGCGGCGCTTCAGGGTCGACCTTCGCCAGCGCGATCTCCGGCATCACGGTGTACTCGGCGAAGGTCGAGGTGCCCATGAAGTGGCGCAGGGGCTCGCCGTCGCGGAAGAGGCGCGTCGTGCCGTCCGGCAGGTAGCCGAGGTTCTGCTGGTCACGGATCGCGACGCAGCGGTTCGTCTTCGGGCTGCGGCAGTGCACGCACTCGCCGCACTCCGGCGCAAAGAGTGTGATGACGTGGTCGCCGGGGCTGAGCGACCGCACGCCGACGCCGACCCGCTCGACGACGCCCGCGCCCTCGTGGCCGAGGACGCACGGCGCGTAGCCCGTGGGGTCGACGCCGGAGGCCGTGTACAGGTCCGTGTGGCAGACGCCGCAGGCGGCGAGCCGCACGAGCACCTCGCCCGCCTTCGGCTCGGCCAGCTCGACCTCCTGCACGACGAGCGGCTGCCCGAACTCCTCGAGCACCGCGGCCCGGATCTTCACGGTCGAGAAACCTACCCGGGCGTACGCTCTCGTCGTGACCTGGAGCACGCTCGGCCTCGCTGCCTCCACGCTGCTCGCCTCCGCGGTCGAGTTCGTGGAGGCGTTCACGATCGTGCTCGCGATGGGGCTCACGCGCGGATGGCGCTCGGCGATCGCGGGGACGGTGAGCGCGCTCGCCGTCCTCTGCGGGGTCGCCGCCTTCTCCGGCTACGCCCTGATCAACTGGTTCCCGAAGAGCTCGCTCCAGCTCGTGGTCGGCAGCCTGCTGCTCGTCTTCGGGCTGCAGTGGCTGCGGAAGGCGATCCTGCGCTCGTCGGGGCTGAAGGCGCTGCACGACGAGGACGAGACGTTCCGCGAGCTGACGGACACCGGCCGCCAAGGCGGCGCCGGCACCCGTGCCGGCCTCGACTGGCTCGGCTTCGTCGTCAGCTTCAAGGGCGTCCTCCTCGAGGGGCTCGAGGTGATCTTCATCGTGATCACGTTCGGGACGTCCGCCCACTCGATGCCGACCGCCGTCGCAGGCGCGGCCGTGGGCGGCGCGATCGTGCTCGCTGCGGGGATCCTGCTGCACCGTCCGCTGGCGCGCGTGCCGGAGAACACGATCAAGTTCGCGGTCGGCCTGCTGCTCTCGACGTTCGGAACATTCTGGGCGGTGGAGGGCCTCGGCGTCTTCGCGGCGGGCAGCAAGAGCATGGAGTGGCCCGGTGGCGAGGCGGCGCTGCTCGGAGTGCTGGCTGCGTGGTGCGTGATCTCGTGGCTCGCGGTGCGGCTCCTCGCCCCGTACGGCACCCGGCGCGAGGCCGCGGTGGGTGCCTGATGCGCTACGTCGCGGGCTTCTTCCGCTTCTGGTGGGACTTCATCGTCGGGGACGACTGGAAGATCGCCGCAGGCGTCGCGTGCGTCCTCACCGCGGGCGCGCTCCTCGTCGCCTACAGCAGCCTCTCGGACACGGTCGTCACGCTGCTTGCGGGAGCGGGGATCGTCGCCGTCGCGACCACCGCGATCGTCCGTGACGCGCTGGCTTCTAGGCGACCTGGATGAACGTGACCGACTGCTCGGTCTGCGCGAAGAGCGGCAGGTACTTGGCCGTCCAGGGCGCGACACTCATGTAGTCGAACTCGTAGAGCATCCCGCCGTGCACGACGAAGTCGAGCACGTGCGTGATGTCGCCGACGCCACTGTTCCAGGCGCCGTGATACCGCACCGTGACGCGCATCGCCGGCGTTCCGCCGACGGTGGCCGCGTGGATGCCGACCTTCGGGTGCAGCTTCGCGTACTCCGCCGCAACGAGCTTCGGCAGCCGCAATCGGATCGAGTCGAGGCCGACGGACGTCCCGCCTGCGTAGACCTGCATCGAGGCGACGCTCGCGGGCCCGTTGGCGTCGAACCACATCCCGTGCGCCCCGGACGTCGGCCCCCCGTTCCAGTCCGAAGGCAGCGAGAACCGCACTCCGACGGAAGGCACCGAGTAGACGTGATCAGCCGGCAGCACACGCGCAAAGACGCCGGCCGGAAGCGCCAGCGACACCAGGAAGACGCCGAGAGAGACGCCCCTCCGCATGACCATAGCCTCGCACCGACGAGCCGAGAGCTCCCTGGCCGAAT
>Ga0335085_10005324_pt1 | contig 20713 bp, 18 predicted proteins | sample Lox_Sample_45_FD_206712 | JGI IMG/M metagenome (GOLD analysis project Ga0335085, IMG submission 206712) | Soil microbial communities from Loxahatchee National Wildlife Refuge, Florida, United States - Lox_Sample_4.5 | ecosystem: Environmental > Terrestrial > Soil > Wetlands | place: USA...
TGATCGATCGCCGCATAAGCGATGTCGGCGGCGAGGTTGCTGAACAGCACCATCACCGTCGCGACCAGCAGCCCGGCCAAAGCGAGGTTGAAATCATTGCCGAGGATCGAATCGTAGATGAGCTTGCCCATGCCGGGATAGGCGAACATCGTCTCGGTGATGAGCGCGCCGGAGAAAAGATTGCCGAAGCTCAGCGCCAGCACGGTCACCACGGGTATGAATGCGTTACGCAGCGCGTGGCCGGCGAGCACGCGGAACTCGCCCGCGCCCTTGGCGCGCGCGGTGCGGATGAAATCCTGCCGCAAAGTCTCGATCATCGAGGCGCGGATATAGCGCAGATGCGAGCCCATGCTGACGAGGGTCAGCGTCGTGACCGGCAGCACGAGATGGCGCAGTCGGTCCGGCAAGCTGCCGTCGCCGATGGTCGCAACGCCGCCGGCGGGCAGCCAGCCCAAGGTCGCGGCGAAAACGAGGATCAGCATCAGCGCCAGCCAGAAGGACGGCACGGAAATGCCGGCGAAGCAGATGAGGTTGACGGCGCCGTCGATCGCGGAGCCGGGCCGGCGCGCGGCGATGATGCCGAGCGGCAGGGCCAGCACATAGGCGCAGAAGAGGCTCGCCCCCATCAGGATCGCCGTGTTGCCGAGCCGAGGCACCAGCACGTTCAGCACCGGCTGGAGGTAGAGCCGCGAATAGCCGAAATCGCCGCCCAGCGCCGCCCGCGCCCAGGCGAAATAGCGGTCGATCAGCGGCTTATCGAGGCCGTAGAGCGCCTTCAGCCGCAGCGCGTCGGCGGACGAGAGGCGCGGGTTCGACGAGATCATCAGATCGATCGGATCGCCGGGCATCAGCCCGATCAGCGCGTAGACGACGAAGGACATGATCGCGATGACGACGATCATCTGCAGGAGGCGCGTCAGGACGAAACGGCTCATCGCGATGCGCTCTGCTCCGCGCGATGCCATTTCTCGATCCAGAGCGTCGAGGGCGCGTCATGGCCGGTCGGCGTCACGCCATCCAGCCATTTCGGCAGCACGAAAGCATCGGCGCGGAAATAGAGCGGCAGCGCCGGGAGCTGCTCGGCGTAAAGCGTCTGGAGCCGGCGCCACATGTCGAAGCGCTTGGCGGAATCGAGCTCGACCTCGATCGCATCCATCAGCGCGTCGAACTCGGGATTGCTGTAGCTGTCGAAATTCTCGCCACTCCAGCCATTCTCGGCGGTCGGGATCTGCTGCGAGTTGAGCTCGGCGCGCGGCACGTTCTCGGGGGCGCCGACCCAGGCGAACATCGCCATCTGGAAATGATGGTGCTTGGTGGTATCGCCGATCAGCACGCGCGCCGGCTGGTTCTTGATCCGCACCGCGATGCCGACCTGCCGCCATTGCGCCTGCAGCACCTGCTCGATCATCTCGCGCGTGCGGTTGCCCGAGGTCGTCGCGAGCTCCAGCACCAGCGGCTTGCCGTCCTTGTGCCGCATGCCGTCGGCACCCTGCTTCCAGCCGGCGGCATCGAGCAGCGCACGCGCCTTGGCGGGATCGTAGTCGTAATGCGGCAGATCCTTCGCGAAGGCGGGATCGAGCGGCGGCACGAAACTGTCGGCGACGGGATCGCGGCCGGCGAAGATCTCCTCGGTGATCGCCTTGCGGTCGATGCCGTAGAGCAGCGCCTGGCGCACGCGGACGTCGGCCAGGATCGGATCGGCGAGATTGGTGTCGATATGCTCGTAGCTGAGGCCGGGCTTGTAGAGGATCTTGAACCGGCTGCCGTGACGCTTTTCGAAGGCGAGGGCCTCGTCGAGCGAAAAGCCCAGCTCGCCCGCGACCATGTCGAGCCCGCCGGCGAGAAGATTGGCTTCGAGCGCGGCGGTGTTCTCGACCGTCCAGATCACGACGCGGCGGAAATAGGGCTTCGTCCCCGACCAGCCGGGATTGCGCTCCAGGATGATATGCGAGCCCGGTACGATCTCGGTGACGCGATAAGGCCCGCTATAGAGGCCGGGATTGGTTGGATCAGTGTCGTAGAGCGTGTGGAAGCGATATTGCGCCGGATCGGCGAAGGCGGCTTGCTCCAGATGCACCGGCAGGATCGGGACCGCCGCGGCGATCTGATAGTCGAAAGTGACCCGGTCGAGGGTCAGGGTGAAAGTCTTCGCATCCTTGATCTCGACTTTCAGCACGCGGCGATAGGCTTCGGCATCGGCGACGCCGACCTGCGCTGTCTGCCCGAGCTTGTAGCTGAACGCCACATCTTCGGTGGTGACCGGCTTGCCGTCGCCCCAGCGCGCATCCGGCAGCAGCGTATAGGTGATGGCGACGCCGGTCTTGCCGTCGCCGAGATCGACCTTCTTGGCGCGGCCGTTCTCGAAGCTCGGCAGCTCGGTGCAGAGCATGCATTCGAGCTTCCAATCGGCGTTATAGCTGACGAGCGGCCGTACCACCGCGCCAAGGACGTAATCCTTGACGAACATCTGGTCGATGACGGGGCTCAGCGTAGAGGGGAATTGCGTGACCCCGATCGAGAGCTCGTCGCTCGCATGCGACGGTGCCGCGGCGGCGGGACACGCCGCGAGCAGCCATCCGATCAGAAGGAGAAGAACCCGCCGCGTCACGCGGCGAGCATAGCATGCGCTTAGGCGGCGCGCGCTTGCTCGGTCAGGGCGACCAGCGTGCTGAGCGGCAGAAGATCGATCGTCTCGATCTCGCCAAGAAGCGCATCGACATCGTCGGCGTGGCGCTTGGCAAGGGCGATCTCGGTCTTCGAGAGGGTGACGGCGCTGCTCGACCGACGCGCGGTCGTGGGGACGAGGTGCGGCATGTGCTTAATTCCTGGCGCAGGACTTTTGTGCGGTGCAACCTAAATAAGCGCCCGTCCTTAAAATGTCCTTATCGCAAATTGTCGCATGTGCGAAGGCGGTTGGTTAAAGCTTGGCGAAGCGCGGCATCACCTTTTCGGCGAAGAGCCGCGCCGAGCGCTCGGCCTCCGCGTAGGGGACGGTATTGAAATTAAGTTGCACCGACGCGCTCTCGAAGCCGCCGACTCGCTCGAAATACTCCTCGAGCTGTTTGGAAATGTCGTCGGGCGTGCCGATCCAGGCGGCGCCGCTCTTCACCTGGGTCTCGATCGTCTCACGGCTCAGGATGTCGATGATCTTGTCGTAGCCCGGATAATCCTTCGACTGCATGCCCGCCCATTCCGATGCGGCATCGACCAGCGAGCGCAGGTAGCGGTTGAGCGGATCGCGCGCGATCTGCCAGGCGGTATCGCGGTTCTCGTGGCAGAAGAGGTGAAAGGCCAGCATGACGCGCCCTTTGCCGGGATGGCCGCCGTCTTTCCAGCCTTGGCGATAGAGGCCGGTCAACTCCTTCATCGCGCCGCCGGCCATTGGGATCGCCATGATCGCATGCCCGGCCTTGCCGGTGTCGGTGAAGCTCTGCGGCGTGGCGATCGCCGCGACCCAGAAAGGCGGGCGTGGCCGCTGCGTCGGCCGCGGCAGGGAGGTGACATTCTTGAAAGAATGGAAGCGGCCCTCGCAGGTGACGTTCTCCTCTTCGAGGAGCCGCCGCACCTGCTCCATGCCTTCGGTGAAGCGCGCGCGGCTCTCATCGACCGGGACGCCGAAGCGCGCGAATTCATGCGGCAGGAAGGCACGGGCGAAGCCGATCTCGACCCGGCCGTTGGAGATCGCATCGAGCATGGCGATCTCGCCGGCGAGTTTCAGCGGGTTATTGAAGATCGGGAGCACCGCGCCGGTGATCAGCCGCGCCTTCTTGCTGCGCTCCGCCGCGGCGGTCAGGAACAGCAGCGGGTTGGGGGAATAGCCGCCATAGGGGTTGAAATAATGCTCGACGGTGCGGATATGGCCCCAGCCGTCCGGATCGGCGAGCTCGCACAGACGCAGGCATTCGTCGAAATATTGCTGGCCCGATTTCTGCGCCGGGCCGACATCGGGAAAGAACTGCATCCCAAAATCCATGAGGCGCCTCCCAATTCTTCGGTCTAAGCCCTATTTAACATCGCGATGACGGTTTTCACTATCGGCCATTCGACCCGCTCGATCGAGGATTTCATCGCCGCGCTCAAGGCGGCGGGGGTGGGCATGCTCGCCGATATCCGCCGATTCCCGAAATCCCGCCGCTATCCGCATTTCAACGCGGAGAATCTCGCTCCGGCCCTGGCTGAAGCCGGTATCGGCTATCGCCATTTCCCCGCGCTTGGCGGGCGGCGCGGCAAGCGCGGCGATGGGCAGCCGTCGGCCAACACGCTGTGGCGGCAGGAGCCGTTCCGCAATTACGCCGACTATGCCGAGACGGCGGAATTCCGTGTCGCTTTCGACGAGCTGACGGCCCTGGCGCAAGCGAGCACCGTCGCGATCATGTGCGCGGAGGCGGTGTGGTGGCAGTGCCATCGCCGGATCGTCACCGATTACCTGCTGGCCGCAGGCTTCCCGGTCGAGCACATCTTCGATGCGAAGAAGCGCGAGCCGGCGACGCTAACGCCCGGCGCGCAGCCGCGCGGCGACGGCACGATCCTCTACAAGGGCGAGCAGCGTCAGCTTTTGTAGAACAGGGACGGCTTTGTGGCTCGCGCTCAGGCAGCAGCGCCTATCGCGCGGCGGCGGGCGATCTTCTCGCTCTCGGCGAGGGTGTCGCGCAGCGCCTGATCGGCCTGGCAGGTCATCTTGATGAAAGCGCGCAGGAAGGAGTCGGTGCGCGGCAGCTGGAACAGGGTCTGCTCTTCGCCGCCTTCGCCGCGGCCGGAGACCGTCACCGTCGCGTCCTGCGGCGTCAGCATGAGTTCAACGAGGCTCACGCCCGGGCCGGTCACGTATTCGACGACGCGCTGGCGCTTCGGCTGATCCGCATCGTTTCGGATCGTCATGCGGTAAGGCGTGCGATTGCTCGCGGTCTCGATGAGGGCGCGCGAGAACGGACGGAGGAAGGCTTCGTCGAAGCCGAGGATCGCCATCGGCTGATCGTTGCTCGCCGAGGAGCGGATCTCGAGCGTCGCCCAGAGCGAGGCGCGGCCGGCATAGTAATCGATCGAGGCGAGATCGAGATTGATCGCATCGATCGGCTGCGGCGGCGCGTCGGCTTCGCCGCAGAGGAACGCGAAGCAGGCCGGCTCGCGGCGCAGCGACAAGGTGGTCGCGGCTTCGAGGTTCCAGTCGGTCAGCGCGTGGGTCGGGTCATGCATAACGAAAGCTTCTACAAGGGCGGTTGGCGAATGCGGTCATTGAATAGCGCCCGAGTTAAGGGACGAATAAACCTGCAAAGCAGGTAAAATGCATTTGCATAAAATTGGAGGTAACGGCGAGAAGGCCGATAAAACGGCGACTTTCGTTGCTGATGCGTGGCATTTGATGCGATTTGGCGGAAAAAGGGTCTCTTAAGCGGCAACGCGTATTCCAGGCGGGTGTTTTCGTTCGCATGCTCCGCCATCCCCGGATGAATGACCTCCCGCCGCTTTTGACCGAGGCGCTGAGCGCAATCGGTCCTGAGACTGAAGCTCGGATGGGCGATCTCATCAACGATTTCGTCACCTTGCCGTTGAGCGAGGAAGATCGGCTGTCGGTGCTCGCCGGCGCGGTCGCGACGATCGCAACCACGCGCTACCTCCAGCACCGCCCGATCTTCATCGCCGCCCTGCGCTGCTGGGCGCTCGAGATATCGATCACGCTTTCGCCGGCCCCGCCGCGCGCCGGCTTCGATCGCCGCCGTGGCCCGGTCGCGGAGGCCCAGGACGGGCTGCTCAGCGGTCTCGACGCGATCCTGCGCACGATGCTTGATGACGGTTCCGCCAAGCATCACCGGCTGGTCACCGAGCTTGCGGTGATGGCGCAGCTTCTCGGGCGCTATGATGCGCACAGCATCCACCTCGTGCTGACGGCCGCAAGCCTCGCTTGCGAGGATCCGCGCTGGCGCACCGGCTACACGGTGCCGGTGCTGCTGTCGGACGGGGCGCAGTTGCTGACGCGCGATGCCTGTCTCGACATGCTGGCGCCGCGCGGTACGGCTTAGGATTTCTTCGGCGGCACCGCGCCCGGCGATTTGGTCATGTTGACCGCGGGCCATTGCTGGGCGCTGCCGGGCAGCGGACCGATCTTCCCCGTGATCCGCTCGATCGTCACGCGGTAGACCGTCACCTGGTCGAGCCGCGGATAGAAGCCTTTCGGCCGCTCCCACGTCGCGTCGGCGTATTTGGCGAGGAAGCGATCGAAGAACAGCGCCTTTGCCTCGGGCGCAATCGCGACGCTGCCGAATACCACGACGCTGGCGTAGCTCGAACTCGTGTCGCATTCGAACTCGCCGTACGGAAAGATCTCGCCCATCTCGGCGATCTCGACGCAGATGCGCGGCGAATGCTCGACATTGGCGCAGAAATGCCCGGCGCGAGCCGTGTGCAGCCAGATCGCGCCGTCGGCATAGACGAAGAGATTGGGCACGATGTAGGGATCGCCGCTCGGGCTGGTGGTGCCGAAATGCGCCAGCTTCGCGCGCGCCAGCAGCTCGCGCGCGGCGGCCTCAGGCATTTCCTTGTCCTTGCGGCGGACGATTCCTTCGCTCATGGCCTCATTCTCAGAAAGAGCTGACGCCTACTCGGCGTTAGCTTCCTCGATTGCTTCGGCGGCGGCAAGCCAACGCGCCTCGGCCTCGCCGAGCGCGGCTGCGAGCGACGCCTGCTCGCGCAGCAGGCCCGAGACGTCGGCGGCACCGGCATAGGTCGCGGGATCGGCGATGCGCCGATCGAGCGCGGTTTTGCGCGCGGTGAGATCGGTCACGGCGCGCTCCGCCTCTTTCAGCCGACGGCGCAGCGGCTCGAGCTCTTTGCGGCGCTCGGCGGCGAGACGCCGCGTCTCGCGCCGCTGATTGGAGGCGGTTTTCGTCGCCTCGCTCTCGCTCGCGGTAGGCGCGAGCACCATGCGGCGATAATCGTCGAGATCGCCCTCGAAGGGCTTTACCGTGCCGTCGGCGACCAGCCACAACCGCTCGGCGACGAGCGAGAGCAGATGCCAGTCATGGCTGACGATCACGACTGCGCCGGAGAATTCGTTGATCGCCTCGATCAGCGCCTCGCGTGCCTCGATGTCGAGATGGTTGGTCGGCTCGTCGAGGATGAGCATCGGCGGTGCGTCGACGCTCATCAGCGCGAAATTCAACCGCGCTTTCTCGCCGCCCGAGAGATTCTGTGCCGCGACGAAGACCTTGTCCTCGTCGAAGCCGAAACGCGCGAGCCGCGCGCGGATCGCCTCCGGCACCGCTTTCGGCAGCAGCCGCGCGAGATGCTCGTAGGCGCTCGCCGCCGGGTCGAGTTCTTCGATCTGATGCTGGGCGAAATAGCCGCAGGCAAAGCGCTTAGCGCGGGTGATCTCGCCGGACATCGGTTGTAGCCGTCCGGCGAGGAGCCGCGCGAAAGTCGATTTGCCGTTGCCGTTCGCGCCCAAGAGGGCGATGCGGTCGTCCGGATCGAGCCGGAGGTCGAGCCGGCGCAGCACCGGCTTTTCCGGCTCGTAGCCGACCGAGACCTGATAGAGGCTGAGCAGCGGCGGCGCGAGCTCGGGCGGCTCGGGGAAGGCGAGATGCAGCGGCGGCTCTTCCTCCGACAGCGAGATCGGCTGCAACCGCGCCAGCGCCTTCATGCGGCTCTGCGCCTGGCTCGCTTTCGTCGCCTTGGCGCGGAAGCGGTCGATGAAGGCCTGGAGCCGCTTGCGCTCTTCGTCCTGACGCGCGGCGAGCGCCTGCTGACGGGCGAGATGCTCGCGCCGCGTGCGCGCGAAATCCTCGTAGCCGCCGCTATAGAGCGTCAGCCGCTGCTCGCCGAGATGCAGGATGTGATCGACGACCTCATCGAGGAACTGCCGGTCGTGGCTGACCAGCAGCAGCGTGTTGCGATAGCGCCGCAGGAATTCGGCGAGCCAGAGCGAGGCTTCGAGATCGAGATGGTTGGTCGGCTCGTCGAGCAGCAGCAACTCGGGCTCGGCGAAGAGCACGCCGGCAAGGGCGACGCGCATGCGCCAGCCGCCGGAGAAATTCGACAGCGGCTGGCTCTGCTCGTCATGGCTGAAGCCGAGACCGGCGAGGATGCCGGCGGCGCGCGCTTCCGCCGAATGGGCGCCGATCGCGGCCAGCCGCTCGTGGATCTCGGCGACGCGCGCGGCATCGGTGCTGTGCTCGGCCTCGGCGAGAAGCCGCCGGCGCTCGTCATCGGCGGCAAGCACGGCTTGCAGTGGTGTGGTCGTGCCGCTCGGCGCTTCTTGCGCGACGAACCCGATCCGCGCCTCGCGCGGCAGGGCAATGCTGCCGCCATCGAGCGCGCGCTCGCCGCGGATCAGATCGAGCAAGGTCGATTTGCCGGTGCCGTTGCGGCCGATCAGCCCGACTTTCCAGCCATCGGGGATCTGTGCCGACGCATCCTCGATCAGCGTCCGCCCGGCAATGCGATAGGTGATGCCCGAAATGGTGAGCATGAGGCGCGTCCTAGCACGGCGCGGACACGTCTCCCAGGTGCGAAGCGTCGCGCGTTACTTCTCCGCGCGCTCGCTTTCGTCGCCGACGATGTGCACGGCGAAATGGAACGCGGGCAGATCCTCGCCGGGGTGGTCATCGGCATAAGTCAGCTGCGGGATGCGGAAATTGTTCGGCCGCGTCTCTTGGCCTTTGTAGATGCCGGGATAGAGGTCGATGTAATGCCAGCCGGGCGCGCCGCTCGCCGGCATATAGACGGTCACGTCGCCCTGGCTGTTGAAGCCGCAGGCATAGCCGACATAATTGTCGTCATAGACGATGTGATAGATGTTCGCCGTCTCGCTCCAGCCGACGCCTTTGAGATGCACTGTCAGCATGTCGCCGGCATGCACGTCCTTGACGCCGAGCGGCAGGGCCGAGGCTTCGAGCCAGAAATCGCCGGCGGTTTTCTTGCCGCCGTCCTCGACGAAGAAGCTGTGGGCCCCGCCGAGATCGTCGGGCACCTTGAAGCTGAAAGCGAGCTTGCCGCCGGCATCGGCTTTCGCTTCGGCGATCGGCTTTGCGCGTTCTTCCCAGCCGCCGGCGACGACGCGATTGCCGGTCACGGTCGACCATTGCAGCTGATAACTCCTCCCTGGCGTGAAACCCTGCCCAGTGACCGTCAGCGGCTGGCCGACGCTGGCGAAAGCCGGTGTCGCGGTGAGCGCGCCCGGCTTCGGCAGGTTGCGGATCGATTTCTGCGTCTGCGCCTCGACCGGCGGCGGCAGCACCGCTTCGCCGCGCGTCACGGTGAATTTCGCCTTGAAGCGCGGCCGGTCGGGCACCGGATTCTGCTGCGGGTTCATATAGGGGAAGGTGAATTCGCCATGGATGAGCTGCAGCACGTGCGTGCCCGCGGGCCCGGTTGCCGGAATCGTGAAATGCGCCGAGCCGTGCGTCCCGACCGACGAGATCCAGCCGGTGAAGTCGTTGTCGTAAACGACCATCCAGCTGTTCTCGAGCTCGCGCCAGCCGATGCCTTTGATGTCGAAGGTGATCGGCGTGCCGGGCGGACCGTTCTCCGGCGTCACCTTCATCACCATGTCGAGATTGAAGCCGGCCTGGGTGAAGAGCTTCGTGCCCTGCTGCAGCTGGATGTCGTGCTGGAAGCCGAAATCGTCCGGGACGATGAAACTGGCGGCGAATTTTCCGGCGGCGTCGGTCTTCACATGGGCGATGCGATAGCCGACCGGCGCGTAATCGCGGCCGTGATACTCGCCGTTGGCGACTTTCCAGCTGCCCTTCACGGTGCGCCAGACGAGATCGAATTCCTGGTTCGCGGGCAAGGCGTCCCCGCTCACCGTGATATCGGCGCCGACGCCGGCATGAAGCGGCGCGACGCTGAGCTTGCCGACGAAGCCGTTCGCCGGCTGCGCTGCTGTGACCTCCGGTCCGAAATCGCTCGCGAGCGCGGCGTCGGCGCGCGAAGCACCGAGGCTCTGCATGGCCAGAGCGGCCACGAGCAGGATAAGCGCGCGCGCTGCGGATGATGTCGACATCTAAAAGCCCCCGTTCACGATACGGGCGAAGTAATAGCGGCGGCGGCGCGTCAGAGGAAGCGGGCCAGCGTTTCCGCGCTCGCCGCCCCGAGGACAACCACGACCCATGGTGGCACGCGCCAGAAGACAAGGAGCAGGAAGGCGGCGATGCCGATGCCGAAATCGGCGGGGCCGAGGATCGCGCTGGTCCAGACCGGCGTATAGAGCGCGGCGAGCAGCAGCCCGACGACCGCGGCATTCACCCCTTTGAGCGCCGCCTGCACCCCGGCACGGCGGCGCAGCGTGTCCCAAAAAGGCAGCACGCCGATCAGCAAGAGGAAAGACGGCAGATAAATCGCGACAAGGCAGATCAGGCCGCCGAGCCAGCCATTGGGCGTGGGCTGCATCACCGTGCCGAGATAGGCGGAGAAGGTGAAAAGCGGTCCGGGCACGGCCTGGGCCGCGCCATAGCCGGCGAGGAACGCGTCGTTCCCGATCCAGCCCGGCGGCACGACTTCTTTCTGCAGCAGCGGCAGCACGACATGGCCGCCGCCGAAGACCAGCGAGCCGGTGCGATAGAAGCTGTCGACCAGGGCGATCGCGTGATTGTCGCCTGCCGCGGCGAGGAACGGCAGTCCCGCGAGCAGAACGAAGAACGCGATGAGCGCGGCGATCGCCAGCGGCTTGGCGATGCGGATCGCGATCTCGCTATGGGCCGGCTTCGTCTCGGTCGGCAGCAAGCGCCAGCCGATCAGCCCGCCGAGAACGATCGCGCCGATCTGGCCGTAGGCGTTGGGGAGCGCGAGGACCAGCAGCGCCGCGGCGACCGCCATGGTGGCGCGCGGCCGATCTGGGCAGAGATTGCGCGCCATCGACCACACGGCCTGCGCAACGACCGCGACGGCGACGATCTTCAGCCCGTGCAGCCACGCTGCTTGCGCGATATCCCCGAGCTGCGCGACGCCATAGCCGAAGGCGATCATCGCCACCGCCGAGGGTCCGCTGAAGCCGAGCCAGGCGGCGAAAGCGCCGGGCAGGCCGGCGCGCAGGATGCCGATGGTGATGCCGACCTGGCTGCTCGCCGGGCCGGGCAGGAATTGGCAGAGCGCGATGATGTCGGTGTAGGCGGCCTCGTCGAGCCATTTGCGCCGCGCGACGAACTCGTCGCGGAAATATCCCAAATGCGCGACCGGCCCACCGAAGCTCGTCAACCCAAGCCGCAGGAAAACCAGGAAGACGGTGAGCCACGAGTCGCGCTGCGACTCGGCGGGGGCGGCGGCGGTCATCGCACCAATGCTAATGCAAGCCGCGCGGCGGAAACAACAAATGTGGATATTCCTGCCGTCTCGATGTTTCGGCGCGGCGAAACTCGGTAAGCTCGACGCGGTATGACCGCCGATCATCGCGAGGACCCGTCCACCGCTGCGCTTGCCGTTTTGCGCGAGACCTTCGGCTACCCCGAGTTCCGTGGCCAGCAAGCCGAGATCATCGCGCATGTGACGGCGGGCGGCGATGCGATGGTGCTGATGCCGACGGGCGGCGGCAAGTCGCTCTGCTATCAGATCCCGGCGCTGCTCCGGCCGGGTCTCGGCATCGTGGTCTCGCCGCTAATCGCGCTGATGAAGGATCAGGTGGACGCGCTGCGCCAATTGGGCGTGCGCGCGGCCTATCTCAATTCGAGCCTCGATTTCGCCGCAGCGGCCGATGTCGAGCGCGCCATGCGCGCCGGCGACCTCGATCTTGTCTACATCGCGCCCGAGCGGCTGGTCACGCCGCGCTGTCTCGATCTGCTGGCGAAATCGCGGCCCGCGCTCTTCGCCATCGACGAGGCGCATTGCGTCTCGCAATGGGGTCATGATTTCCGGCCCGAATATCTTCAGCTCTCGGTCCTCCATGAGCGCTTCCCCAGCGTGCCGCGCATTGCGCTGACCGCGACAGCGGATGGACCGACGCGAGCCGACATCATCGAGCGCTTGGGGCTCGGCGAGGCGCGCATCTTCGCCGCCGGCTTCGACCGGCCGAACATCCGCTATCGCGTCGTGCCCAAGAGCGATGCGCGCAAGCAGTTGTGGGGTTTCCTCGATGCCGAGCATCGCGGCGATGCCGGCATCGTCTATTGCCTGTCGCGCAAGAAGGTCGAGGATGTCGCCGCGTTCCTCTGCAGCAAAGGCCGCGTCGCGCTGCCCTATCATGCCGGGCTCGATGCGGCGACGCGCGAGCGCAATCAGGATCGCTTTCTCAAGGACGAAGGCGTGATTGTCGTCGCGACGATCGCCTTCGGCATGGGCATCGATAAGCCCAACGTGCGCTTCGTCGTGCATCTCGATGCGCCCAAGACGCTGGAGGCCTATTACCAGGAGACCGGCCGCGCCGGGCGCGACGGCCTGCCCGCCAACGCCTGGATGACCTACGGAATGAGCGACATCACCATGCTGCTGTCGCTGATGGAGGATAGCGGCCTCAGCGAGCGCCAGCGCCGCATCGAGCGCCAGAAGCTCGATGCGCTGCTCGGCTATTGCGAGACGCCGAAATGCCGACGCCAGGTTCTGCTCGGCTATTTCGGCGAACATGATCATCCGCCTTGCGGCAATTGCGACAATTGCCTCAAGCCGCAGCGCGTCTGGGACGGGCTGGTCGCCGCGCAAAAGGCGATCTCGGCGGTGGTGCGCACCGGGCAGCGCTTCGGCGCGGCCTATCTCGTCGATGTGCTGCTCGGCAAAACGACGGAGCGCATCAAGAGCTTCGGCCATGACCAGATCAAGACCTTCGGCGTCGGCGTCGAGCTCGGCAAGAACGAATGGCATGCCGTCTTCCGCCAGCTCGTCGCGCTCGGTCATCTCGCCGTCGATGTCGAAGGCCATGGCGGGCTCTATGCGCGCGACAGCGCGTCAGCCGTGCTGCGCGGCGCGGTGCCGGTGACGTTCCGCGCCGATACCGATGAACCCAAGCGCCGCGAGAAACGCGCGCGTTCGTCCGCATCGGATTCCATCGTCGAGCCGGCCGATGAAGGGCTGTGGCAGGCGCTCAGGAGTTTGCGCCTGTCGCTCGCGCGCGATCAGGGCGTGCCGCCTTACGTCATCTTCCACGATGCGACGCTGATCGACATGGTGCAGCGCCGCCCGCGCGATCTCGATGCGCTCGCCGATATTCCCGGCGTCGGCGCCAGCAAGCTGAAACGCTACGGCGCGACGTTCCTCGCCGCCATCGCCGCGCATGACGGGGAGGCGCAGCGGGCGGCTGGGTAGCAGCATTGCTTGGCCGGAGCCATCCCACCTAGGATGAAGCGGGTTTTTCAGGGGAGTCCGATCCGCTCATGTCACCCGAAATCATCGCCGAGCTTGCGCCGACCGGCGTTCTGCGCGCGGGCATCAACCTCTCGAACTTCCTCCTGGTCACCGGCAAGACCGCGGCGGCCGAGCCCGAGGGCGTCGCGCCCGATATGGCGCGCGAGGTCGCGACGCGCCTGGGCGTGCCGCTGAAATTGGTGACCTTCCCGTCGCCGGGCGAGCTCGCGGATCAGGCGGGCAAGGGCGTTTGGGATATCGGACTCATCGGCGCCGAGCCGCAGCGTGCGGAGACGATCGCCTTCACGGCCGCCTATGTCGAGATCGAAGCGACCTATCTCGTCCCGGCCGGGTCGCGCCTCAACACCATCGCCGATGTCGATGCGCCGGGCGTGCGCATCGCGGTGGCGGGGCGCAGCGCCTACGGTCTCTGGCTCGACCGCAACATCAAACATGCCGAGCTGGTCCGGGCCGATAGTCTCGGCGGCGCAACCGAGCAATTCATTCAAGGCAAGCTCGAGGCGCTCGCGGGGTTGCGGCCGGGGCTCCTCGCCGACATCGAGAAGCTGCCGGGCGCGCGCATCATCGAGGGCAAGTTCAGCGCGGTGCAGCAGGCGATCGGCACGGCGAAGAAAAACACAGCCGGCGCCGCGTATTTGAGGGCGTTTGTCGAGGAAGCGAAGGCTTCGGGCCTGGTTGCGCGGCTTATCGAGCGGCACAACGTACGCGGTCGCCTCTCCGTCGCGCCGCCGGGATGATCTTCAAGAAATTCGGATCGCTCATGGGGGGAGGATCGGCGCGCGCTTACCCCACTGGATCGCCGCCGCGGCCATTCTGGCGGCGAGCCTGACGACCGCGCGAGCGGATCCGCCGAAGATCCGCGTTGCCTGGGTCGTCGTGCCAGGAGGGTCGCGGTGGAATCAGAGCGGATAGATCAAGCTGTTCGGCACCAGCGTGCTATCGAAAACGCAGATTTTTTGCCGGAATTTCAAGCCGTCATCTCCGCGCGCGATCACGTCGTGATAGACGCCGACATTGAAGACGCGCGTCAGCTCATCGAGCAGCGTCTCGAGAGCCGCATAATCGGCGCGCACCTCGATCTCGTCGCGGTCCTGGCGAAGAATCCGGATGCCCGAGACGATACGCCGGATGTAGCGCGGCGCATAAACCGCCGTCTTGCGAATGGCGACGACGCGGTCCTTCAGGTAGCCCTTGCTTTCGCAAAGCCACGTCGCGAGCGGCAAGCCGCGCTCGAAATTCTCTCGCGGCACGATCTTGTAGAGACAGTCTTCGGTAAAGAACTCCGGCCACTCCTCGAAGCGCTCCTCGTTGAGGCAGCCGAGGTATTCGGCATAGAAATCCTCGAGCGCCGGCCGCAGCGCTGCGGCATCCTCCCGAGGCCGACGACGTCCGCCCTCCATGCTCACAACTCCATGACCCGCCGGTAATGGGCATACATCGCCCGGATTTCACCCTCCGTCACGGCATGCGGGGTCTCCGCTTCCCAGCCCGCGCCATCCATCTCGATGACGCCGTCCGCTTCGGGGGCTTGACGAACGCCTTGCTGGACGAACGCCATGACTTCGCTGTCGTCGATCGAAACAAATCCGGCCGGTCCCATGAGATTGGCCTGGCGCAAGCGGCGCTGCGTCATCGCCTCGTCGTCGTCTGCGTACCCGAAGAACGTCCATGCGAGCTCGAACGCTTCCGGCCCGCGCGTCACCAGCTGACGCATCGCCAGGGTGTTGGATTGCTGTTGGATGACGAGGTTGGGCCAGATCGTCATCAGCACGATGGTGTATTGTTCGTATTCCTTCACGGGAGCGAGCATCGAGGGATCGTGCAACTTCAGATCCTCGATCAATGATCGCATCTCCGCGTTCTCGGTCGTGCGTTTCTGCTCGCCCCGCCAGGTCATGCCGGCGGCATGGCGGCCGCTCGGATCGATCACCAGGCGATTGGGCTGATCGGCGCGGTTGAGGCCGAAAGACAGCAGGAACACGTGCAAAAGGCTGGCGTGGTACGGATCCTTGATGTTTTCGATGACGAGCTTCCAGTTCGCGGGGGTCAGCTGCCGCGAATACCCGAGCACTTTCAAAGAGCGGCCGTCGAACACCCGGTCGAACAGCTTGAGGATTTCGACTGAAAAATACTCTTCCAGCGGCTCGATATCAGACGCGAAAGAAGCGAAGACGACGCCGTTGCGGCAGGCGACATTCAGGCGTCGCAGTCCGTGCTCCTCGAGCTTGAAGGTTGTGGGCATTCCGCCCTGGCCTTTCACGCCGCGGCGAAAGGGGACGCCGATCAGCCGGCCGGTTAAATCGTACGTCCACTGATGATAGGGACACATGATCTCGCGCATCTTGCCAAGATGCGTCTGGCAGAACTGCGCGCCACGGTGTGCGCAGCGATTTTCGACGACATGAACGCTCTTGTCCTCGGCCCGGAGGACGACCACGGAACGGTCGCCGACGAAGCTGCGCTTGAAGTCGCCCGGCTCGGGAATCTCCGCCTCGAGGGCAACGTAATTCCAGGTCGCGCCGCAGAAGATACGCTCCTGTTCGCGTTCATAGATTTCCGGATCCGAATAGACCCGATAGGGCAGGCGTGTGGCATCCTTCGATGGCCACGACCATCGAGTACTCATTGGGCGCTCCTCATTTCGACGGCAGATAGGCCTCGGTGTAAAGCTTCGACATATCGGGCTTGGTGGCGAGCAAACCCATTTCGATAAACGATCCTTCCAGGATGTCGAGGGGGGCGGCATCGAATTTGCCGTCGGGCGAAAAAGTCGGCATCACCAGATCATATTCGCCCTCTTCGACCTCTGGCACGAAACCCGTCACAGACATCGCGATCTTGACCGTCTGCGCCTTGTTCGATCGCATGAAGCCGATGGTGTCGAACCATGCAGCGAGAAACTTGCGCACCGCTTGCGGATCGTCATGCAGGATCTGATTCGACGCAAAAATGGCGGCGCTGATGAAATCGGGAATGATCCTCGACGCCGGAAAAGCCAGCCGGCCGCGCTTGCTCAATTCCAGCTGCAAGCCGAGCGCGGAGCTCGTCATGATACCGTCGACTTGGCCGGTCACCAGGGCCGCGATTTGCGACGCCGGGTCTCCGCCGGTTGTCGCAAACGTCACCGCATCCGGCGCCCACTGGTTCTGATGCATGAGACGAAGAACGAGCCATTGCGTCAGCGAGCCGACCGATGTCACGCCGATCTTTCGACCTTTTAAGTCGGCCGGTTCCCGGATCGGCGAGTCGTAGGGCGTTACCAATCCGAAATTGAGCGGCGCGCCCACTTCTGCCGCGACGGCGAGCTCGGGCGCGCCCTTGGCGATAAAGGCCATATCCGTAGCGCCGGACACCGAAAGGTCGATCGCACCGGCAACCATCGCCTGCTGAACTTTGGCGCCGCCCTGGAAGTCGATCGGCTCCGCGTCGATGCCGTATTTCGCGAAGATTCCCGTCTGCTTCGCCACGTAAAACGGCACGAAGAGGAAATTCCGTGCCGCAGGATTGCCGACACGCAGCTTTTGCGCAGCGGCGGGCACCGACAACGCGCCGAGAATCAGCAGCGACACTGCCAATGTTTGGACCCACGTTTTCAGCGGATACTCTCTCAAGTTTTGGCCCTTGGCTAGGCTTTCACCAGCTCTTGCCGCGCAACTTCCGACCGCTCTTCGGCGCGCAGCTTGTCGACCATTCTTCGTGCCTGAATCAGCGTCGCGTCCGCGCGAATGGCGACCGGATCGAAAGCACCGGCGCGGTCGAGACCTTCCTGCTGAATCTCCATGAAGCTGACGTCCTCGGCCATGACGGCAAAGCTTTGCTCCTGGAAGCGGATCGCCATTGCATCGTCATCGGAATCCGAGCCGAAATTGCGCGACCACGCAAACCAGACATGGGTGGTCTTTTCGCTTTCGGGGGTTAAGGGATTGGTGAGCCGGAGCGTGATGCTTCTCGCGCTGTCTTCGTAGACGAGCTCGGCATTCATGTTCGCGGCCGGTTCCCAAATCACCGTCGCGCGGCGATCGATCTTGCCTTTAAAGCCGCCCCATTCGGCGACGAACGGACTTGGCGTCACCTGGGTCATGATGCGTTGCTGGAACACCCGGTTTCCCTCGACCCAGGTATTCACGGGAATGGTGGCCATCTCGGGTACGCCGACGGTTTTCCGGTGAATGAATGGCGTATGGCTCAGATCGAGCAGATTGTCGGCACAGAGCTCCCAATTCGCCCTCACGTAATAATGACGCTGGAAATTCCGCCAACCGGGGGCGCCGAACCATTCATAGGCCGGTATCGATTCCGGGCTGCAGCGTGCAGGGTCGCCAAGCCATATCCAAGCCCAGCCCCAGCGCTCGATGAACGGATAGGACCGGGCGCGCATTTTCGGCGGAATATTGGGCTGGTGGGGAATTCGCGTGCAGGCGCCGGTCGCATCGAATTCGATGCCATGGTAGGCGCAGGCGATCGATTCTCCGACGCATTGGCCTGCGGAGAGCGGCGCATAGCGATGCGGGCATCGATCTTCGAGAGCCGCCGCTTTGCCCGATTGGGTCCGAAACATCACGACCGGAAGTCCGCAGATCGTGCGCGCGATCGGCTGCTGGGAGAGCTCTGTCCCGAGTGCGGCAGCATACCACTGGTTCATGAGAAACATTGGCATCTCTCCCCAGCCTTCATTCTCCTATTCAAACCGATGATAAACCCCGGTGTACCGAGGGCGCAAACGAGGGTCCTTCGCTGGTCCTCGGCGCACTCGCCGGATTGCGAGCGAGCGACGGGGGCTTTACACTTAAAAAAGGCGCGCCGATCTCACGAACGCGCCCTCGGAGGAAACACGGCATGCCGAAGATCCGCCACATCGCCATTTACACGAGCGATCCCGACAAAATGGCCAAGTTCTATTGCGAGTGCTTTGGCATGAGGATCCGACAGGATTATGCCGAAGTGCCGGGCACCGGACGCGCGATATTCATCAGTGACGGCTATATCGAAGTCGCTCTCATCCATAAAAAAGACGGGCAAACGGGCATCAACCATTTCGGCTTTTCGCTGGAATCGGATGAGAAGGACGATATCTATCGTAAAATCCGCGCGCACGGCGTCGAACCGCGGACGGCAAATCCGGATCGGCCTTATGTCGAGGACTTCATGATCGACGTCGAGGGAAACAAGGTCGATCTATCGACGAAGGGGTTGAGCCTCGAGCGCCAACACATCAAGGAAAAGCTCGGCCACGCGTGATCGAATACGGGGGCGGCGTTACCAGCTTTTGTGACGCGCTCATTTGAGGAACGTCGGTAAACCGGTCCGGCTCTGGCAGCCGGCGTATCAAGGGGGAACGTCGAATGAGGATTTTTTCGCCTGCTCCCGGTCGTTGGGTGACGACCGCTTTCGCGGCCGCGATCGCCATCAGCGCGGCGGGTGTCCGGCCCAGCTATGCCGCCGATCCGATCAAGATTGGTGTCATTGCCCAGTTCTCGGGAACGTTTGCCGATTTCGGCCAAGAGATCGGCGACGGCATCGACACCTATGTACGCGAACACGGCGACACCGTGGCCGGCCGCAAAATAGAAATCATCCGGCGGGACCAGGGAGGGCCGAATCCCGATCGGGGACGTCAGCTCGCCCAAGAGCTGATCACGCGCGACAAGGTCGATTTCCTCGCCGGATTCGATTTCAGCCCCACCGCCTTTGCCGTTGCCCCGCTCATCACCCAAGCAAAGATGCCGACGGTGATCATGACGGCCGCCACCATGGGCATCACCGATACGTCTCCCTATTTCGTGCGCTTCGCTTCGACGCTCGAGGCCTTGGAGACGACGTTCGGCAAGTGGGCAGCGCAGCAAGGGATTCAGAAGGCCTATGTCGCGGTCGCAGACTTCGTCGCGGGACATGCGGCGGGCGATGCCTTCAAGAAGAGCTTCACCGCCGCCGGCGGGCAGATCGTGGGCGAAACGGCGATCCCGCTCGAGAGCCTCGATCTTGCGCCGTACGTTCAGCGGATCGCCGACGTCAAGCCGCAGGCGATCTTTTTGTTTTTGGTAAGCACGAAGCAATCCGAGCTGTTCAGCAAGCTCTACGGTGAGACCGGGCTCAAAGCGGCCGGCACAAAGCTTCTTGGGGCTACCGACCTTTTCTCGCAGTCGCCGGCGGCGGCAAAAGCGGCGCCGGACGCGGAGGTCGGCGCCTTCACCGTGCAAGATTATGCGTGGACGCTGGATAACCCGCTCAATCGCAAATACGTCGCCGACTTCACCAAATACTTCGGCACCGAACTCCATCCCGATTTCATGTCGGTATCCGCCTATGATGGGATGGCGGCAATTTACCGGGTGATCGAGCAGCTTCACGGCCAGATCGACGGCGACAAGGCGATGGCAATCTTCAAGGGCATGTCGCTGGATAGTCCGCGCGGGGCCATCAAGATCGACCCCGACACGCGCGATCTTGTGCAGCCGATCTACATTCGTCAGATCGAACGCCGCGACGGGGAACTCGTCAATAAAGAGATTTTCACGTTCCACGACGTCTACAACCATCTCAACAAATGACGGCCGTCATCTTCATCGAAAGGATGTCGATCGGATTCGGGTCTAAGTCGGATGCTCTCTGCTGATTACGCGCCACAGGCGGTCGGGTGAGCCCGGCCGCCGCTTTCGGTAGGGAGAAGCGCCGGCGTCATCGAGGGTAGGGTCCCGCCCGGCTATCGGAGGGCGGGGAGATGGGCCCGCTCATGGGGGGATCGGCATGCGCTTCTTATGTTGGATGGCGGTCGCGGTGCTTCTCGCAACGAATCTCGCGACCGCCCGAGCGGATCCGCCGAAGATCCGCGTTGCCTGGGTCGTCGTGCCGAACAATCTTCCCCCGATCCTTTTCGCCAAGCCGGGCATCGCGCGCCATCAGGGCCAATCCTATGCGATGGATGCGATCCATTTCTCCGGCACGCCGCAGATGATCACGGCCTTGGGCGCGAACGAGATCGACATCGCGCTGCTCGCCTACTCATCCCTGGCCGTGGCGATCGAGAATGCCGGGATGACCGATCTGCGCGTCATCGCCGATGCGTTCCAGGACGGCGCGCCCGGCTACTACACCGACGAATACATGGTGCTGAAGGATAGCCCGATCCGCAGCGTCGAGGACCTCAAAGGCCGGACTCTCGGCTCGAACGTGACCGGCGGCGCCATCGACGTCGGCCTGCGCGCCATGCTCGAGCAGCACAAGCTCGATCCGCGCAAGGACGTGACGATCATCGAAGTGGCGTTTCCCAACATGCGCGCGGCGCTCGCCGAGCATAAGGTCGAGCTGATCGGCACGGGCCTGCCCTTCGCGCAAGACCCGGCCCTGCGTGAGGCGGCGCGCACGATCTTCACCCAGCACGACGCGATCGGGCGGAGCGAGATGATCGTCTGGGTCGCGCGCGCCGGCTTCA
>Ga0335085_10005325_pt1 | contig 20705 bp, 20 predicted proteins | sample Lox_Sample_45_FD_206712 | JGI IMG/M metagenome (GOLD analysis project Ga0335085, IMG submission 206712) | Soil microbial communities from Loxahatchee National Wildlife Refuge, Florida, United States - Lox_Sample_4.5 | ecosystem: Environmental > Terrestrial > Soil > Wetlands | place: USA...
GCTCTTGATGAGCTCGGCGGCGCCGATGGCGGCGTCCGCCTCCTCGGCGCTGACGCCGAGGCCGATCTTCGGCAGGCCGAGATTGCCGGCGCGGCCGACATCGACCGCGACCGCCTTGCCGCCCGCGGCCGCCTTCGGTTTCGGCAGCTTGCCCGCGAAGCTCAGGCTCACCGATTGCTTGATCTCGCTGCCCGCCGGCAACGTGTAGGGCCAGGGCAGCGCCAGCGGCCGCACGTAGGTCTTGAACGAGGCGTCGCTCCAGTTGCGGTGGTCCTCCATCTCGAAGGTGTCGCCTTCCATGCGGCAGGTCGCCCACACGCCCGGCGCCGCCTCGTGGCTGAGGGCGCGGATGTCGTAGAACGGCTGCACCGGATTGACGATGGCGGGAAATTCGTCCTTCACCTTACGGCCGTCGACATGCAGGACCTCGACCGGGCAGCCGGCCACGCCCTTCAGCGGGTGCAGCACGACGAAGCCGGTCCGGTTGGTGAGGAAATCCGTGTGCGGCAGGGCCGTGGCGTCGAACCGCAGGCTGCCCTCGGCGGTCGCCGTGATGTGGGCCTTGTAGGTGAGCGCGCGCTTGGCGTCGGCGCAGCGCGCCTCGTAGCTCACCTCGAAGCCGTTCTTGCCCTGCTTGACCTGGAGATTGGCGATCTCCGGGTTGAAGGTGCCCCAGTTTTCGTCGCGCACGAGGAAGGCGATGGCGCGCAGCACCTCCACCTCGTTGAGACGGACGTAGCGCAGGGCGCCGTTGTCGAGCACTGCCGACAGCGGCCCGGCGCGCAACAACCTTCCCTTGCTGTCGGGCACCGCGGTCCCGAACAGCTTGATCGCCCGATTTGGCTTCTTGGCTGGCATGCCTCCCTCCCCGACACAACCGCCGCGCGAATCGTCAAGCGCCGGTCATATTACCCGATTCGTGTCGGGATCGATCAGGACCGCGCGGTTCAGGTCCAGGTCTATGTCTATGGGGTCCCCCGGCTTCTGCACGTCGTGCGGCTGGACCTCCGCCATGACGGAGGTTCCGCCCAGCGGAAACGTTATGTAAGTCCTTGATCCTGTTGGCTGGATCAGCTCCACTACCGTCGCCAGCCGGACGTGGCCGTTGGCCTGCAGGCCATCCCGCGCCCGGCCCATATGCTCGGGGCGGACGCCGAGCACCACCTTCCGCCCGACCATCCCCGCATAGCGCTGCCGGCTGCCTTCCGGTAGCGCCAGGCCCCTGCCGTCGCCGAGTTGCAGGCCGAGGGCGCCTCCGGACTCGACGGCCGTGGCCAGGATGAAGTTCATCTTGGGCGACCCCAGAAAACCGGCCACGAAGCGGGTGGCGGGCCGCTCGAACAGGTCGAGCGGCGTGCCCTGCTGCTCGATCTGGCCGTCGCGCATGAGGACGATGCGGTCGGCGAGCGTCATCGCCTCGATCTGGTCGTGGGTCACATAGATCATGGTGGCCCCGATCTCCTGGTGCAGCCGCTTGATCTCGCTGCGCATCTCGTCGCGCAGCTGGGCGTCGAGGTTCGAGAGCGGCTCGTCGAACAGGAACAGCTGCGGATTGCGGACGATGGCCCGGCCGATGGCGACGCGCTGGCGCTGGCCTCCCGAGAGCTGGCGCGGCAGCCGCTCCAGCAGGTCGGCGATGCCGAGCATGGCGGCTGCCCGCTTCACCCTGGCGTCGATCTCGGACTGGGACAGCTTCCGCGCCATCAGGCCGAAAGCGATGTTCTTGTAGACTTTCATGTGCGGATAAAGGGCATAGTTCTGGAACACCATGGCGACGTCGCGGTCGGCCGGCCGCACGTCGTTCATCACCTCGCCGCCGATCTCGATCGTGCCGTCGTCCGCCTCCTCCAGCCCCGCGATGGTGCGCAGCAACGTCGTCTTGCCGCAGCCCGAGGGACCGACCAGCACGGTGAATTCCCCGTCGGGGATGTCGAGATCGACGCCGCGGACGGCATGCACGCCCCTGAAGTGCTTGTGCAGTCCGGCGATCTTCAGCTGCGCCATCGCCCTCTCCTCCTCAGCCGCGTACCGCGCCCAGCGTCAGGCCACGGACCAGATGGCGCTGCACCAGCATGCCCAGGATGATCGACGGCACGAGCGAGACGATCGCCAGCGCGCTCGCCTCGCCATAGGACGAGGCCTGAAAGCCAAGGAAGCCGCGGAAGATCGTCGGCAGCGTGTAGGCGCTGCGCGAGGTGAGGATCAGCGCGAAGAAAAACTCCGTCCAGCAGAAGATGAACGCGAACACGGCGGCCGCGATGATGCCCGGCAGCGCCAGCGGCAGGGCCACCTTCCACAGAGCGCCCCAGCGCCCGTAGCCGTCGACCAGGGCAGCCTCCTCGAGCTCCGCCGGCATCTGGCGGAAGTAGGCGAACATCATCCAGGCCGACAGCGGCAACGACGTCACCGTGTAGATCAGGATCAGCCCCAAGCGCGTGTCGTTGAGACCCAGATTGCGATAGAGCAGGAAGACCGGCAGCACCACGGCGACCGGCGGCAGGAAGCGCTGCGACAGCACCCAGAACGAGAGATGCTGCCCGCCGGTGTTGAAGCGCGCGAAGCTGTAGCCCATCAGCGTGCCCAGCAACACCGACAGCGCCGTGGCCGCGACCGAGACGACGGCGCTGTTGATCAGGCCGACGAGTCCCCGATAGGTGAACATCGCGGCCGTGAAATGCACGAGGGTCGGGTGCTCCGGAAACCAGACCGGCGGGATCGTCATGTAGTCGTCGACCGGCTTGATCGCGGTTATGACAGCCCAATAAAGCGGCGCCAGCAGAAAGATGAGAAACGCGCCGAGGTAGACGACACGGACGAGATTGTCGAACGACAGGGCTCCCTGCCTCCGACGACGCGCACGCTTGCCGGACGGCATCAGGCGCGCTCCGGGCGCAGCATGCGCCGGACCAGGAACATGATCAGCACGGCCGTGAGAATCAGGAAGATCCAGCTGCCGGCGGTGGCCTGGCCTAGGTGGAAGTGCTGGAATCCCGTCTGGTAGAGATAGAACGATGTCGTATAGGTGCTCGTGCCGGGGCCGCCGCCGGTCATGATGAAGATGATGTCGAACAGCTTGACGGCGTCGAGCAGCCGGAAGGTTATGGCGATCAGGATCAGCGGCGCGATCTGCGGCAGGGTGATGTTCCAGAAGATCTGCCAGCGCGAGACGCCGTCGAGCTCGGCCGCCTCGTAGAGTTCGGGCGAGACGGAGGTCAGGCCCGCCAGCAGGATCACGAACATGAACGGCGTCCACTGCCAGACGTCACCGACGATCAGCGAGACGTACTTCCAGGGATTGCCCGTGAGCCAGCTGACGTCGGTCGGTCCGAACAACTGACCGACGAGATAGTCGAACGGCCCATAGGGTTTCTGCAGGAGCAACGACCAGATCTGGCCGACCACGACGGGGCTGACGAACAGCGGCACGATCAGGATCAGCATGATCACGCCGCGGCCCGTAAATATCTTCGTCATGGCCATGGCGAGTCCGAGGCCGAGCAGGAATTCGATCACGACGCTGGACACCGAGAGAAACGCAGTCGTCAGCAACGACCAGCGGGCGACCGGATCCTCGACGACATGCTCGAAGTTCTGCAACCCCACGAAGTCATGGCCGGGGATCTGGAAATCGAAATTCACGAAGGCGACCCACACCGAATAGACCAGCGGGTAAACGGTGAGGGCCAGGATGAGAATCACCGCAGGGGCGACCAGCAGCCACTTGAAGTGGCGGTCGCTCCAGGCCGACCAGGTGCGCGCACGGACTCTCCTGCGTGCCACGCCCGCGCCGTTCATTGTCGCGTTCCGCGCCATCACCGCCGCCCGACCGGAGATGGCCGACGCTCCGGCGCCGGCCATCTCGGCATCCGCTCTGCGTCAGTCGATCGTCACGGCCTTGCCCAGCTTCTCGATCGTATTGTCGGCATAGGCACCGGGAAGCTTCTTGAACTGCTGATAGGCGTCGCGCTGCTTGTCGACGCCCAGCTTGTCGGTCGTGGAGTCCCATTCTGCCCCGCATTTCTGCAGGGAAGCCTTGGGGTCGTCGCCGGCCCACACCGCCGTGCACATGCGGTCGATGCTGAGCGCATAGTCCTGCCAGCCCGGCATGATCATGTCGATCACCGCGTTGTTGGCCGCGTTGTTCAGGCCGATCAGATAGTCCTTGGCATTCGGCCACAGCGCCCGATAGAGGGGCGACTTGTAGTGCGACAGCCGGTAGGGATCGCGCAGCGCATAGGGCACCATCGTGCGCGCGAGCGAGACGGGCGGGCAGGTCGCCCACTGCATGAACAGGTAGGCCGCCTCGGCGTTCGGTGAATCGGAGGTGAGCGCCTTGACATATCCCGAGGCATGCTCGCCGTTCTTGCCGGGCATCACGGCATAGCCGACCTTGTCGGCGACCGTCGACTTCGGGACAAAGTTGATCGCCTTGTCGCTCTGCGCATAGCCCGCCGACAGGCGGCCCGAGGGCGGCCACGAGAAGATCATGGCCACCTTGCCCTGCAGCCAGGCGACCCACACCGCCACGGCGTCCATCTCGTTGTTGCCGGGCATCGAGGCCTTGTTGGCGGCGATCATCTGCTGCAGCGTCTTGATGCCGGCGTCGGAGTCGAGCTTGGCCCGCATCGACTGGTCGTCGAAGAAGGTGCCGCCGTTCGAGCGATATTGCTGCAGGAACGAGAACTGGTTCCCGGGCCCGCCGAACTTCCGGAAATGGGCGCTGCCGTAGATGTTCGGCGCCAGCTGATCGGTGATGAACTGGGCGACCTGCGAGTACTCGTCCCAGCCCTGGGGCACGCGGAATTCCTGATTGAACTTCGCCTTGTAGGCGTCCTTCAGCTTCTGATCCTCGAAGACGTCCCTGCGGTAGTAGAGCATGAAGACGTCGCCGTCGTCGAAAAAGCCCCAGGTCTTGCCCTTGTAGGTCGTCATCGCGCTGTAGAGCGGGTGATAGTCCGCCATGTCGGCGGGATTGGCGTATTTCGCCAGATAGTCGTCGATCGGCGCGATCACGCCGCCTTCGGCCATGGCCGGAATCCAGGCCGGCTCGATGTCGAGGATGTCGTAGGCGCCGGAGCCGGCGAAATGCTCGGCGATCGGCTTCGAGTATTGGTCGGGGTGCGACAGCTCGATGACGTTTGAGCTGATGCCCGTCAAGTCCTGCCAGACCGGGCCGGAATAGTTCCGCGGCTCCAGCGCCTGCAGCTGCTCTTCATAGACCATGTTGATGGTGGTGCCGCTGAACTTCTTCGCGGCCTGCACGGCCCGATAGGCGGAGCCGTCCGCAGGCCCCTCTGTCGAGGCCTTCATGGCTGCCGCCTGAGCCTGCCCGAGCGGCGTGCTGGGGTCGGCCAATTCGGCCGCTGCCCAGGCCACGCTGCTTGAGAGCATCGATGCAGGCAACGCCCCCAGTGCTCCGAGCTTAAGCGCCCACTTCAAGGCCTCCCGTCGAGATGAATCTCCTCGCAGCCAGGCTTCCACTTCCTCGACCAGGCCTGCCTCGATCTCCCGCCGCTCGCGTTCCCTATTCATCGCTGATCCTCCTCAGTTCTGGTAGTTGTTATCGTCGTTCAGGCAAGCATCATATTACCCTACTCGTTTCGGGGTCGATGAGGACTGCTCGATTGAGGTCCAGATCGACCGCAATCGGCTCGCCCGGCTTCTGCACGTCATGCGGCTCGACCTCCGCCATGACCGATGTTCCGCCGAGGGCAAAGGTGATGTAGGTGCGCGATCCCGTCGGCTGGATCAGCTCCACCGTGGTCTCGAGGTGCGCATGCCCGTTGGTCTGCAGGCCGTTCTGCGCGCGCGACATATGCTCGGGCCTGATGCCGAGAATGACGTCTCGGCCGATCGCCGCGCCGTAGCGTGCGCGCCCGCTAGCGGGAAGGGCCAGCGCGTTGCCGTTTCCGATCTCCAGCGTCACGGCGCCGCCCGCTTCGACCAGCTTGGCCGGCACGAAGTTCATCTTGGGCGAGCCGAGGAAGCCGGCGACGAAGCGGGTGGCCGGCCGCTCGAATAGGTCGAGCGGCGTGCCCTGCTGCTCGATCTGGCCGTCCCTCAGCAGCACGATCCGGTCGGCGAGCGTCATCGCCTCGATCTGGTCGTGCGTGACATAGATCATCGTCGTGCCGATCTCCTGGTGCAGTCGCTTGATCTCGCTGCGCATCTCGTCGCGCAGCTGGGCGTCCAGGTTGGACAGGGGCTCGTCGAACAGGAACAGGCGTGCGTTGCGAACGATGGCGCGGCCGATGGCGACGCGCTGGCGCTGGCCGCCGGAGAGCTGCCGCGGCAGCCGGTCCAGGAGGCTGGAGATCGCCAGCATGTCGGCCGCCCGCCGCACGCGCTGATCGATCTCGGCCGACGGCGTGCGACGCGCCCTCAGGCCGAAAGCGATGTTTTCGTACACGTTCATGTAAGGATAGAGCGCGTAGTTCTGGAACACCATGGCGATGTCGCGGTCGCGTGGCCGCATGTAGTTCACCACCCGCCCGCCGATCTCGATCGTGCCGCCGTCAGCCTGCTCCAGGCCGGCGATCGTGCGCAGCAGCGTACTCTTGCCGCAGCCGGAGGGGCCCACCAGCACCGTGAACTCGCCGGCCGGAATCTCGAGATCGACGCCGCGCACGGCATGGACCGTCCCGTACTTCTTGTGCAGCCCCGTGATCTTCAGATCAGCCATGATTCAACCTTTGACCGCGCCCATGGAGATGCCGCGCACAAGATAGCGCTGCAACGTCGCCACGGTGAAGAAGACGGGCACCGTCCCCAGCACCGACATGGCCGCGATCTTCGCCCAGAAATTCGATTGGCCGCCGAAATAGTGTGTCACCTGGACCGTGTAGGTGATGACCTCCGTGCGCGTCAGCACCAGCGCGAACAGAAAGTCGTTCCACGCGAAGACGAAGGTGAACACGGCCGTCGCGAACAGGCCGGTGCGCGCCATCGGAAACACGACGCGCCACAGCACCTGCCAGCGCGTGCAGCCGTCGACCAGGGCGCTTTCCTCGAGCTCGATCGGGATGTCCTCGATATAGCCGCGCATCATCCAGGTGACGTAGGGCAGGCTGAAGGCCGTGTAGAGGATGATGAGGCCGTGATAGCTGTCGACCCAGCCGAACCAGACGTAGAGCAGGAAGATCGGGAAGACGATGGCGATCGGCGGCATCATGCGCTGCGAGATGATCCAGACCGCGAGGTTCTCGCCGCCGGTCTTGAAGCGCACGAGGCTGTAGGCGGCCATGGTGCCGAGAAGCATGGCGATGACCGTGCTCACGCCGGCCAGCACCAGGCTGTTCCACACGGTTGTGGCGTCACCGTCCTTGAACAGGACCTGATAGTTGGCGAACTGGATGCTCTGCGGATACCAGACCGGCGGGAAGTGGAAGATCTCGGCCGGCGTCTTGAAGGAGATGCTGAACAGCCAGTAGACGGGGAACACGAAGAAGATGGTCAGCGCGAGCGCGGCCGCGTAGCGCAGCGCGAGCACGGGGCCGGGCCTGTGCAGGAGCGGTCGTTGCGGGATCATTTCGCCAGCCCCATGCGGCGGATCGCCCAGGTGACGATGATCGTGAGCAGCACGATGACGAGGAATGCGATCGCCGCCGTGTAGCTGAGCTCGAACTGCTGGAAACCCTGCACATAGGTATAGATCGAGATCGTCTCCGTCATCGTGCCCGGCCCGCCCTGCGTCAGCGCCCAGATAATGTCGAAGATGCGCACGAGATCTAGGCCACGGATAAGCAGGGCAATCGCCATCACCGGCCAGATCGCCGGCAGCACGATCCTGACGAAGATGCGCCAATAACCAGCGCCGTCGATCTCCGCCGCCTCGGTCAGCGATTTGTCGACGTTGGAGAGCGCCGCCAGCAGAATAAGGAACATGAAGGGCGTCCACTGCCAGACTTCGCACAGGATGATCGCGGGATAGACGAGATCGGGCTTCACGATCCACAGCGCCGCCACCGGCTTGCCGGCGAACCAGCCGATGATCTGGTTGATCGGACCGTAGCGGTTGTCGAACAGCAGGCGCCAAGTGGCGCCGGCAACGATCGGCGAAATCACCGTGGGCAACACCAGCAGAGAAACGAAAACTTGCCGCCCCGGCAGCCGTTCGAGGAACAGCTGCGCCATCAGCATGCCAAGGACCAGTTCGACGGGAAGCGCGACCGCCGTGATGACGGCGGTATGCAGCAGCGATTGCCAGAGACGGACATCCTTGAACAGCTGCGCATAGTTGAGGAATCCCGCAAACGACTTGTCGTCCTCCAGCATGGTCCTGTGCTGGAAGCTGACTCCGAGCGAATAGATCAACGGAAACAGGCCGACGAACAACAGCAGGAAAATCGCCGGTGCGATGATCCACCACTTGAAATACCGATCAGGCGCGCGGCCAGGATACGCCAGCGTCGATTCTGCCGCTGCTGTTGTGGAGGTGTGAGCCATGCCCGCTATATGTTCGGATCGTTAGGGGCGACCGGATGGTCGCCCCTACAGCCGTACACGATCGACGCTACTGCGGATAAGCGCCGGACTTGGACGCCCAGGCCTGATACACGGCCTTCTGCTTGTCGACGCCGATTTTGTCTGTGATGGCGTCCCAGTCGCTCGCGGCCTGGTCTAGGATCGCCTTGGGATCGTCGCCTGCCCAAAGCTTGCTGATGGATTGCCGCAGCACCTCCTCATATTTGTCGGTCTGCAGCAGCGACAGGTCGAGCAGGCCCGTCTCCGATGCGGACTTCAATGCGGCCAGATAGTCCTTGGCGTTCGGCCAGCGCGACAGATACTCGGGACTGGAATAGTGCGAAGTGCGGAACGGATCGCGCAGCGTATAAGGCAGTTGCACGCGTTGCGTGCTGATGTCCTCACTGTTCAGCCACTGGATGAAGAGGTAGGCGGCATCCTTGTTCTTGCTGGTGGAAGACACTGAGAGCGCGAAGCCGGCCGCCAGCTCCGGATGGCCGCCCGGCGGCAAGGCGTAGCCGACCTTGCCGGCGATCTGCGTCTTCGGAACCCAATTCAGCGCTTCCTGATCCGAGCCGTAGCCCTCGGCCCAGCGACCATAGGGCGGCCAGGAGATGGTCATCGCCGTCTGTCCCTGCAGGAAGGCCGCCAGATTTTCGACAAAGCCCCACTGCTCTACGCCCGGCGGCATGAACTTGTTCTCGTTCCGCATGTCGGTGAAGACCTTGACGCCGACATCGCTGTTTATCGTCGCCTTCATCGAGTCGGCGTCGAAGAACTTGCCGCCTTCATTGCGGAAGCGCTCCTCGAACATGAACATGGTGTAAGGGGGGATGCGGAAGAATCCCGCACCGTACATGTTCGGCTGGTTCTTCTCGGTCAGGAACTCACCGACGTCGTCGAACTCCTTCCAGGTCTTCGGCGGAGCCAGGTCATAGCCGTACTTGGCCTTGAACGCGTCCTTGGTCGCCGCGTCCTCGAAAACGTCCTTCCGGTAGTACATGAGGAAGACGTCGCCGTCGTCCGGAAAGCCGAAGATCTTGTCGCCGACCTTCATCTGGTTGTCGCGATAGGTGGGCGCGATCTTCTGCAGTTCGTCGCGATAGCCGTACTTGTCGACATAGGGATCCAGGTCCTCGAGCGCGCCTGCATTGGCGAGATCGGGCATCCAGGCCGGGATCACGTTCAGCGCGTCATAGGCGCCGGCCCCCGAGCGATAGTCCTGCATGATCTTGGTGAACATCTCGGCCGTCGCGACCTCGACGACCTTAACGTCGATGCCGGTCAGCTCCTTCCATTTCGGGCCGGAGAAGTGCGTCGGATCGAGCGATTGCAGGCCGGCCTCCCAAACGATCGTGATGGTGGTGCCGGAATACTTCTTGGCCTCGTTCACGGCGCGCTCGGCGGCGCTCTGGGCCCACGCGGATGCCGTCCAGCCGACCGCCACGACAGCGGCTGCGGTCAGCATCAGTCCTTTCAACAGTTTCATTCTTGCCCTCCCTGCTTGGCACTATGCGCACCGGCTGTTGCCACCGGTGTTTGATGGATCTCCGTTTCTCTGCGGCGCTGCCCTCCCTGCGAGCAGACGCTAGGCGCCGAAGCTGGCGCGATAGCCTTCGAGGCGCTTACGCCAGCCGGGCGTGGACAATACCGCGCGGTTGACGATGCCGACGGGGTCGCGCCCATGCATGACGTCGAGCACGGCCTTCACGTCGGACGCGCCGATGCCGGCGAAGCACTGGTCGGTCCAGCACAGGGCATGCGGCGCGAGGATGACGTTGTCGAGCTTGAGGATGGGATCGTCGGCGGGCGGCGGCTCGGGATCGAACACGTCGAGGCCGGCGCCAGCGATGCGCCGCTCCTGCAGCACCTTGACCAGTGCCTTCTGGTCGACGATCGGTCCGCGCGCGGTGTTGATGAGATAGGCCGTCGGCTTCATCAGCGCCAGCCGCTCCGCGTTGACCAAACGGGTCGTCTCCGGCGTCAGCGGACAGTTGACGGTGACGAAGTCGGACTCGCGGAAGACCGTCTCGAGGTCGACGAGCCTGACGCCCAGCGAATCCGCGACCTTCTGATCCGCGAAGGGATCATGAGCGATGAAGTTCATGTCGAGCGGCTTGCACAGCCGGAACATCTCGGCGCCGATGTTGCCGATGCCGACCGAGCCCAGGGTGCGGCCGACGAGGCCGACGCCCATATGCTGCGTCTTCTTGGCGAACTCCGCCGGCCCCCCGCGCGTGAGCTTGTCCTTGATCATCATCTTGCCGCCGAGCGCCAGGATGAAGGTCAGGATGGCCGCCGCCACCGGGCGCCGCACGCCGTCGGGCGTGATCGCGAGCGCGATGTTTTGCTTCGTGCAGGTATCGACGTCGACGCTGTCGTAACCGACGCCGAAGCGCGCGACGATGGCGAGCCGGCCGTCGGCCGGCACGCTGCTCCTGTCGAACTTCGGCGTCAGGAGGATGAGCGCGTCGTGCCCGGCGAGGCCCGCCGCGGGCATCACTCCGTCGACCGGCGCAACGAAGTCGACCTCGACGTTCGGCTCGCTGCGCAGGGGCGCGAGGTCGAACATCGGAAAGGTCGGGCTTCCATCGGCCTTCACGAAATCGCCGCTCAGCGCCACCCGGAATTTGGCCATGCGCGCCTCCCGCTACTTGCCCTTGCGGCCCTTGGTGCCGGCGTGCAGGCGCGCGACCGCGTCGGTCAGCGCGTTCTGCAGCACCCAGACGTCGCCCGAATAGCAGATGAAGTCGAAGCCGGCCTGATACAAGGCGACGCCCTGCTCGACCGTCGGGACCAGGCGCCCCAGCGCCTTGCCGTGCTTGCGGGTCGCGGCGATCACGCGGTCGATCGCCTTGGTGAACTTCGGATTGTCGAACTCGCCGGGGATGCCGAGGGATACGCTGAGGTCGAAATGGCCGACCCATAGGCAGTCGACGCCATCGACCGCCGCGATGGCGTCGGCGTTCTTGACACCGTCGGCGGTCTCGATCTGCGCGAAGAAGGTCGTGCGCTTGTTGGCTGCGGCGAACTTCTGTGGCACGGGTCCCGGGCGATAGTCGTCATGTGCCACCTGCAGCGCCACGCCGCGGCTGCCCTCCGGATAGTATTTGATGGCCTCGAGGATCTTCTTGGCCTCGTCGGCCGAGCCGACCATCGGCAGCATCACGCCCTCGGCGCCCATGTCGCAAGCGCGCGCGATGTGGTGGTAGGCCTTGGACGGCGCCCGCACGATCGCCGGCAGGTCGGCGGCCTGCATGTAGCGCAGCGCGCTCTTGGTCGTCTCGAAGCCGAAGCCGCTGTGCTCGAGATCGAACAGCACGAAGTCACAGCCGGCGTTCTTCATGATGTGCCCGATCCCGGGCGTGGCGAACTCGACGATGAAATGCCCTACCTTCAGCCGTTTCTTGCCGGCCAAAGCCTTGAGACCCGATTGCGCCATGTTCCGTCTATCCTCCCCCGCGGCCGGCAAACCGGCCCTTCTGCTTTAACCGCGACGCCGTCAGCCGCCGGCGTCCCCGTCATCCACCCGCCCGAGCGTCACGGCCTTTGCCGCCACGAACGGCGCGCTGTCGCGGTCGAACGACGCGAAGTGCGGCGTGCGCTTGTGGACCTCGAAGGCGGCCGCATCGTCGTAGATCTCGTAGAGCAGCACCCGGTCGGCGTCCCCGCTGGGGATCACGACGTCGAACTGGCGGCAGCCCGGTTCATCGCGCAGCGACGCGCGCGCGTTTTCGACGATGAGCTTGCGGAAGCGATCGAACGTTCCGGCCTTCAGCCGGAAGTCCACGATGACGACGTATCCTCCCATGTTCTTCTTCCTGTGTGTGCCAATAGGTCTCGACCACCTGATCGAGATGGGCGCGCATGGCGCGCTCGGCCCGGTCGGGATCGCGCGCCGCGATGGCCTCGTAGATCGCCTCGTGCGCGTGGCAGGCGACGAACTTCTGCCCCGGCGTGCGCAGGGTGATCGTGCGCTGCTCGGTCAGCCAGGCCGCGATGGCCTCATGGATCGCGGTAAAGATCGGGTTGCGGGGAATCACCGCCAGCACGTAGTGGAACGCGACGTCGGTCCGCTCGAAGGCGTAGAGATTGTCGATCGATTTGCGGTTGGTTTCGAGCGCGTCCCGGAGCGCCTCGACGTCCGCTTCGGTAGCGTGCTCGGCCGCGTAGCGCGCGAGGCCGATCTCGAAGAAGGCGCGCGCCTCCTGGAAGTGGCGCACGCCGTCGGGCGCGCCCAGCAGGTGCCGCGCCGCGCCGGCCAGCGATTCGAAGACCACCTTCGGCGTCGGCTGGGTGACGCGCGCGCGCTCGCCGCTGTTGATCGCCACCAGCCCCATCTTCTGCAGCGCGAACAGCGCCTCGCGCACTGCGGGCCGGCCGACGCCGAACTGCTTCATCAGCTCGCGCTCCGACGGCAGCTGATCGCCCGGCGAGTAGTGACCCTCCTGGATCATCGCCTCGAGGCGGCCCGCGACTTCCTCGTAGAGTCGGCGCCGACGGATGGCGCCGAGTGGGACTGGTATACCTATCATACCAGTCAACTCTAGGCCCGCCGGCCGCGGCCGGTCAAGACTGACGCTGGTGCGCGGTGCGGTCAGTGGCTGTGGCGATGATGGCTGTCGGGCATGTGGGCGTGGGCGTGACGCAAGGGGCCGTGTGCATGGCGGTGGCTGTGCAGCTCGCCCGGTGGATCGTCCGCCGCATGCACATGGCGGTGATGCTCGTCATGCGTGTGGCGATGCTCGTGCTCCAGCGCTTCATGCTCGTGCTCATGCGCATGGCGCTCAGTGAGATGCAGCCATACGCCAGTGCCCATGAGGACGCCTGCAATCAGCAGCGTCGCCGACAGCGGCTCCGCCAGCAGCGGGATCGCCGCGGCCGCTCCCACGAAAGGTGCCGTCGAGAAATAGGCACCCGTGCGCGCCGTGCCCAAGTGCCGCAGCGCGATCACGAACAGGACGAGGCTGATGCCGTAGCCGAGAAACCCGACGAGGGCGGCAGCGCCAACGACAGCGAGCCCAGGCACTGCCGCGCCCTGCGCAACGGCTAAGGCGATGCTGATCGGGCCGGCGACGAGCCCCTTGTACATGGCGATCTCCAGCGGATCGGCGAGGGCGACCTTGCGGGTCAGATTGTTGTCGATGCCCCAGGCGATGCAGGCGCCGACGATCGCCGCCGGGCCGAGGAACCCCGCTGCCCGGGCGTCACCCTGCCAAGCCAGGACGATGGCGCCGGCAACGATCAGCGCCATGCCGGTGGCCACGCGCCGGTCGACGCCCTCATGGAACGCGAACCAGGCGATCAGGGCGGTTGCCGCGCCTTCGAGCGTCAGCAGCAGCGAGGCGCTCGCCGCATCGGTGCGTGCCAGCCCGGCCATCAGCAGGAGGGGACCGACGATGCCGCCGAAGAGAATCGCGCCGGCAAGCCAGGGCGCGTCCCGCCGCGACAGCGCGGCCTCGGCCGCCGCCTTGCGCCCTGATCGCACGGCCCGCAGCGCCGCCAGCCCGAGGCCCGAGCCGAGATAGAACAGGCCGGCGAGCAGCCAGGGATCGGCCGCGCCGATCAGCAGCTTCGCAATCGGGGTGGCAAGCCCGAACAGTGCCGCGGCCGCCAGCGCGTAGAGCGGTGCTGGGAAAGCCATCGGCCGACTCCATCGTCAAACTACTCGGTGCCGAGCGACGTTCGCTCAACCGAGCGCCATTGAGCCTCCAGTTTCCGGCTGATTCAATATGAGAGCGCGGGATTCAGAGCGCGCGCGCTCCGTCAATGACGGGCGACGCTTTCCGTCGCGAGCTGTTCGCAGTTCCAGACTTGGTCGCTGACCCAGCTCATCGCCTCGCTGAGCGTGCGCCGGCCCACTTCGGTCGAGACTATTTCTGCGACTTCCGAAAGTGCGGCTTCGACCGCGTCGGCATGGCCGCAGCGGCCATGCGCGCGCAACAACTTCGCCAGGGCAGTGCCGTTGGCCATCGACAGAGCGGCGATGCGAGCGTTATGTACGCGATCACTCAAAGTGCATCTCCACTAGGTCCGGGCGGTCGTAAACTGCGCTGCGACTTGTGACTGCGGAGGGTGAGGGAAACCCTCTAACAAAGACTGAACCCGGCGGTGCTGTGGCCCGTTCCCCAGCCAACAATGGTTAACGCGTCAGCCACAAGATGTAGCATGATTCTGTCATGTGATCTACAATATTTCGTAGCGATCACGAAATTGACACGTCAGAAAGCCGCAATAATCCGAATTTCCTCCTATTGTGGTTAACCATTGTGGCGCGTATCGTCGCCTCGGCTTCAGCACAAAAAGAATTGTGGGAGATCGGGCTTCACCGGCTTTGACTCCGCGCGATCGTTATCGGGGGACAGGGCACGACCATTCTGGCCCGCGCCGGATCTCGTCCGCGCAACGGCATTTGCAGCGAAACGAATTTTGCGACGGAGGACTAGGAATGCCCAAGGAAGCGAAGAAGGCTGACGTCGGCAATGGAGCGCCCGCAGCGACGGTGACGCCCGACTTGGCCGCACTCGTCGATAGCAACGGCGCCAACATCGCCGCCTTTGTGAAGGCGAGCGAAGCGTTGTGGACCGGCATGACGGCGATGGGCCAGGAAATGGCCCAATTCGCCTCGGCGCGCCTGCGCGAGAACATGGATCTCTCGGGATCTGTCCTGCAGTGCGGCGATCCGACCGAGGCCTTCCGCCTGGAGTGCGACTATGCCCGCAACGCCACGCGGCAATATCTCGACGAGACGAGCAAGTTGCTGGGCATCGCGGCCGAGACGTCGCAGCGCAGCTGGGCACCGATCGAAGAGCTGACGAAGGAAACGCTCGGGCGCATCGGCCGGCGCTGAGGAACGAATTACCCACAGTCGTCGGGGCGGCCGGTCGGCCGCCCCGAGGGGTTATCCGATTTCCACCGCCAACGTCCCCGCGTCGACGCCCTCCTGACCTTCCGTGATATGCACGGCCTTCACGGTGCCGGCCTCGCCGGCGCTGTGCGGCACTTCAGTCTTCATCACCTCCAGGATGAACAGCACGTCGCCGGCCGCAACCTTGTCGCCGGCCTTCACCAGCACCTTCCAGACGTTGCCGGGCACCATCGTCTCGATTTTCTCGGCCATGTCGTTCTCCCCTAGGCAATGCTCGATGCGCTGCAGACGGAGTTTAGCTTCTTGCGCAAGGTCTGCGCCTCGTCGACGCTGATGGACTTGAAGCGATAGATATCGCCCGGCTTCGACTGCCCGAGCTTCCAGAACGCGGCCGACGGCACGGTGTAAGGATTGATGAAGCCGCCCATGCTGGGCCCGTCGTTCACCAGGATGATCGGCGTCTGTCCGGCGAGGTTGATGGCGCCCAGCGGATAGCCCTGGTCGATGATGTTGGAAGGCTCGGCGCCGTTCTCCGGCGCCTTCTTGTAGGCCTTCTCAGTGAAGGTCCATTGCGGTCCCTCGAGCCGGAAGCCGGTCCGGTCGCTCTTCGAGGACAGCTTCCAGTCGCTCGAAAGGAATTGCTTGTGCCCGGCCTCGTCCACCCAGTCGTCGTTCGGCCCCGCCACGACTTCGATCGTCCAGATCTTGTCGGTGGCGAAGGTCGGCCGGCACTCCGGCTTTGCCTTGCGCCCGGGCGTGCCCGTGCCCTTAGCGACCGGCACGACCTGGCCCTTCTGCAGCGCTCTTCCCTGCATGCCGCCGACGCCGGCCTTGTGGAAGGTCGAACGCGAGCCGAGCCACGGCGGCGTATCGACGCCGCCGGCGATGGCGATGTAGCTGCGCACCCCGACCTTGGAAAAGGATAGTGCGAGCGTCTGACCGGACTTGACTGCGAAGCTCTCCCACATCGGCGCGGGCTGGCCGTCGAGCTTCGGCAGCATGTCGGCGCCGGTGATGGCGATGACGCCGTCGCGCTGGAACTTCAGCGTGGGCCCCATGTACTGCACCTCGAGGCCGGCGGCGCCGGCGTCGTTGCCGACCAGCAGGTTGGCGAGCCGGAACGACCAGCTGTCCATCGGCCCCGAGGGCGGGAAGCCCTGGTTCCAGAAGCCGATGCGGCCGGGATAGTCCTGGATGGAGGTCTCGAGGCCGGGAACGATCACTTCGAACATGGCGCTGTCCTCCTAGAACCGCTGGCTCTTGTCGAGCGTCTTCACCCAGGCCTTGTAGTTGCGCACGGAGAAGCGCTGGTACTCGACCACGTTGTAGACGTAGGTGCCGGCCTTCACTTGCGCCTCGACCTCTTCGAACTCCTGCGGGCTCACCGGCACGAACTTCACGCGGTCGCCGGGCTGGAACAGGCAGATGCTCTTCTCGAACTGCGGGAAGCGTTTCTCGGTGTCCCAGATCGGCACGGGGATGCGGGCGAAGATCTGATAGCCGCCGGGCGTCGCCACCGGATAGATCGCGGTCGAGGCGCCGCCCATGCCGACCGTGCCCTGCGGCGTCCAGGTGCGCGGCGGATTGTATTTCGGCGCCGTGATCACGCAGCGCGGATCGAGCGCCATCATGAAGGGCAGGCCCGGCCAAAAGCCGAGCGAGGCCACCCAGTATTCGGTGCCCGAATGGACGCGCACGAACTGGTGCACATCCTTCAGGCCGTTCAGCTCGGCGACGAACTCCGGATCCCACTTCTTCTTCGTGATCTTGGCGCAGTAGTCGTCGACCGCCGCCTTGGTCCAGGGATCGAGATAGCAGGTCGGGAAGTAGAACAGGCGGCTGTCCAGCTCGATGTCGTCGGAGGGGCCGAGGCCGTCGATCAGCGTCTGCATCTCCTTGGCAAGATCCTTGAAGCTGATCTTGTCCGGATCGTAGTGGATGAGCATCGAGGCGAAGCAAGGCGCCGTCTCGATCACGCCCGTGTTCCGGCTCTTCTCGATCGCGCTGGCGAGGCCCTGGGCCATGAAGTTCAGCTCCAGGTTCATCTCGTTGCCGAACTCGATCAGCATGTAGCGATCGCCGCCCGGCAGGTATTTCGGTTTCTCGTAGATCATGGTTCGCCTCTCTCGCCTCTTCCCGTGACTAGGCCTTCGCCAGAGCCGCTCCATGCTCCGTCACGAATCCCGTATGCGTATTTCCGGCGCGAAACGCCGGATGGTCGACGACACGCGCCAGGAACGCCGCGTTCGTCTTCACGCCCTCGACCTGCACGCCGCTCAACGCCGCCAGCATACGCGCGATCGCTTCGTCGCGGTCGCCGCCGTGGCTCACGATCTTGGCGATCATCGGATCGTAGTGGAACGTGATCTGATCCCCCTCGCGCACACCAGTATCGATCCTGAGGCCCTCGACGCCGCTGGGCAACTGGAACCGCTTCAGCAGTCCGGGCGAAGGCAGGAAATTCATCGCGGGGTTTTCGGCATAGAGCCGGCACTCGATGCTGTGGCCTCGCGGGCGGACCGACTCCTGCGTCAGCGCCGAGAGATCGTCGCCGCGCGCCAGCCGGATCTGCAGCGCCACCAGGTCGAGGCCGGTCGTCATCTCCGTCACGGGATGCTCGACCTGGATGCGCGTATTCATCTCGAGGAAGTAGTAGGCGCCGCTCTCGGCATCGACGACGAACTCGATCGTGCCGGCCCCGCGATAGCGCTCCTGCTGCACCAGTGCGACGGCTGCACCTGCCATGGCCGCCCGCGTCTCGCCGGCGATGCCGGGCGACGGCGTCTCCTCGATGATCTTCTGGAAGCGCCGCTGCACCGAGCATTCGCGCTCGTACATGTGAACGGCGCGCCCGTCGCCGAAGCCGAACACCTGGATCTCGATATGGCGCGCCTTCGTGACGAGACGCTCCAGATAGATCGTGCCGTCGCCGAACGACTTCTCGGCCAGCGCCTGAGTTGCCTCGACGGTCTTCGCCAGATCCTCCGGCTTGTCGGCGCGCCGCATGCCGATGCCGCCGCCGCCCGCCGACGCTTTCACCAGCAGCGGGAAGCCCACGCCCCGCGCCGCCTCGTCGAGACCCGCCAGATCGCCGGGCGCGAAGCGCGCGCTGCCTGGCAGGATCGGCACGCCGGCGGCGCGCGCCAGCAGGCGGGCGCGTTCCTTGTCGCCCATGTCATCGATCGAGTCCGGCGTCGGACCGATCCAGGTCATCCCCGCCGCGGCCACCGCCTTTGCGAAATCGCTGTTCTCCGCAAGGAAGCCGTAACCGGGATGCACGGCATCGGCTCCTGATGCCTTGGCCGCAGCCAGGATGTTGTCGACAACCAGATAGCTCTGCTTGGCCGGCGCCGGCCCGATGGGCTGGGCCTCATCCGCCTCGGCGACGTGCAGCGCCTTGGCATCGGCCTCGGAGTAGACGGCGACCGCCCTCAGGCCGAGCGCCCGACAGCTGCGCATGACGCGGCAGGCGATCTCGCCGCGATTGGCGACCAGCACCTTCTGCATCGGGTGCCTGCCCCTCCCGTTGCCGGACGGCTAGTTAAGATACGGCTTGATCGCCTCTTTCACGGCCTTGGCCACGGCCACCGCCCCCGGCGTATCCGAATGCACGCAGATGCAATCCGCGGTCATCGGGATGTCGTTGCCATCGACGGTCTTGACCTTCTTCTCCGTGATCGCGCGGAGCGTGCGCTTGGCCGCGACATCGGGATCCCAGCCAACATGTTCGCGTGTGATGATGAGCTTGCCGTCCTTGTCGTAGTCGAGGTCGACGTAGAACTCCGGGACGAACTTGAAGCCGCGTTTCGTGTAGATCTCCTCATGCTTGGTGCGGGCCATGCCCAGCAGCGGCACCTTGAACACGTCGGCGGCGTCGCAGATGGCGTTCGCGATGTCCTCCGAGCGCGCCGCCATGCCGTAGAGCGCGCCGTGGGGCTTGATGTGGTTGAGCGCCATGCCCTCGGCGTCGAGGAAGCCCTTGAGCGCGGCAACCTGATAGATGAGGCAGTCCGTCAGCTCCTTCGGGTCCATGCGCATCTCGCGTCGGCCGAAGCCCTGCAGGTCCGGAAGCGACGGATGGGCCCCGACCTTGACGCTATGCTGCTTGGCGAGGCGCACGGTCTTGTGCATCACCGTCGGATCGGAGGCATGAAAGCCGCAGGCCACGTTGGCCAGCGTGATGTACGGCATGATTCCGGCGTCGTCGCCGCACCGGTACAGGCCGAACCCTTCGCCCATGTCGCAGTTGATCGCCAGTGCCATGGTTGCTCCTCCTCGGATTTCGCTCGTTGTCCCTCAGTCGCGCAGTTTCGCCACCAGTTTCTGGCGGAATTGGTCCGCCACCACCGCGACGATCAGCAGGATGCCGACGACGACGATCTGCAGATAAGAATCGATGCGCGCCAGATTCATCCCGTTCTGGACGATGCCGATGAACAGCGCGCCGAGCACGACGTTGCCGAGCTTGCCGGTGCCGCCGCGCAGGCTCACGCCGCCGATCACGCAGGCCGCGATCGATTCCAGTACCAGCGAGGCGCCGATGTTGGCCTCGCCGGAATCCAGGCGCGCCGTGTTCATGATGCCGGAGACCGCCGTCATGAGGCCGCAGAGCACATAGGCCAGGAACAGCGTGAGCCGCGTATTGATGCCCGACAGCGTCGATGCCTTGAGATTGCCGCCGACGGCGTAGAGATAGCGCCCGAGCCGGGTCCAGTTGAGCAGCACATACATGACGACGATGAGGGTCGCCGTGACAATCACCGGCGCCGGGATCTCTCCGAACAGCTGCCCGAAGCCGAGGATCTTGCCGAATTCCTTCGGCATCCCGTAGACCGGCACGCCGCCCGTCTGAAACAGGCAGATGCCGAACCCGACGGACTGCATGCCCAGCGTCATCATGAAGGGCGAGACGTTGAAGACGGCGACCCCGAAGCCGTTGACTATGCCGATCGTCAGCCCCGCGCCTACGCCGGCCAGCATGCCGACGGCGATCGATAGGACGATGGCGTCGGGATAAGCCGCATACATCGCGACCATCGCGCTGGCACCGAACACGGAGGTGACGGCGGTGATGGTGCCAACGGAGAGATCGAATCCGCCCGTGAGGAGCGCCAGCATCTGACCTATCGCCACCATCGTGAGGTAGCTCGACTGGCGCAGGACGTTCTTGATGTTGTCCCAGAGGTAGAAACGCTCCGAGGCCAGGGAAAAGACGATGATGGCGATGATCAGCAGGAAGGGTAGAACACCGAGCCGGACGAAGAGATGCTGCACGCGGAGCAGGAGCGGCCTCGGGCCGGATGCCGTCTGTGGCGCCGTGCGCAGGCTCATGCCGCTTCCCTCTCGAAGAAGTGGCCGAGCACGCGGTCCTCGG
>Ga0335085_10005326_pt1 | contig 20702 bp, 17 predicted proteins | sample Lox_Sample_45_FD_206712 | JGI IMG/M metagenome (GOLD analysis project Ga0335085, IMG submission 206712) | Soil microbial communities from Loxahatchee National Wildlife Refuge, Florida, United States - Lox_Sample_4.5 | ecosystem: Environmental > Terrestrial > Soil > Wetlands | place: USA...
GTTCCCATTGGGATGCGTTCGATCTTTATGACCCGGCCGCTCCGATGTAATTCGTAGGCACCGCGATCCAGTTCAAAATGATCTCCGAGCTTAAAACGATTCGGCGATTGGACCTGCTCAGGAGGCATGATAACCACGGCGCGGATGTGAACGACATTCTATAATCAACTCCCGGTCACAAGCTAACTATCGCGCTTTCTTGTTCTTACGGCGTCATCAAAAGTCACCAAATCTTCAGACGCCCGCCATTGCCAGGCACCCCATCGAGCCAGCAGGATGTGCGATAGCAAAGAGAGAGCGGTTTAGATCTGGAGGTCGAATGAGCGGACATCACGCTGCATCATTTTGCTTCGAGGATCCCGAAAAGGACAACCACACTCGGAAATGGCTGGCGTGGGCGACTGGGTTGGCAGTTATAGGTGTCCTCGGAATCGTGACCACGATCACGGCAGCCCAGAACAATCGCTCCACTCCTCAGATTGTCGAAGTTCCCAGCGATGCTGTCCGCCTCAAAGGTTACTTCTGGAAGCCAGCCGGACGCGGCCCGTTTCCTGCGGTGTTGTTCAACCACGGCTCCGGAGGTGAGGACCAGCAGCACACGGCTGGCCGTACCATGGCCGAAGCTGCCGCCGATCTGGCGGCCATTTTTCTCCGACACGGTTATGTTTTTTTTACCTGTGCCGTCGTGGCCAGGGCCTTTCAGCCGATCAGGGCCCTTTCACGCAAGACCTACTCAAGCGGGCTGAAGCAAAGGGCGAGGAGGAGCGCAAGCGGTTGCACTATCAATTGATCACCGGCAGTCAACTTGATGACGCTCTCGCAGGCCTGAGGTTTTTGAAAATTATGCCGGGCGTTGACCCTAAACGCATCACCATCGCCGGCCATTCGTTTGGCGGAATACTCACGCTCTTGTCCGGTGACTATGACTCTACCATTCGTGCCGAGATCAGCTTCGCCGCTGGCGCCAAGTCTTGGCATTCTTCTCAAGAGGTGCGTCAACGCGTGTTGGCCTCAGTGGACAATTCATCCGCTCCCATCATGCTCGTCTACGCCGCCAATGATTTCGATACCGCTCCGGGTACCGACATTACTGCCGAACTCGACCGTCTCCACAAGCCTCACCTGCTCAAGATCTATGCCGCAGTTGGGAAAACTCCCGAGGAAGGCCACAGCCTGCTTTATCTGGCCACACCCGAGTGGGAACCCGATGTCTTTCACTTTCTCGACGCCAATCTCAAGCGATGACAGTGCTGGCTCTTGCCTAGGAAAAGGTACTTGTCTATGCGTGCTGTTCAGTTTCTTTTTTCTTATGCGTTGTCGCTGTGGCTGAGTTGACCCCATTTCTTGAGTGCGCGGCTGCGAACTTGCCTGAAATCAAGGCAAACGACAACCGGTTACCCGGCGGCAGTTTAAAAGACGCTGTATTAACAATCGAATTGGAAGCCCGAGAAGGCACATGGTTTCCGGAGGAACATGATGGCCCTGGTCTGCACGTGCAAGCGTTCGCGGAAGCTGGACATTCCCCAGAAATTCCTGGACCGATGATCCGAGTACCCGAAGGGACGGAGATTTCAGTCGACATCCAGAACGCGATTCCGGGCTCCACCCTCGTTATTCACGGTCTCCACACACGACCAGGCAATTCCTATGAAACCATAGAAGTACTGCCGGGAGAACGTCGTGAGGTTCGCTTCCGAACGGGCAAACCCGGGACTTACTACTACTGGGCGACAACAACTGGAAAGGCTCTTCGAGATCGCTACGGCATCGATAGCCAGCTGAATGGAGCTCTCATCGTCGATCCGCAGGGAACCAGAGCGGATGACCGGGTCTTCGTCATCGGATGGTGGGAGAAGCCGGAATTGAGAGCACTAGGCGGCGACCCATTCACACAGGGCCGGAATGCGATTGTGATAAACGGATGCGCATGGCCTTATACAGAACGGTTGCCAAAGTCCGATTCGTTTGGGGACTGCGTGTTAGCTGCTGATAGGACGCAGCTTTACCGAAGGCAGGCAAAACGTGCGGGGTGCCGTTGTCGAGCGCTTCGAAGAGCTTTTCGACAGATGTCGATTACTTCGACAGTTTCAGAACCGTTCGATAGGGCCCCTGCATCAGATTGGGCATACGCAAGTCTTCTCTACGGATTGAAGGGTGGAGAGAATAGAAAGCCGCGCCACTCGAACCAACTCACTATCAGCGAGGACGAGCGAGGCTATGGTTACTACTGCGTCAGCCTATCCAATGGTGGAAGAGCAACGCTACATGGCGTTGCTGCGCGCAGCCAACGCGATCGCGACATCGGGTGATTGCGACTGTGCTTCCAATGCGCTGGTCGAAAAACTGAAGGAAGTCACCGCTTTTGATTTCATACATGTAGCAACATTCGATAAAGAGACCAACCGCACGTGCTGGTCGTTGCTGGAGGCGAACGGCAAGAGATTGGAGTCGACAGAGTTTGACGACCTTTCTTCCGAACACTCTCCTATTCCGTGGGTTCACGAAACGGGATCGCCACTGTTCACTAACGATTGGAGCCGCGAAGCGCGGTTTCGGACGTATGGCCATTTCCTTGCCAATCACGGTGTCGTTTCAACCTGCATCCTTCCCTTAGTCCGAGGATCACGCCGTTTGGGGGTGCTGAGTTTAGGTCGGTCTTATCCGAATGGCTACGACGAGGATGAGGTTCGTTTTCTTGGTCTTGCCTCAGAGCAGATTGGTTTGGCCATCGATGCGGCCGTGAACCTGTACATATCCCAGCGGGTGCAGGATCGCTTGAAGTTGATTCTCGATCTGTCGAATCAGGTGGTGTCCAATCTGCAGTTTCACGATCTTCTCGTAGCTGCGTCTGCCAGTGTGCGCCGTGTCATGCATTGTGACGCCGCGGCGATCATGTTGGTAGAGTCTGAGGGTTCGCAACTGCGCGTGCACGCGCTTGACTTTCCCGAGAGCCGCGGAATTTTCACCGAAGGAGGGCTCGTCCCCATCGAGGGCTCGATGCCCGGAAATTCGTTCAAGAGCGGCAAGCCGATCGTTGTGAACCGTCTTGACCTCGCGGAGATTTCCCAGCAGATGTATGCCAAGGCCATCGGGGAGGGCTTGCATTCGTTCTGCGACGTACCCTTAATCAGCAAGAGCCGCATGCTTGGGGTGCTGGCAGTCGCGAAACGGGAAGAGAATGCATTCGACAGCGACGAGGTTTCGTTCTTGATTCAAGTAGCCAACCAGGTGGCAATCGCTGTGGAGAATGCGCTGGCCTACGGCAAGATCGCAGAACTGACCGACCGATTGGCTCAGGAGAACCTGTATCTCCAAGACGAGATCCGAGGGGAGATGGACTTTGAAGGGATCGTTGGGATTGTGGGGCAAAGCCCCGCTCTTCGCCACGTTTTGAGTCTGGTGGAGACGGTAGCTCCGAGTGATTCCACGGTGCTGCTGTTAGGGGAAACAGGGACGGGAAAGGAATTGATTGCCCGCGCCATCCATGATCGCAGCAAACGCAAAGATAGAACGTTCGTGAAGCTCAACTGTGCGGCCATTCCCACAGGCTTGCTGGAAAGCGAGCTTTTCGGGCACGAACGGGGTGCATTCACCGGAGCGATCTCGCAGAAGGTCGGCCGACTGGAGCTTGCGGATCAAGGTTCGTTGTTTCTGGACGAGGTGGGTGACATTCCAATCGAAATCCAGCCAAAACTGTTGCGTGCCCTACAGGAGCGGGAATTCGAGCGACTCGGCAGCACCCGCACGAAGAAAGTGGATGTGCGACTGGTGGCAGCCACGAACCGCAACCTGGAAAGGATGATTGAAGGGCATGAGTTTCGCCAAGATTTGTATTACCGGCTCAATGTTTTTCCCATTCGTATCCCTCCGCTGCGGGAACGCCCGGAGGACATTCCGGTACTCGTTCGTTACTTCACCCAGAAGTACAGCCGCCGCATGGAAAAACAGATCGATTCCATTCCAACCGCCGCAATGAAGAAGCTCGCCGCCTGGCACTGGCCGGGAAATATTCGTGAGTTGGAGAACTTCATCGAGCGCTCAGTGATCTTGACGCATACTTCTGCCCTGCACTTGCCCCTGGGAGAGATCGGCACTAACGGAAACATTACGCCTATTCCCGGCTCACGGGAGATCCACGATCGCGATGAGATCACGCGCATCCTCAAGGAGACCAAGGGTCGAGTTGCCGGTCCGCAAGGGGCGGCCGTGCGCATGGGCATCAAGCGAACCACGCTCATCTCGCGCATGAAGAAGCTCGGAATCGAACCACGCAGCATCTCCTAGCCCTGATGTCTTTCCTTCGGGCAGTCTCAGACTGACTGGCTCCCCACCCCCCTCGTCAACTGTCGAAGTCAATTGTCGAAGTAGCCATCGACATTTCTCGACACTGGATGCCCGCAACTCTTGCTCTCACCTATCAATTTCAGTGAGTTACGCGAGCCGTTCACGCGACCTAGCTTTGGCCCGCCTGTTGCTTTGATCAGAAGCGCTGGTCGAATGAGCAATGTTCAAGATTTCCATCGTTGAAGGGCGTAGCCAGCGAAAGCTGATGCTGGAGGGTAAATTGATTCGCCCGTGGACCGAGGAGGTTGAGAGCGCGTGGAAAACAGCCGGGGAAGAGCTTCAAGGCCGGAAACTAGTCGTTGATCTGACGAACGTGACATACATCAGCGCAGACGGCGAAACCACGCTGATCAAGTTGATGAGGGACGGCGCGAAGTTTTCTTGCAGAGGCGTGCTTACGAAGCATGTTTTAAAACAGTTGGCTCGAAGGTGCCGGTGTGCTCCTTGACGGAGTTGTCGAAGTTGCGCGGAGTTGAAACGACTATCTCAAGGAAGAGTTGGAGGAAAAATGTGCAGCAGAAGAAAAGTTAGAAACCAGCAATCTTCCCCGTATGCGATGAGAAACGATTTCTGCCGAATATTCGAGACGAATATGAATAGCTTGTATGTGCTCTCGTTTTTATTGACCGGGGATCGCACGATAGCCGAACAATGCTTGGTCGGCGGCCTTCATATCGCCCAGGAAAGAAACCAAGTTTTCAAAGAATGGGCGGAATCCTGGGCGCGACGAGCAATTATTCAGAATGCGATTCGAATGATTCGCCCGCGCAAAGCAGCCGACGCCACACATTGGACGGCGGATCCCCGCACTGGCAACGCACTGACCGAGCACGGCGAATTTGCTGGCGTCGTTGATCTGCCAGCATTTGAACGCTTTGCATTTGTGATGTCCGTCCTGGAACGTTACTCGGATCAGGAATGCTCTCTTCTTCTCGGTTGTACCCGCGGCGATGTGGCGGCAGCACGAACTCGGGGGCTCGAACGACTAGGAGAATTCGCCGATTTTCACCGCAACTTGGTGAGCATCGGCTCTTACCAGAAAACGCGACAGGACGACTCTGGATCTGAGCCGCATTTCACGGCTATTCCCAGTCTCGCTGCTTCTGCATAACCACAACATCATTTCAGGGATAAGGATGGCAACGACAATGCGTAAGACTGACGTTTTCTTTCGTGATGCAAAACTCGCCCTCGTGGCGGCTGGACTGCTGGCGACAATGGCCTGCAGTAGAGGCAACGTTCACGCAGAAGCGCCCGCGATGCCGCCGCCCCTGGTGACCGCAGTTCAGGCAACCACGCAGGATGTGCCCCGCTACCTGGACGAAATTGGCAGAAATGCAGCCTTCGAGTCTGTCACGGTGACGCCTCAGGTCAGCGGCCGCATCGTCGAGCGGCACTTCCAAGACGGCGAAAACCTCAGGCGTGGACAACTTCTGTTTGTCATCGATCCTCGTCCCTACAAGGCGAAGGTCGACTCCGCGCAAGCAGCCCTGGCACAGGCAACAGCTGCGCTCGATCTGGCCAAGATCCAGTTTGTCCGCGACCAGGAAGTTATCGGCGAGAAGGCCATCTCACAGCAGGATTACGACACTAAAAAGAACACCGTTGACGTCGATGAAGCTCAGGTCGAAGCTGCCCAAGCTGCTCTCGAGACCGCCAAGATCAACCTCGAGTACTGCTACATTCATTCCCCCATTGATGGTCGAGCCGGCGCCCGTCTGGTCGATGTAGGGAACGTCGTACAGCCGAACACGACGTCGCTGCTGTCTATCCAGCACCTCGATCCCATTTACGCGAATTTCACCATCACCGAGGGCGATCTGCCGGCGGTTCAGAAGCAGATGTCCAACGGAACGTTGAGAGCTGCAGTTCGCCTGCCTTCGGACACCGAAAACGCAGCCAGAAGTGGTCGCGTCGAGTTCCTCGATAACGCCGTGCAAAACAGCACGGGCACGGTGAACCTGCGTGCCACCATGAGCAACTCCGACCATCATTTCTGGCCCGGCCAATTTGTGGATGTGAAACTCGTTCTGTCCACGGAAAAAGGAGCTGTACTGATTCCGAATCAAGCTGCCCAGATCAGTCAGCGCGGACCGTTCGTTTACGTTGTGAAGTCGGATGACACCGCCGAACTTCGCCCCGTGAAACTCGGGCAGCGGCAGGGCGATGAGGTTGTTGTTACCGAAGGAGTCGCTGCCAATGAGCGCGTCGTGCGTGCCGGCCAAATGCTGATTCGACCAGGAGGCAAGGTCCGAGTCGATAGCAGCTCCAGTTCAGCGCCCACTTCGAACGCCAGTGGAAAAAATACTCCGAATCCGGGAGGGCGGTCGTGAATCTCTCTGAACTCTTTATTCGGCGCCCCGTTATGACGGTGGCGTTGACAGTGTCGGTGATCCTGTTCGGAGTGGCGGCGTATTTTCGCCTCCCGGTCAGCGATCTTCCGGCCATCGACTACCCCGTAATCCAAGTGCAGGTCAGTTATCCTGGCGCAACGCCTGAGACGATGGCGAACAACGTTGCCACGCCGCTGGAGCGCCAGTTCATGCAAATTCCTGGCCTCGAACTGGTGACCTCCAACAACGGTCAGGGATTTTCCAGCTTCGTGCTGCAGTTCGATCTTTCGAAGAGCCTCGACGGTGCCGCTACCGACGTTCAAGCAGCCATCACGCGGGCGCAGGGGCAACTTCCCGTCGATCTGCCCAGCCCTCCCACATTCACAAAAACGAATCCGAACGATCAGCCGATCATGTACATCGCGATGGTCAGCGACACCGCCACCGAGGGCCAACTCTACGACTACGCGAACACGCAAGTCGGCGAGCGCATCAGCATTTTGCCCGGCGTCAGCCAGGTTGCGATATACGGCACTCAGTCGGCAGTGAGAATCAAGGCCGATCCGTCGAAGATGGCGGTCCGCAACATCACGCTGGAAGATCTGACCAATGCCATCAAGAACGGCACTGCCTACACCGGCGCCGGCCAGTTCGACGGCCCGCATCGCACTTTCCTGTTGCAGCCTCAGGGGCAACTCCTGACCGCCGACCAATACGATGGGCTAATCGTCGGTCAAAGCAACGGCGCGCCGGTTTATCTGAAGGATGTCGCGTCAGCCAAGGACAGCTTGCAGAATGAACGCATTGATATGCGCTTCTGGGTGCGCGGCTACCCGCAGCCCGGCGCGACTGTCGTGGTGGGCGTGTTTCGTCGGGCCGGTGTAAATGCAGTCGAGGTCGCGAAGTCCGTACGCGACCTGCTGCCCACTATTCAATCTCAGCTTCCCGGCTCGGTTGTGATCGTTCCGGCCTACGACCGTTCGCTAACCATCGTTGGCGGAATCAAAGACGTCCAGACGACACTCTACATCGCGTTCCTGCTCGTAGTGATGGTGATCTTCATCTTCCTGGGGCGCGCGACCGACACGCTGATTCCTGCCGTGGCATTGCCGTTGTCATTGCTGCTCACGTTCATTGCCATGAAGATGCTGGGCTACAGCCTCGACAACCTCTCGCTGATGGCATTGACGCTAGCCATCGGTTTTCTGGTTGACGATGCGATTGTCTTTCTCGAGAACACCGTTCGACTGATGGAAACTGGCATGAGCGCCTTCGATGCCTCTCTGGAATCAGCCAAAGAAATCAGCTTCACAATTTTGGCTATGACGCTCTCGCTGGCTGCCGTGTTCATTCCTCTCGTCTTCATGAGCGGGTTGATGGGGCGCATCTTCCGTGAATTCTCCATCACCATCGTGATCTCCATTCTGGCCAGCGGAATCGTCTCGCTCACGCTCACGCCCTTGATGACTTCCAGATTGCTGAGCAATCGCGGAGTGGGAGCGAAGAAAACCTGGATGGAGCGAATCTTCGGCGCTTTCGAACGCCGCGTACTCGATGTGTACGGACGCTCCCTCTGGTTTTTTCTGCGCAATCGCTGGATTTCCGCGGTGACTTGGGTGGTCTGCCTGGCGGGGACGGCATACCTGTTTTACGTAGTCCCGAAGGCATTCCTTCCCGTAGGCGACAGTTCGTTCATCCGCGGCGTTCTGGTGGCGCAGGAGGGAACGTCGCCCGACCAGATGCGCGCCTATCAGACGCAGGCGGAAAAAATCATGAAGGCGAACCCCGCGGTGCGCAGCACATTCACCATGAGCGGATATGCGGGTTATATCGGTTCGAATCAGGCATTCCTGATCGCGTTTCTTAAAGATCCCAAGGAACGGGAGCCAATCGCTCAAGTGGCTGGCCAGTTGATGGGGGGAATCGACGGCACGATCCCCGGTGTGGTGGCCTTCCTGCAACCGAATCCGGCGCTCGAAATCAGCACCGGCGCAACGGCCAATGCGCAGGGCCAATTTGCCTTCGCTCTTTCCGGCATCGATTCCAACGACGTGTACTCAACTGCCGGCAAGATGATGGCCAAGATGCGCGAGTATCCCGGATTCCTCTTTGTGAATTCCGATCTCTACAACCACACCCCGAACTTGCAGGTTGATATTCTTCGCGATCAGGCAAAGCTTTATGGCGTGTCAGAGGCCCGTATCCTGACCCTTCTGCACGACGCATATTCGCAGAACTACAGCTACCTCATCAAGAAGGCTACGGATCAATACCAGGTAATTCTGGAGGTCGCCGATGATGAACGCTCCGCTCCGGAAGACTTGAGCAAGCTCTACATCAAGAGTGACGACGGTCAGCGCATGGTTCCGCTCAATGCGGTCACCAGTTCGCATCCCGTCATCGGGCCGCAGGCGGTCAACCACATTAATCAATTCACCAGCGTCACCATGTTTTTTAACCTGAAACCCGGATACGCCATCGGCCCGGCCACTCAGTTCGTGCAGCAAACCGCGAAGCAGCTTCTTCCGCCCGGCATTCAAGGATCATTGCAAGGGGAGGCCCTGGTTTTCCAGAACACGGTTTCCGATCTGGCGATCCTCATGGTCGTCGCGGTATTCGTCATGTACGTGATTCTGGCCATTCTTTATGAGAGCTACCTGCACCCAATCACGGTGCTTTCATCGTTGCCGGTGGCGCTGCTCGGCGGATTGCTGACGCTCTGGCTATTTGGTGCAGAGGCTTCCCTCTACGCCTATATCGGAATGTTCATGCTGATGGGCATCGTGAAAAAAAACGGAATCATGATCGTCGACTTCGCGGAACAGCGGGTTCGCCAAGGCATTGCCGACGATCAGGCAATTCACGACGCCAGCCTGGAACGCTTCCGGCCAATCATGATGACGACAGCAGCCGCTCTGCTTGGCGCGCTTCCCATTGCGCTGGGTTACGGGGCTGACGGATCGTCACGCCGGCCACTAGGCCTCGTGGTGGTAGGCGGCCTGATTGTTTCGCAGTTCATCACTTTGTTTGTAACTCCGGCCATCTATCTGTACCTGGAGGAATTCCAGGAAAAGGTGCTTGATCGCGTACCGTTCCTGCGCTCTACACGGAAGCCCGCCCAGCCGGCGGTTCCAGGATTTGCGCTGCAGGAAAGAAGTGGAGATTAACCCCATGAATCTTCTTAAGAGTACTTCGTTCTCTCTGGGCATATTGCTCGCTATGACCGACATGATCGGTTGCGCAGTCGGTCCAAACTACAGGCGTCCGACTGTCGACGTTCCGGTGACGTACCGCGACGCTACGCCTGAATCATCGGATCGCCCGAAGGCTCAGCCTGACCAAGTGAAGCCACAACAGCCGCCCGCAGGATCGTCGGTGCAATCTTTGTCGGTGCAATCCTTGGGTGACGAAAAATGGTGGGACGTGTTTCAGGATCCCGAACTTCAGAAGCTGATTCGTACCGCTCTCAAGAACAACTACGATGTACGCATCGCGGCGACTCGAGTTCTCCAGGCGCAGGCACAACTCGGAATCACCCGCGCCGATCAGCTTCCGTCCGTGAGCGCGGGCGGCAATGTCGCGAGCCTGCAGAATCCCAAACTCGGACCTATTCCTGCCTACGAGGTCACGCAGGGAGAAGTTGCCGCGTCCGCAGCCTGGAATCTGGACTTCTGGGGAAAGTATCGCCGCGCAACGGAAGCGGCACGAGCGAATCTGCTGGCCAACCAGTGGGCTCAAAAAGAAGTCATGGCGACTCTGGTCGCTAACCTGGCAACCTCCTATTTTCAACTTCGCCAGCTCGATCTTGAACTGGAGATTTCCAAGCGCACGTTGAGTTCGCGCAGCAACTCGCTCCAATTGACCCAAACTCTGGAGCAGCACGGCATCAACTCGATGTTGGATGTACGCCAATCCGAGCAACTCGTATATACCGCAGCAACTGAAATCCCGGACTTTGAACGCCAGATCGCGCAACAGGAAAATGCCATCAGCATACTTCTCGGCAACAACCCCGGTGATATTCCTCGAGGGCTGAAGCTGACCGAACAGCCACATGCGCCCGAGGTGCCAGTCGGCGTCCCCTCTTCGCTACTGGAGAGGCGGCCGGACGTTCGTGAGGCGGAAGCAAATCTGATTGCCGCCAATGCGCAGATCGGTGTAGCACGGGCCGCGTACTTCCCGCAAATCTCGCTTACCGGAACTGCCGGCTACGAGAGTCCAGCGCTCACCAATCTGTTTACCGGCCCGGCCAGTGTCTGGAGTCTGGCGGCCTCTTTGACACAGCCCATCTTTGAGGGAGGAAGGCTCAAATCGAACGTTCGCCTTACTGAAGCGCAGCGCGATCAGATGGTCTTGACCTATCAACAGACGATCCAAGGCGCTTTCCGCGATGTCTCGAATGCGCTCGTTGCTTATCGCAAGGATCAAGAGTTCACAGCTCAGCAACAGCACTTGTTCGAGTCCGCGCAGGACGCGGCGCGACTGTCAGAGGTCCGCTTCAAGGCTGGGACTGCCGATTACCTGGAAGTGTTAACCAACGACACGAACTCGCTTACGGCAGAACTGGGACTGGCACAGGCGCGAGGCAACGAACTCATCGCTCTCGTCCAGCTCTATCAGGCTCTTGGTGGCGGTTGGCATAATGACTGAAAAGGAGAAGAAAATGACGACCCTGAGGAGAACCTACATGAACAGTCTTGAGTCCATGTTAGAACGTAACAAAGACTTCGCGTCTCAGCAGTCTGCTGCTGGCGCACTTATGCCCTCGCTTCCGCGGGCGCTGCCAAATGTAAAGGCGATCATAATCGGTTGCGCTGATATGCGTGTGGATCCGGCCCATGTACTTGGAATCAAACCGGGCGAGGCAGTCGTGATGCGTAACATCGGCGGTCGAATCACGCCAGGGTTGTTGGAGCAATTGGGACTACTCGGGCGAATCGGCGAAGTTGCCGGAGAGATTCCTGGAGGCGGCGGGGAGTTTCATATCATCGTACTTCATCACACCGATTGCGGTATCACTCGCCTTGTAGGCGACCCCGCCATGCTGGTGCGCTATTTTCAGATACAGGAAGGGGACCTCAAGAAAGAAGTGGTTACCGACCCCCGCGCTGCGGTAACCGTCGACGTTGCTTCGCTCCGCGCGATTCCGGCATTGCCGGCTGAGTGGCTCATATCAGGCCTCGTCTATGACGTGGCGACCGGGCTTGTTGAGATCGTCGTGCCGCCAGCACCGATTCGTACTACGCCGATTTCAATAGATCAAGGTCGGAGCAGTGGCGTTTCCCGCGTTGCATGACGCGTGGCTAGGGAGCGGGTGATGATGCACTTCTTCTACATGGATGAGAAGGATCCAGCAAGGTCCGTCGGTGGTTTGGTTCCGTCGGTCCCATCCAGTTCTGAGGTGATGATCCAAACTCAATTAGTTACGAACTCTATTCCCTGGAACGCTGAATCGAAGGCGATAATCTCCCGGAGAGAGTCCCATGATTTTCTGGAATACCTTTCGAAACGCCCCGTAGTCCTCATATCCAACCTTCCAGGCAATTTCCTTCATGGCTAGTGATGAAAACTCAAGCGATTCGCGAGCTTTCCCTACGCGCAAGTGCTGAACGTATTCTGTAGGCGTCAGACCTGTTGCTTTTTGAAATCGGCGCAAGAAAGTACGCTCGCCCATTCGAGCCTTTGCGGCCATCGTGGACACACTCAGGCTGCTAACATCAGATGTCTGAAGCCATTGCTGAACCTTGAGTATGGGCTCGTCGCCATGATGCAGCTTGGGCGAGAAGTTTGAGTAGAAGCGCTGCTGCCGACCCGAAACATCCACAAGAAAGAAGCGGGCGGTTTCAAGCATGACGGTCGGTCCTAGGAAGCGGTCGACGAGTTTCAACCCCAAATCGACCCAAGCCATCAGGCCACCCGCCGTAATAATGTCGCCGTCATCGATGATTAGTTTTTCAGTGTCGACTCGAATTTCTGGAAACCGATCAGCGAGCGTCTGTGAGAACGTCCAGTGTGTAGTGGCGGATCGCCCGTTTAGCAATCCCGTCGTGGCGAGAAGAAAAGCACCCCCACAAACCGAGCAGACGAGACAGCCTGCTGCATGCTGCGCTTCAACCCATCTTTGAATTTCGGGTATTGCTCCTCCCTGTGGGTCAGTATCGAGATTTGGCGGCAAGATCAAACCGACTAACTTTTGAGGCTGCTGCTGCCGGTGCGTATCGAAAACGCGTCCAAGCTCAAAGGTGTCATTATCCCGTAACTGCCAATGACTAATACGCAACTCCCTGGAATTGGTGCCGCCATGCTCAGCACTCAGCCGATTGGCGACACTGAAAAGATCTGTCAATCCCAGCACTGCTGACATCTGCACGCCGGGATAAAGCAAGATACCAATCTCCGTCAATCTGCCGGTTTTGGCGATGTCGGTTTTGCCCCGCACTTTGTCGTTTATGCCCATTTACATACAGCCAGTTTAGGGTTCAAATGCGGAAATCGGAATTGCAGCCATAACACCTCGAGTAGACGAGACGATCCATAATTCTAGCGTCCTTTACCGAGGCTTGAACAATGCTATCGCTCGAAATACCCGCAAAGACAGGAGGAGAATACCCATGCCGACGATTACGACGAAAGACGGAACAGAGATCTACTACAAGGACTGGGGCAGAGGTCAACCCATCGTTTTTAGCCACGGCTGGCCGCTCTCAGCGGACGATTGGGACACACAAATGTTGTTCTTCGGTCAACGTGGCTACCGTGTGATTGCTCACGACCGGCGAGGTCACGGGCGTTCCAGCCAGACATGGGACGGCCATGACATGGATCATTACGCCGACGACCTGGCGGCGCTGACTGCACATCTCGACCTCAAGGATGCGATTCATGTCGGCCATTCGACGGGCGGCGGCGAAGTTGTGCACTACCTGGCCCGCCACGGCGAGAACCGGGTGGCGAAAGCGGCCATCATCAGCGCAGTGCCGCCTCTGATGCTCAAGACGGCGGCCAATCCGACCGGTCAGCCCAAGGAAGTATTTGACGGATTGCAGGCGCAACTCGCCGCCAACCGAGCCCAGTTCTATTACGATGTGCCGGCTGGACCGTTCTATGGTTACAACCGGCCCGGTGCCAAACCCTCTCAGGGAATTATCTGGAATTGGTGGCGCCAAGGCATGATGGGAGGCACCAAGGCGCACTATGACGGCATTGTCGCCTTCTCCCAGACGGACTTCACCGAAGACCTGAAGAAAATCAGTGTGCCAGTCCTGGTCATGCACAGCGAGGACGATCAAATCGTGCCTTATGTCGCGGCTGGACCGCTGTCGGCAAAGTTGCTGAGGAATAGCACATTGAAAATCTACAAGGACTTTCCGCACGGTATGCCCACGACTGAGGCCGACACGATTAACGCCGACCTACTGACATTCCTCAAGAAAAGTGAGCGAGCGGCGGCATAGGACAAATCCGGCCTTCACCCGGATGTGAAGGCCGGACGTTCTGACCGACCTATATTGCAGGCTGTCTCGACCGTAACGACGATTCGTCGAAACCCCAGACCTATTTGACAGGCCGCGAACCGGTGATGAGTATACGAGTGGCGCGAAGAACAATTGCAGCATTTTAAACAAAACCAGTCCCAACCGGTCCCCTCGGTCGAGGCATTAAGCTGCCGATCGAAGTTGATGCACTTCCTCTGGTTTGTTTGCCGTACTTATTTCGAAAACGCTTCGACGCGTCGCGGGTGATAGGCTTGCCATGGCCAAACCCGGCAGCATCGAATGAGAGACTGGCAAGTTTGCGCTGGCTCACGCGACCCTCCTCCAAGTTCTCGAAGCCAACGGGATCACCGAGGCCCATGATGTTCGTGGACACATCAGCAGCGAACAGCATTCGTCCGGGACGCCACAGCAGCGCGACTTGTCCGGCGCAATGGCCGGGGACATGAATGACTTCGAAGCCGCCTGCGATCGGCAGTGTTTCCCCTGGGGTCAAAGGCTGGTCGATGGCAACCGGGGTCCAGTTGCTTCTCGGGATGGAAGAACAGGTTGCACAAAACTCGCCCCAACAGACCAGGCGCCGGCCTCATCGGCCGAAAAGGACCTCCACTCTCGGCGATCGGGATGTCGAGCGCGTGCATGTAGGTCTTCGCACCGGTGCCGCCCACGATAGCGGCGGCGCTGCCGATATGATCCGGGTGAGCGTGAGTGAAAACAACGTGCCTGAGTTGGTCTGGCGTACGGCCTAGCGCCCGGATCGCCTCGAAGACAGCTGCTTCCTTATTCGGGTAACCAGCGCCGATCAGTGTCAACCCGTCGTCGCCCTCGATCAGGAAGGCGTTTGCAAACCCCATTGGGACGATGTACACACCTTTGATCACCCGCCTCCCAGCCATAAGCAGGACTCTGGCTGATTCGCGCCTAACTGCTTGAGCAGATGCGATAAGTCGACGACAGCGTCTAGCTCTCAACGAATATGCTGTCCAGATCGAGAACTTCAATCGAGCAAACACTGTAACTTTTTCCCAGGAAACACCGTATGTCTTCCTTCCTGCCGATTCTCTAACATGAACTCGGCGCAATCCGGGCTAATGTTGCTGCATCGGATGGCGGGCTAATTGGAACTTATGCTAGCTGACGAAAAGGAGTGCATATGGCGACTGCAAGAATTCCTCAACCAGCTGCCGATGAGCCGGTGTGGTTTCGCCAGGGTTTGTTTGCGTCCGTAACCGAGGAGGTCACAGCTTTCGACCTACCGGTCACCGGCCGCATACCACCAGAGTTGAATGGCCGCTATTTGCGCAATGGTCCGAATTTCATGCGCGGCATCGACGATCGCAAGAACCATTGGTTCCTGGGCTCCGGCATGGTGCATGGCGTGAGGTTGCGGAACGGTCGAGCGGAGTGGTATCGCAATCGCTGGATCCGTTCGAAAGCTGTCGCGGAAGCGCTCGGCGAAAAGTGGCGGAAGGGTCCCATCCATGACCACGACTTCGCCGCCAACACACACATTCCCGCTCACGCCGGTCGAATCCTTGCGACGGTTGAAGGCGGTTCCCTGCCGTACGAGATGTCCGACGAACTGAACACGGTCGGGCCTTACGATTTCGCCGGTGCCCTGCCCGCCGGTTTTGCCGCGCATACCAAAACCGACCCGCAAAAAGGCGAGCTCCATGCCGTTGCGTATTCATATCGTCAGGATCATGTCCAGCACATCGCAATCGACAAAACTGGCAAAGTGAGCCGCATAACCGAGATTGCCGTTCGCGACAAACCGATGATGCATGACTTCGCCCTGACCGAAAAATACGTGGTCCTTTATGATCTGCCGGTCACGTTCAGTCTTGATGCGGCGAAAGCCGGGAGGTTCCCTTATGTCTGGAATCCGGCCCATGAAGCGCGCGTCGGATTGCTTTCGCGCGAAGACAGCTCGCGTGGAACGCGCTGGTTTCCCGTCGAGCCCTGCTTTGTCTTCCATACGCTCAACGCTTACGACGATGGTGACCGTGTTTGCGTCGACGTGTGCCGCTACGCAGGCCGTTACGATGTTTCACTGATGACCGGACCAGGCCCGGTTACTCTGGATCGCTGGACCATCGATTCCGTCAGCGGCAAAGTCACTCTTCGGTCTGTCTGTGACCGGTTCTTTCAGGAGTTTCCGCGCGTCGATGACAGAGCCATCAGCCGGCCGCATCGCTACGGATACACGACCGCATTCAAGGAACTCCAGGATAACGTTGTCGCCGTGACGGCAGGGAACAGCCCAGCCGGGTGCGGCCACACGTCTGGCAATGTCCTGCTCAAGCACGACTTTGAAAGCGGCGCGGTCGAGGAGCACCGTTTCGAGCACGGCGCGGCGGGTGAAGCCGTATTTGCTCCGGCGTCGCTCAGCGCCGGCGAAGACGAAGGCTATCTCATGGCCTATGCTCACGATCTGGATGGGGGCAGGACGGATTTGGTGATTCTTGCAGCGCAGGATTTCGCGGGCGAACCGGTTGCGCGCATTCACCTGCCGTCCCGCGTTCCACTGGGGTTCCACGGCAGTTGGATCGCCGACAGTTAGGCCCTGTTGCGAAAGTCGAACCGGCTAACATCATTGCTACCAGGGGCAGGACGCCGAAACAAGCGGAGTAGTACGAATGTCGCCGATTATCCGGAAGCTTTTTCTTTTATCAAAACTCATCTTCAATCTCTCGTTTGCCGACCATCCACGCACTTGTTCACTTCCTGATCGCAAGGGCGACATTCGAATTTCGCGACGACGCGATCAGCCGAGCTTCTGTCGGACGCTTTGAAGAATTTCGTCGGAGAGTCGTGGGTCCCGCACGGCACGAGCCAGTACCACCCCACCCATCATCGCCGCTGTCCAAAAGATGGCTTCTTTGCGGTCTGCACCCTTAGCGGAAAGAAAGTTCTCCAGTCCCTGCTCGAATGCGGCTTTGAGTTCAGGGGTCGAGCGAGCCACCTCCGGGGCCAGGGCGGCCATGGTACAGCCGTCGCCTGGATTATCCCGGTGCCACGGGCTCAGATACGCATCGGTAAACGATCCTTTGCTCTTCTTCTTTCTGCTTTGTCGCAGGCGACCTAGCGAAACTCTCTGGCCGTAGGCAACGGCAGCCGCCTGCAGTTCTTCCTTCGAACGGAAGTGGGCATAGAAGGCGCCATGCGTCAGGCCAGCGGCCTTCATCACTTCGGCCACGCTTACGTTCTCAAAGCCCCGTTCACGGAACAGGCGGGAAGCCTCCTTCACAATCCGTTCATGTTTTGCCGCGGTCTCCTCGACGGGATAGCGCATATTTTTTCTGCATCCTCCATCTATGATGGTCATCATATCACATGTATGACGATCATCATGTTTGATGTTGCTCATACAAAAAGGAGGCATTATGAAGCTCACAGGCAAGAAGGCTCTTATTACCGGAGGCAACAGCGGCATCGGCTTGGCCACAGCCCGACTTTTCATTGCTGAGGGCGCGCAGGTCGCCATTACCGGTCGCGACCAGAAGACCCTCGATGAGGCGGTTGCAGAACTCGGACCCAACGCGCGTGGCTACCGCGCAGACATCACTGTTGCGGAAGACCGCAAGCAGCTCTTCGCAGCCCTGGCAAAAGATTTCGGGAAACTCGATATCGTCTTCGCCAATGCCGGCATCTCCGGCCGGACACCTACGGGCTCGACCGACGAGGCGATTTTTGAGAATGTAATTCGTACCAACCTGAATGCTGCTTTCTTCACTGTCAATTCAGCTGCTCCTCTGCTGAACGACAACGGCAGCATCATCTTTAATGGATCGGTACACAACTATCTGGGCCAGGCGGGTGTGGCTGCATATGCGGCCACGAAGGGCGGCGTTGTGTCCATGGCGCGTTCTGTTGCCGCCGATCTTGCACCGCGCAACATTCGCGTGAACGTCGTCGCGCCCGGCGCGACGAAGACTCCCATCTGGAAGCGCGGGCTCCGCGCCTCCATATCTGCAGACGAGTCCGCCAAGCAGGCGAAGTTCTTCTCGTCTGTCATTCCGCTGGGCCGTTGGGGCGAGCCCGAAGAACTTGCCAAGGCTGTGCTCTTCCTGGCCTCGGATGATTCCTCATACGTCAATGCAGTTGAGCTGATGGTGGATGGCGGAGCCACTGGCGCCCCTTTCGGAGCTCCTATTCTTCGCGGCTAACCGCAAAGGGTTAAGGCATGGAGCAAAAGTAACGAAAAAAGAGAGTCAAATGAAATCAGAAAGGAAATTTCTTGTAACGGGGCCGACCGGCGCAACCGGTGGTGAAACGGTTGAACAGCTGCTTGAAAAGGGACACGCCGTTCGAGCGCTTGCTCACCGAGAGGATGAGAGATCGGAACGACTTAGCAAATTGGGCGCAGAGGTCGTCTTTGGCGACCTTCTCGACATGGAATCGGTACGTTCCGCCCTTCGTGGAATCTACGGAGCGTATTTCGTATATCCGATTCGACCGGGAATCGTGGATGCCAGTGTTCGATTCGCTCAGGCTGCAACGGAGGCTGGCGTCGAGATCATCGTCAACATGTCACAAAAGTCGGCGCGCGAAGACTCTCGAAGCCATGCAGCACTAGCGCACTGGCTATCGGAGCGTGTGTTTGACTGGTCCGGGTTGCCCGTCAGCCACCTCAGACCGACACTCTTTTCGGAGTGGATGCTCTATGGGGCCGCCATGATCCGTCAAGGGACCTGGCTCGTACCATTCGGCACTGGCCGCCACGCTCCCATCGCGGGAGAAGATCAAGCCAGAGTGATTGTCGGAATTTTGGAAAACCCGAAAGCGCATGCGGGGAACACGTATCCTCTGGTTGGACCAGTGGAACATAACCATAAAGAAATTTCTCAGATCATCGGAACCGTGCTCGGAAAGAAAATTTACACCAAGCAGATTTCAATTGAGAAGTATGGTGAGATCCTAAGTAGCCGACGGCGTGGCTCGGCTCGAAATACCGCCGCTACAGCGTACGCCGAAGCAGATAAAGCTGGAGGCGCAGGCTCGGATTTCGTTCTCCAACATTTAAAAGAGATCGCTATCGACCACCAAAATGGGATATTTAGTGGGATGAATAACTATGTCCAAGAGATTGGCGGTCGTCCTCCGATGACGGTTGAACAGTTTGTCGAAAAGCATCGGTCAGAATTTTGAGAATAAACCATCGGAACTAATTCAACGCAGGAGGGAAATAAAATTAAAGCAATTGGATTGTCAAATCATGCTCGAAGCACGCGCAGACAAGGAGCGCCTTGAGCAGTATTTGGAGACCGACGTGCGAAGAATCAGGAGTCGATAGTGTCAGGCGAATATGCTCGTAGCCCGCCCATAAGCGATAGCATGATCGCCGGGAATTGCCGAGTACAACGCAGGTCGTCTATCATCAATCTACGCCCAACTGATATTGCGCTTGCGATTCTGAAGCTTGCGTTGTTCCCGACGCACGGAGATTTTCACTCAGCCCTTGGCGGTGTTCTGATGCCTTTTTTGCCCGTTTTACCTGAAGAACAAGCTAGCGACGAGGTCAAGAAGATCTACGAATACGTCTCTCGCCGCTGGGGTTTTCTGCCTAATTATTTCCAGGCTTTGGCTCGCGACCGTCAACTTCTTGAAGACCAGGTGAATCTCTACACGAACGCCATGTTTGACGAGCGTGGCCTGCCGAAGGTGATCAAGGAACAGATTGCGACTGTCGTCAGCGGCATCAACATGTCCAGCTACTGCCTTCCCGCTCATCTGGAGATCCTGGGCCGCATGGGTATGGACAAGTCTCTGGCTCGCAGGCTATCGATCGACTACAAGTCGGCGACCCTCGATGCAAAAGTCGTGGAGCTACTGAAATTTTGCGACAAACTTACCAACCATCCTGCCGACATGCAACGGACGGACATCGAGAATCTTCGGAAGGTGGGCTGGAACGATGCCGCCATTTTTGACGCTGTCCTTATTACGTCGCTGTATGCCTGCGCTAACCGGTTTTCAGCGGGTCTTGGTCTCACGCCCGACTTTGAATAGCGCAGGAATGTTGGCGATGACTTAGCTGGGATCCTCTTTGCAGAATTTTTGTGTAAACATCTGGTTCAGTCTTTCGCGCACGTCGTTTGGTAGAGGCGCGGGTTCGGTATCGCAGAAAACCTCAACCGTCTTGCGCGTGGTATCCACTACCACGCGGCAGTCCTCACAATGTTCCAGGTGGTGCTCCAGTTCCCGCACCAGTTCGGGGTCAAGTTCGCCGTCGAGATACTCCGAAATTTTATCGACGACTTGTCGGCATCGCATTGCGGACATCCTTTCCGAAATACTTGGTCAATTCCTCGCGCAACTTCAGGCGAGAGCGTAGAAGCCGCGTCTTTACCACTGGAATGCTCAGGCCAAGCATCGTCGCAGTCTCCTCGATCGAAAACTTCTCAACGTCTCGCAGAGTGAAGATGGTCCGCGACTTGGGGTCCAGCGTCTGGATCACATCCGCCAGAATCTGCTGTAGTTCGCTGTTCAGACAGGCCTTTTCCGGATCTTCGCCCCAGCTCTCGACTTC
>Ga0335085_10005327_pt1 | contig 20699 bp, 17 predicted proteins | sample Lox_Sample_45_FD_206712 | JGI IMG/M metagenome (GOLD analysis project Ga0335085, IMG submission 206712) | Soil microbial communities from Loxahatchee National Wildlife Refuge, Florida, United States - Lox_Sample_4.5 | ecosystem: Environmental > Terrestrial > Soil > Wetlands | place: USA...
CGCATTCGAACGAGGAGCTTGAAGTGATGGCGTTTTCCCAGATGACGGCGAGGGCGGCGCCGGAGCCGAAATCCTGGGAGCCGAAGATGAAGTGCACGGGTGTGGTGTAGTTCAGCACGGATTTGCCGTCGGAGGAGATGATGCTGTCGGCCGCCCACTGCGCGGTTTGCGGAGCCGCGCTGGGATTGGAGCAGTTGGTGTTGCCGTAGGCAGGATCAAGAAACATGTTGGCGTCGGTGCCATAACAGGTGGCTTGCACGCCCGCACACTTGGTCGTCTGCATGGTCTGCTGGCTGCAGCGGCATCCGTCGACGATGTTAGTAAAGGGCGGGCCACTGGTGGGGAGGACGTAGTTGAAGATGGAATCCTGGCCGAAGCGGGCGAGGGCGTAGGCGATAACGCCGGCGCCGCCGCTATTGCCGGTGGCGCAGAACGCGGTGCCCGGCGTGCGGACGTTGGTGTAGACCCACTGCGCCAGGGTAGCCCAGCGGCACGAGAGCAGGAGGGGGCCACCGGGGCCGTCGAGCCATCCCGTGCTGCCCAGGTTCGTATCGTTGAAGTTGGTCTGGACGACGGTGTATCCGGCTTGCGCGACGGTATTGAGGGCGACGTTGCCGTAGACGAACTGATCTTCGTAGAGCTGGTTGCCGCCACCGCCGGTAGTGTAGATCACGGTGCCTTTAGAGGCAGCCGGAGGATTGGTGATCTTGATGTCCGCGGTATAGCTGGCGACGCTGGGACAAGAGATGGTCACGGTGTAACAGGCATCGCCGTTCACGCCCACCATGGAGGCAGGACAGCTCACCGGGGTACCGGTGGCGGTTCCCAGCTGATTCGGGGTACCAGAAGGAGGAGTGGGGCCGTTGCCGGAGCCGCCGCCTCCGCAAGCCACCAGCAGGACGCCTGCCGAGAACAACAAAGTTACGCCCACCAAAAAGCCCGCGCCGAACCAGCGCGGATGGATCACCGGCCGTTCTGAACCCATGGGGGAGGCACCTCAAGACAATTCTACCCATTGTCTAAGAACCCGAATCGCGGGGCAATGTTGTGCGGGCGAACCAAACAAACCACTGGCGAAGTGGAAGAAAGTTGAGGTCCGCGGCCGGGTTCTTGCATACACTTTGTTGTCCGCGGGGCGAGGAAGTTTGCCTGGGAGCGAGGCCGGACGACGGCTGGTTAGAGAAGTCCTACTCTAGGTCATCCGACCGCTCGCGCTGGTCGAAGAATCGGTGCATTATCCCAGATGCCCGAAGGGGCTAGCTTTTCCAAGGGCTAAGGAAAAACCACGGCCCGTTTCTTGTTTGTGCAAAAAGTTGCGACCAAGCCTTGCGGAGGTTTCGCACAGGAGCAGGAACCGCTCACAAATGTCTTGTTTTACAGGCATTTGCGGGGGCCCGGAGGAGGGCAAGCGTGGTCAGGCAATGGCAGTATGCTTGCTCCATCGGGGGTGCTGTCCATTTGAAAGTCTTCAAGGGCAGAAGCCGTTTTGATGTGCATTCTCCTTTAAGCGCAGGCGTTTGCGCGCGTAGCGGGGGATGTGGAAGCGACCCGAAGGACCATGAGGATGGTTCGGGGAGCTGAGGGGGAAAGCGGTTGTGGGCGTGAGTTCCAAGGAACTCAGGCTCGCTTTCAAGCTTGCCGTTCAGGCACAAATTTTTCAGGAGAGTTTCACGATGACACCGAGCCGTCTATTGTGCATCGGAGTTTTGTTTTCATTACTGGCGCCGCTTTCGGTTCTGGCGCAGCAGGCGGGTGCGGGCAATGGTCCGCAGAACGGGCTGCAGTCGCCGGCGATGATCAACGGGGCGATGCCGGCGAATCCGCAGAGCGCCGGGCAAGACGCCGCCGAGAGCACGATGACCAGTTCGACTCCGGCCGCGCCGGCGGGCGCCGAGAAGCAGATGGCGAGCAATAGCGGGTCGCAGAGTTCGATCCCGCAGTTGCAGACGCGGGACCCGCGCTACCGCATCAACAAGACGGACGTGCTGAACGTCAATTTCCTGTTCACTCCGGAGTACGACCAGAACCTGCAAGTGCAGCCCGACGGTTACGTGATTCCCCGCGGCATACCGCAGATTCACGCCGAAGGGATGACGATTCCCGAATTCACCGAAGCGCTGCAGATGGCGTACGGCAAACTGCTTCACGAACCGGTCATCACGGTGCTGCCCACGAACGTGGTTCCGGCGTACTTCATTGCCGGCGGCGAGGTGCACAATCCGGGACGCTACACCTTCCAGGGTGACACCACGATTGCCCAGGCGATCACGCTGGCGGGAGGTTTTACCGCGTATGCCAAGCACTCGGATGTGATTTTGTTCCGCCGCATCAACAACGAGTGGGTGGAAGGGCGGCGCGTGAACCTGAAGCACATGCTGAACTCGGGAAATCTTTCGGAAGACATTCACCTGGAACCGGGCGACATGATCTACGTGCCGAAGAACACGATCTCGAAAGTGCAGCAGTGGCTGCTGCCGGAAGCAGACTTCGTGAAGTTCGGCTTCTTTGGAAACATTCCCCTCAACTAGCAGGAAACATAAGGCGAGAGGATTCATCATGGAAGAGTTGCACAGCAACGGTCATAACGGCAACGGCCACAACGGCAATGGCAACGGCAATGGCAACGGTAATGGCGCGAAGCCGCCGTCGACCATCGTGAAAGATTTTGTGGCCATCATGTTCCGCCGCCGCGAACTGATGCGGAAGGTGTTCCTGTGGACGACGCTGGGAACCCTGATCGCCGTGTTCTTCTTCGGCATCATCTACGAGTCGGACATGGAGATCTTCGTCCGCAGCGACATGGTCGAAGCGGCGGTCACGCCGGACAGCAATGATCGCTCGACCACGAACGACATGACGATGGCGATCAACAGCGAAGTCGAGCTGCTGATGAGCCAGGACGTGTTGCGCGAAGTCGTCAACCGCTGCCCCATGCTGGTGGAGGGCACTTCCCTGCCGTCGCGGATGGCGCGCAAGGTGACGTCGCTGATCCCTGGCTACGAAGAGACGAAGTATCCCGATGCGGTGAAGAAACTGGCGGCGAAGCTGGAAGTGACGGCGGTGAAGGACGCCAACAACATCACGGTGACCTACACCTCAACCGATCCGGTGAAGTCAGGCTGCGTGATGGCGAGCCTGGCCGACGTCTATATGCAGAAGCGCAACGACGTGAACCGGCCTCCGAAGTTATATGACTTCTTCGCCCAGCAGACGGAAAACTACCGCAAGCGCTTGCTGGCAGCGGAGAAGAACCTGCTCGACTTCGCCGATAAGCAAGACGCAGTGATGGCGGGAACGCAGGCGCAGATCGCGGTGACGCAAGGCAGCCAGTTCCTGGCCAATTTGCGCAACACCGAGCAGCAGATCAAGCAAACCAAAGAACAGATTGCGGCCCTGGAGGCACAGCAAGCGGCGGTTCCAGCCCGGATCGAAACCGCGGACAAGGCGGCGGAGAACATTAACCTGCTTTCGAACCTCGGGCAGACCTTGAACAACCTGCAGAACACCCGGGCGGACTACCTGTACCGCTACGATCCGAATTACCGTCTGGTGCAGGACGTCGAGAACCAGATCAAGCAAACCAACGCGATGATTTCGAAGACGAACAATGAGCCCACGCACGAGTGGACGACGGATAACAACCCGACGTACCAGTGGGTGGTTTCGCAACTGACGCAGTCGAAGACCAGCCTGCCGACGTTGCAGGCCGAACAAAAAGCGATCGCGACCACGGTGAAGCAATACCACGACGAGGCGCAGGCCTTTAACCAGAAGAGCGTGACGCAGGACGACCTGACGCGCGAGGTCAAGGCGGAAGAGGGCAACTACCTTCTTTATCTTGCCAAGCGCGAGCAGGCCCGGATCTCCGATATGCTCGACAACCGCCGCATCCAGAACGTGACCTTTGACGAGACTCCGATCTGGCCGGCGATTCCCGCCTTTTCTCCGTTCCTGCTGATCACGCTGAGCTTTGTACTGGCGGGCTTTGTCAGCATCGGGACGGGGCTGACGGTGGATTATCTGGATCCTTCGTTCCGGACTCCGGACGAGGTGAAGGACTACCTCGACATTCCGGTCTTCGCTTCAATTCCGGCCAACGGGCAGGAAGTGCCGGCGGGGACGACACCGAGGAACGGACACTGAGTATTTGACGAGCACCAGGGGAGGGCACGTTGAGTAAGGCTTTCGATCTATTGCAGAATGTCGAAGTAGAGCGCGGGGCAGCGGTAGGCCCCGTGCCCGTTAACCGGGTTCGTCCCACAGTCATCGGCCAGGAAGAAATCACCCGCCTGATTCAACGTGTATTCCGCGTTCCGAATGCTCCGCGGTCGGTGTTGTTTGCCGGCATCGATCCGGGGGATGGCTGCACATCGGTGTGTGCGGCAACCGCCGAGAGCCTGGCGGCGACCACCCCGGGATCGGTCTGTGTAGTGGACGCGAACTTCCGCAACCCTTCCCTGCACAAGCATTTTGAAGTCAGCAACGCCACAGGTCTGGCGGACGCGATCATGCAGCCGGGGCCGATTCACAGTTTTGCCCAGAACGTGGCCGGGACCAACCTGTGGGTCGTACCGGCGGGCACGGTAGCGGCAGGCGCGCAAGGCCTGCTTGGCACGGATGCGATGCGGGCACGGATGGCGGAACTGAATCAAACGTTTGAACACGTACTGGTCGATTCGCCCGCGCTCAACAAATCGAGCGATGCGCTGGTGCTGGGACGCCTGGTCGACGGCGTACTGATGGTTTTGCAGTCGAACACGACACGGCGCGAAACCGCGCGCACGGCGATCGCGGGCATGCGCAACGCCAATGTCAATGTGCTCGGGGCAGTGCTGAACAAGCGCACCTTCCCCATCCCGCAGAATTTGTACGACCGTTTGTAATTGCTTTCGGACCCCCAACAAGGACCAGCCTGTGAAGCTGGTCGTCAAGGAACATTTGCAGGACCTGAATGGGACTGAGAGGGCGGAGCTGTGCTGACTGAGTGCATTGCGAGAGATCAGAGCCAGCCGCTGAGCTTCGAGCGGCCCCAGTGGTACGCGGTGCAGACCCGTTCGCGGCACGAGAAGAAAGCCGCAGCGGAACTGCGGGACAAAGGGATTTATTGCTTCCTGCCGCTGACCACCCAGATTCATCACTGGAGCGACCGAGACAAAGAAGTGGAGGTTCCGCTGTTTCCTGGCTACGTTTTTGTGAATACCCTGGGGGCACCGGAAGCCCGGGTATCTATCCTGCGGACTTCAGGAGTGGCCAATTTTGTGGGGAATAACGGACGAGGCACGGCGATTCCGGAGCGGCAGATCGAAGCGGTGCGGGCGATCGTGAACCAGCGGGTGCCGATCACTACGCATCCTTTTTTAAGCGTGAATCAGAAGGTGCGCATCCGGGGTGGAAGCCTGGATGGGGTGGAAGGCGTGCTGGTGGGCGTGAATTCGGATTTGAGTCTGGTGGTATCGGTGGATTTGATTCAGCGAGCGGTGGCTATCAGGGTTTCCGGATACGAAGTGGAAGCCGCGTAGCACGGCTTGGTTCTTCCTAATCCTTTTAAGGTTCCGAGGGTCCCAGGTGAAAACAGGCAACGGGAAAAAAGCGATCAAGATTGCAGTTTTGGGCATGGGCCATGTTGGACTCCCCACCGCGTTAGGTTTGGCCGAATTGGGATGGCAGGTCATCGGCGCGGACGACGACGCGAGCAAAGTGAAGGTGCTGCAGGACGGCAAAGTCACTTTCTACGAGCCGGAGATGCAGCCGCTGTTGACCAAACACCTGGGCAAGGGTTTTCAAGTGACCAGCGACGTAGGCAAAGCGGTGGGGGATGCAACCGTCCTGTTTGTGTGCGTAGGGACACCGCAAGGCGAGAGCGGCAAGGCCGATCTCAGCCAGGTGGAAGCGATCGCGCGCACGGTTGCGGCGAACCTGAATGGCTATAAGCTGATCGTCGAGAAGAGCACGGTGCCGGCCGTCACCGCGCAGTGGATCAAACGAACGGTGGTGCGGCACGCGCGGGTTCAGAGCAACGGACAGGCGAACCCGGGCAAGAAGAAGGCGACGACTATCGGGACGCTTCCCGAGTTCGACGTCGCTTCCAATCCTGAGTTTCTGCAAGAAGGCCGGGCCATTGAGAACTTCTTCCATCCTGACCGCATTGTGATCGGTGTGGATTCGGATCGCGCCCGCAAACTGCTGGAAGCGATCTACGCGCCGCTGCAGTGCCCCATCGTGGTTACCAATCCCACCACAGCGGAACTGATCAAGCACGCTGCCAACGCGTTTCTGTCCACCAAAATCTCTTTCATCAACATGGTGTCTGACGTTTGTGAGGCGGTGGGAGCCGATGTGGACAGCGTGGCCGAAGGGATTGGACTCGATCCGCGCATTGGCCGCCAGTTCCTGAACGCAGGAATCGGGTTCGGGGGATATTGCTTTCCCAAAGATCTGCGCGCATTTCTGCATCTGGGGGAGGAACACGGGGCCGACACTTCCCTGCTGCGCGAGGTGGAACGGATCAACCAGGCCCGGATTGAGATCTTTCTGAACAAGGTGCGGAAGGCACTGTGGGTGGTTTCGGGGAAGACGATCGCGGTGCTGGGACTGGCCTTCAAACCGAAGACTGACGACATTCGCGAAGCTCCGAGCCTCAAAGTGATTGAAGCCCTGCTGCATGAGGGCGCTTCGGTGCGACTGTACGATCCCGAGGCCATGGCGAACACGCAACGCGAATTGCCGGAAGAACGCGGCCGCGTGAGCTACTGCAAGTCGGCTTTCGACGCGGCGCGGGGAGCACACGCGGTGCTGGTCTTGACCGAGTGGGATGAGTTCCGCAAGCTGGATTTGAAAAAACTCGGGGCGGCGATGGCGGTCCCGATCATGGTGGATGGCCGCAATATTTACCGGCCCGAAATGGTTCATGAAGCCGGTCTGGAATACATCAGTATGGGACGGAGGAATGCGGAAGCCACCGTGCAAGCGATTCCTCCGGCCGTCAGTACACCGCGCCGCCGCGCCACGGCCATCGCGGTCACCCGTTAGCTGCTTCGTCAGAAGAACATCTGTTGTGCAGTAGGAAGTATTCACCAGTAGAGGTGATTTCCTGTGGGCACGATTCGTCGGCGATTCCTCCTCAACCTGTTCAAGTGCTTCGACCTGGTGCTGATGGTGTGCGCCTTCGCGCTCGCCACCCTGCCGGTGCTGCATGAACACAGGGGGATGTCGTTCACCGAATTCCTGTCGATGCGGGTAAAGGTCTCGAATATCGCCTTGTTTTTCGCCTTCCTACTGGTCTGGCACATCATCTTTTCAGCTTTTGGGCTGTACCACTCCAAGCGGCTCTCCTCCCGATCGGCGGAGTTGTTCGATGTGATCAAGGCGAACACGACGGGCACGATCTTCCTGGGCACCATGGCAGTACTGTTCCACATCGACATGGTGAACCGGCTGTTCATCCTGGTGTTCTTTGTGCTGGTGATGGGGCCGGGAATTTTCAGCCGTCTGTTGTTGCGTTACTTCCTGGCTCGTCTGCGCACGCATCACCGCAATTTGCGGTGCATGCTGATTGCGGGGACGAACCCGCGCGCGGTGGCCTTTGCGCGGAAGATCGAATCGAAACCGGAGCTGGGTTATCGCATTGTCGGGTTCATAGACGAAGAATGGGACGGCATGGAGGAGTTTCGCAAGACCGGCTATCCGCTGGCCGGCGGTTTTGACGACCTTCCGACCCTGTTGCGGCAGAGCGTGGTGGACGAAGTGGTGATGGGCCTGCCGGTGAAGTCGTGCTACTTCCAGGCGGCGCGCATCACGGCGATGTGCGAAGAGCAAGGCATTATCGTGCGCTTCCCGTCGAGCATCTTCGATCTGAAACTGGCGCGCACCAAGGCGGAAGACTTCGCCGGCGACTCGGTGATCACCATGACCTCAACCGGGGCGCACGAAGACTGGCCGGCGGTGGTGAAGCGGGTGATGGATTTCGTGCTCTCGGCCCTGCTGCTGCTTGGTTTGTCGCCTCTTCTGCTGCTCACGGCGTTAATGATCAAGGTGACTTCGCCGGGGCCGGTGTTCTTCCGGCAGAAGCGGCTGGGGCTGAACAAGCGCATCTTCGAAATTTACAAGTTCCGCACCATGGTGGTGGACGCCGAGCAGCAGATCAAGGAACTGGAAAAGTTCAACGAAGCGCAGGGACCGGTGTTCAAGATCAGGAACGACCCGCGCATCACGCCAATCGGAAGATTCCTGCGCAAGACCAGCATTGACGAACTGCCGCAGCTGCTGAATGTGCTGAATGGCGAGATGAGCCTGGTGGGTCCGCGGCCCCTCCCGGTGCGCGACTACGAAGGCTTCGACAAAGACTGGCAGCGGCGGCGTTTCAGCGTACGTCCCGGCATCACCTGCTTGTGGCAGATCAAGGGCCGCAGTTCCATCCCCTTCGAACAGTGGATGGAGCTGGATATGCAGTACATCGACGGGTGGTCGCTATGGCTGGACGTGAAGATCCTGTACCGGACGATTCCGGCGGTATTGAAAGGATCAGGAGCGGCCTGAGTGGCCGAGCTTGCTCCACCTCGTTGCGGTTATTCGTCTTGCTCGGACGGATAAACTGTCCCTGCCACGGCTAAAGCGGTTCTGGCCGCGCGCCCCGAAGTCTCCCCTTCGAAAATTCTTCGGGCCTTGAATGGGTAGGGTGTGAGCTGTCGGCATTTTCGGCCAGCGGGATAAAGACTATGGTCTCCAGATTTCGGCGGGTACGGCACAAGATCATGCGGACGAAGGTCCGGGCGCCCCTGATTTGGCTGCGGCACCGCGGACTGGACGAGAGCGATGTATTGCTGGCTTCCTACCCGCGCTCGGGGAACACGTGGACGCGGTTTCTGTTGACGGAAGTGCTGGCGAAAAAGTCGGCCAGTTTTGACAACATTAATTTTGTGATCCCCGAGATGGGGATCCAGGCGCGGGCGACGATGGAACTGCCCAGCGGCGGCCGGTTGATCAAGACGCACGAGCCGTATCGCAAGGAATACAAGCGGGCGGTCTATTTGATCCGCGACTTTCGCGATGTGATGCTTTCGCAGTATGCGCGGGAGAAAGAGCTGGGGCTGTACCAGATCGGAATGGATGAGTACGTTGCTGCCTACCTCGAAGGCCGGCTGAGCGGCTTTGGGGCGTGGCAAGAGCACATTCCTTCGTGGCTGGATTCGCCGCTGGTGCGAAGTGGTGACCTGCTGCTGATCAAGTTCGAGGAGATGCGGAAAAATCCGGAACCGGCGATTGCCAAGATCATCGACTTCCTGGGGGTCCCGGTGAACCTGGAAAAGATTCGCGAAGCCATCGCCAACAACTCGGTGGAGCGGATGCAGCAGAAAGAAAAGGCGTCGAAGACGCTGGTCAAGAGTAAAGGCGAGGAAGGCCGGTTCGTGCGCAAAGGCGCGGTGGCAGGATGGCGCGACAAGTTCAGCGAAGAGCAGTTGCGGCTGGTTGACCGGGAAGCGGGCGGAGTGCTGCAGCGATTGGGTTATCCGCTGGCGTTCCCGCCGGAAATCAAGGTGGGCGAGTTCGCGACTGCGTAAGGGTAGAACCATGGCACAGCCGATTCGAAATTCGATGGTCCCTTCCAAGCGTTCCGCCTGGCGGCAGATGCGCCGCTCGGTGGGAAGCTGGGTGGCCTATCTGGTGAGTTGGTACCGATACTAAGGAATCCAGGGATCCGTGATGCTGAAGCGACTCCGTTACCAGCTTTCGAAAAGCAGCCTGCGAGTGCCGTTGGTATGGAAACGGCATTGGGGAGTGAACGATCAAGACGTTTTCGTGGCATCGTACCCGCGGTCGGGAAGCACCTGGCTGCGCTTTCTGCTGTTTGAAACTCTGACCAAGAATGACGCAGGATTCGACAACGTCAACCGGGTGATTCCCGATGTCGGCATGCATGGGGAGGCGACGCCGCTGCTGCCGAAGCAGGGCCGGCTGATCAAGACGCATGAGCCCTTCCGTCCCGAGTACAAGAAAGCGGTTTATGTAGTGCGCGATGTGCGCGACGTGGTGCTCTCCGAATACGCCTACCAAAAGGCGCTGGGGCGGATCGCCGGGACGTTCGATCAATATCTCGATGACTTTTTGAAGGGCACGGCGACGGGCTACGGGTCGTGGCAGGAGCATGTGCGGGGATGGATTGATTCGCCGCTGACGAAGAACGGCCAGCTGCTCGTGGTGAAATATGCAGAGTTGAAGAAGGATGGGCTGGTGCAACTGCAACGCATCATGCAGTTCCTGGGCGTCGTGGTGGAACGCCAGGTGATTCTGAACGCGATCCAGAACAACGAGTTCAACAAAATGCGTGCGAAGGAAGACCGCAACCCGCAGCTGGGGAAATCGGCCGAAGGCGAAAACCGGTTTGTGCGCAAAGGAACGGTGGGAGGCTGGCGGCAGCAGCTGACGCCGGAGCAATTGCAGCGGATCGAACAGATGGCTGGTACCATTCTGGCTCGCCTCCATTATGAATCAGGATTAGAAGAACTCAGCCTGGCGCCGAACGCCGCCAGTGCAGATTAGTCGTTTTTTGGGCCCCAGAAGGAGTCGATCGTAGTGGCATATCAAAGCAACAATCGTTACGAAGCGCGCGCGAACAACGGCATATGGGATTCGGCGCTGCCGATGCTGGGCTTTGGCCTGCTTGGCCTCGCCGGCGGCATGGTGCTGATGACCATCGTCTCGATCGCCCAGAAGCACAGCCACAAGTATTGGGAGTACGGAGTCATCGCGCTTTTCTTCGTTGTGCCCCCGATCGTCTTTTACTTCGGAAAATCGTTCCGGCAAGCCTTGCAGGGCGGCGTGGCCCTGGTGAAGAACCTGCAGTGGTACCACTGGCTGTGGCTGCTGATTTTCCTGAGCATGCAGACCTGGCGCAAGCGCGACATCAGCGAGATCAAAGCGGCCCCGGTGGATACTTTCGCCGCGGTTCGGCTGATCCTGGTGACGATTGTCGGCTGCATTCTGCTGTTCCGGTTGTTTACGCGGCGCACGGAATTTCTAAGTTCCTGGATTCGCGGAATCCCCGGCCTGCTGATGCTGTTTGTGCTGGCGGTGCTGACTTCGACTACATGGTCCATCTACTGGCAATGGACACTTTACAAAGGTTGCGAATACGCGGTGGACGTGGCGCTGTTAGCAGCCGTGATCGCAGCGATTCATAGTCCGGAAGAATTCAAAAGCCTGTTCGACTGGACGTGGTCATGGATCGGCGTCTTGCTGGGAATGTGCTGGCTGGGCGCGGCCTTGTGGCCGGATATCGCCTTGAGCCACAACCTGGAAACGGGCGGATCGGCGACGGGTCCGATCGCGGTGCAGTTGAGCGGCGTATTCCCTGACGTTTCTGCGAACCGCGTCGGCGAATATGCAGCCATCATTTGCGCCGTGTCATTGGTGCGACTGCTCCCGGTGAAGGGGTTCAAGCGGGCGTTTTCCACCTGGTACACCTGGGTGTTCCTCGCGGCCTTCATCACCATGGTGTTTGCTCAGACCCGTTCGGCGACCGGCGGATTCCTGGTCGCCCTGGTTCTGATCTTCACGTTCTCGGGCCGTTTCAAACATGGCGTGGCGATTGTGGTGCTGGGGCTGATGATGATTCTGGTGACCGGATCGGGCGGCGTGCTGATTGACTACATGCGCCGCGGCCAGACCACGCAGGAAATGGAAGGCTTGACGGGACGCCTGCAGTGGTGGGCGCTGGCGTGGAAGAAATACCAGGACGCGCCGTTCACGGGCTTCGGAGCATACGCCGCCGGACGATTCCTGGTGATGGGCGCGATCGGCAACAACATCGCCTCGATGCACAGCGATTGGGTGGAGACGCTGGTGGGCTGCGGCTTCTGGGGATTAGGCCCCCTGCTGCTGACGCTCGGCGTCGCCTGGTGGTATCTCTTGCGCTTCGTACTCGATCCAGCGCGATCACCGCTGGAACGACAATTAGCTTTGGAAGCGATCGCGGTGCTGACGATCGCAACCATACGCACCGTATTCAGCACCGACTTAACCTGGCACGCTCCCTTACAATTCTGGATTCCTCTGGGATACGCAGAATTCATGCGCCGGAGATATGCGGTGAAGCTGCGGTACGCACCGTATCCGAGGCTCGAGGCGAGAGCGGGGTCGCTGGGATAGCTAGCGGTGAGCGAGGGAATTAGTTCGATCTCTAAATCAGGAGAGGTTATGGGATTCATTCAAGTTGCGCAGCGGCGTTTTGGCATAGCCGGCGAGTTGCTTTCGTTTTTTGCCCGCAACAAGCGCTGGTGGATGTTGCCGATGATCTTCGTGGTGCTGCTGCTGGGAGTGCTGCTGATCCTGGCGCAAAGCTCGGTCATCGCGCCGTTCATCTACACATTGTTTTAGTTGGCAAGTGTCCGAAGGGAGTGCAGCGAGTTGTCGAGCCAAGGGAAAGTTTATTCCGAGCAAGGCCCGGTGCCGGTGAACGCAGCGCCGGCGCGCTCCCAGGCGTCGCCCGTCCGTCTGGTTCTGTTTGTGGTGGCGCTGCTGGTGGTGGGATTTAATCGCCGCATCGCCCCCAGCATTCATTACGACTGGCTGAACTTCATTCCCCTGCTAGGCATGCTGTACTTGTGTTACAGCGTGATAGCGCTCGACAAGACGCTGGGCAGCATTCCCTTCATCCGCAAACGGCTCGATGCCGATGGCAAGAGCAACAAGCCGTTTGGGACGTTCCTGGTCACGCCGCAATTCCGCTCGCTGGTGTTGATCCTCTTCGTCGTCATCACGGCTGAATTTGGGCTGCGGATGATGAGCTACCACCGGGCACTCCTCTACGAGCGCCAGGGTGACCTGTTGTTCACTCCGGTTCCCAACCAGGAATACACAGAGAAGGTTTCGCTGACCTATTCCAAGATCAACGATCTCGGGCTGCGCGGCGGGCCGGTAAACTTGAACACCAATGCCAAGAAGATCCTCGCCCTGGGCGACTCGATCACATACGGGTATGGCGTGGATGATGAGCATACCTATCCGGCGCGGCTGCAGATGGACCTCGACAGCAAATACCCGGGACAGTACCTGGTACTGAACGGCGGCGTGGATGCTTACCCGGTGAGCTTCGAGCATGAGAAGTTTCTTTATCTCTGGCAGAAGGGCGTGCATCCCGACATCGTGATCGTTGGCTACAGCTTCAATGAAGGCGGGCTGGGGCACCTGGTCAGCAGCGACGCCAAGACCAAGGACGAGTTTGCGGCGCGCGTGCGCTTCAAGAATGCGCTGCGCAGCCTGGCGCTCTACAACCTGATTGTGGAGAACTGGGCGCGTCGCGATTACGACAAGATGAAGAAGTACATGGTGCCGGGGACGAACTTCACGACACTGTCGCAGGAAGACGTCAACGTCTTGTACACGAAGCAGCTCGACGACTTCGTGAAAGACCTGGAAGCGCACAACGTAAAGCCGGTATTCCTGCTTTTCTGCGGATATGACAGCCGCATTGGCAACTACGATGACAATGGGCCGTTTCAGAAACTGTTCAGTGATTACGCCCACAAGAACGGGGTGCCGATTTTCCGCAGCAAGGAAGCCTTACTCAAGGGCGAGAGCCCAGACGCAAATCTGCGCCCTTATTTCCAGGACCCCTCGCACATGAAGCCGCCGGGAACGCAGAAAGTGGCAGACATGCTGACCGATTCCCTGCCCGGCGTTCTGACCGCGGCAGCGGCACCGGTGCAGGCAGCGAACAGGGCTCACTAAGTTCCGAAACACTCCCCTCACCCTGAGAAAGACGCATGGTGGTTTCGTAATGATTCAAAGGCTTGAACGGATTTTAGTAATCGGAGGAATTGGTTTGCTGCTGGCATTTGGCAGCGTTCTATTCGGCGCGAGTTCCGGGAAACAAGTCGTGGTGCAACCCGGGGACGACATTCCGTCGCTGGTGAGCAGCAATCCTCCCGGCACCACGTTTCATTTCAAACCCGGACTCTATCGCGGAGTTTCGATCACTCCCAAAGACCGCGACGTTTTTGAAGGTGAACCGGGCGCCATCCTGAACGGTTCGCAGCCGTTGAAGTTCCAGCGGCGCGGGCAATACTGGGTCGCTTCAGGACGAACCAATCCTGATGAAGAAGCGATCATGCGCCAAGGCCTGCCGGTACAGATTCCGGGCGGCGGCCCCCAGGGAGCCCAGGGCGGACAGCGTCAGGGCGGCGGAGGCGGCGGAGGCCGCGGCGGCTTCGGGGGACTTGGGCGCGGACCCTTCGGCTTCCCCGGGGGCGGCGGGCAGCGCCGAGGGCAGGGCGGTGGGGGACAGGGTGGGGCGCAGCGCGAGTATCGCGGACGCTGCCAACCGGAATATCCGCTGTGTATTTTTCCGGAGGACGTTTTCGTAGATGACCTGCCGATCGTGCGGGTGCAGCACCAGGAAGAGTTAGGGCCGGGGCACTGGTGGTCGGATTCAGAAGCCGGCGAGATTTACCTTGCGGACGATCCCACGGGGAAGAAAGTTGAGTTAGGCTCGACCCGCAAAGCTTTTTCTGGTGATGCTCAGGATGTGACGATTCGCGGCCTGATCATCGAGAAGTATGCGCAACCGGCAGGCGAAGCGGCCATCGACGGCAAGAATGCCGATCGCTGGGTGGTCGAGCAGAATGAAATCCGCTGGAACCACGGGGTCGGGATCCGGGCCGGAAACGGCTGGAAGATTCTGAATAACAAGACCCACCACAACGGCGATTGCGGGATGGGTGGCAGCGGCCGCGACATCCTGGTCGAAGGCAACGAGATGTACAAGAACAACTACGCCGGCTATTGGCCGGGATGGGAAGCCGGCGGCGCCAAGTTTGTTCTGACAGAAAATCTGGTGGTGCGGAACAATTTCTCGCACGACAACATCGGGCCGGGGCTGTGGACCGACATCAATAACAAAAACGTTCTCTACGAAGGCAATCGGACGACTAACAACACCGAGGGCATCTTCCACGAGATCAGCTTCAAGGCGATCATCCGCAACAATACCATCTGGAACGATGGCAACAACACCTACGGCCATCATGATGGCGATGCCGGTATTTTGGTGGCGGAGTCGCGCGACGTCGAAGTGTACGGGAACAAAGTGACGAACTGCCGCGCGGGTATTCTTGGGCGTCAACTGAACCGCAACCAGGATGCGCAGATGTATCACATGCCGGAGCCGTACGAGATTCACAATCTTTACGTGCACGACAACGAAATCACGCAGGATACGGGAGTGGCACTGGGCATCTTGAAACCGGCGCCGCATGTAAGTAACGATGTTTTCACCCGCTGGAACAACCGCTTCGTCAATAACACGGTGAAGCTGGGCGATCCAAACCAGCAAGCGTTTCAGTGGAATAACGACCGATACACGCAGAGCCAGTTCGAAAAGATGATGAAGGAGAACTAAGCCCCGGACCCCCCGTTTGAGCTCTAGGACTCCTAAATCCATGCCACTCAAGAAAGCAGTTGTCACAACGAGTTGGGACGACGGCGATCGCGCCGATCTAAAGCTTGCCGATCTTCTGCATTCACGGGGAGTAGCGGGAACTTTATACGTCCCTATTAAACCGTACCTGGGCCGTCCCGCGCTGACCCGCAACGAAATGCGGATGCTGGCGGATGCAGGCTTTGAGATCGGCGGCCACGGTGTGGACCACGAGCACATGCCGAGCTTGTCCCGCGAGGAAACCCTGCGGGTGGTGCGCGAGTGCAAGAACCGGCTCGAAGCTACGGTCGGGCAGCCGGTGCGCATGTTCTGCTATCCCGGCGGGCACTTCACCGCGGTGACGGTGCGCTGCCTGGCGGATGCGGGCTATTACGGCGCGCGGACCACCAGGATGCTGGCGACGCGGTTGAGCTTCGACCGCTTCGAGATGCCGACCACGGTGCAGGCATATCCGCATCGCGGGTTCACCTACTTCAAAAACGCGGTGAAGGCGAAGCGTCCGGCCCGGCTTTACAATTACGCGATCGGCGGCCGGAGCAGCTGGGTCGAACTGGGCAAGCGGACCTTCGACCGGGTGCTGCGTGAAGGCGGGGTCTGGCACCTCTATGGGCATTCCTGGGAACTGGAAGATCATCACCTGTGGGATGGCCTGGCGGAACTGCTCGACTACGTGAGCCATCGCGACGGCGTTCAGTACCTGACCAACGGCGACACGCTGGCCATGCTGCAACCCGGCATTGACGCCATCCGAGAGAGAATGCAGTCCTGTGAAAATACTGCTCGTTCACAACAAGTACCAACAGCCGGGCGGTGAAGACGTTGTCTTCGAGCAGGAGCGCAAGCTGCTTGAAGGCGCGGGACACAAGGTCGCGGTCTACTGCCGCAGCAACGACGAGATCAACGGCTACTCAGGACTGCAACGGCTGACGCTGATCAGGAACACGGTTTCTTCCGAGGCGAGCCGGCGCGAAGTGCTTGCGGTGTTGCGGCGGGAAGAGCCGGAAGTGGTTCACATCCACAACACCTTTATGGTGATCTCGCCGAGCATTTACTCGGCGTGCCGTGAAGCCGGGGTGCCGGTGGTCCAGACCCTGCACAACTACCGGCTGCTTTGTCCGGCGGCAAACTTTTTCCGCGACGGACATGTTTGTGAAGAATGCACAGAGCGTGGCGTCTGGCAGGGCGTAAAGTACGGTTGCTACCGCGGTTCGCGAGGGGCAACGGCCACTGTGGCCCTGATGTTAACTGTGCACCGGCAGCGGCACACCTATTCGGATCTGGTGGATCGCTTTATCGCGCTGAGCGATTTTGCGCGCAGCAAGTTCATCGCGGGCGGATTGCCGGGTGAACGCATCGAGGTTAAGCCGAATTTCGTAGACCCCGACCCCGGCGAACGCAAGGCGAGCGGCGGATACGCGGTATTTGTAGGAAGGCTCTCAGACGAAAAGGGCCTCGAGACATTGGTTGCCGCCTGGGGCCGGTTGGGAAACCGGGTACCGCTGGTGATTGTCGGCGACGGTCCGGTGGGGCCAGCGCTGAAGACGCAGGCGGAAAAGTCGGGCGTCAACATCAGTTTTCGCGGCAGACTACCCCGCAGCGAAGCGCAGCATGTGGTCAAGGGATCAAGTTTCATGGTGCTGCCGAGCGAGTGCTACGAGAATTTCCCCATGGGGATGGTCGAGGCATTCGCGTGCGGGGTTCCGGTGATTTGCTCGCGCCTGGGCGCATTGCAGGAATTGGTCGACGACGGACGAACCGGACTGCATTTCATCCCCGGATCCCCCGAACACTTAGCCGAGAGAGTGCAGTGGGCGTGGGCGCACGCGGAGCGGATGCGCGAGATGGGCAAAGAAGCCCGCAAAGACTTTGAGAAGCGATATACGGCCGAGAAGAATTATTCGATGCTGATGGATATCTACCGGACTACGATCGGGCAACCGCACGAGGTGACGGCATGAGCGCGACCATGGCGGTTGAGCCAGTTCCGTCGTTCCGCCTGCTGGGAGTGCGAGTGCACGCGGTGCAGATTCCTGGAGCAGTAGCCGAGATGGAGCGCTGGATCCTCGAGCGGGATGGATGCCATTACGTTGCCGTCACCGGCATGCACGGCGTGATGGAGGCGCAGCAGGATGACCGCTTCAAAACGATCCTGAATACGGCCGACCTGGTGGTGAGCGACGGAATGCCGCTGGTCTGGGCTGGGAGGCGTTACGGCTTCGATTCGATGAAACGCCGGGTTTACGGACCTGAGCTGATGATGACGTTCTGCGAGCAAACCGCAGGCAAGGGGTATCGGCATTACTTTTATGGCGGTGCCGAGGGTGTTCCAGAGCTCCTGGCCGAAACTCTTACGAAGCGCTTTCCCGGTTTTCAGGTGGCAGGCTGCTATTCCCCGCCTTTCCGTCCGCTGACTGCGGAGGAAGATTGCGAAGTGGTGGCCCGCATTAACGATTCGGGCGCCGACATTCTGTGGGTTGGGTTGAGCACTCCCAAGCAGGAGAAGTGGATGTACGACCACCGGGAGAAGCTGGACGTCCCGGTCCTGATGGGGGTGGGGGCAGCTTTCGACCTGAATACCGGCCGGCTGAACCAGGCGCCTTCCTGGATGCGGGAACACGGAATGGAATGGTTTTTCCGTCTAGTGATGGAACCGCGTCGTTTGTGGCGGCGGTATCTGGTGCTGGGGCCGCGGTTTGCCTGGAATGTCTCCCTCGAGATGCTGAAACTCAAGCAATATCAATAACTTAGCTCTATTCTAGAAAATCTCCTCCAAAAGCGCTGGATGGGTTTTTTGGACAGAAAAGTGCATGGGGTTGAAATTTGGTAAGAACTACTTTCGGGGAAACTCAATGAAAACACAGAAGCGAGTCCTGGTAACGGGTGCGGGTGGGTTCATCGGACATCACCTGGTGAAGCGTCTTAAGGGCGACGGGCATTGGGTCCGCGGCGTGGACATTAAAGAGCCGCAGTACGAACCGAGCGCGGGCGACGAGTTTGAAGTTCTTGACCTGCGGAAGGCGGACGCCTGCCTGCTGGCCACGCGGGGCGGCATTGACGAGGTTTATAACCTGGCGGCCGACATGGGCGGCATTGGCTACATCACCGCTTCGCACGCCGATATTTCCCGCAACAATATTCTGATCAACGCGCACATGCTCGAAGCCAGCCGCGCCAATAGCGTGGGACGTTTCCTGTTCTCGTCATCGGCTTGCGTTTATGCACAGGGCAAACAGAAGAATCCCGATGTCACCCCCTTGAAGGAAGAAGATGCGTATCCGGCCGATCCCGAGCCAGGCTACGGATGGGAGAAGCTGTTCGCCGAAGAGCTCTGCCGGTATTACTACCAGGACTTCAAATTTCCCACGCGCATCGTGCGCTTCCACAACGTATATGGTCCGCTGGGAACCTATGACGGCGGCAAAGAGAAAGCTCCGGCAGCGATCTGCCGCAAAGTGGCTCTTGTAGAAGACGGTGGCACGATCGAAGTTTGGGGTGATGGCGAGCAAACGCGTACATTCATGTATGTCGATGATTGCTGCGAAGGCCTGGTGCGCCTGATGGCTTCGGACTACACCGAGCCTCTGAACCTGGGCACCGACGAACTGGTGACCATTAATGGACTGGTTGATATTGTTGCCGGAGTTGCAGGAAAACGCGTGGTTAAGTCGCACAACCTCAGCGGTCCGCAAGGCGTTCGCGGACGCAACAGCGACAACACTCGCCTGAACCAAGTGCTGGGCTGGGAGCCTTCGATCAAGCTGAAGGAAGGACTCAAGATCACCTACGAGTGGATCGCCAGCGAACTGGGCGTATCACGCAAGCCTGTATCGGTTGCCGCTGACTGAGCGAAAGCGGACGTGCAACTCTGCGAATCAGCCAAGAAACATTCGGAGAAACATGTTTAAGACGATCTGGGATGCATTAAAGCGCTTCTGGGCAGGCTGGACGAAGGTTGCTCATATCATCGGCAACTTTCAGGCTCGCGTGCTATTGACGATCATCTACGCGATTCTGGTGCTGCCCTTCGGGCTGGCAGTCAGGTGGTTCGGCGATCCTCTTCGCATGAAGAAGCCGCCGGAGCAGTGGCTCGATCATGCCGAAGAGAAGATGGATCTGGAATGGGCACACCGGCAGTAGTGCCGCATTCCGGCAGGCGACAACTTCCCCAGCCAAGGCGCCCGAGGGTTCATGCAAGCTGTTCGTGAAGACCGTGAAGAAATGCCAACTGTAGAATCTGGGACCTCGGCGGTTCCACGCTCGGTGACCAACTTCTTCGCGGTCATTGCGGTGACCGTCATTCTGCTGGTGGTGCTGGAGCTGGTCTCGTTCCTGGCGCTGCGGGCGCTGCGCTCTTCGGTTTTTGAAGAGACTCCTGGCAAGCGGATTCTGGCTGCTTACCAAGGCCAGACCTGGGCTCCGGCGCTGGCGCGCGAAGAAAAGGCGGCCCGGCAGATTTACGACTACAAGCCGTACATCGTCTGGCGGAGTCATCCCTTTCACGGGGAAACTCTCAATATTGACGAGAACGGCATGCGGCTCACGGCCCACTCGCATTGCGACGCCAATCAGCCGACGATCTGGCTGTTCGGCGGATCGACCATGCGGGGCAACGGCTCCCCGGACTGGGGAACGATTCCTTCGCAATTGGCGGAGTTGATCGAGAAATCCGGGCAGCGGGCCTGCGTTCGGAATTTCGGCGAAGGAGCTTGGGTCAGCACCCAGGAAGTCACGCAGCTGATGCTGGCGCTCAAGAGCGAATCGCGGAAGCCGAACTTCGTAATTTTTTACGATGGCGCCAATGACATGTACGTCCCTTACCAGTCGGGCAAGGCTGACGTACACATGAACTTTGACACCATCAAGAACCAGTTTGCGGGGCAGCGCGCGTTGCGCGATGGTGGTTTCAGCTACCTGTTGCAGACGAATACGGTGCAACTGGTATTTTCGCTGGTCGCCAAGGGAGCGCAGCACGAGGGCGACCGGCCGGTGCCGAATCCCGACTTGACCGGCCTGGCGAAGGCGAGCGTGAATAACTACTTCGCCAATATGGACGTGGTACAGGGACTGGCGAAGCAGTATGGCTTCGATTATGCGTTCTTCTGGCAGCCGGTGATCTACACCAGCCACAAAACGCTGGCCGGAGACGAGCCACAGATCAAGGGCTCGAAGAAGCTGGCGCATCTGGCGGCGTGGGTTCCCCAGATGTACGAGGACGTCAGCGGGCAGCAACGGCCGCACTTTTACGACCTGACGAACACGTTCGACC
>Ga0335085_10005328_pt1 | contig 20694 bp, 15 predicted proteins | sample Lox_Sample_45_FD_206712 | JGI IMG/M metagenome (GOLD analysis project Ga0335085, IMG submission 206712) | Soil microbial communities from Loxahatchee National Wildlife Refuge, Florida, United States - Lox_Sample_4.5 | ecosystem: Environmental > Terrestrial > Soil > Wetlands | place: USA...
GCACCGCCGTAGACTCTTTGGAATTGGATGACCTCGCCTTCGGTGAAGGTGAAGCGCGACGACGCGAATTCGTCGCCCACGCGGAAATCCTCGAAATATCGTGGCTCCATCGTCCGCACCAATCGGCAGGCAAAGGGTTTCTCGCTCGAGCGGCCAAAGTCGCAGGCACACTATCGGCGCGCGCGCGCCTACGCAAACCCGGCGTGCAAGGGAAGAGGCCGGCGCCCGCTATGGAGCCGCCGAAGTCGCGACCGACCGTCGATGCTCCTCGGCGAGCTTCTTCAACGCGGCGCGGTCGATCTTTTTCGCCGGCGTCAGCGGCATTTCCTGGAGGACGAAGACGCGTCGCGGATGCATGTAGGCCGCGCCGTGGCGCAGGAAGAAATCCTTGATCTCCGCCTCTTGGGCGGCGCCCCGGACGCGCTCGATCACGAACGCGACCGGCACCTCGCCCTTCACCGGGTCGGACATCGGCACCACGGCCGCATCGACGAGGTCGGCATGCTGCAGCAGCACGTTCTCGACCTCCTTGGGATAGATGCTCTCGCCGGCGCAGCTTATGCGGTCGTCGAGGCGCCCGACAATCTCGATGTAGCCCTGCTCGTCCGCGCGCACCATGTCGCGGCTTCGGAACCAGCCGTCGGCAAGCAGCCGCTCGGCGGTCACCTGCGGCAGGTTGTGATAGGCGACGAGATTGCCGGGCGAGCGGATCAGAAGCTCCCCGAGCTCGCCCACGGGCACGTCGCGCGCGACGTCCTCGGGGTCGACGATGCGCAGCTCGACGCCGGGATAGGGCAAGCCCGTCGTACCCTGCTTCGTCACGCCCCAGCGGGGATTGTTGCAGACGAAGCCGCATTCCGTGAGACCGTAGGCCTCGAGCATCGGCGCGAGCCTCTGCGTGAACTCCTGCAGCAGCTCCTCCGGCACCTCGGAGGAGCCGCAGATCACGAAGCGCAGCGACGTACAGTCGCTCTCACCGAGGAGCGTCTCCTCGCGGAGCATCATCTTGTACATCGCCGGGACGCCGGTGGTGTAGGTGCAGCGCTCGTGCTCGATGGCGCGGATCATCTCGGCCGGATGCACGTCGTGCAGGATGACGACGGAGCCGCCGCACTCCAGCATCGAGAAGAGCCCCCCGAACATGCCATTGGCGTGAAACATCGGGACCGCGAGAAGGCAGCGCTCGTCCGGGCCATAGAGAAGCGCGCGGCGCAGATTGCGTGCGGCCCAATCGATCGCCCCGTGGGTGAGCTCGACGCCTTTGGGAAGCCCGGTCGAGCCTGATGTATAGGAGATGAAGGCGAGATCGCTCGCCGATCTCTCCTGGACGCTGCGGGCCGTGCTCTGCCGGCCGAGCCAGCCGTCATAGGCCGTCGTGCCGGGCGTTTCCTTGTCCATGACGAAGACGTGGCGGATCGCGGGGACGGCCGCAGCGAGCTCGGCCGCCTCCGACGCGAAGTCGGCGGAGGCGAAGAGCACTTTCGCCGCGCAGTCCTGCATGATGTGGGCGAGCGTGCTGTAGTGGGCGCGCGTCGTCGTGGGCGTCACCGTCGCGCCCGTGCGCAGCGCGCCCAGGAGCGTCTCGACGAAGCGGTGATCGTTCTTCACGAGCACCGCCACGTGATCGCCGTTGCCGATGCCGAGGGCGCTCAGGCCGTTGGCAACGCGGTTGGTGCGGCCCTCCAGCTCGCGATAGGTGATGCGGTGCGGCCCATAGATCAGAGCCTCCTTCTCGGGCCACATCCGCAGCGGCAGATCGAAGATGGTTCCGAAATTCATGTGCCGCCCTCCCCCGCGGCCGACGCCTGCCGCGCTACGCGAGCGCCTGCTGTTCGACACGCCCTCCGAACTCGAAGACCTCCAGCATGATACCGCCGAGCGAGGCCGGTTTCACCCAGTTGACCCTGAGCCGCTCGGCGATGTACCGCCCCGCAGGCGTTCCCGGCGGGAGCTCCTGTGGCGCGGGCAGCACCCATTCGATGCCCGCTCGCTTCCATTCCTGCATGACCTCGGCGAGACTGTCGACGCGGACGGCGATCGAATAGGCGCCGGGACCGCGCTTTTGCAAGAAGCGCTGCACGGGCGAGCCCGGCCCCGTGGGCGCGATGACGGAGATGGCTCCGGAGTCGCCGACGGGGAGCGTCACGTCGGTGATCTCGACAGGCGGCTGCGGCATGTGCGCCGGCGGGAGCGTCGCAAGGCCGAGGCTGCGCCATTTCGTCAGGGCCGCCTCGAGATCGCCGGTCGCGACGTTGATGGTGAGGAATTCGAGGATCTTGCCCACCCACTACTCCGCGGCAGCCGTGGGGGCCGAGGGCTTCCGCCTCTCCTCGCCCTCCGCATAGATGCCCATCGCCTTCGCCTTGTCGCGCATCGCCCGGATGTCCGCCATGACGTCCTCCGCCGGCCGCATGAAATTGCGGGGACTCTTGAAATGCGGGATGACGTAGCGGCCGAACATCTCGATCGATTTCATGATCTTCTCGTGCGGCACGCTGTCGATGCGCATCACGAGCTGGTCGACGCCGCAGGAGCGGAACCGCTCGATCGCGCGGATGCAGCTCTCGGGCGAGCCGAAGATCGCGGCGCCCGACCCCTCCTTGAAATACTCGAAGTCGTCGGTCTTTTTCGCGACCTCCGCGATCTTGCTCATGTAGGCGTAGCTTTGCGCGACCTTGGCGAGCCGCGGGTAGCCGTCGATGGCGATCCGAAGCCACTTGATGTTGCCGGCGCCCGCCTCGGCCTCCGCGATCTCGTCGCTCTCCGCGCAATAGGCCTGGAGCAGCGCGCCCGCGCTCTCGTTGACGTGCTCGCCGCGGGCCTTCGTCTCCGCGGTCGCCGCGCGGAATTCGGTGACGGACTCCGCGAGCGCGTCCCAGCCCATGAAATTCGACCAGCTATAGACGCCAACGCCGAGGGCGCCTGCCATGCGGTGGGATTCGGCGCTGGTGGCTGCCACATAGATCGGCGGGTGCGGCGTCTGCAACGGCTTTGGCACGAGCGAGCGCGGCGGGATCTTGTAGTGCTCGCCGTAGAACATGAAGGGATCCTCGGTGAAGGCCTTCTTGAGGACCTGAATGCCCTCGCTCACCTCCTCGCGGTTCTTCTCGAGATCGACCTCGAAGGCGCGCAGCGCCAGGGTCGTATTGCCGCGGCCGACGCCCAGCTCGATCCGTCCGTTGGAGAGGATGTCCTGCACCGCGGTCCGCGATGCGATGCGGAGCGGATGGTTCATCCGCTTCGGCAGCAGCGTGATCGCATGCGCAAAGCGCAGTGTCCTCGTCAGCGGGAAAAGATAGGCGAACAGCACTTCCGGGCACGACGTTGCAATTCCGCCGATCGCGTATTGCTGCTCGGAGACGCCGAAGGCGTCGAAGCCCCACTTCTCCGCGTGGATGACCTGCTCCACGAGCTCCCAATAGCGGGTCTGGTAGGAGGAGCCCGGGATCGTCTCGGCCTCGGAGAAGAACATGAATTTCATTTGAGCCTCCTGTCGTCGGGCCGCTCGCCTGCACCAAGGCCCTTGAGGACGAAATCGACGATCTCCTCGGCGACGGCCTCCTCGCCGAACTTGCCGATGGACCAGAAGCGCAGCGGCCAGATCGTGCAGAGGAAATAGACAAAGTTCGCGGAGAGCTCGACGTTGCGGATGCGGAAGTCGCCGTTCCGCAGGGAGTCCGAGAGCAGCTCGCGGAAGATCGCGATGTACTGCGCGTCGAGCTCGTAGACCTGCCGCCGCGCCTCCGGCGTCAGCGCCCGGCTTTCCTGGAACATCAGCTTGATGAAGCGATGATTGCGGTCGAAGACCTCGATGATCGTCCGGATCGCTCCGGCGAGCCGCTCCTTCGGCGGCAAATCGCTCGAGCGCCAGCGCGCGAGCGCCGTTACGATGTCCGTCATGAAGAAGCGATAGACGTTGTAGAGGATGTCCTCCTTGCGCTCGAGATACTGGTACATCGTCGCAACGGGCATCTCCGCGGCGGCCGCGATCTCCCGGATCGTCGCCTTGGAGAAGCCTTTGGCGGCGATGACCTTCGAGGCCCCCTCGATGATGCGCCGCCAGCGCTCGTCGACGATCTCCTTGGAGAATCCGTCCGCGGCAACGCCTGGGCCGGCGCTCGGCCGCCGATCGGGGCCTTCGACCTCGCGCGTCGCAAGGCTGGCGACCTGGCCCTCGACCACCGTGACGTGCGTCTGCGTGACGTCGGCGATCTGCTCGTCGTCGCGGAAGACCGCGGCACGCCAGACGGAGATGCCGCGGCCCTGATGAACCGGACTCGCCTCCGCTCTGAGCGCCTTGCCGCGTCCCGGGGCCAGGAAATTGGTCTTGGACTCGACCGCGAAGCTGCTTTGTCCTGGAGCCAGATTCAGGATCGCGCCGTAGCCGTTGGCGCAGTCCGCGAGCGCCATGACCACGCTGCCCGCGACGGCGCCCTCGGCTGCGAGATACTCCGGCTCGAGCTCCATTTGGGCAATGACGCGGTGCCGCGCCGCATAGGGAAAGCTGATGCCCAACACTTTCCCAAGGCCGCTTTGGTGCTGCTCTATGAAGCGCGCTGGCTGCAAGGCTCTTCTCTTTGTGAGTGAGCGATCATTCCACGTGACCCGCCGCCGGTCAATCCGGCCGCGGGCAAGAGCATCGCAGCGGTGTTTGGCGGGACGATGAGTCAGGTTGACATGGCGCTCCGGCCGGAAATATGAGTGAGCGCTCAGCCATAAATCAGGACTCCCGATGCGGCAACAGAAGCTCGATCTCGTTGAGGCAACCGGCGAGCGCACGGTCGACATCGGTGACCTCGATTTCCGGCGGAATCTGAAATTCCGTGCCTTTCTCGGTCTCGCGCTCGCTCCGGTCTTTCGGGAGCTCTTGCCACGGCTGCGTTACGTCGAGATGGGGCGGCGAGGCATCACACCCGGACAATACTTTCAAGATTTCCGCAGCCATCCCGCGCCCTATGGCTACGGCGATCGGTTCCAGGGTCACTACGCGATCCGGCTTTGCCGCTCGATTTCCCTGGAGCGACGGGAGTCGTCAGCCGAGCCGCAACGCGTCGAGCGGCTGGTCCTGGAGACCCGTACAACCTTGAGGGGATCCCCGGCGACAGGCGAGACGGCCTCGCTCGGATTCGAGCCGAGTCTCGGCACGCCCAGGATAGCCGGCGAGGCGCGCGTGCTTCACATATTGACGCGGCCGCAAAACCCGCCGGGCGAGCGTTGGGTGACCGACGTCCCCGAGGAAATCGGATTCTTGAGATTGCATTCTCTGGAGGATCCGTTCCCCACCATCGCGGGGCTGGCTCGCCTCGAAGACGGCTTCCTCGAGCTCGCCGGCGCTGCAGGGGAATTCGCCGGCGTTTGGGGCGTCGCAAACTCGGACGTCTTCCAGCACATCCACGCTCGCGAATACACGATGGCGATGGAGAACGGTATCACGCAGTGCCTCGCGGCGGCTCGGCTGCCGCTGGAGAGCTATGTCCCCGTGCGTGCGCGGACGATCTTCCGGCGGCCGGCGTTCGTGGGCCAGTCCTATCGGCTGGATCTCAGGCTCTTTCGCCGCGATCGAGAGATCGTCGCGCTCGGCGCGTTCCGCGGCGCCGACGAGCCCCCTTCCCAGGACGACAAGCGCGCCGCCGTATTTCTGCGATTCGAGGGCAAGCTGTCATAGCCGGCTGCAGAGCACCCCAGCATTTCCGGGGTTCCCCGACAAGGCCGTCGCTGCTTCGAAAGCGCGGGCAGCAGCGACCGAAACACCATGGCGGGCGCGATCCCCGTGAGGACGCGGTGACAAATCCGACGGGCATCTTGGCTTGTGGCGCGGTGGCCGTCATAAATAGAGACTAGAACTCCAACGAAGGTGGGTTCATAAGCGTGGATGCAATCCTCGCTTGTAACCTCGCGGCCGTCGCACCGGATGGTTGAAACATAATCGGCGCGGTGACGGGCGGGCGCCTCATGGGCTTTGAAAGGAGCGGCGGTGGCGGATACGTCTCGACCAAATGCGGCCATGGGAAGGCTCCGCAAGCCGCTGCATTTTTCCCTTTCGGCGGATCGCGGCTGGCGGCAGCGGTTCCAGCTCGCCGCGACGGATCTCGAGGATGGTGCACGGCTCTGGCGCCTGGTCTGGGCTTTGGCGCTCGCGGACATCAAGCTGCGATACCGCGGATCGGCGCTTGGCCCGTTCTGGCTGACGATCTCCTCCGGCGTGCAGATCGGTGCGATGGCGTTCGTCTATGCAGGCCTCTTTCGCGTGGACATTCGCCAGTATCTGCCCTTTCTCGCGGTCTCGATCATTCTTTGGAATTTTCTCAGTTCCTTGATCACGGAAGGCTGCACCTGCTTCAGCCAATCGGACGCGCTGATCAAGGGCGCGCGCATGCCCTTCACCGTTCATGCGGCGCGCAGCGTCGTGCGCAACACGATCGTCTTGGCCCACAACATCGTGGTTGTCGTGGCCGTCCTCGTCATCATGGACGTCGATGGATCCTTCTACTCGCTCGCGGTGATTCCCGCCTTCTGCCTCTGGGTCATCGACGCCTTCGCCATTTCGCTGCTGCTCGGGGCATTCTGCGCCCGCTTCCGGGATGTCCCGCAGATCGTTGCGTCGATGATGCAGGTCGCGTTCTTCGTAACGCCGGTGATGTGGTCCACCAGCATTCTCGAGAATCATTCGAGGGCCGAGCTTTTGATCCGGTACAACCCATTCTTCTACATGCTCGAGATCCTGCGCGCGCCGCTCCTCGGCACCCCTGTGACCGCGGATGTGGCTCTGAGGGCGCTCTTCATCTCGGCCGCGATTCTGATCGTCTCCTGGATCGGCTTCGCGCGCGCTCGCGGCCGCGTCGCATACTGGGTCTGAGACGATGGCGCATCTCACCGCATTCAATATTTCGGTCGATTTCCCGCTCTATCACAGCGACAGTCGCTCCCTCAAAAAGACCATCCTCGGCCACGCGTCGTCGCGCTTGGGCAGAGATCGCAGGAGCCGGCCGGTCGTGCAGGCGCTGCGCAACATCTCGTTCTCGCTGCGCTCGGGCGACAGGCTCGGCCTGATCGGCTCGAACGGCTCCGGCAAGACGACGCTGCTGCGCGCGCTCTCCGGCATCTATCAGCCGACGGCTGGCTCCCTCTCGATGGAGGGTGCCGTTACGTGCCTGCTCGATCCCGGCCAGGGAATGAACCTCGAGCTCACCGGTCGCGAGAACATCCGCCTGCGTGCCTATCATCTCGGCCTCTTTCGGCCCGAGACGGAGCTGCTGGAGGCGGATGTCGAGGATTTCTCGGAGCTCGGCCAGTTTCTCGATCTGCCGGTGCGCAACTACTCCTCCGGCATGATCCTGCGGCTTGCCTTCGCCATGGCCACCGCCTTCCCGCCGGAGATCCTCTTGATGGATGAGTGGATCCTGGCGGGGGATGCCAACTTCATGGAAAAGGCCAAGCTCCGGCTCGAGGGCATGGTCCGCCACGCCGACATCCTGGTGCTCGCGAGCCATTCGGCCAGCATCATCGCGGAATGGTGCAACCGGCTTCTTTGGCTGGAGCAGGGCTGCATCCGCGCCGACGGTCCGCCCATGGAGATCCTGAAGGAGTATCTGCCGGCGCACGCTTTTCAGGAGCTCAAGACCGGGCACGCCGACGGTGGGCGCGAGGGCGGAGAAAAGTCCGGGCAGGGCATCCGATGACGGCGCCGGCCATGAGCGCGCGTTACGATGCGGAATTCTTCGCCGGGCAATCGGCCGATAGCCTCCCTTCCGCGCGCGCGGTCCTGCGGCTCCTTTTCGCCGAGCACAGGCCGCGAAGCATCGTCGATGTCGGATGCGGCGTGGGAGCGTGGCTGCGGAATGAGTTTTCTGAATGGCGGCGACCACAGGCTCATCTGCCAATCCTGGTCTGCGAAGTACCCTGCGGGCTCTGTCAAAGCCGTGCGATCAGGCGCCGCAGCGCGGACCGGAGGGCGCTATGCTCATCACGTGCGCTCACTTGCTGGGCATCCGGGGGCGCACAGCCTTCGAGGTAACGAATGCGCTGGTGCGCCTCGATGAGCCGGTAATGCATCAACTGCAGCAATTTCGCAGATACGGCGCGGTCCTGCGCATCGGAGCTCGGGCCTTTGCGCCCCTCCACGCGCGAGACGATAGTGACGAAATCGTCCATCGGCGCCTGCAGCAGCTCTTGGCGCATCAGGAAGGGATCGACTGTGGGCATGCCGACTTTGACCGCCTGGATGTTCAGCGACATGCCGATCCTCTCGTCAAGCCCCCGCGGGGCCCAACCGTTTGAGGCGTCGGGCACGCTCGAATTCCACCAGTCGAACTCACCGAAGCCGAGCGCTTCGAGAATGTCGGTAAGCATACCTGGCGTGAATCCATAGCGGTGCCGCTCGAGCGCATTTGCTCTTCCACCGACGCCATAGATAAGAGCCATGACATGGAATGCAGACTCGCCGCTAAGGAGCATTCGCACGAACGCGGCCATGTCGGGCACAGAGATCTTCACCACGCCGCCGGGCTTCAGCACGCGCGCAAACTCGGCCATCGCGGTGAAGCTGTCCGGCCACTCGATGTGCTCGAGCACATGGCCGGCAACGACCTCGTCGCAAGAGCAGTCGGCCACCGCGGAGGACATGTCGGTAATGTCAGCGACGATGTCGGGCTTCTTTTCGGGGTCGATGTCGACCCTGATGTAGCCTTCGGGTTTGTAATCGCGCGATCCGACGTAGAGTTTCAACCTGCCGCTCCGCTGTTGACGGGGGAATTAATGAGCTGGGCCCCTGCGCGGTCAAGCGAAGTGCGAGGCCCGAGCGCCTCGAGCGCAAGGTAAACGATATTCTCCGGTGGTTGCGTGAACATGCATTCCGGTTCGGGCAAGCCGCGCGGACAGCGATCCATCCAGAGCTCGTCAATCCACCAGCAGCCGCCACAGTGTTGCGGAGTCACGTTGATGTTGTCCGGATAACCAAAATAATCGGCGGGCGTCGGACCGAATACGACGAGGCTGCGCCGGCCATAGCACGCAGCCAAGTGGACGAGCCCGCCCTCATTGTCGATGTGGAGCGATGTTGCGCGGAGAAGGCCCGCAACCTCGCTGAGACTAGTTTGCCCGACCAGGTCGAGGTCTACGCCCGCGATGGGCTCGCTCGTAGCGGTGCCGATTTGCACGATGAGCACATCGGGCCGCGATGCCTTGATACCAGCAACCACCCCGGGAAAATGCGGATAGCACTTGGTGGCCCGGCGGCCGGCTATGACGAAGCTGGTGTCAAACCCATTGTGGATCGTGACGAACCGGCGCCCCTCCAATCCGCACCGCGCAACGATTTCTGAGTCGCTGGCAATGTCCAGCTCGTCGCCCGCGTATTGAAGGCCCGCCATGTGGTGCAAGAAGTCTCGGCGGGACCTGCTCCGGTAGACTGCGAACCGTCCCAAGCCATTGTCGAGATGTGGGTGGTGGTGGATGTAGAGCTCGATCTCTTTGCGGCGGCGATTGATGAGGCCGAATGTTGCAACGGTCAGAGGCTCGCGCCGCACGCGCGCCCAGCGGGTCGCCTGATGCTGCACGACGATGGTCTGGTTCATGCGCAACAGAGCATCGTAGCTTCGCCGCAGCGACGCCTCGAGCGTGTCTGAGAACGCTCGCTCGAACCCCGGCACCGCAGCGAACACCCATTGAGCGAGCGCGGGCAACGGTGCGAAGACGTCGAAGGAGAAGGGCTCGATTTTGGCCTGAAGATCGCGCAGGCATCGCGCGATCACGATCAGATCGCCGAGCCCGCCTGAAACCACGATGGCGATCATGAGCCGGGAATCTGCCCGGATTGCCTCAACTCGCCTGGCCTCCGCCACCACTCGCCATGGGAGCACGACGTGGCGAAAGGCCCACAGTCGTTGCAGCAAGCTCACGAATTTTGTCGCGGTGACGTGGCAAAGGAACCGGACCGCGAGCGTTCGAGAGCCCGTCTCAAGGTAGACATCGGCAGATCGCCGAAGGAGCCGAGAAAAGCGAGCAATCATGACATTCCGATCCACTCCATCAGCACGAGCGCCGCGCTCACGAGATCGCCAGGATCAAGCCACCCACGCCCAATTCGGAAAGACGGGCTTCAGCCACCGTTCCGGTACACCCTTGCGGTCTTTGACAAGGCTGCTCGATCAGTCGCCGGCTGGAATTAATTGTTGCCTTCCGTTTCGCGAGGCGCCCAGCCGCAAGTTGACGACCGGGGGACGATTCCGGATTCGCGATACCTTTTGCGAGCGAAGCTCCCGTTGCCGGCCGCTACGCAAGACGGCTCGGCAATGGCGGGAAACTCAGCTGCTCGGTGCAGCTCGTGCACAGCCAGATGCGGCAGTGGAACGCCATCCGCATCCCCCATCACCACGTGCCCCCGCTTACTCGCCGCGTGGTTAGGTCACCCGACGTTCGCGCCAATTCGGCGACAACAAGCGAAGCGATCCTGGTCGGGTCCTGTTGGGTCATGCAAATCGGCGCCTCGAAGAGACGCGGGCACCGGTCCATCCATGTCCGATTGATCCACCAGCAGCCACCGCAGATCGGCGGGGGGATATTGATGTTCCGATCGTAGCCAAAATAATCGGCCGGCGTGGGCCCGAACACGACGCAGCTCTTGACGCCGAAACACGAGGCTAGATGAACGAGGCCGCCTTCGTTGTCGATGTGCAGACGTGCATTCATGATCAGCCCAGCCACCTCCTCCAATGACGTGCGACCGATCAAATTGCGATCGACGCCGGCCATAGGCTCGCTGGTATCCGTGCCTATTTGGACGACCGTTACATCGGGATGGCGCTGCTTGATCGTCGCCACCACATCAGAAAAATGGGGATAGCACTTGGTGGCTCGGCTGCCGGAAATGATGAACCCGGGGTCGAATCCATTGTGGATCGTGATATAGGGCTCGGGTATCTCGACCGGTTTGACCGGCAAGGACAAGCGGTCGCCGCCGAAGTCGACTCCCGCGATGTGATGAAGAAAGTTCCGCCGCGAGCGGTTCGCAAAAACCGCCTTTCGCGCCAGAAAATTATCCATCCATGGCTGATTCTCTATGAACACCCGGTTCTCTTTGGAGTATTTCAATATCTGGTTGCATGAGCGCGCCAGCCTGGGGAAACGTTGCAGCTTTTCCTGCCCCGTCCCCTCGCTGTCGACTGCTATTGATTGGTGAATCGACACACTGAGGTCATAATTCTTCTTAGCACGTCCGAATAGGGTATCCGGCTGGCACGAACGATACCCAGGAAGAGTTGAGAACACCCATTTTGCGAGAGGTGGCACACTCGCGAAGATGTCGAAGGCGAATTCCTCTACGGCCGCATGCCAGTCTCGCAGGAAGCGCGCAATCACGATGTAATCGCCGAGTCCGCCGGCGACGAGGACCGCGACTCGGGGGCGCACTTCATTCGGAAGATATTGGGAATGTCGGAAGTCGACGGCTGCCCGCACGTGCGAAAGCAGGAGAGGCGATCGACGCCGCAGAAAGCGCAGATAGTACCTCGCGACGGGACGTACGCTGCCCGTCTGCGCATAGAGCTGTTGCCCCGTTAGGAATAGCCTGGTAGCGCGCCGCCACATACCGGTAGTCGACTTCATAGCCATATACTAGAATTTATTTCTCAACGCTGCGGTGTCAAATTAATCTCATTTAAGGGGGCACGAAAAATCGGGCCGAGCCGTCCTCAATCCCTCGGTTGTTGAGTGCGGAGCGAGGCCGCGATGATCTGCGGCCCTTCGAGCATATGTGCGTGGGGCGTGTGCCCGGCTGCGCGGCTGGCTCCAAATCGAAAACGGAACCCGAAGCCGCTTCGGAGTCGCTGGCAAAGCGCCACCCGGTCGAGTGGACCGCTCGTCGGGATCGGCAAAAGACCGCGCCGCGCTATAGTCCGAGGTCGAAGATCCTGATCAAGCGCGATATCGGCTCAAGGGCGCATCTCGAGCCGACGGCGGCTCCTCTCGCTCGGAGCGGCTCCCTGCTGGACTCGGTCGGGGAATGACCATCATGCTTGGGTACGCGCACGCTGCATCGATCGATCGCGAGCCGAGACATTCCGAGAAGGGGCAACGCAATGGCAGAGCCGACCACACTGCTGATCCGCGGCGGAATCGTTCTCAAGGGGGAGAGGCTCGAGCCGGTGCGCGGCGAGGCAATCGTCGTCGAGGACGGCCGGATTGCCAGACTGGGACCGGAGCGCGGCATCGCCGCCGGAAAGAGCTGGCGGACGATCGACGCGGAGGGGCATACGGTGCTGCCGGGCCTGATCGACGCGCACGTGCACTTCTTCGGCAGCCGCAGCCCTGACCCCATGATGTGGGCGATCGAGCCGCCGATGCTCAATTGCGTGCGCGCCGTCTCCGACGCGCGGAAGCTCCTGGACCACGGATTCACGACGGTCAGGGACGTCGGATCGCGCAACGGCGTCGCCATCAAGCGCGCGGTCGACGAAGGCGCGATCATGGCCCCTCGCACGGTTCCCGCGCATTACGGGCTGAGCATGACCTGCGGGCACGGCGACGTGCACAACATCCCCTCGGATTGGCTCTGCGGCTGCTCGTCGATGGCATTCATCGTGGACGGGCCGCAGAACATCCGCCGCGCGGTGCGGCGGACGATCCGCGACGGCGCCGATGTCGTGAAGATCTGGACCTCCGGCGGCACCATGTCCGAGCGCGACAGCCTCGAGGATCAGCATTTCACCGACGAGGAGATCCACGCCGCGGTCTCGGAGGCGCACGCGCTCCGCCGCAAGATCGCCTCGCACGCCGAGGGGATTCTCGGCGCCCGCGCCTCGATCAGGGCCGGCGTCGACTCGATCGAGCACGGGTTCGAGCTCGACGAGGAGGCCTGCGCGGAGATGAAGCGCAAGGGCATCTTCCTCGTGGCGACGCTCGCCCTCCTCGACCGCGTCGCGAACACGCCGGGCGTGCCCGAATACGCCAAGCGCAAGGCTGAGCCCATGTTCGCGGCGCATCTCAAATCCTTCCGGCTCGCGGTCGAGATGGGCGTCAAGATCGGCTCGGGCTGCGACGCCTTCTCGGAGCCGATGACGCCGTTCGGTCCCTACAATCTCCGCGAGCTCACCTTGATGCAGGAGGCAGGCCTCAAGCCGCTCGACGTGATCCGCGCGGCGACGGCGTCAAATGCCGAGTTGCTGGGCCTCGGGGACAGGCTCGGAACCCTCGCACCCGGCAAGCTCGCGGACATCCTGATCGTGAAGGGAGACCTCACCGCGGGCGTGCAGCCGCTCGTGGATTCCGAGAATCGCTCCGCGATCCTTCAGGGCGGGAGGCGCATCCCGAGGCTCGCGGACTGCCTGCCGAATTGAGCCGCGGGCGCAGCCTCCAGCTCAGCCGGCTGCGATCCTGGAGATCTCGCAGAGGAAGGAGCGGTGCGAGGGAGCGCCGCTGACGGGATCGACCGCATCCGCGCCGATCGCGGCGTTGTAGTTGGCGCTTTCCGGTCCGATGGCATCGTAACCGGGCAAGTCGAGCTCGCGGCAGGCTTGCCACCAGCCATGCTGCGCCGAGACCACCCTGGGATCCATCCTCGCGTTGAGACGGGCGCGTGCGCGAATGCGTCCGTGCGGCGTCTCGATCGCGACCCAATCCGCCTCCGCGATGCCGCGCGCGCCTGCCGTGTCCGGATGGACTTCGATCAGGGGATGCGGGAGGTGGCGGCGCAACTTCGGGAGATTGCGATGCTGGCTGTGGCAGAATGGCGCCGTCTTGGCGCAGGTCAGCACGAGCGGAAAGCGCCGGGCCAGATCGGGGCGGCTCATCGGTCCCGTCGCGGGCTCGACGAACTCCGGCAGCGGCGGCTGGCCGTTCTCCAGGAAGAGCTGCGAGTAGACCTCGACCTTCCGTGTGGGCGTGGCGAAACCCGGCGCGCGGCCGCCACCATCGCCTGCATATTTGCGGAAGCGCGTCTCGAGCGGCACGCGGACGCCTTCCGGCCTTTCCCTGACCTGCTCCAGCGTCACGCCGGATGGAGCGAGAATGTGACGGTAGCCCGCGTCGACATCCCCGTTCCAGAAGTGGTTGCCGAGGCCGAGACGCATCGCGAGATCGAAGACGATCGCCGTGTCCGCGCGCGCCTCGCCCCGGGGCTCGACTGTCGCCCGGCGGAACTGGACCAGGCCTTCCGCTTCCTGACTGATCTCGAAGCCCGCGCGAAGGCCCTCGCGCTCCCAGGCCGTGCTCACGGGGAGCACGATATCCGCGAGCGCGGCGGTCGGGGTCATGAAGAGATCGGAGTGCACGAAGAAATCGAGCCGCTTCAGCGCCTCGATCGCGCGCACGCCGTCTGCCTGCGAGACCACGAGATTGGCGCCGAATCCGACGAGGCCGCGCACGGGATAGGGTTTCCCCGTGAGAACCGCGTCGTAGAAATCCCGGCCGGTGACCCAGCCGTCCTTCGCCGGCCCGATCGGGCGCTTTTCCCGGCCGATCGCCATAGCCCGCTGCGCCCGTGGCATCAATTCGATGCCGCGGACGTCGTTTACGCGGATCTTGTCGAAGAGAACGTTGCCGCCGGGCGCGTCGAAGTCGCCGGTCAGCGCGCAGACGAGGGCGATGGCGCGGTCGGTCTGCGTCGCGTTGGTGTGCTGTCCCACGCCCGTCCAGCCGTAGTAGGAGACCGGGCCGCTTTCATGAAGCATGCGCGCCATCGCGCGGATTTGCTCCGCGGGGATCCAGCAGATCTCTGCGACCCGCTCGGGCGGGTAGCCCGCTGCGAGTGTGCGGAACAATTCGAAGGCGGTCGCGCAGAGGAGCGTTCCTCTCGTCGTCGCGACGGAGAATCTTCCAGAGAGAGCGGGGCGCGCGGCCGCGGTCTCGTAGCTGACGGTCTCGGGATCGTAGAGAACGGGGCCGCCGAGCGTCTCGTCCCAGGCCACGAGGTGGCGCGGATCGCCGCTCGATGCGAGGTCCGCCGCAGTCAGGAACTTCCCGGTGGCGGGATCGATGAGGAGCGGTCCGTTGCTCCAATCGCGCAGGAAATCGCGGTCGTACCACCCCTCCTCGATCATCACCCCCGCGACCGCGAGCGCGAGGGCGCCGTCGCTGCCGGGGCGCACGCGGAGCCAGAGATCGGCCTTGCTCGCGAGCCCCGCGTGGCGGGGATCGACGACGATGAGGCGTGCGCCGCGCGCCTTCGCCGAGAGCGCGCCAGCGGCATGGGTGAGCCAGGCGACGCTGGGATTGTGGCCCCAAAGGAGCACGCAGCCCGTGCGCTCGAAATCGGGGGCGGAAACGCCGACTCCGAAGGTGTAGCAGCGCGCGTGATCCTTGTGCCAATTGCAGAGCTCGGTGCCGTAGACCCAGTTGGGGCTGCCGAAGGCGTTTATGAGCCGCTCGATCCAGAGGATCGCGTCGGAGGTACCGGTGGCGCTCGGCGTGGCCGCGCTGAACGCGATGCGCTCTGCGCCGCCGCTCGCTTTGAGCCTGGTGAGCTCGCTTGCGGTGCGATCGAGCGCCTCGTCCCAGCCGATCCGCTGCCAGCCGGGATCGGGATCGCCCTTCGCCCGCGTTCGCTTCATTGGGTAGAGCAGCCGGTCCGGGCTGTAGACGAGCTCGGGCGCGGCGCGTCCCTTGCCGCAGAGCGAGGCGCCGGTCGGATGCTCGTGATCGGGCTCGACGGCGATCAATCGCCCGTCCTCGACCACGGAGATGCAGCCGCAGCGCGACCGGCACAGCGCACAGTAGCCGGGGATCTTCAGCGTGGCGCGTCCATCGGGCATGGTATATCCCTCGCGCGACACTCTTTCAGAAGCGGCCATCGAGAGCAACCCTTGCACGCTCGGCCGTGTTGTGACGCCGGAGAAGTCCCTGCTACGGTTCCGGCGGCGGCAAGCAACGGGATCGAGGACCGAGCGAAGATGGGCACGGCGCTGCTGGGCGGCCAGCTGATCGATGGCACCGGACGCGAGCCGATCGCGAATGCCGGCGTCGTCATCGAAGACGGCGTGATCGCTGCCGCGGGTCCCGTTCCCGCGCTTCGTATCGGCAATGGCATGAGAAAGCTCGATCTCGACGGACGGACCGTGATGCCCGGCCTGATCGACTGTCACACCCACCTGACCTATCACGCCAGCCAGCCGGACGTCTGGCAGCTCGACTTCAAGGAGAGCGTGGAGCTCAACACGCTCCATGCCGCGGCGAACGCGCGCGCGATCCTGGAGATGGGCTTCACGTCGATAGGCGACGGCGGATGCCGGCGCTTCATCGCGCCGGCAATCCGCGATGCGGTACGCCACGGACTGATCCCCGGTCCGCGGGTGGTCGCCGCCGGCCCGATACTTTGCGGCCCGGCCGGCCTCCTCGATGGCACGCCGCCGTGGATGCGTCTCGAGAGCGAGGCCGCGCTCGGCACGACCGTCAGCGGCGTCGAGGAAGTGCGCCGCGCCGTCCGGCAGCAGATCAAAGGCGGCGTAGATTGGATCAAGGTCGCCGCGAGCGGAGTTGCGGGCTCGCCGCACAGCAGCGCGGAGATCGAGGACTTGAGCGTCGAGGAGATCGGTGCCGCCGTGCGCGAGGCCGCGCGGTACGGAAAGCCCGTCCACGCCCACGCACATTCGCGCGACGGTGTCCGTGCCGCGATCGAGGCGGGAGTGCTTTCGCTCCATTCCGGCGAGTTCGCAGGCGATGAGGAGCTGCTGATGATGCGCGAGCGCGGCATCGTCTTCAGCCCGACCATCGCCTGGCTCCAAGCCCGCTGCCTTCCGGGTGAGGGCCGGGCGCCAAGCGCGCGATTCCTCGACGAGGCCTGGCGCGCTTTCGCTGCGGCTCGCGATGTTCTAGTCCGTGCGCGAGAGCTCGGGATCAAAGTCGCGATCGGGACGGATGCCGCCCATCGCTTTCCCCATGCGCCCGATGGCGTGATCGAGATGGAGTATTTCACGGCCCTCGGCTATTCGCCGCTCGAGACCATCGCCGCCGCGACATCGGTATCGGCCGCGGCAATCGGCCGTGGAACCGAGGCCGGCTCCATCGAAGCCGGCAAGAAGGCCGATCTCCTCATCGTCGACGGAGATCCCATGCGCGACCTTTCCCTGCTGCGCGACAAGAGCAGGATCGCCCATCTCTTCCTGGATGGCCGCGAGATTGCGCTCCCGAAGGAACGCCGGACGATCGGCGCGAGCTTCCGCCCGGCGGAGTGGGTACACAAGAGTCTCGAGGAGGTTCGTGCAGCGCCGCCCATCGCGCCTGCGCATTAGAGTGGAGCGGAACATGAAAGAAGCCGAGCTCCGGCATCTGACGGCAGGTTTGCCCGCGGTGCGGCTCACACATTGCCGCGTGATCGATGGTCTGGGCCGACCGCCGATCGAGGACGGCTTCGTCGCCCTCGAGGGCAAGCGCATCGCCGCCGTCGGGCCGATTTCGACGCTTCCGCGCGCGGACGATACCCCGAGCATCGACGTCGAGGGACGCACGCTCCTGCCCGGGCTCATCGACTGTCATGCGCATCTCGTCTATAGCGGCTTCCGGAGCCTCGAGGAGGTCGATCGCTGCACGATCGAGACCGCGGCGATCAATGCGGTGCTGAACGCGCGCAAGGTGCTCGAGGCCGGCTACACGACCGTGCGCGACGTCGGCACCATCGCCAACGTCGCGGTCGCGGTGCGCGACGCGATCGCGCAGGGAAAGGTGCCGGGCCCGCGCGTGGTCGCGAGCGGCCAGATTCTCTCTCCGACCGCGGGCCTCGGCGACACGCTGCCGCCGCATTGGGAGCGCAAAGCCGGTGGACTCGGCGTGCTCGTCGACGGCGCCGATGCCGTCCGCAAGACCGTGCGCCTGCAAATCCGCAACGGCGTCGACAACATCAAACTCGCCGCGAGCGGGGTCGAGGTCGGCCCCTACGCGCACACCTGGATGACCACCTTCTCCGAGGCGGAGGTGCATGCAGCGGTCGAGGAGGCGCATCGCTGGGGCCGCACGGTCGCGATTCATGCGCAGTCCTACGATTCCGTGAAATACGCCCTCCGCGCCGGCGTCGATACCGTCGAGCACGGCACGCGGTTGGACGACGAGGCGATCGAGCTCTTCAAGGCGTCGTGCGCCATCCTGGTGCCGACCCTCTGCACCCTCTTCAGCGTTCTCGAACTCGGCTCGACGCTCAATCTGCTGCCGAAGCAGCGCGAGGAGATGGCGGTCAACGAGCCGCTCTGGCTCGACAGCGTCCGCCGCGCGCACCGCGCGGGCATCCCCATCGCCGCGGGCGGCGATCTCGGCAACCGCTTCCCGCACGGCACGAACGCGCGCGAGCTCGACTATCTCGTGCGCGCGGGATTGTCGCCGCTCCAGGCGATCCAGGCCGCGACCGGAAATGCGGCCCGCGCGCTGAAGCGCGAGAAGCTCGTTGGCGCGATCGAAGCCGGACGGCTCGCCGATCTATTGATCGTCGACGGCGATCCCCTCGCGGATATCCGGATGCTCCAGGATCATGGAAAGCTCGCGATGGTGCTGAAGGAAGGCCGGCCCGTCGCGGGGCGGCTGCACGGCGAAATCGCGCGCTGAGCGCGATCAGTTGGCGGCAAGCGGCCGCTTCAGGAAGCGTCCGTGGCCGGCGGGTCCCGTGATCTTTCCGTCCTGCATTACCGTGACCCCCCGCACGATGGTCATCACGGGCCAGCCCTTGAATGTCCAGCCCTCGTAGAGGCTGTAGTCTGCGTAGGAACCGAGCTCGGCCGCGCGCACGGTGCGCGACTTCTCCAGATCGACCACCGTCAAATCGGCATCGGCGCCCACGAAGATGCCGCCCTTGCGCTTGTCGAGGCCGAAGATCCGTGCGGGATTGCTGCCGAGAAGCTGCGCGATCCGCTGCAGCGTGAGCCGCTTCTTGTGATACCCCTCGCTCAGCAGGATCGGCAGGATCGTCGCGGTGCCCGGGAAGCCCTGCGAGGCCTGCCAGATGTTCTTCTCCTTGGTCGCGCGTTTCCTCGCGACGTGGTCGGCGCCGACCACGGCGATACTGCCGTCGGCGAGGCCCTCCCAAAGCGCACCCACGTCCTCCCGGCTGCGGAAGGGCGGATTCGCCTTGCCGATGGTGCCGGCATCGGAGTCCATGGTGTGCGTCAGGTATTGTGGGCAGGTCTCGACGTGGATGCGGGGATAGCGCCGGCGGTAGCGGCGCACCTCGTCGAGCGCGAGCTTGCAGCTCGTGTGCACGAAATAGATCGGGCAGCTCGCTTGCTCCGCATAGTACATCGCCCGGAGCGTGTCGATCGACTCCGTGATCGGCGGCTTGGCGAGGCTCCAATCCCGGAGCGTATCGCGTCCCGCGCCCTGGAATTTGACGCGGTAGCGGCGCACCAGCTCGATGTTCTCGGGATGGATCGCCAGCATCGCCTGCGGAAAGCGCGCGACGGTCTGCATGAGATCGTACATGAAGCCGTCATCGGTCCCGGTGAGGCCGAGATAGAGGCCCTCGTCGCCCTTGAAATTCGTGAAGTACTTGAACGAGGTGACGCCGAGCTCCTCGATGTAGGTGCCGAGCTCGGCCATGTGCGCCTCGGTGCCCATGCCGAAGTGGAAGCCGAAATCGACGAAGGCGCGCTCCTCCGCCGCCTGCCGCTCTTTCGCGAAGATCTCCGTGTAGGGCACGCTATTGAGGACGTGGCCGATCACCGTCGCGAATCCGCCTTGCGCGGAATAGATCGTCTCGGTCGTATATTCCGTGATCTTCTCGGCGATGCCGAAATGCATGTGGGCGTCTATGAGGCCGGGAAAAACGTAGCGTCCGGAGACGTCGACGGTCTCGCGCGCCGCGGCCTCCCCGCTTCCCGGCGCGAGGATCGCGGCGATCCTGCCCTTGGCGATGGCGATGTCCGCCGGCATTACACCGAGGTCGGGAAACACCACCGTACCGCCCTTGACGATGCGATCGAAGCTCATGGTTTCTCTCCGTACCCCTCGCGCGCCATGCGCCGATGCTAGCGAGCGAGTGCTATCCGCGACAAGCGCGTGCCAGGAGGCGGGAGCGTGGCTATACTGAGAATGTGCTGCTCGCCTGGAGTTGCCTGACGGGAGATCGAGCATGGCAAGGACGATCACGGTCGCTGCGGCCCAATCGGGCCCCGTACTCTCCGACGACATGCGGCCGGGCGTGGCCGCCGCCTGCGGCATGGTCGAGGAGGCCGCCGCGAAGGGCGTCGACATCGTCTGCTTCAGCGAGCTGTTCCTGACGCCGTTCTTTCCGAACCGCCTGACCCAGGACTACGAGAAATACTTCCTGGAGCTTCCGAGCGAGATCACCGATCCGCTCTTCAAGCTCGCGCGCGCCAAGGGCGTCGCGATGATCTTTCCCTATGGGGAGCGGGCCGGAAAATACTTCTACAACGCCGCCGCGGTCTTCGACCGCGCGGGCAGGCACCTCGGCACCTATCGCAAAACCCACATCCCCGCGATCCTGCCCTCCGATCTCAAGGGTGGGACCGGGAGCTACGAGAAGTTCTATTTCTCCCCCGGCTCGGAGTTCCCGGTCTGGGATCTCGACGGCGTCAGGATCGGCATCCAGATCTGCTACGACCGGAAATTCCCGGAAGGCTCGCGCGCGCTCGCGCTCAAGGGCGCCGAGGTGCTGTTCATGCCGATCTGCGCCGCGACCTACGGCGAGACCAAGCTGCGCGGCAACACCTGGGAGCTGCCGCTGCAGGCACGCGCCTACGAGAACGGCACCTTCGTGATCGCCGT
>Ga0335085_10005329_pt1 | contig 20690 bp, 22 predicted proteins | sample Lox_Sample_45_FD_206712 | JGI IMG/M metagenome (GOLD analysis project Ga0335085, IMG submission 206712) | Soil microbial communities from Loxahatchee National Wildlife Refuge, Florida, United States - Lox_Sample_4.5 | ecosystem: Environmental > Terrestrial > Soil > Wetlands | place: USA...
CAGACACTCATCTAACCACTCGCTGAAGCCAGAACGCTCTTTAAACGCGCAACGAACCTCCCCTAACAACTGTGTCGCGTTTGGCTTAGCTCGAATCCGTTAGGCCAAACCAAGACCCTTGTGCATATGAAAACTAAATTGAATATGATATTGCTAACATCCGCTATGCTACTGGCCGCAGGCCACAATTCTACGGCTCAGGAAAAGAAGGATTATTCACAGACTGCGGCATACGATGCGGTGGAAGCGGCTTGCAAGCAAGCCGCCAAAGAATCGAAAAATGTTTTCATCAAGTCTGGTTTCCCAGAATGTGTCTGGTGTCGTGTTTTTGATCGCTACCACAGTAATCCAAAAGTGCAGAAGATTATCGGAAAGTATTATGTTGTGGTTGTTATTGACACTGAGAACATGCCAGACGGAAAGGCTGTCTTTAGCCAATTCGCCAAGCCGGGAGCGCCTTCGTGGGTGATTATCACGCCGCAAAAGAAAGTGATTATTGATTCATACGCACCAGCACCAGAAGGGAACGTTGGCTATCCCGGAAGTCCCACCGAATCGGCCTATTATCTCGCTGCGCTTAAAAAGGCGACCCCAGCGATTACTGATGAGGAATTGCATACACTTTCGGAGCAGATTCAGAAGGCCATGAAAAAGTAAGGGTTTGGCCTAACACCGCGCTGGAGCCAACGCCGACTGCGCCTTGAGTTTATGGACGAGGTTGGTAACATAAAGATTGTCGAGTTTGCGGAGCCACCCGCCCGTCGGCGTGGCTCAGCTTTGGATCGTTAGGCATACAATCGTGCGCGACATTGACCACATCATTGAGCGATTGAAAGCCGAGATGCCTGGAGTTCAGATTAGGCAGTTGCAGGTCAGTCGTCCTGGCGTGGATGATGACGGCCTTTGGTTCATCACGATGCCTGACAGATCTCCAGAGGTTGAGATTGAGTCATCTGATGGTAGTTGCCCATTTCTCATCGAGTCAGATTTTGGCCCAGAGAGATTTCACGGACAGACTATTGACGAGGTTGTTCAGATTGTCAGGAGGTTGTATGCCTAACACCGCGCTGGAGCCAACGGCCACCGCGCCTTGCGTTTCGACGATGATATGAAACTTGATTGTCACTATTGCATTTCGGAGTCACGCTCCGGTGGCCGTGGCTCAGCTTTGGATCGTTAGACCTCCATGCACCACGTTCCAAAAGAGCTAAGAGGAGCAGTCACAGGCTTTGTCATTTTGCTGTGCAAAGGTTTGATCGAGGACAAACGATGGAGTTGGGATTTGGACCAGTGTGATTGGAAACGCTACCAGTCTGGATTCACAGACCCATCTATCTTGAAGACCACGCTGGCGGTGTTTCTGAATACGTTGCGGTTGGATGAGACTGGCGTTGTCCTCAATTTTGAGGATGCTCGGTTTAGAGGATTTCAGTATTTTAGAGCACACGTTGACTCATCGTATCCCATCAGTACGGTCGAGCCATCGTTTCAGCCACATGAGATTGAAGAACCAGACTGGCGTATTTGGGAGGTCTAACCATGCGCTGCAGCGAACCCGGCGAGAGCGTCGCGGTTGCCATCGTTGCGTCCCGTGCGCCGGGTCGCTGAGCTTGGCATCGTTCGCGCCACTGGTCCGGCGTGGCTGAGCTCTAGTCGTTAGGCCATGTGAGCGTATGGACGTTTACGGTTTCGCACACGAGAACTTGGATGCCGCACGCGCGGCAATAGAAGGCGCTCTTTCAATCCGTTTGGAAGAGCATCAAGAGGACGCACCACCTGCCGGGAGTTACTTTCGTGTAGAGATTCCGTCCGGTCCGTGCGTCCAGATTCGTCGCAATTCGGGAGCCTTCCAGCGTTGGCAGGGCGACCCTTCACATCCTTGGTATCCGGCTTACGGATTGCTAGTGTTTGTCCACGGCCAAGCATCAGAGTCTATTGCTGGGCGTTTGAGATCGGTGTCTGGTTTATCATTCTTGGAGACGCAGACGAGATGAGATACACATGGCCTAACACCGCGCTGGAGCCAACGCCGACCGCGCCTTTAGTTTATGGATGGTTTGAGTTTTACAACGATTATCGAGTCAGCGGAGCCGCTCGCCCGTCGGCGTGGCTGAGCTCTAGTCGTTAGGCTCTGACAATGCTTAGTTTTGAAACAAATCGCTTGTTGCTTCGTCCCTTTACTGTGGCTGACGCTGCTAGTTTTTTCCGCATATATCAGGATTCGGAGACAATGCGATTCATGGGATCAGGTCCTCGCTCGGTGACACATGAAAGGCAACATATCGAACGACAGATAGCCGAGCTTTATCCTCATGGCATCGGGCTGCTGGCGGTGACGTTGAAAGAGAGCCAGGCGTTGATCGGCTACTGCGGCCTTCTCGAACAAACCGTTCAAGGCAAGAAAGAAATCGAGATCACGTATCTCATTGATCGCGCATATTGGAGGCAGGGTTTCGCGACGGAAGCCGCGCAACCGCTCGTAAAGAGCTGGCAAACTTCACGACCTGAGCCTCGGCTTGTTGCCCTCGTTCATCCCGATAATCCAGCCTCTGCGAGGGTGGCTTTGAAGAACGATTTCATTCTGACTGGGACAACACCATTCAAAACCTTCGGCGTCGTTAATCTTTATGTTCGCACCAGAGCCTAACCAGTCGCTGGAGCTAACCGCCGTTGGCGCTATCCGTTCCGCTATCGCGGTTCACGTCGCGAGTCGGCGGTGGCTCAGCTTTTTTCGTTAGGCATCAGATGGCACATACAAACATGAAAGCGAGAAAAATATGAAAAGTCCATCGGACGATGACAGACAGGACGGCTCATCCTGGAGTTCCAAAATCCAGAGATTTTACAAAAAGCATCCACGTTTTCCTTTGCCTCTTCTTTTCGTTATCGGAATGTTGGTTATGATTGCGATTATGATTTCCAGGTATTTCACCGGAAGCCATTGATTTCAAGTTAGCCAGACCGGCGTGATATGATGCCTTACACCGCGCTGGAGCCAACGCCGACTGCGCCTTGAGTTTATGGATGGTTTGAGTTATACAACGATTATTGAGCTTGCGAAGCCGCTCGCCCGTCGGCGTGGCTCAGCTTTGGATCGTTAGGCGTCATTACACATAACAAAACATGAAATCACAAAGCACCACATCGAAACGCGAACGCCGCGTCAAATGGCAAGCTGTTCACAGATTGTTGTTTCGTGATGATGCACAGTTTCGCAAGCGTCACATTCGATTTCTTATTACCGTTGTTTGCCTTTCGATCCCTTTGCTCGCTTGTTACGGTTATTATCTTGGAGTTGGCATGACCAGCTTCGCAGTCACTTTATCGGTTATCATTTGCGTGACCGCCACCATGATCTACTTGTCGTTGAGGCATATTCATTTTGTAAATCAGCGCATTGAGAGTTATTTGCAATCGAACCATGATGCCTAACACCGCGCTGGAGCCAACGCCGACTGCGCTTTGAGTTTATGGATGATTTCGGTATACAACGATTATCGAGTTTGCGGAGCCGCTCGCCCGTCGGCGTGGCTCAGCTTTGGATCGTTAGGCTGCATCGAGCGCCATGAAGAAGCATTTCATCATCGTGACATATTTGGCGCTCGTGCTGTTTACGACTGCGCCGATCTTAAGCGTCATGGCTGCATCCATTATTGCCCGCGCTTGTGGGGCCCAGCTGGATGAGGGCAGCCAGCATCCGTGTTTTGTTCTTGGGCATGACATTGGCCCATTGCTTTATCAGATGTTTGTGGCTGGTTGGTTCATGCTCATTACGCTGCCAACGGGTTTGTTCGCGATTTTGGTCTTCACCGTTATTTTACTTGTTATCAGATTTTACCGTTATGCAGCCTAACCCCCATTTAAGCCCGCGCGGTCAACAGACAAAAGTTTTGCGTTAGGAAATGTTTCCTTTTCCATTGTCGTCCTCAGAGCGGGAGTTCCGTCTTAATTTCTCTTGGCAGCGCGGATGGGACATCCGGCTAAACACCTATTCGGACTCAATCGAACTGCCCAGAGTTCCCGGACGCCCTGACCACAAGCGATTTTCCAGTCCCGTGATCCAAGCCACAGAACGGTCCAGAAACACACAGCAGTCAACCCAAGAGCTATCCCTTCAAGTGGAAGGCGGCTGTCCCGTCAGAGCAGGACTCCAGTTTTTTGCCCTGGCGGTCCATCAGGCAGACATACCTCTGGCGCGCATGCAGGTCGATTCCGCAGTTGAATTCTGTGGTGGAGGTATAATACTTCATAACGTTAGACGAAAGGTGCCGCGAGGCACCGGGTTAATGTCAAAACACCGCAGGGAGGTGCGCTAACACTTCCCCGCCCATTTCGCCGACGATGATAACAAAAACCAACGAGGGCTTAACTGAGAGTGTCAAATCGCTGCAGGCAACGCGGGATGGCGCTCTCGGTTCATCGAGAAGCCGCGGGATGTTTTGTGTTGCAGTTCCCGCGTGGCTGAGCTTTAGTCGTTAGGCTGCTCGACACCATGAAGCTATTACCAGTCATTCTTGCATTTCTAGCTGGAGCCATAATCGCATCGGCAGTTTGGTGCGTGCTTCTGGTGAGATGTCAAATTGAGATGGCCGCAAATTATGTGACGACGGCTGATGGAGAGTGCAGAGTCGGCGAGCGCATTGTCAGCTACATCGGTCATCCAGACCCAGCGGCGGCACACCTGCTTATACTGAGCGCCAGCAATCATCTGGCGGGCCTTCCGCACGAGGTTGATTATTGGGATAAGAGGTATCCATATATGCACATCGAGCGGCGTTCCGCGCCAATGATCGAAGCCGTCCAGATGTTTTTGCAGACAAATAGTGTGCTGAACGCGACACAGTCGCAGCCTAACGATGCGCTGGAGCCAACGCCGACTGCCCCTCCAGTTTTAACCAATAAATGAAATTCGATTATCTTTATTCCAAGCTGAGTCCGCCGCCAGCGGCTGTGCCTGAGCTTGGTCGTTAGGCGACTCCTCCGTTTATGGACGCACCACAGACGCGATTTTCGAGGCAACAAAGAGATTGGATTGTTATCCTATTGATTTCAGCTTTCGGTTCAGCGTTCGCAATTCTGGTTTTTGCCCTTTTGGCATCCGATGGATTTTCCGCTCCAGATGCCAATTTGCTGGATTGGATTTGCATTGGCTTCACTCTTACATGTCCGTTTGCTTTGACAGCGACGCTTTTCTGGCGCAAGAGATTTTACCAGCTATCCAATGGAGGGCGGCTATTAGCCATTTTGTGTGTTGGCTTTCTTCCACTGCCTGTTCTTGCCCTGATGTTGTTACATATTTTTGGACATTACAAATGAGTTCATTGTCGCCTAACAGGAAGCATTGATGAATGACCCGGGCAAGAATGGCTGGATATTCGTGGACCAATCCGACACGACTCTAAATTTCAAGCGGCCTGCGGAATAGCGTGTCGCACGCTTAATACCGCGCTCGAGCCAACGCCGACTGCCTTTCGAATTTACGGATGGTTTGAGTCACACAACGATTGTCGAGCCAGCGGAGCCACTCGCCGGTCGGCGTCGCTCGGCCTTGGATCGTTAAATCATTGGGCCAAACTATCCAGATAACTCTGCAGCAAAATCGCCGCCGCCGTTTTATCCACCTTTTGCTTCCGCTCCGCGCGCCGCACGCCGCCCTGAATCAAAAACCGCTGCGCTTGCGCCGAGGTCAACCGCTCGTCCCACGCCTGGATCGGAATGGCCACCTTGTCTTTCAGGACCGCGATGAATTCCTGCACCTTCAACGCCGCCGGACCGTAACTCCCATCCATGTTTCGCGGCATGCCAATGAGAATCAACTCGACCTCTTTTTCGCGAATGATTTGTTTCAATCGATCGAAAAATTCCTGAATCGGCTCTGCCGCCACAAATTCCAGCGGCTGCGCAATCATCTTCAATTCATCGCTCAGCGCGATGCCGATGCGTTTGGTGCCGTGATCAAGTGCAAGGATGCGCATAACTTCAAACCTTAAACCACGGATGAACACGGATGAACACAGATAAAAATCTGTTCATGGGTCTGAAAGAATTCGGTCTTAGAGCCTGTCTGAAATCTGTGTTCATCTGTGTTTATCTGTGGTTAAAAATTCATTCAACCTTTCCACCAACATCTCCGGAATCCTCTTCGGCTTCTCATTCAGCCCGGTGCAAACGTGAAATGTCTCGCCTTCCAAAATGAGAGTTTTCCCGTCCTTCAAAATCCGAAAACCAAAATTCAGCCGCGCACCCTGCGCCAAAGCCGTCCAAAGTTCAACGGTCAAAACATCATCATACCGCGCCGGAGATTTATGGCGCAAATGACATTCCGCCACCGGAAAAATCGTGTCCTGCTCCTGCAATTGAAGCAGCGTCACGCCGAGCTGCCGAAAAAATTCCCCCCGCGCCGCCTCCAGTATGTCCAGGTAACGCGCATAATAGACATGGTTGCCGACCGTGCAATCGGCGTAAATCACGCGATAACTATAACAAAAAACGTTTCCAGACACGCCGCCCACTGTAGCGGCGGACTGCGGCCGCCGCCATTTCAAAAAAAGTGGCGCGTGAGCGCCCTGCCCGTGTGTTTCAAACATCTCAGCAGCAACGCCTTTGTTACATTAGCATTTCTTTAGTGCTTCGATGACAAGATTTGTGTAACTAACATATAAAATCACCAGTTGCGCGAAGCGAGTTTCATATTATCTTGGCAGCATGGATTGGCAGCAGTTGGTGTCTTTAGCAATTGTCGGGACGGCAGCAGGATTGTTGTTACGCGCCCGTTTTCGGCCCCGCAAATTCAGTTTTGAGCGTGATACCCATTGCGGCTGCTCCACCGTTGGCGGCGGCGCGCCGCAGCACACCATCATCTTCCGCGCGCGCAAAGGCGAGCGTCCGCAAGTGGTGATAAAACCCAAATGAGCGCGCTTGCTTATACAAACCGTCTAAGATAATTTTTCGCTGGAATGGCCATGTGCAAAGTCAGTTCGACCGTGCATTTCGTGACCCGCTCCTCTGGCAGCCGTGAAGGTTCGGCGCGGGCACATTGGGTCCCGAACACGGACGTGTACGCCACCGATAACGGACTGGTCATCAAAGTCGAATTGGCCGGCATGCGCAGCGACAACCTCGAAATTACGATCGAGGGCAATCGTCTGCGCATCAGTGGAAACCGGCCGGATGGCTGTCGCGCGCCCAAGTGCAGTTTTCTCGTAATGGAGATCAATTACGGTCCGTTTGAAAGCATGCTCGAACTGCCGCCAGGCTACGATCTGGGGCAGGCCAAGGCGGCTTACTTAAACGGGTTTTTACGTATTGATGTTCCGGTGGCGGTCGCGCAGATTAAGAGCACCAAGGTGCCAATCGCCGAAGGGAATTAATTTTCTTCCGAACCTTTTAAGGGCGGCGGCATCTAACTTATAGAAGGACCACCGCCATGACGTCGCCGGATACCGAGTTTATCAGCATCCTGGGCGCCGCCGGAAACCCCGAGGCTCCGGCGCGCGTCTCCGCGCATTCCCTTCCTCAATCGCTCCCCATCCTGGGGCTCTCGGATATCGTCATTTTCCCCGGCATGGTTGCGCCGCTGCTCGTCGAGACACCCCAAAGCATCAAGCTCATCGATGACGTCGTCGCCGGTGATCGCCTCCTCGGTGTCGCCTTGCAACGCAAACCGGAAGCCGAAAATCCCACGCCCGAAGAAATGCACGACGTCGGCTGCTCCGCGCGCCTGCTGAAAATGTTGAAGTTCCCGGACAACACCGTCCGCGTGCTCGTCGAAGGGCTCTGGCGCATCCGCATCAAGGAATACATCAACCACGATCCTTACCTCAGCGCGAAATTCGAACTGATGAAGGACGTGACCGAAGACACGGTCGAGTTGACCGCGATGATGCGCAACGCGCAGGGGCAGTTCCAGGAAATCATCAAACTTTCCCCCGCCCTCTCCGAGCAGGTCAAAATCGCCGCCCTCAACACTGAAGATCCCGGCCACTTCACTGATCTTGTCGCGGTGAATTTGAATCTCAATCTTGAAGAGCGCCAGAAACTGCTCGAAACAACCTCGGTCAAGGAGCGCCTGTCCTTTTTGCTCCCCATGCTCAATCGCGAGCACGAAGTCCTGACGCTCAGCTCGAAAATTCAGACCGAAGTCGCCACGTCCATTTCCAAAACGCAGCGCGATTTCTTCCTGCGCGAACAAATGCGCGCCATCCAGCGCGAACTCGGCGAAACCGAATCCAACGCCGGCGAGATCAAGGCCATTCGGGAGAAAATCGACGCCACGCCCATGCCTGCCGAGGCAAAGAAGGTTGCGAGCCAGGAACTCGAACGTCTTCAGCAGATGCCGCCTGCCGCCGCCGAATACGCCGTCACGCGGCATTATCTCGATTGGCTGGTCGCCATGCCCTGGGAAAAAGAGACCGAGGACAAAATCGATCTCAAAGACGCCGAGAAGATTCTGAACGAGCAACATTTCGGGCTCGATAAAGTCAAAGACCGCCTCCTGGAATTTCTCGCCGTCATCAAACGGCGCAAGCAAATCAAGGGCCCCATCCTTTGCTTCGTCGGGCCGCCCGGCGTCGGCAAAACCTCGCTCGGGAAAAGCATCGCGGATGCGCTGGGCCGCAAATTCGCGCGCATCGCCCTCGGCGGCATGCGGGACGAGGCGGAAATTCGCGGCCACCGCCGCACCTACGTCGGCGCGCTCCCTGGCCGCATCATCCAAACTTTGAAACGGGTCGAGAGCCGCAACCCCGTCATTCTCCTCGATGAATTGGACAAAGTCGGAGCGGATTTCCGCGGCGACCCCGCTGCGGCCCTGCTCGAAGTGCTCGACCCCGCGCAGAACAACACGTTCACCGATTATTATTTGGATATTCCCTTCGACCTCTCGCGCGTGCTGTTCATCACCACCGCGAACTGGCTCGACCCGATTCATCCCGCGTTGCGCGATCGGTTGGAAGTCATCGAACTGCCCAGTTATACCGAATCCGAGAAACTTCAAATCGCCAAGCGCTATCTCGTCCCCCGCCAACTGCAGGAACACGGCCTCGACAAAAAGGAGGTCAAGATTCCCGACGCCACCATCCGCCAGGTGATTCACGATTACACCCGCGAAGCCGGCGTGCGCCAATTGGAACGGGAAATCGCCGCGCTTACCCGCAAAGCCACGCGCAAAATTGTCAGTTCAAACGGTCACAGCAGCAAACCGCTCGTCCTCAAGCCCGAAGCGCTCAAGGATTATCTCGGCCACGCCCGATTCGTGTCCGAAAGCGCCGAAACCATCAAGGAAGTCGGCATCGCCACCGGCATGGCCTGGACACCCGTTGGCGGCGAAGTCATGTTCATCGAAGCCACGCGCATGCCCGGCAAAGGCGGCCTGCTCCTCACCGGCTCGCTTGGTGACGTGATGAAGGAAAGCGCGCAGACCGCACTCAGTTATCTCCGCAGCCAGTCGAAAGCTCTCGGCATCGACATGACCGATTACAACAAGTTCGATATCCACATCCACGTCCCGGCTGGCGCCACGCCGAAGGACGGCCCCAGCGCTGGCGTCACGCTGCTCGTCGCGCTCGCCTCGCTTCTCACGCACCGTCGCGTGCGTTCCGAATTCTCCATGACCGGCGAAATCAGCCTGCGCGGACGTGTCATGCGCGTCGGCGGCATCAAGGAAAAAGTTCTCGCTGCGGCGCGATTCGGCATCAAGCACATTATTCTGCCCGATCAGAATAAAACCGATTGGCTGGAAGTGCCGGCAGAAGTTCGCAAAAAACTCCACGTCCACTTCGTCCGCCACATTTCCGAACTGCTTCCGCTCGCCCTGCATGCCAAGTAACCGCCTAGTGGCACGGGCGTCCCGCCCGTGCGTTTCCGGATTTAAGAATCTGCGCCGTTACGCGAGCCTCCTTGCATTGTTGTTCTGCATTCCCGCCTTCACAGCCCCGGCACAAAAACAAGTCGAACAACAACCCCCGACCACCATTCCCCCGGAGCAAGCCGCCAAAGAAGGCCGGGCCCTCGTGGCCGAAATCCTCTCGCAAAAACCCACGCAAGACACCACCAACACCGGAGTCATGACCATCCGGTCCAACGGCAAGCGGACCCGGGTCCCCATTCGATTTGAAGTCTTCAACACGCCGACAAACTGGTGCAGTCGTTATCAGGGTGGAGATACGGATGTTACAGTGGTTCACAACGACGGCCAACCCAATCAATACCAATTGCACGAGCGGGACGGAAAAATTGTGAATTTATCCGCCAGCCAGATCTCGCTGCCGTTTGCCGGTTCTGACTTCTCGCTCGCCGATCTCGGTCTCGAATTCTTCCATTGGCCCGAACAGCATTTGATCAAAAAAGAAATGAAGCGCAGCCGCTCGTGCAAGGTCCTCGAAAGCGTCAATCCCCAGCCGGCGCCGGGCGGAGATTCCCGCGTCGTCTCGTGGATCGACAACGAAAGCGATGGCATCGTGATGGCGCAGGCGTATGACGCGCAGGGCCAGATGCTCAAGGACTTCATTCCGCAGAAATTCGAAAAAGTAAACGGCCAATGGCAGCTCGAACGCATGGAAATCGACAACCGCCAGACCGACTCCAGCACCCGCGTCGACTTCGACCTGAACAAGTAAGGCAGGGCCGGCGCGCTGCATCAACGTGCTGCCGGCATCCTGCCGGCAGATCTCAATTTTCGAATCTGAAACTTGGAATTTGGAATTTCGTGCTTCGACTGAAGACTCCAGACTGTAGACCGTGGACTAAGAATGCCCGCGTGACATTCCCCCGGAACTATTGTCTAATTCCCAGTGAAACAACCGCTCATGAACGAGCCGCTGGCAGATCGGGAATGTCCGGTCCAACCGCAATCCGATTGGACTCCGGAGGAATTCGCCAATCTTTACGCCGAACACAGCCGCGCGATTTTTTACCTCGCGCTCCGCTTCCTTGGCGACCCGCAAAAGGCCGAAGACGCCACCCACGATGTTTTCCTCAAGGCCTTCCGCAAGATGGACCAATTTCGCGGTGAAGCTTCCTGGCGCACCTGGCTTTATCGCATCGCCATCAATCACTGCCGCAACCTCCAGCAATCCTGGAACGAGCGGCACATGTTTTCAAACGCGGACGAAGCCATCTGGGAAAATGCCGTCGCCCAAAGCGATTCCCCCCTGCGCGTCCTCGAAACCAAGGAACTCGGCGAACGCATCCAAAAAGCCCTCGATGCCTTACCCGATGAATACCGCCTGCTCCTCCTCCTCATCGCGGACGAGCAGCTGAGCTACGAGGAGGTCGGCACGCTCACGGAGCAATCCGCCGATGCCGTCCGCGGAAAATTGCATCGCGCCCGCAAAGCTTTCGCCGCCACTTTCAAAAAAACAGAGTAAGGTGATTTATGAAGCAGCAGAATAAGTTTAATTCCGAACAGCAACAGGAGCTCGCCGCCCAACAACACACGACCCAAAACACCGCGCAGGAATTTGCCACCGTGGAGGACCTATTGCGTTTCGACGCCACCCAGACGTCCCCACCGGCCAGCCTCGCGCCACGCCTGCAACAATCCAGCGCCGACATCCCAAGACCCAACCGTCCCTGGTGGCAAAAACTCTTCCAACGATGAAAACGCCCCTCCTTTCCACCGTAGCAGCCGACGTCAGGAGGCTCAAATTAAACCGGGGACCACACGCCTCCGGCGTGTGGTTTGCGGCGTCCCGCGGCAAACTTCGTTCCACCATCCTGGCTTTTGTCCCCGAAAAAGCTTTCTTTTTTGCCTCATGAATTTTCAAACCGAACTCGAAACACTCATCCGCGCGCGCTACCCGATCCTCTACATCGTCACCAGCGAGGAACTGCGCGTCCAAAGCGTCATCATCGACGTCGCAAAAAAAAGGCAGAAGAAAGTTTTCGAGTGGAGTTACAGCACCGGCATCGTTCCCGCCGGCACCTCGATTCAATCCCAAAAAAACCGCAGCAGCGCCACCAAGGAACCGCTCGCCGCGCTCGACCAGGTCATCGAACAAGTCGAACCCGCGCTGTTCGTGTTCAAGGACCTGCATCCCTTCCTCACCAAAAATAATTTCGCCATCGTCCGGAAGCTCAAGGAGATTGCACTGCACCTTAAGAACAGTTACAAAACCATTTTGATCGTCTCGCCCATCCTCGAAATTCCGACCGAACTCGAAAAAGAAATCACCGTCCTCAACCATCCCCTGCCCACGCGCGAGGACCTGAACGCCTTGCTCGATAAAATTTCCGCCGACGTCAATCAGCTGAAAGTCAAAATCGATTTGGACGACGAAGGCCGCGAGCGCCTTCTGCAGGCCGCGCTCGGGTTGACGCTCGGCGAAGCCGAAAACGTGTTCGCAAAAATCATCGTCAAGAGCGGACGCCTCAGCGGCGATGACATCAGCGAAGTCTTTGCAGAGAAGCAACAAATCATCCGCAAGAGCGGCCTGCTCGAATATTATGCCGCCAGCGAGGATTTTCGGAGCGTCGGCGGCCTCGCCGTCCTCAAGGAATGGCTCAACAAACGCGCCGCCGCCTTCACCGCCGAAGCGCGCGCGTTCGGTTTGCCCGCACCCAAAGGCATTTTGATGCTCGGCGTCCAGGGCTGCGGCAAAAGCCTCTGCGCGAAGGCCGTCTCGACGCAATGGCAATTGCCGTTGCTGCGCTTCGACATGGGCCGCATGTTCGGCAGCCTCGTCGGTTCGTCGGAGGAAAATGTCCGCCGCGCCATCGCCGTCGCCGATTCCATCGCGCCCGCCATTCTCTGGGTCGATGAAATCGACAAAGCTTTCGCCGGCTCGCAAGGTTCCGGCGCCGTTGATGGCGGCACCGCCTCGCGCGTATTCGGCACCTTCCTCACGTGGCTCTCCGAAAAAACCGCGCCCGTGTTCGTCGTAGCCACGGCGAATGACATTTCCCAATTGCCGCCCGAACTCTTGCGCAAAGGCCGCCTCGATGAAATTTTCTTCGTCGATCTGCCGGACAAGGAAGAGCGCGCAGAAATTTTCGGCATCCACCTCGCCAAACGCGGCCGCGATGCCTCCGCTTTCGACCTCGAAGCGCTCGCCGAAGCCAGCCGCGATTTCAGCGGCGCGGAAATCGAGGAAGCCATCAACAGCGCGCTCTACGATGCCTTTTACGACAAGCAGGACATCCGCACCGAGCACGTGCTGAACGCGCTCTCGCAAACCGTCCCGCTCGCTAAAACCATGGATGAACAGATTCATCGGCTGCGCCATTGGGCCGAAGGCCGCGCCCGCCACGCCAGCGTGCCCCCATTGGAAAGCGCGCGGAACAGTTAGGCCGGCTTTTTCGCGTGAGGAATTTGCCGCGCCCGTGTCAAAATAGGGAAAAGACAGAATATCTGGAGCGCGCCGCATGAATATTGAATGAGCCGTTTCGAAAATCTCGAATTGAGCGGTGAGTCCGAAGAGCAGCCGCGCCGTCACAAGGCGCTGGTCAAGGACGAGACCTATTATCTCAGCGAGGCGCAGACGGCCTTTGAAAACGGCCAGTTCGAAACCGCCCTGCGCAGCTACGGCAAAGCCATCGAATTCAATTCAACAATTACCGCTGCCTGGACCGGCCAGGTGCGCATGCTCATCGAACTCGGCGAATACAAGGAAGCCAAACTTTGGGCCGACAAAGCCCTCGAACATTTCCCCGCCGACCCCGAACTCCTCGCCGCCAAAGCTGTCGCGCTCGCCCGCACCGGCGATCTCGATGGCGCGCTGATTTTTTCCGACACCTCGATTGAAGAACGCGGCAACATCCCTTACGTCTGGCTCGCCCGCGGCGACGTGCTGCTCGCCCGCGAGGAAACGCGCGCCGATTACTGCTTCGAGAAAGCCCAGATGCTCGCGCCAAAGGATTGGCTCGTCGCCTGGCTCGCCGCGCGCGTGCGCTACTTTTACAAACAATTCGCGCTCGCCATGAAAACACTTCAGCAGGCCATCGAATGGAATGCCGGCCATTTCATTTTGTGGCTCGAACTCGGGCGCTGCCAGGAAGCGCTCGGCCTCGAAGCTCCCGCGCGCGTCTCGTTCACGCAGGCCAAACAGCTCAATCCCGCCTGCAGCGAAGCAAGTCTTGGCCTCGTCAAACTGTCGCAAACACACCTCGTGCCCAACTGGCTCCGGCGCTTATTCCAATGAACTTTCAAAATCAGACCAAGGCGCGCCGGATTTTGGGCCTGTGGCGAGGCGAGAGCGAGACGCATATCCAAAGCGATCTGCGACGAGCGAGCAACGAAGCCGCAGGCACAAAAGACAAGCGAATTGGGCTCATTTTTGAAGGTGAATTGGAATTTATTTAAAAAATCATGAGCACAGACAACCTGGATCGGCTGTTATCGGCGGCAAAGGAATTCGACGGCTCCGACCTCCATCTCGTCACCGGCGTCCCGCCTGCCTTCCGCGTGAATGGCGAAATCATCATCGCCGACGAGGACGCGCTCACCGAAGGGGAAATCACGCGCATCGCCGAGTGTCTCCTCAATGAGCAGCAGAAGAAAAAATTCGAGCAGGAATGGGAACTCTGCATTTCCCTCCTCCACAAAAGCGCGGGCCGCGTCCGCGCGACATTCTACAAGCGCAACGGCCATCCCGAAATGAGCTTTCGTTTTTGCGGCGAAAAAATCGCCTCGCGCGAAGAGCTCGGTTTGCCCGAAAAAATCGATGACATGGCCCGCAAACCCAACGGCCTCTTTCTCATCACCGGCGCCACCGGCGCGGGCAAAACCACCACGCTCAATTACCTCGTCGACGTCATCAACAGCGAGCGCCGCTGCAAAATCGTCACCATCGAGGACCCGATCGAATTCGTCCACGAAAACAAACGCGCCATCGTCGTGCAGCAGGAAGTCCTCACCGACGTGCGCTCATTCAATCGCGCGCTCATTCACGTCCTGCGCCAGGACCCGGACGTGATCGTCGTCGGCGAAATGCGCGACCCGGAAGCCATCGCCACCGCGCTGACCGCCGCCGAAACCGGCCACCTCGTGCTCGCCACCATGCACTCGCCCAGCGTGTCCCAGGCCATCGAACGCATCGTCGGCGTCTTCGAAGGCAATTCCCAGCGCCAGGTCGTCATGCAACTCGCCAATTCCCTCCAGGGAATCATCGCGCAGGAATTGTTGCCCGCCGCCGACCGCACCCGCCGCGTGCTCGCCTACGAACTGCTCGTCGCCAACGGCGCCGTCCGCAATCTCATCCGCGAAAATCAGCTCCACCAGATGGAAAACACCATCCAGATGAGCCGCAAGGAAGGCATGGTGCTCATGGACAATTGCCTGCACGACCTCTACTGCAAATGCCTCGTCACCTACGACACCGCCGTCAGCCGCGCCCGCCAGCCCGACCGCATCATCCGCCAGAAATGACGCTGTTATGTTCGCGATGTCAGTCAGTCATTTTCTGAAATTGGCTTTCAATGGACTCCTGCTCGTCGTCGTCACCGGTTTTCTCGGCTGGCATTTCATCCGCATCATCAGGAACAGTGAAGACCCAAAACTGTTGACCTTCAAATGGGTTCTGACGGCGGCGGTGGCTGTGGCGGTCACGGTAACAGTCAGGCCGCTGGTCAATGCCGGTGGCGCTGCGGCGGCTTACACGATTCCAATCGCGACCGTGGCGGGACTTTTTCTTGCCTTCGTCTGGCGCAAGAGTCTCGCGGAACTCATTGCCAATCCCTTCGCCAACCTCTACACCGGTGGCTCTGCGCCTCCTGAAGCAAGGCCCGTTTACTCCCACGCCATTGCACTCCGCAAACGCGGCCAATACCAGCAAGCCTTCAACACCGTCCGCAAAGAACTCGATAAATTCCCCGGCGACTTCGAAGGCCAGATGCTTCTCGCGGACATCCAGACCGAAAATCTCAACGACCTCCCCGGCGCAGCCATCACCATCGAACGCATCTGCAACCAGCCGGATCATCCGCCCCGAAATGTCGCCCTCGCGCTGAATACACTGGCCGATTGGTATTTGAAGTACTACCAGGACCGCAACGCCGCGCGCGAAACCCTCCAGCGCATCATTGACCGGTTCCCGGAATCCGAATTCGCCCTGCTCTCCTCGCAACGCATTGCCAGCCTCGCCAGCACCGAACATTTGATCGCACCGCACGACCGGAAAAAATTCACCGTGGTGGAAGGTGTCCAAAATCTCGGCCTCCTCGATCCAAAATTTCATCCCCAGCCCGCGAATATCGATGCCGCCAAAGAAGCCGCCGAACTCGTTGAGCATCTTAAAATGCATCCGCTCGATGCCGAAGCCCGCGAGAAACTCGCGGTCATTTATGCGGATCATTACAACCGAATGGACCTCGCCACGGATCAGTTGGAACAGCTCATCACTCATCCCAACCAGCCTCAAAAACGCGTCATCCACTGGCTGAACCTCCTCACGGATTTGCAAATCCGACACGACGCAAATTACGACACCACCCGCGCCACGCTGCAGCGCATCATGGATCTTTTCCCCGGCTCACCCCCTGCCGAAATCGCCGCCAATCGCATCGCCCTCCTCAAACTGGAACTGAAAGCCAGGCACACGAATTCCCCGGTCAAACTCGGCGCCTACGAGCAGGACATCGGGCTCAAGACGAAGTGACTCACGTCACCTCATCAACTTCCCGTAAATCTGCTTGTCAATCTGCGCCGCCAGATCAATATCCGAAACCCCGCTCAATGTCCGCGTCTGCACCGCCACATCGGTGATTTTTGGATCCAGTTGTTCCACACGAACCCATACCGTGCGCTCCTCCACTTTGCCCTTGATGGTTTTTACGAGGTTGCCAACCGCATTGGTCTGGCCGTAGAGGGTTCCTTCGGTGATCAGCACGCCGTTCTCACTGATCACCTGTCTCGCGGCGTTGAATACCCGGTCCGCCGGCAAATCATACCGCGACTCTATTTTATCTTTGATGAACGGCACGCCCGCGGTCTTTCCCCCAGTGACAGTGTCCACGCAACCGGCCGCCAGCAAGGCCGCTCCTAAAATGCCCGCTAAAAATCTGAATTTCATTGAACCATGCAATCATGCATTCAAACAATGCGTCAAGCACGGATTAAAAAATCAAATTGAATCTTCTTCACCGACGCAAAACTTTTTCTGCATTCATTTTCAGCCGCGGACGCCTGAAAATCACACTCGCAGCCTCACCGCTTTTTCCGACCCGCCGGATTTGAACGCCAGCGCCTTCGCCGCCCTGGAAAGATCACCACCGTCGATCGTGATGTTCTCGCAGTTCGCGCCTTCCACCTGCAGAAACGTCGCTGCCGGCGCCAGCAACCGCGAAGCGCTCAACAACACATCCTTCGTATCAATGAACCGCAGCAACGACTCCTCTGCCTTGGTTCCCTGCGCGCTAAACCCGTTCACCGCCGCGTCTTCCACGTGATCAAACACCACCGCCGGCCGCGCCTCGTCGCCCGCCACTTCAAAGCGCACATTGTTCAGCGTCAATCCGCGCACATTGCGCGCGTAGAGCGCGTAGGCCGGAAAAACTCCCGCCGCGTAATACTCGCCGATGATATTCGGCACATCGCGCAACGCCGCTTCCTCCGCCGTGCCGCCTCCCGGAAACGTCACCTGCACATCGTTGAAACTGATGTTCTCAATCACGCCCCCGCCCACCGCGTTCAAGCCGATGCACGATTTGATTTCGCCGGGATTGTAACCGCTTTTGAACGGCACATCGGAAAGCGACACCGGCACGGAAACAACTGCATGAATCCCACTGAACGAAATGTTCCGGCAAATCCCCACCGCTGCAGGCTCATCGGCCTCCACGGGCGGTGCGTTCGTTCCCGCCGCTTCAGGTGTTCGACGCCGCCGCCCCGCGCCGAGGCTGATCGAGATCGGCCCCGTTACATTCGTCATCACCAGATTGGAGAACGACATGTTTTCGAACCGCGAACGCGGCGTGCAATGAATCTTGATCGGGCAACCGTACGTCTCGTGAATGATGCAATTGGACACCGCGATATTTTCCGCCTCGCCGCCACCAAAACGAAACACCGACCAGCGCGTGCTGAAATAACAATTCGTCACCGTCACGAACTTGCAGCTCCCAAACAGCGCGCACGCGTCGTCCTGGCATTCCACCGTGCTATCGCTCAAATGCACATGCTGCGCGCTGATGAAATGAAAACCGTCCGCGTTATGATTCACGCGATTGTAAATCCGAATCCCCCGCAGCCACACATAATGACTTTGCACCACGCGCACCGAATGATACGCGCAGGCGAACAAATAAATATCCCGCACGCGCACATTCGTGCATTGATAGAAAAGCAAATGATACGGCCGCTTGAGGCTCGTCAACCCCGACGGCGCGGGTTCCCCATTCGGCCCGCGCAAAAACTGCCGCCCGTTGCCGTCAATCATCCCCGGACCCTCGATTGTGATGTTGTCCGCCTTGACCGCGAAAATCAGTCCCACATTTCCGTCACCCAGCGTCGAATCGCCCTCGAGCGGAATCGCCTCCGCCGCGTGATATTGTTTTCCGTCCCCGCTGCCGAGCAATTTGCCGCCCGCCGTGATATGCAGCGTCACATTGCTCTTCATTTCCACCGTCCCGATGACGAACGTCCCCGCCGGCACCAGCACCGTCCCGCCCTGGTCCTTGTTGCAGGCATCAATCGCCGCCTGCACGGCCGCTGTATCCAGCGTCGTGCCATCCCCTTTTGCGCCAAAATCGCGAACATTGTAAACCCGCGCGCCGAGGGAATTTTCCGGTGAAGAACTCGCCGTTGGCTCAGCGGCTCCGGCGGTGACTGCGGCGGCAAGACCCGCGCCGACTGAAGCGGTGGAGACGCGGCCAAGCCAATTGCGACGTGATAGAGGTTGATTTGAATCGTAGGAGTGCATGGCTGCTTTGACGCAGCCGTCGTGGCGAAGGTAACAACCAACCATTCTTCTGCTTCGAAATAAGAAAAAGTGGCATTAACCCTGCTATTTCCGAAGCGTGAGGACAATAATTCAAACGAATCGCCGCCCTCAAGCAGGCTCGATCCGGCTGATGGGAATTCTCCTGATTATTGGCATTTCCCTGCTATGCGCCGGTTGGCAGAAACTGCATACGGCTGTCGCCAACCGCAAGCCAACCGTCATGGCCTATGCCGATTACGCCAGGACGAAACCCTCCGCCTCCTGGCTTACGCTGACCAATTGCCAGCTAAACCTTGTCCACTCCTGCTATCTATCCTATGCCGGGAACCAAAATGTGGGCGGTCAGAATGAATATTATATTCCCGTGTTGGACCCGAACTCCGACTCCAGGGAAGTCTCTGTCCTGTTGAAGACCAGAAATCCGACATTCCTGAAAACAATCAGGGAAATGACGAACCTCAAGTCCGATCAGGAAGCCGAAACCTGGGTCAAACAAAACCGTGACCGCATCTTCCCACGGACAGATATCACGGGCCTCGTCGTCTCGGGCATGGACCTGAAGGATCAGGAACGCGACGAACTCGCCAAAACTCAAAAGAACATCGCCGAAGATTTTGTCATCCTCGACGAAGACGCGCAGCCGAGTTTTGCCGCCGGAGCCGGGTGCACCGTCGCGGGGCTCGCTTCGCTCTGCGGCCTGGTCGTCTACTTTCGCAAAAAACAGCAGCAATAATTTTCGGACAAAAATAAGACGGAGCGCCCCGCGCGACTCACACGGACGCTCAAGCTGGCCAACGAATATAAACCCTTGCCCACGCGTTCGCGCAAACGGGGAGCACACGCCTCTGGCGTGTGGTTTGCGGCGCCTCGCCGCAAACGTCGTACCCACCATCTTTCCCTAAAAAATCCTTTCCATGAACCCTGGGAGCGCCGGCGTCCCGCCGGCGAGGCCTTCGCGCGCGTTGATGGTTCGTGGGCCGTTCAGAAAGGAACTGGGGACTACAGACGTTCTGGAGGGTAAACCCCCACCTAATTTTCCCGCCATTCTTGGGTAAGAAACCTAATAGTCCCTCAACCGAGCTGCCTTCACACTCATTGCGTAACCCAATAAACAACATGAAAAACATCATCAATAAACCTCTGCGTGTCGCCCTCACCATCGCCTTCACGTGCCTCATGCCGCTCTCCATCGGCCTGCTGACCACCGGCTGCGCGGGCGACCGCTATCATGAAAGCACCGGCGAAAGCATCGATGACACCGCCACCACCGCCCGCGTCAAGAAAGCACTGCACGACGACCCGCAATACAAGTTCGACGACGTCAAAGTCACCACCTTCAAAGGCACCGTGCAATTGAGCGGCTTCGCCGATTCCCACGATGCAAAGAGCCGGGCCGCTGACTTGGCTAAAAACGTCGAAGGCGTCAAAGACCTTCAGAACAACATCACCGTCAAAGAATAATCGCGTTATGGACCTCCTTGTCACTCTGGCCATTATCCTCGTGATACTCTGGCTGCTGGGAATGGTCAGTTCCTACACGCTGGGGGGATTCATCCATATCCTCCTGATCGTGGCCATCATCGCAATCCTGATCAGACTCATCCAGGGCCGCCGGCCTTAAATGCCTGTAGCGGCGGTCTATGACCGCCGCCAAATCAAAGTGCTGCCGGCATCCTGCCGGCAGAATCCAAATTCACTCACCTCCGCTGATTCACGTTCTCCGTGGCATTCGTCCCACTCGCCTCATGCCCACGCGCATTGCGGTCATTCGCATTTTTCTTCGGCGCCGGATTATTTTTCTGCTGCTGCGAACCC
>Ga0335085_10005331_pt1 | contig 20687 bp, 14 predicted proteins | sample Lox_Sample_45_FD_206712 | JGI IMG/M metagenome (GOLD analysis project Ga0335085, IMG submission 206712) | Soil microbial communities from Loxahatchee National Wildlife Refuge, Florida, United States - Lox_Sample_4.5 | ecosystem: Environmental > Terrestrial > Soil > Wetlands | place: USA...
CAGGCGGCGACGGAGCCGACGCCGGCGGATTGGTGCTACGTCAACAATTTCACCGACCCGCATCGGCCGCGGCGCATCATGCTGCCGCCGGGACGCGCGCGGCCGCTCAAGGACGCAATGGAGCATCTCGTCGACGAGCTCCGCGTCGCATTGCCAGCGGCCTTCGAGCGCGACGAATACCGCGCGCGCCGCGACGTGCTGGAGCAGCAGCTCAAGAAGCGTCACGAGGAGGCCTTCGGTGGCCTGCAGCGGCGAGCGGAGCAGAAGGGGGTCGCGCTCATCCGGACGCCGATGGGGCTCGCGCTCGCACCCACCCGCAACGGCGAGGTCATCAGCCCCGACGCCTTCAAGCAGCTGCCGGAGGCCGATCGTGAGCGGATCAAGCACGACCTGGAGACGCTTCAGGAGGAGCTCGAGGCAATCGTGCGGCGTATCCCCGAATGGGAGCGCGAGCACCGCGAGGCCGTCCGCAAGCTCAACAGGGATACCACGGCGGTTGCGGTCGGGCATCTGCTCGACGAGGTGCGCAAGCGCTACGCCGATCTGCCGGACGTGCTGGAGTATCTGCGCGGGGTCGAGCAGGACATTCTCGAGAACGTCGACGATTTTCTCGCGGCGGGCCGGGCCGGCGGCGAGGGGGCGCAGACGGGTCCTGTGCCGACGGAGCCGCCCTCCTTCCGGCGCTACCAGGTCAACGTCATGGTCGACAATGGCGGGCGCAAAGGCGCCCCCGTCGTCTACGAGGATCACCCGACGCATCAGACCCTGGTCGGCCGCATCGAGCACCTCGCGCGGTTTGGAGCGCTCGTCACCGATTTCAACCTGCTGGTGCCGGGGGCGCTCCATCGCGCCAACGGCGGCTATCTCGTCCTCGACATCGAGCGCTTGCTCGCCGGCAGCTTTGGTTACGATTCCCTGAAGCGGGCGCTGCGCTCCGGGGAGATCAGGACGGTCTCGCTGGAGCACCTGCTGAGCCTCGCGAGCACCGTCTCGCTCGAGCCCGAGCCGATCCCGCTCGACGTCAAGGTCGTGCTGATCGGGGCGCCGCTCTTCTATTACCTCCTGGCCGAGCTCGATCCCGACTTCAAGGAGCTCTTCAAGGTCGCGGCCGACTTCGAGGAGTCGGTCGCCCGGACGGAGGCGACGACCGCGCTCTACGCCCGCGTCATCGCCGCGACCGTTCGCCGCGAGAAGCTCCGCTCCTTCGACCGCGGCGGCGTCGCGCGGGCGATCGAGCACGCCTCGCGCCTCAGCGGGGATGCCGAGAAGCTCTCGACGCAGATGCGCAATCTCATCGACCTCCTGCAAGAGGCGGATTATCTCGCGGGCGCCGCCGGCAAGCAGCGCGTCGGCGAGGCGGAGGTGCAGGCTGCGATCGACGCGCAGCAGCGCCGCTCCGACCGCATCTACCGCCGGCTCCAGGAGGAGATCGGACGGAAGACGATCCGCATCGAGACCGAGGGCGAGCGCGTGGGCCAAGTGAACGGGCTCGCGGTGATGACGCTCGGGGGCTTCAGCTTCGGGCATCCGAGCCGCATCACCGCGCAGATCCGCCTCGGCCACGGCGAGGTCATCGACATCGAGCGCGAGGTGGCGCTGGGCGGTCCCATCCATTCGAAGGGCGTGCTCATCCTCGCGGGCTTCCTCGGGGGACGCTTCGGCAAGGCGGGACCGCTCTCGCTCACGGCGAGCCTCGTCTTCGAGCAATCCTACGGCGGCGTCGAGGGCGACAGCGCCTCCTCGGCCGAGCTCTACGCGTTGCTCTCGGGCCTCGCGGAGGTGCCGATCCGGCAGAGCTTCGCGGTCACGGGCTCGGTCGATCAGCTCGGCAACGTCCAGGCGATCGGCGGCGTCAACGAGAAGATCGAGGGCTTCTTCGACGTCTGCCGCGCTCGCGGCCTCGAGGGAAAGCCCGGTGTGCTGATCCCCGCGAGCAACGTAAAGCACCTCATGCTGCGGCGCGACGTGGTCGAGGCCTGCGCCGCCGGTAAGTTCCAGGTGATCCCCATCGAGACCGTCGATCAGGGGATCGAGATCCTCACGGGCGTGCCCGCGGGTATCGCGGACATCACCGGGAGATATCCGGAGGGCACGATCAACAGCCGCGTCGCCCAGCGGCTCGCGGCCTTCGCCGCCAAGGCCGCGCGCGAGGCGCCGCCCAAACGCCGGGAGCGGCCGAAGATAGCGCCGCGCGAGGACCATGAGTGAATTCACGGTGACGCGGATCGCCATTGCCTGCGATGCCGCCTGCGAGATCCAGCCCGCGATCGAAGCCGCCGCGCAACTGGCCGCGCACTGGCAGGCGGCGCTCCACGGCATCTTCGTGGAGGATCTGGCGCTGCTGCAGGCGGCGGCGCTGCCCTTCACCCGGGAGGTCAGCACGAGCGCGACGCAGGCGCTCGACGAGGCGGAGATGACCCGGCACCTGGCCGCGCTGGCGAGCCGGGTGCGGGCCGAGCTCGAGGCGGCAGCGCGCGAGCACGGGCTCGCCTGGTCCTTCGCGGTGGTGCGGGACCGGCCCTCGGCCCAGGCCTTGTCTGGACCGGACACCGACCTTCTCGTGGTCGAGGGTCGCGCCCGCCCCTTCGCCGGGGCCTTGCGCCTGGAATCCCGGACCGCGGCCGCGGCCTTCGAGGCGGAGCAGTCCGTGCTTCTGCTGCGCGACGGCGGCACCAGGGAGGGCCGGGTGGTGGCGCTGATCCAATCCGCCGGCGAGAGCGCCTGGCGCACGCTCGTCGCCGCGGCGAAGGTCGCGGTTGCCGGCCGCCGCCCGCTGAGCGTCTTCGTGGCAACCAGCGAGGTCGCCGAGGCGGAGGTGCGGGATCGCCTGCGCGCCGTCGCTCCGGAGCTGGCGGCGCGCGCACCGGTCGAGAGCGCGTCGCGCGACGCCGTCGCAAGGCTCGGCCGCGATCTCCTGGTGGTCGATGCGGAGCCCGCGATCAATCCGACGGCGGCGCTCCGGGAGATCGTGCAGTCTACGGCGGCGGACGTCCTATTCGTCCGGGAATGAGGGCTCGTACGCGAGCGAGCGCCTCGGCAGTTCCGCCGGAGACGTCGATCCGCTGCCAGCTGATCGCACCGGGATCGTAGCCGAGCTGGCGCCGCAGCACCGCGACGTCCGCATCAGAGGCATCGTCGCGGCGGGCGCCCACGCGGGCGACCAGCACATCAGGCGGCGCCTCCAGCCAGAGGCCCAGGAACGGGACGCCCGCGCGCGTCGCCACCGCCTCGATCGCCGCGCGCTCCGGAGGATCGACGAAGGTCGCATCGGCGATCGCGGCATAGCCGGCGGCGAGCGCGGCCGCTGCCTCCTGGCGAAACTCCGCATAGACGCGCTCGCTCACCGAGCGCGCATAGGCTTCCGGCGGCAGGCGCGTCTCGGGTGCGGCGCCCATCATGCGCTTGCGCAGTATATCCGTGCGCGCGATCCGCGCGCCGGGGGCGGGGCCCAGTTCTGCCGCAAGCTCCTGCGCCAGCGTCGACTTGCCGGTACCGCTGAGGCCGCCGATCGCGACGAGCGCCCTCGGCCTCGGTTGCAGCAGCTCCAGCGCGAGACTCAGATAGGAGCGCGCCTCCTCGGCCGCGCGCGCCGCGGATTCCGCACTCGCCTGCCTCGCGCGCGCCGCGATGCTCACATGGGAGCGGATCGCCGCTCGCATCGACATGAAGAGCGGCAGCGCCGCGATCCCCCCGACATCGCCGGTACGGTCGAGATACCGGTTGAAGACAAGATTGCCGAGCCCGCCGAGCCCACGATGCTCGAGGTCCATGAGCAGGAAGGCGAGGTCGTAAAGAACGTCGATGCGCGAGAGGGTCTCGCTGAACTCGATGCCGTCGAAGAGGGTGGGCTCGCCGTCGAGGAGGCAGATGTTGCGCAGATGGAGGTCGCCGTGGCAGTGCCTGAGTTTCCCCTCGGCGCGGCGGCGGTCGAGGAGCGGCATGAGCCGGGCGAGAGCTGCATGCGACCGATGCAGCAATGCCTCGATGTCCGCCCGCGGCAGGATATCCGTCCCGAGACGGAGATTGACGTGGCTGTCGTCGATCACGAAACGGATCGTGCTGCTCCCGCCCTCTCCCTTGAACGCCGACGCCTCGGCGTGAAAGGCCGCGATCTCGTCCGCGAGGCGGCGCATCAGCAGCGGAGCTAGAGCGCCTTTCTCGGCGAGACGATCGAAGAGCGTCTCCTGGTCGAAGCGCCGCATCTCCACCGCCCATTCGACGGGCTCTCCGGCGCCGTCGAGGGCGAGGCTGCCGCTGCGCTCGCGCGTGACCGCGCGGAGACCGAGGTAGAGCTTGGGCGCCATGCGGCGGCCGAGCTCGAGCTCGGCCCGGCAGAAGCGATGCCGCAGCGCCAGGGTGCTGTAATCGAGATAGGAGAGGGCGACGGCCCGCTTCACCTTGTAGGCGCGGTCCCCGATCAGGAAGATTGCGGAGACGTGGGTATCGATCCGCTCCACCCCGGCGCCGCGGCTCAGGAACGCGAAGACTTCCTGCTGGTCGTCGCTCATTTCGGTGAAATCTCGATTTTCCCCTAGGATATCCTAGGGAGGGTACAATCGAGCGATCTTGATCTAGGTCATGCGGGGGACGCCAGCTTCGCCATAGGATGCGGCATGGTGTTCAGGGACCGACAGGAGGCAGGACGGCTGCTTGCCGGGCGGCTGGCGGGTTTGCGCGAGTCATTGCCGGTGGTGCTTGGCCTGCCCCGCGGCGGGGTGCCGGTCGCCTTCGAGATCGCGCAGGCGCTCCGCGCGCCGCTCGACGTGCTGCTTGTGCGCAAGATCGGCGTGCCCTGGCAGCCGGAGCTCGCCCTGGGCGCAATCTCCGACGGAGAGGAGCCCGAGGTCTTCATCGACGAGCAGCTCAAGACGCTGCTGGAGATCGACGAGGAGTACATCGCCGACGCCCGCAAGCGAGCGATTGCGGAGATCGAGCGCAGGCGCGCGGAGTTTCGCGGGGGCCAGCCTGCGATCGACGTTTCCGGCCGCGTTGCCATCGTCGTCGACGACGGCATCGCCACCGGCGCCTCGACCCGCGTGGCATTGCGCGCGCTGCGGCGGCGGAAGCCCAGCCGGGTGATCCTGGCGGTGCCGGTTGCGCCGCCGGATTCTCTCGCGGGACTGCGCGCCGAGGCCGACGAGATCGTCTGCCTGGAGACGCCCGAGGATATGGGGGCGGTCGGGCTCTACTATCGGGATTTCCGGCAGACGACCGATCAGGAAGTGGCGGGTCTGCTCGCGCGCGCGCGGCGCGATCTCGCGAGCGCTCCGGCGCCCGAAAGGAGATAGTGACCGCGGTCTCCGTCCGCGCCGAGCGCTTCCCGCACGGCGCCGACATCGGCGTCCGCGGCGTCGGGCGGACGCGGGAGGAGGCCTTCGAGCAGGCCGCCCTCGCGCTCACCTCGGTCGTCACCGAGCCCGAGGGCGTACAGCAGTCGCGCGCGGTCGAAATCCGCTGCGAGGCGCCCGATGACCGGATCTTGCTGGTGGATTGGCTCAACGCGCTCATTTATCGGATGGCGGTCGACCGGTTGCTCTTCGCGCGGTTCGCCGTGAGCATCGAGGGCGAGAAGCTGAGAGCCACCGCCTGGGGCGAGCCCGTCGATCGAGCCCGTCATTCGCCGGCGGTCGAGCCGAAGGGCGCAACCTATACCGCGCTCGAGGTCAGGCGCGCCGAGGACGGCGCCTGGCTCGCGCAATGCGTGATCGACGTCTAGGCCAGGGCCATGGACACCAGCGGGTTCACACAAGTCTCCGAGTGGGAATGGCATCTACCGCCGCGGGGTGCGATGCGCGTCTCCGCGGTGATCTTCGGCGACGCCGCGCTGCTCGCGGAGATGGACGAGAAGGTGCGCGAGCAGATCGCGAACGTCGCCTGTCTTCCCGGCATCGTCGATGCCGCCTATGCCATGCCCGACGCGCATTGGGGCTACGGCTTCCCGATCGGCGGGGTCGCCGCCTTCGATCCCGAGGAGGGAGGGGTCGTCTCCGCAGGCGGCGTCGGCTTCGACATCTCCTGCGGCGTGCGGGCGCTCGTCACGGGCCTGCGCCGCGGCGACATCGAGAGGGTGAAGGACTCGCTCGCGACGAGCCTTTTCGAGAACATCCCCGCGGGCCTCGGCAGCACCGGCGCCATCGTCCTCGACCCCCGCGAGATGGAGTCGATGCTCGCGGGCGGCGCGCGGTGGGCGCTCGCGGAGGGCTACGGCGTCGCCGAGGACATGGAGCGCATCGAGGAGCAGGGGCAGATGAAGGGCGCCGAGCCCGATGCGGTCTCCGCCCACGCGAAGCAGCGCCAGCGCGAGGAGATGGGGACGCTCGGCTCCGGCAATCATTATCTCGAGGTGCAGGAGGCCGTGGAGATCCTCGAGCCCGATGTCGCGAAGGGCTTCGGGATCGAGCGCGGCAACGTGATCGTGAGCATCCACTGCGGCTCGCGCGGGTTGGGGCACCAGATCGGCACGGAGTTCCTGCGCGAGATGGCGATCGCCGCGCCCGCGCACGGGATCGCGCTGCCGGATCTGGAGCTCGCCTGCGCGCCGCTCCTGTCCGAGCTCGGCCAGCGGTATCTAGGCGCGATGCGCGCGGCGATCAACTGCGCGCTCGCCAACCGCCAGATCCTCACGCATCTGACGCGCCGCGTCTTCGGGCATTTCTTCCCGGAGGAGAAGCTCGATCTGCTGTTCGACGTCTCGCACAACACCTGCAAGGAGGAATGGCACGAGGTCGGCGGACGCCGGCGCCGCCTCTTCGTGCACCGCAAGGGTGCCACGCGCGCCTTCGGCGCCGGGCACCCGGACCTGCCCGCGGCGTTCGCGGAGCTCGGCCAACCCGTCTTCATCGGCGGCAGCATGGGGACGACCTCCTCGATCATGGTGGGCGCGACGACGCGGCCCGAGCGCGCCTTCGCCTCAGCCTGTCACGGCGCCGGACGCCGCATGAGCCGGCATCAGGCGCTGAAGCGCTGGCATGGCCGGCAGGTCGTCGACGAGCTCGCGCGCCGCGGCATCGTCGTGAAAAGCCCCTCGAGCCGCGGCGTCGCCGAGGAGGCGCCCGGCGCCTACAAGGACACCGAGGCGGTGGTCGAGGCGGCGCATGCCGCCGGTCTCGCGCGCAAGGTCGTCACTCTCGCCCCGATCGTTTGCATCAAGGGCTGACCGCCTGACCCTTGATTTGGGTCAAGGTTGCCTGGGCCACGCCACGGCATATTTCTTCGAGAGCGACCCAGACCGAGGCTCTCTCGCATGACGCACCGCTTCGAAATCGGCTATGGCCGCTGCCTCGATCCCAGCGGAACGCCGGTGGGAGAGCTTCCGCCGCGCGCGCGACAGCCGGATCGTCTCATTGCGCTCTATAAGGCGATGGTGCGCACGCGCGTCTTCGACGCCAAGGCCGTGGCGCTGCAACGCACGGGGCGGCTCGGAACCTATGCGTCATCGCTGGGTCAGGAGGCGGTCGCGGTAGGCGCTGCGAGCGCGATGCGGCCGGAGGACGTCCTGCTGCCGAGCTTTCGCGAGCACGGCGCGCAGCTCTGGCGCGGCGTCACGCCGCTTGAGCTCTTCCTCTATTGGGGCGGCGACGAGCGCGGCAGCGATTTCGTGGGACCGCGCCAGGATTTCCCGGTCTGCGTCCCCGTCGGAAGCCACCTGCCGCACGCGGTCGGCGTCGCGCTTGCCTTCAAGCTGCGACACGAGAAGCGGGTCGCCGTCGCGATCCTCGGGGACGGCGCGACCTCCAAAGGCGATTTCGCGGAGGCAATCAACATCGCCGGCGTCTGGCGGCTTCCCGGGGTCTTCGTCATCAACAACAATCAATGGGCGATCTCCGTGCCGCGGAGCAGGCAGACCGCCGCCGAGACCCTCGCGCAGAAGGCGATCGCCGCGGGCATCCCCGGCGTGCAGGTCGACGGGAACGACGCGCTCGCGGTCGATGCCGCCGTGTCGGAAGCAGTGGAGCGCGCGCGCGAGGGCGGGGGCGCCGCGCTCGTGGAGGCCGTGACCTACCGGCTCGGCGACCACACCACGGCCGACGACGCAAGCCGCTATCGCGACGACAAGGAGGTCTCGCAGCATTGGCACGAGGAGCCGCTAGTTCGGCTCCGGCACTATCTCGACGGAATCGGCCGTTGGGCGAAATCGGACGAGGAGCACCTGCTGCAGACGGTGACCGCGGAGATCGAGGCTGCGGCTACGGCCTATCTCGCGACCCCCGCGCAAGAGCCCAGCAGCATCTTCGACTTCACCTACGCCATGATGCCGAAGGAGCTTGCGGAGCAGCGCGGGGAATGCCTCGCCGCCGCGCCGGAGTGAGAGCGCGATGGCTGAGCTCACCCTTGTCCAAGCCGTGAACCTCGCCCTCGCGCGGGCCATGGCGGAGGACGCGAGCGTGATCGTGCTGGGCGAGGACGTCGGCGTGGACGGCGGCGTCTTCCGCGCGACGGATGGGCTGCTTGCGCGCTTCGGCGCCGAGCGCGTCCTCGACACGCCGCTCGCGGAGGCTGCGATCGCCGGTCTCGCGGCGGGACTCGCCGTCCAGGGTTTCCGGCCGGTCGCGGAGATTCAATTCACGGGGTTCATCTATCCCACCATCGACCAGCTCGCGAACCACGCCTCGCGCTTCCGCACGCGGACGCGCGGCCGGCTCAGCTGTCCGATGGTGCTGCGTTCGCCCTGCGGCGGCGGCATCCGCGCGGTCGAGCATCACTCCGAGAGCCCGGAGGCGATGTTCGCGCACATTCCGGGCCTGCGCGTGACGATCCCGTCCTCGCCGCGCCGCGCCTACGGGCTGCTGCTGGCCGCCATCCGCGATCCCGATCCCGTGGTGTTCCTGGAGCCGACACGGCTCTATCGCGCCTTCAAGGAGGACGTCGCCGACGACGGCGAGGCGGCGCCGCTCGATCGCTGCTTCCGCCTGCGCGAGGGGAGGGACGTGACGCTCGTCGCCTGGGGAAGCATGGTCCGCGAGGCGCTCGATGCCGCGGACCGGCTCGCCGATGCCGGTATCGCGGCAGAGGTGCTCGACGTCGCCACGCTGAAGCCGATCGACGACGAGACGATCATCGCGTCCGTCGCGAAGACCGGCCGCTGCGTCATCGTGCAGGAGGCGCCGCTCACGGGCGGGCTCGGTGGCGAGATCGCCGCGCGGATCGCCGCACGCGGTCTCACTTCCCTGCTCGCCCCGATCGAGCGCGTGGCCGGCTGGGACACGGTGATGCCGCTTCCGCGCCTCGAGCAGCACTATCTCCCGAATGCCGCGCGTATCGTCGCGGCGGCCCAGCGCGCGATGGCCTTCGGATGACGCGCTTCCGGCTTCCCGATCTCGGCGAGGGTCTCCAGGAGGCGGAGATCGTCGTCTGGCACGTTGCCGCGGGCGATCACGTCGTCGCGGATCAGCCGCTGGTCTCGGTCGAGACCGAGAAGGCCGTGGTGGAAGTGCCCTCGCCGCAATCCGGACGCATCGCGCGTCTCCTCGTCAAGGTCGGGGATCGCGTGCCCGTGGGCGCGGAGCTCGTCGAGTTCGAGTCCGGTCCCCATCCCGATGCCGGCGCGGTGGTGGGGGATCTCAAGAGCGCTCCGACGGCGCCTGCGCCGGCGCGACCGGCCGCGACCAGCGGTCCGGAGGGGATCAGGGCGGCGCCCGCGGTCCGCGCCTTCGCGCGCGAGCGCGGCGTCGATCTCAGGAGGGTGCAGCCGACCGGCCCCGAAGGCACGATCACGCGCGAGGACGTCGGGCGCGCGGCGGCGCCGATGCCGGAGAAGCCCGGCGCGCGCGAGCCGCTTCGCGGCGTGCGCCGGAGCATGGCGCTCAACATGGCCCGCGCGCATGCGGCGGTGGCGCCCGCGACGCTCTTCGACCGTGCGGACGTGGAGCGCTGGTACACGCCTGCGGCCGACGTGACGGTGCGGCTCATCCGCGCGATCGCCGCGGGCGCCGCGGCCTCGCCCGCGCTCAATGCCTGGTTCGACGGCGCGGCCATGGAGCGGCAGCTCCACGCCCAGGTCGATCTCGGGATCGCCGTCGACACCGAGAGCGGCCTCATCGTGCCGGTGCTCAGGGATGTCGGCGGCAAGGACGTCGCCGCGCTGCGGGCCGCGGTCGACCGGCTGAAATCCGCCGTCCGCGACCGCAGCGTGCAGCCTTCGGAGCTGCGTGGCGCCACCATCACGCTCTCGAATTTCGGCACCCTCGCGGGGCGCTTTGCGGCACTCGCGATCGTGCCTCCGCAGGTTGCGATCCTCGGCGCCGGGCGCGCGGCACCGGAAGCGGTGCCGGCGCAGGCGGGCGCCGCGTTCCGCCACATGCTGCCGCTCTCGCTCACCTTCGACCATCGAGTGATTACCGGCGGCGAGGCCGCGCGGTTTCTCAAGGCGGCGATAGAGGATCTGGAACGGCCGCAATAACGACAGGAGTGCTCGATGGAGGACGTATTTCGCTTCGCCGACGATTTGGGCCCGCTCAAGATCGTTCACATCCATCGCCCCGCGGTCGGGCTCAAGGCGGTGGTGGCGGTCGACAACGTCGCCTGCGGACCCTCGATCGGCGGTGTGCGCATGGCGCCGGACGTGAGCGCGGAGGAGGCATTCCGTCTGGCGCGCGCCATGACGCTCAAGAATGCCGCGGCGGGCCTGCCGCATGGTGGGGGAAAATCCGTGATCTTCGGCGATCCCAAGATGGATGTCCGTGGCAAGGAGCGCCTCGTCCGCGCCTTTGCCTCGGCGATCGCCGATCTCAGGGAATACGTGCCGGGCCCGGACATGGGCACGGACGAGCGCGCGATGGGCTGGATCCTCGACGAGACCGGCCGGGCCGTTGGCCTGCCGCGCGAGCTCGGGGGCATCCCGCTCGACGAGATCGGCGCGACCGGCTTCGGCCTCGCCGCGGCGATCGACGTGGCCTGCGCGGAGATCGGGCTCGAACTCAAGGGCGCCCGCGTCGCGGTGCAGGGCTTCGGCTCCGTCGGCAAGCACGCCGCGCGCTTCCTCGTCGCGCGCGGCGCGGTGCTCGTGGCCGCGAGCGATACCGGCGGCACGCTCGCCGATCCCGGCGGGCTCGAGGTGGCCGCGCTCACCGCGCTCAAGGATGCGGGGCAGCCCCTCTCGGCCCATCCGCGCGGACGCAAGCTCCCGGCCGATGCGATCATCGACGTCGACTGCGAGATCTGGATCCCTGCCGCGCGCCCCGATGTGATCCACGCCGGCAATGTCGGGCGCCTCCGCGCCAAGCTCATGGCGCAGGGCGCCAACATCCCCTGCACGCCCGAGGCGGAGCAGGCGCTCGCCGCGCGCGGCGTGCTGGTGCTGCCGGATTTCATAGCCAATGCCGGCGGCGTCATCTGCGCCGCGACCGAGCTCCACGGCGGCACCGAGAGCGGTGCCTTTGCCGCAATCGACGAGAAGATCCGCGCGAACACCAGAGCCGTGCTCGACGATGTGAGACGCGCGAAAGTGCCGCCGCGCCGGGCAGCGAATGCGCTCGCGGAGCGCCGGGTGCGCAGCGCCATGCGCCTGCGGCGCTGGGACGGTGGCGCCTCCTAGCGATTTTCCGCCGCGAGCGCGTCGCTCCACTCGGCGGCGGCGCCGCCGAGCGCGACGTAGAGCTGGGCTGTGTCGAGATGGCGCTGCGCGCGCGCGCGGACATAGCCGAGGCGCGCCTCCTGGTAGAGGCGCTGCGCCACGAGGACTTGCAGGAACGTGGCTTGCCCCGCGGCGAAACTCTCCTGCGTGAGCTTCAGCGAGGCCTCGGCGGTATCGAGGGCGCGGCGCTCCGCCGCGACGAATTCGGCATCGTGCTCGAGCGCGCGGAGCACGTCCGCGACCTGGCCGAAGGCTTGCAGCACCGTCTGCCGGTAGACCGCGAGCTCGGCGTTGAAGTCCTCGACCGCGGCCCGGCGCTGCGCCTCGAGGGTGCCGCCGTGGAAGAGCGGAGCCACGAGGCTCGCGCCGATGCTCCAGGCTGCGCTCGCGGGATCGAGGAAGGTGCCGAGCGAGCCCGATTGCTGCGTCCAGGCGGCGGAGAGGGTGAGGTCCGGATAGAGCTGCGCGGTGGCGACGCCGATGGCGGCGCTCGCGGCGTGGAGCTGCGCTTCCGCCGCGAGGATATCCGGACGCTGCCGGACGAGGCTCGAGGGGAGCGTCAGCGGCAACTCCTGCGGAAGCGCGATCGCCTCGAGATCGAGATGGGGCGCCGTCCATTCCGCGGGCGCCTTCCCGAGGAGAACCGCGAGCGCGTGCTCGGCGATGCTGAGCTGCTGACGGAGCGGCGGGAGCAGCGTCTCGTCGCTGGTGAGCTGGCTCTCGGCGGCCAGCACGTCGAGCCGGGCCGAGCGGCCCGCTTGGAGCGCCGCCTGCACCAGCTCGAGATTACGGCGGTCGACGGCGACGATCTCCTCGACCGCCGCGATCTGCGCGCGAATGGAGGCGATGGTGAGCGCCTCCGTCACGACGTTGCCGGTGAGCGAGAGATATGCCGCCGCGAGCTGATAGCGCTGTACTTCCGCAAGCGCCGACTGCTGCTCGACGCCCCGCGCGATGCGTCCGAAGGGGTCGGGATCAAAGCTCACCAGGGGCCCGACGCTGAAGACGTTGCCGGTCGGGCCGAAGCCCCGGCCGGGGACGCCCTGGATTTGCTCGCGCGCGAGGCTCGCCTTGAGGTCGGCTTGCGGGTAATAGGCGCCACGCGCCGCCGCGGTCTGCGCGAGCGCCTGCGCCAGCCTAGCGCGCGCGGTCTCGAGGCCGGGGCTGCCCGCGAGCGCGAGCTCGACTGCTCGATCGAGGGGCGGCGAGCCGAAGGCGCGCCACCACATGGACGGAAGGGTCTCGACCGGCTTGAGGTGTTGGCCAGCCGCGGCCGGAAGCGCCTCAGCGCCGGGGCCGGTGTAGCCCGCGATCTGCGGCGGCTTCGGGCGCTTGAAATTCGGCCCCACGGTGCAGGCCGCAACCGCGGCCGCGAGCGCCAAGGCGAGGAGGCGGGCCGGGGATCGCTTCGTGCGCTGGACGGTCATTCGTAGCGCAGCGCCTCGATGGGATCGAGATGCGCAGCCTTGCGCGCGGGATAGAAGCCGAAGAAGACGCCGACGGCTGCCGAGAAGAGAAAGGCGCCGATGACGATCTCGGGCGAGAGCAAGGTGGGCCAGCCCGAGGCGGTCGAGACCAGCTCCGTCGCTGCCACGCCCGCTACGACGCCCGCGCCGCCGCCGATGGTGCTGAGCAGCACCGCCTCCGCGAGGAACTGCACGAGGACGTGACCCCGGCGCGCCCCGATCGCCATGCGAATGCCGATCTCGCGCGTGCGCTCGGTCACGGAGACCAGGAGGATGTTCATGATGCCGATCCCGCCGACGATGAGCGAGATCGAGGCGACGGTCGCCAGCAGGATCTCGAGAGCCCTAGTGCTACCTTCGGCCGCTTCGGCGATCTCGCTTAGATTGCGCACGTTGAAATCGTTCGGCGTACCCGGGCGGATGTGGTGAAGACGCGCCAGCGTCTGGGTCACCTCGGTCATTGCCCGCGGCACCAGCTCCGAGCTTCGCGCTTGCACGTAGAGCGTCTGCACGAAGCCCGTGAGCCGCGGCTGGGTCCCGAAGGGATTGGGCGCTTGCGGGTAGAGCGTGGTGCCGCTCGCGGGAGATTGCAGCGGCAATGCCACGCCCAGGACCTTTCGCTCGGCGGTCGTGAAGGGCATCATGACGATGTCGTCCTGATCCTGCCCGAAGGCGCTCTGGCCCTTCGACTTCAGCACGCCGATCACGCGCATCGGGTTGCCCTTGACGAGGATCATGGCGCCGACGGGATTTTGTCCCGGCGGGAAGAGCTTCTCGCGCACGGTCTCGCCGATGAGGCAGACCATCGCCGTCGTCTCGAGCTCGCCCTCCTCGATGTTCCGTCCTTCGGCGATCGTCCAGTTGGTGACTGCGAGATAGCTCGGCGTGATGCCCTGGAGCGCGGTGCTCCAGTTGCGGTCGCCGGTGAGCACTTGCCCGCTGCCGCGAAGCTGGTAGGCGACGCTCGCGACCGACGGCGCCTCGCGGCGGATCGTCTCGGCGTCGCTGACGCGCAGCGCCGTGGCGCTGCCGAGGCCCGCGCGGACGCCGCTCGCGGTGGTGGCGCCCGGCACCACCACGAGCAGATTGGTGCCGAGCGCCTCGAGCTGCTTCTTCACGGCGGCATTGGCGCCCTCGCCGAGCGCCACCATCGCGATGAGGGCGGCGACGCCGATGAAGACGCCGAGCACGGTGAGCGCCGAGCGCAGCTTGTTGCGGGCGAGCGACTGCGCGGCCGCGGCGAGGATCATGAAGCCGAATGACATGGCGATGCCGCGCGCGGCATCGGGCCGCGGCTCCTCCGGCGCCGCTGCGGCGACGGGCCCGGGTGCCAGCGCGGTCTGGCGCTCGTCCGATACGATCTCGCCGTCGCGCATGGAGACGACGCGGTCGGCGTAGGCGGCGACCTCGCGCTCGTGCGTGACCACGATGACGGTCACGCCGCGCTCGCGGTTGAGGGCGCGGATCGTCGCCATGATCTCGCGGGCGGTTTTGGAATCGAGATTGCCGGTGGGCTCGTCGGCGAGCAGGACGGCGGGATCGTTGATGAGGGCGCGCGCGATCGCCACGCGCTGCTGCTGCCCGCCGGAGAGCTGGCTCGGATGGTTGCGCTCGCGGTCGCCGAGGCCCACGAGGCCGAGCGCCTCGCGCGCGCGGCTCAGCCGGTTGCGCCGCGAGCCCGAGTAGAAGAGCGGCAGCGCCACGTTCTCGACGGCGCTGGTGCGCGCGAGCAGGTTGAAGCTCTGGAAGACGAAGCCGATCCGCTCGCTGCGGATCTCCGCGAGCGCGCGCTCGTCGAGCTCGGCGACGTCGACGCCTTCGAAGAGATATTGTCCCTCGCTCGGCTGGTCGAGGCAGCCCAGGAGATTCATCAGGGTCGACTTGCCGGAGCCCGAGGGCCCCATGATCGCCACGAACTCGCCGCGCTCGATCGCGAGATCGGCGTCGCGGAGCGCCCGGACCTCGACGTCGCCCAGGCGATAGGTGCGCCCGAGCCCGCGCGCTTCGACGACGATCTCGGTCACGGCTGCTCCGTGCCCCGTCAGTTGCGTGCGGCGCGCGGCGCGGGCGCGTCCTCGCGCTGCTCCGCGACGACGACCTTGTCGCCCTCGGCGAGCTCGCCTTGGACGATCTCGGCATTCGTGTCGTCGTCGAGGCCGATCGCGACCGGCACGGCCACGGGAGCGCCGTCGCGCAGCACCCAGACCCGCGCTTGCGCGGGCTGGCGCGGGCCGGGGGACGGCCTCCCGCCCGGCGAGTAGCGCAGCGCGGCATCCGGCACCCTGAGGACGCCCGAGCGCTCCGCGGTGACGATCCGCGCGGTCGCGGTCATGCCGGGCTTGAGCAGAAGCTCGGGATTCCCGGCGTTCACAACCACGTCGTAGGTGACGACGTTCTGCACGGTCATGGGCGCCTGGCGGACCTGGACGACCTCGCCGGCGAAGCTGCGGTCGGGAAAGGCCTCAACGCGGAAGCTCGCCTTGTCGCCGGGCTTGACCTGGCCGATGTCGGTCTCGCTGACGTTGAGGTCGACCTGCATCTTCGTGAGGTCCGTCGCGATCAGGAACAGCGTCGGCGTCTGGAAGCTCGCGGCGACCGTCTGCCCGACATTGATGCTGCGCGAGACAACCGTACCGTCGACGGGCGAGGCGATGTTGGTGTAGTCGAGATTGACGTAGGCCGCGTCGAGCGCCGCCGTGTGCTGCTCGATCGCGGCCTCGTCGAGCGCGATCTGTGCGCGCGCCTGCTCGAAGGCGCTGCGCGAGGCCTCCATTGCCTCCTGCGAGACGATGCCGCGCTTCAGCAGCGCGACGTTGCGCTCATGGGCGGCCTGGGCGTAGGCGAGGGCCGCCTTGTCCTTGCCGAGCTGCGCCTTCGCGCTGTTGAGGTTGGCGAGCGACTGCGCGACCGCCGTGAGGTAGGGACGCTGGTCGATCTTGGCGCAGAGTTGGCCCTTTTTGACATTCGTATTGTAGTCGCAGAGCAGCTCCTGGATCACGCCGGAGACGTAGCTGCCGATCTGCACGACCACGACGGGGTTGACCGTGCCGCTCGCGGTGACCGTGCGCGCGACGGTGCCGCGCGCCACCGGCACCGCGACATAGCGCAGCTGCGTCTCCGAGCGGCCGCTCCACTGCAAAGCCGCGCCGCCGCCGGCGATCAGCAGGAGCACCAGGAGAACCCACGGCCAGCGCCGCCGCCGTCGCTTGCGCAGGGGCCGCTGCGCCGGCGCGGCGCGAGCGCGCGGCGCGGCCTCCGGCCGGCCTCCTTCGTTCATGACCTTGCGCCCTCCGTCCCGCCGCCATGGCGGAATGGCTCAACCGGACGCTGTTATGATACGAAATAAGCGGCCGTGCCAGTCCCTAAGGATAGGTCTTGTCACAAGACCTACCCCCAGACCTCGCGCGCGGTCTTCACGATCAGCCGCAGCTTCGCGACCTCCTCCTCGAGCGTCAGCGCGTTCCCTTCGACGGTCGAGGAAAAGCCGCATTGCGGACTGAGACATAGCTGCTCCAGGGGGACGTATTTCGCGGCCTGGTCGATCCGTCGCTTGAGCTCGTCCTTTCTCTCGAGCGCACCCTTTTTCGTGGTAACGAGGCCGAGCACGACCATTTTTCCTTTGGGCACGAAGCGGAGCGGCTCGAAGCCCCCGGAGCGGGCGTCGTCGTATTCGAGGAAGAACCCGTCGACCTTGAGCTCGCCGAAGAGCGCCTCCGCGACGTGGTCATAGCCGCCCGAGGCGACCCAGGAGGAGCGGAAGTTGCCGCGGCACATGTGGGTGCAGACGCGCATGCCCGCGGGCTTCCTGGCGAGCGCGGAGTTGATGAGGCGGATATAGGTCAGGTGCTGATGCGCGCCGTCGCCGCCGAGCTTGGTGATGTACTCGCGCTGCGCCGGATCGTTGAGGTAGGCGAGGCTCGTATCGTCGAGCTGGAGATAGGTGCAGCCGAGCTTTCCGAGCGCCTCGATCTCGTCGGCGTAGACGCGGCCCAGATCCTCCCAGAAGGGCTCGAGGCTCGGGTAAAGCGCGCTGTCGATCGCCGCGCGCCCGCCGCGATAGTGCATCATGCTCGGCGAGGGTATCGTGAGCTTCGGCGTCGCCCTCGCGACCGACTTCAGGAATTTGAAATCCTCGCCGAAGATGCATTTTTCGAGCTTGAGCTTGGCGGTCACGCGGAGCGCCGCGGGCGTGAATTCGATCACGCCCTTCTCGTTGCGGAACTGCACCGTCAGATTGTCCTGCACCTTCGTGACGCCGCCGACCTGGTAGAGGAAATCCATGTGCCAGGAGCCGCGGCGGAACTCTCCGTCGGTCACGCCCTGGAGGCCAACCTCCTCCTGGAGCGCCACGACTTTGCGGATCGCCGCGTCCTCGGCTGCCCGGAGCTCGGCGGCGGAGATGCGGCCTTGCTTTGCATCCTCGCGCGCCTGCAGCAGCTCCTTCGGGCGCAGCAGGCTCCCGACGTGATCGGCGCGGAAGGGTGGGGTAGTAAGACGGCTCATGCGAATGCTCCCGGTGACGGATCGAGATTTTGCCGGAGAATAGCGCGGCGGCGCTGCGTCGAGGAGTCAGTTGCGGCGCCCGCGGATATGACCTAAGTGACCGCTCGGCCCACTGCCGTGGGCCGCGCGAACTGAGTGGGATCGGAGCCCTCGGCATGCACTCGATGACGACGGCGGAGGCGATGGTGGAGGCGCTGCTGCGCCACGGCATCGACACGGTCTACGGTCTCCCGGGCCTGCATCTCGACCCGCTCTTCGATGCCTTCTACGGCTCGCGCAATCGCTTGCGCGTGATCCACACGCGCCACGAGCAGAGCGCGGCCTATATGGCATTGGGCGCCGCGCTCGCGACGGGAAGGCCCCAGGCCTTCGCCGTGGTGCCGGGACCGGGGCTCCTCAACGCGGGGGCGGCGCTGCTCACGGCCTATGGGATGAATGCGCCGGTGCTGGCGCTGGTGGGACAAATCCCAGAAGCGGACATCGACCGCGGCCACGGTCATCTCCACGAGATCCGCGACCAACTCGGCCTCGCGCGCCACATCGCGAAGTTCGTAGCGCGCATCCGTGCTCCCGCGGAGGCGCCGAGGCTCGTCAACGAGGCGCTCGCGAGCGCCACCTCAGGGCGGCAGGGACCGGCGGTGCTGGAATGCGCGATGGACGTGCTGGCCCGTCGGAGCGCGGTCGCGTTCCCCGATATTTCGCCGCTGACGGCGCCGCCGGTGGACGAGGACGCCGTCGAGGCGGCGGCGCGTCTCCTCGGCGCCTCCGAGCGGCCGATGATCGTCGTGGGCGGCGGCGCTCTCGACGCGAGCGCCGAGGTGCGCGAGGTCGCGGAGCTGCTGGAGGCCCCGGTCCTCTCCTACCGCCGTGGGCGGGGCGTGCTGCCGACGAGCCATCGCCTCGCCGTCAATCTCCCCATCGGCCACCGCCTCTGGGCCAAGGCGGATGCCGCGCTCGCGGTGGGGACGCGGCTCTTCCTGCAGCAGGGTCAATGGGGCGTCGACGACGCCCTCAAGATCGTCCGCGTCGACATCGATCCCGACGAGCCCGACCGGTTCCGGAGGCCGGCGGTGGCGCTCGTCGGCGATGCCGCGCGCTGCCTCCGCGCGCTCGTCGACGAGCTTCCGCGGCACAACCGGCCGCGCGCGTCGCGTGCGGCGGAGCTCGCGGAGCATCGCACCTGGCTCGCGCCGAAGCTCGCGGCGCTGCAGCCGCAGGTGAGCTTCCTCGAGGCGATCCGCAGAGCGCTGCCCCCCGACGGCATCTTCGTCGACGAGGTGACGCAGGTGGGATTCGCGAGCCGTCTCGCCTTTCCGGTAGAGAAGCCGCGGACCTTCCTCTCGCCGGGCTATCAGGACAATCTCGGCTGGGGCCTGGGCGCGGCGCTCGGCGCCAAAGCCGCCATGCCCGAAACGCCCGTGCTCGCGATCGCCGGCGACGGCGGCTTTCTTTACCAGGCGGGCGAGCTCGCGACCGCGGTCCAGCACAGGATCGCGCTGGTGGTCGCGCTCTTCGACAACAACGCCTTCGGCAACGTGAAGCGGATACAGCAGGAGCAATACGGCAACCGCGTGATCGCCGCCGACCTCGTCAATCCCGACTTCGTCAAGCTCGCCGAGAGTTTCGGCGTCAGGGCCTTCCGCGCGGAGACACCCGCGGAGCTAGAGCGCGCGCTCCGCGAGGCATTCGGGCTCGGCGCGCCAGCCCTCGTTCACGTGCCCCACGGGGAGACCGCGAGCCCCTGGGACATGATCATGATGCCGCGGGTGAGGGGATGAGTATGGAGCCGTCGCCGGAAGCGGAGCTGCTGAGCCAAGCGGGCCTGCCCGAGGAGACCGTCGCGGCCTGGATCGAGAGCTGGCCTGAGACCAGCGAGGATTACGCGGGAGACGCCGAGCGCTTCTCGCGCTTCTGGCTCCTCATCGCGGAGCTCAGGGGGATGCTGCCGGCGAAGCCGCGCCGCGGTGCCGCCGAGACGGCCGCGGCGGAGTTGCTGGCGCGGCTCGGCAGCGAGAGCCGCGACGCCTTTCTGGCGGCGCATGTCGAGAGCGTCTACCGCGCCCTGACGCAGGATTTCAGCGTCCACGTCCGAGCCGACGATCTCGCCTACGCGGCGGCCGCGCTCGTGCCGGGCCTGACGCCAACCCCTGAGGAAGTCGCCGCAGAAAGTGAGCAGGCGCAACGCGACAAGGAAGGGCTCGAGATCGATCAGGGCATCTTCCTCTCGCGCGTCCTCGAGCATCAAGGCGCGGGCGCGCATCTCTGCCACGCGATGCTGCTGCCGCGGCAGGAGGCAGTGGAGCGGCTGCCGGAGCTCAGCGAGCGGGGCTCGGTCGATCTCGGCGCGGCGACGGTCGGGCGGATCGGCAAGGCCTCCTTCGTCACGATGCGAAACCCGCGCTTTCTCAACGCCGAGGACGAGGGCACGATCGAGGCGGTGGAGGCCGCAGTCGACCTCGCGATCCTCGATCCCGAGACCGAGATCGCCGTGCTCCGCGGCGGCACGGTCGAGCATCCGAAATACCGTGGACGGCGCATCTTCTCGACGGGGATCAATCTCACCCACCTCTATCACGGCAAGATCTCCTATCTCTGGTACATCCGGCGCGAGATGGGGTTCGTCAACAAGATGTTCCGTGGGCTCGCGCGGTCCGAGGCCAATCCCGACGAGATCTGCGGCGACCTCAGGGAGAAACCCTGGATCGCCGCGGTCGATGCCTTCGCGATCGGCGGCGGCTGCCAGTATCTGCTCGCGACGGACTACGTCGTCGCCGCGAGCGACGCCTACATGACCTTGCCCGCGCGCAAGGAGGGCATCATCCCCGGCGCCGCCAATCTGCGCCTGCCGCGCTTCACCGGCGACCGCATCGCGCGCCAGCTCATCATGTACGGGCGGCGACTTGAATGCGACAGCCCTGAGGGCCGCATGATCTGCGACGAGATCGTGCCGCCCGCTGAGATGGACGCGGCCGTCGCTCGCGTCGTCGACGGCTTCACCAGCGCGGGCGTGGTGAGCGCCGCGGGGAACCGCCGCGCCTTTCGCGTGGGCATGGAGCCCCTCGACCTTTTCCGCCGCTACATGGCGGTCTACGCCCGCGAGCAAGCCTACTGCCACTTCAGCCCCGCGCTCATCTCGAACCTCGAGC
>Ga0335085_10005332_pt1 | contig 20686 bp, 13 predicted proteins | sample Lox_Sample_45_FD_206712 | JGI IMG/M metagenome (GOLD analysis project Ga0335085, IMG submission 206712) | Soil microbial communities from Loxahatchee National Wildlife Refuge, Florida, United States - Lox_Sample_4.5 | ecosystem: Environmental > Terrestrial > Soil > Wetlands | place: USA...
ATGAGGGTGTTCCGGTAGCCGATGTTCGTGAAGGCCTGGCGGAAGTTCTCCCACGTAAACTCCCGGATGACGTGGACGTACTCGTGTCGCATGAACGCGTACATCAACAACGCGCCCAGCGGCACCAGATAGAACACCGTCATCCACCCGAACGGCGGTAGAAAGCTGACCCAGAAACCGAGCCGCTTACTGGCCGCGGAACTCATTCCAGAGTGCGGTCCAATCGTCGTAGTTTTGGACGGTCTCCCAGAACTTGATGGTCTTGAAATAATTCGCCACGTCGTTGAGATGCATGTCTTTCTTGGTGTCGGCGTCGAGCAACGGGATGGCCAGTTCTGACGCGACCCAGTAACCGCTGACGTCGGCCATCTTCTTCTGCGCTTCGCCTTCGAGCATGTAGTTCATCCACGCGTAGGCGAGATCGACGTTGGGTGAGCCTTTGATGATCATCCACGAATCCGACCAACCGCTGGTGCCTTCCTTCGGGATGGTGTAACCGACCGGGAAGCCGGCTTTCTTGAGCTGCACCACCGTGACTGGCCAACCCCACCCGAGCACAATCTCCTTGTTTTGGAAGAGCTGGGTCAGTTCACCTTGGCTCGTCCAGAACTTGCGAATCTGCGGCCGGAGCTTCATCAGCTTCGGTTTGATCTCAGCGAGATCGTTCTTGCTCAACTCGTAGATGTTCTTGTGGCCGCCTTCCCAAAGCGCGAGGTCGGCGATGATGATGGCGTAGTCGTTGACCGAGACTTTGTTCTTGTATTTCTCGTCGTAGAGGATCCCCCAACTCTTGGGCTCTTCCGTGACGACGGATTTGTCGTAGATGAGCAGGTCCGGCCCCCATGCGATCGAAACACCGTAGGGTTTCCCGCCGAAGGTGTTGTACGGCGGCTTCTGCAGAAATGGGAACAGGTGTTTGTAGTTCGGAACTTTGCTGAGGTCGAGCGGTTCGAGCAGGCCGGCATCGTAGAGTCGCCGGGTCAGATCGCCGGACGCGGTGACCATGTCGTAAGTCTTGCCGCCGCCCGCCTTGATTTTCGCGTACATCTCGTCGGAGGAGCCGGCATAAGTGGCGAGGACTTTGCAGTGATGTTTCTCCTCGAACGGTTTCGCGAACGATGCGTCCATGTAACCTTCCCAGCCGATAATTCGTAGCTCGCGGTCTGCGCCGCGGGCCGCCGTTGTGACGCCGAACATCGTCAGCGCCACTACGCAGCCCTGAACGATCCACGACCGTGTTGGTTTGGTTCTCATCTGCAGCCTCCATGTGGTTTGGGTTGATGTCTGGCAAGGTGGGATTGTGCTAACCGCTCGCACGCCCCTAGACAACTGCAACACCGCCGGAAAGTCAAGGGCGGCCAACAATCGTCTGGGCCCTGATTCGGGGTTGGACGGGCCAAAGCCGAAGCTGCTGTGCGGGAGCAGGTTGTGGCACCGAAACGCCATCAATCTCTTGATTCGCAGATACTTACAAAACACGCTGGCCAGCCTTTGGGCCGTGTGGTAAGGTAGTTTACCTCCGCTGGGAGGAGGTGAGTTATGGACGAGAAGACCCAAACCCAGATCGAGCCCCATACTGAAGCGGTCACGCCGGCACCGAGCGAATCGCCCCGCATTTCCAAGACGGATGAGTTGCGGCGCAAATCCGCGGAGTATCTCGACATCGTGGCGGGAGGCAAGAAACTGGATCCCGAAGACAAGAATCGGATCATCACGCACACGCTGGAGAATTTCGACGATTACTTCAATCGCGGCTTCCTACACTACCGCAAGTCCGTCGCGGAAGCCGAGGATTTCGCGGCGATTGAATGGACGGGACAGGGCTCGATCATCGAGGACATCATGGGCCGCAAGTTCATCGATTGTCTCGGTGGCTTCGGCGTCTACAACATGGGGATCCGTCACCCCAAGATCATCGCCGCGGTCAAGGCCCAACTGGAGCGCATGCCGTTGTCGTCGCAGGAGTTGCTCGACCCGTTGCGCGGGTTTCTTGCCGAACTGCTCGGCGAACTAACGCCTGGCGATTTGCAGGAGTGCTTCTTTATCAGCAACGGCACCGATGCCGTCGAAGGCGCACTCAAGCTTGCCCGGCTGTACACAAAGAAGACCGGGTTTATTTCAACAACGGGAGGCTTTCACGGCAAATCCATGGGCTCGCTGTCGGTGATGGGCCGCGCCGTCTATCGCAAGCCCTTCCAACCGTTGTTGTCCGACGTCTATTTCGTCGATTACGGCGACATCAAAGACCTCGAACGCGAGCTGAAGAAACTCACCGACCTTGGCGAGGACATCGCCGCAATCATATTGGAACCCATGCAGGGTGAGGCGGGTGCGGTGGTGCCGCCCGACGATTATCTGCCGCGTGTCCGCCAACTTTGTGATGAGTATAAGGTTCTCTTAATTCTCGACGAAGTGCAGACGGGCATGGGGCGTACGGGAAGAGTCTTTGCCTGTGAGCACTGGAATGTCGTACCGGACATCCTCTGCCTGGGAAAAGCGCTTGGCGGCGGCGTCATGCCGCTCAGCGCGTTCATGAGCACGCCGAAGATTTGGAAGGTGCTCGAAGACAACCCATTTCTCCACAGCTCAACGTTTGGCGGCAACCCGCTCGCCTGCGCCGCCGGCATCGCCGCCATCAATGTCATGCTCGAGGAGGATCTTCCTCGGCAGGCCGCCGAGAAAGGCGCTTACTTGATGAAGCGCCTGCGCTCGTTGCATGCGTTGTATCCTGAGTTTTTGAAGGAAGTGCGTGGAAAGGGGCTGCTGATCGGGCTGGAGTTTACGGATCGGTTCATCGGCTATCGCGTTGCCGCCGCATTGTTCAAACGCGGCGTGCTTGTTGCCGGCACCTTGCTCAGCGCGCGCACCATCCGCATCGAACCCGCGCTCAACATCAGCTACGAATTGCTCGACCAGATGCTTGACAGGCTCTCTGAGACACTGAAGCAGATCGACAAGCAGCTTGAAAGGGAAGCAAAGGAAAAGAGTGTCAAGGACAAGGACGCCAAGGATGTGAAAGACAGCAAAGATGGCAAAGGAGACTGAGCCGTGAAATTTCAGTGGGTCGGTGGCCAATGCCTGAAGTCCAAACGCGAATCAATCCCCGTCATCAATCCCGCCACCGAAGAAGTCCTCGACCACGTGCCGCGCGGGACTGCCGCTGATGCCGACCGGGCGGTTCAAGCCGCGCGCGAGGCGTTCAAGACTTGGCGTTGGGTTCCCGCACTCGAAAAAGCGCAGATGTTACATCGTATCGCCGCCGACCTCCGTGCCCGACAGAAGGAACTCGCCACGCTCATGACGCAGGAAGGCGGCAAACCGTGGTGCGAGAACCGCGACGAAGTCGAGTGGGTCGCCGCGTGTTTCCAGTACTACGCCGAAGTCGGACGCAACTCGCGCGGCAGCTCACTTCCGCCGACTTTTCATCACCAGGTCAATTTCACGATCAAAGAACCCTACGGGGTCGTCGTCGGCATCATCCCGTGGAACTACCCGCTGCTGCTGATGGTCTGGAAGGTCGCCCCCGCCTTGATGGCCGGCAACACCATCATCCTCAAGCCCAGCGAAGAAACACCGCTCTCGCTTCTCAACATGGTGGACATTTTCGAGAAACACTTGCCGCCCGGCGTCGTCAACATCGTGACCGGTTACGGCGAGGAAGTCGGGGAAGCACTGGTCAAACATCCCGGCACAGACCTCATCGCCATTACCGGCTCCGTCGAAACCGGTAAACGCGTCGGCCAACTGTGCGCCGCGCAAGTGAAGAAGTTCCACGGCGAACTCGGCGGCAACGATCCATTCATCGTTTGCAGCGACGCCGACCTCGACATCGCCACGCGTGCCTGCGCGTGGGCCGCGTTTCTCAACACCGGCCAGGTCTGCACCAGCGCCAAACGGATCTACGTGTTCAACGACATCGCCGACGAATTCGTCAAGCGGGTCGTCAAGTTCACCAAGTCGCTCAAGCTCGGCAATGGCCTCGACCCCGACACAGACATCGGCCCGATGATCAACATGAAACAGCTCAATGACGTGCACGCGCGCGTCACCGACGCCGTCCGCGACGGCGCGAAAGTTCTGTGCGGCGGCGGTCGCCCGCTCAATCCGAAGAGAGGCTTCTTCTACGAGCCAACCGTCGTCGTGAATGTGAAACAGAAGATGCGGCTTGTCCACACCGAGACGTTTGGTCCGATCCTGCCCATCATGCGTGTCAAAGACATCGATCACGCCATCGAACTCGCCAACGACAGTAACTACGGTCTCGGCGCGAACATTTACACGAACAATATGGAATGGGCGATGAAAGCGATGGAGCGCATCACCGCCGGTACGTTCTGGATCAACGATCCGCTCACCGACAACGATGCCGGCCCATTTGGCGGCATGCGCCAGACCGGTCACAGCCGCGAACTCGGCGAAGAAGGCCTCGACGAATTTCGCGAGACAAAGCACGTCCATCTCGATTACAAACAAGAGATCAAGCCGTACTGGTATCCGTACGCGAAGTACAACAGGCTGGCGTCGCAGTAGTCCGTCGCACCAACCGAACTCTGGAGGCGAGTTATGAAGATGTACAAGATGTACGTAAACAACGAATTCGTCGGCGCAGCCGGCACGCGCGAAATCGTCAACCCCGCCACCGGCGAAACGATCGCTGTCGTTCCCGAGGCGAGCAAGAAGGATGTCGATCGCGCCGTTGCCGCCGCGCGCGCCGCGTTCGACACGACGAACTGGAAGGATCCGTCCAACGCGATGGCGCGCGGACGCGTGCTGTTCAAGATGGCCAACCTCGTTCGCGACAACGCCGCGATGCTCGCTGAATTGGAGACACTCAACTGCGGCAAACCGATCGTCGAAAGCGAATTCGACATCAATGACGTGGCGACGTGCTTCGAATATTTCGGCGGCATGGCCACGAAGATTCACGGCGAGACCCTCAACGTTCCCGACAATGCGCTCAACTTCACGTTGCGTGAACCGGTCGGCGTGGCCGGCCTCATCATCCCGTGGAACTATCCGCTGCTGATGGCGGCGTGGAAACTCGGCCCGGCGTTGGCGGCCGGGTGCGCGTGCATCCTGAAGCCGGCCGAGCAGACGCCGCTCACGGCGCTCGAATTCGCCAGACTCGTCCAGAAGAACCTGTCAGGAGAATTGCCCGCGGGCATCCTCAACATCATCACGGGCGAAGCGGTCGCGGGTCGCGCGTTGGTCGAGCACATGCAGGTGGACAAAGTCGCGTTCACCGGCAGTGCGGAAGTCGGACGTCATATTCTCCATGGCGTCGCGAACTCAAACCTCAAGAAGGTCTCGCTCGAACTCGGCGGCAAATCGCCCAACATCTTCTTCGCCGACGCCGATCTCGATGCCGCCACCGACGGCGCGTTGTTCGGTGTGTTCATCAATCAAGGTGAAGTCTGCAGCGCCGGCTCGCGCGTGCTCGTCCAGCAGGACATCTACAAAAAGTTTCTGGACCGCATGAAAGAAAAAACCAAACGCATCAAACTCGGCGACCCGATGAAGCGCGACACCAAGATGGGGCCGCTCGTCAGCGAGGAACATCTACAGAAAGTCACGAGTTACCTCGAACTCGGCAAGAAAGAGGCGAAAGTGATTGCGGGCGGCGGACGACCGAAAAACCTGAAGAAAGGTTATTTTGTCGAGCCGACGATTTTCGACACCGACAACAGTACCCGCATCGCCAAGGAAGAAATCTTTGGCCCGGTGGTCGCGTGCATTCCATTCAAGGACGAACTCGATGCGATGAAGATTGCCAACGACACGCCCTACGGTCTGGCCGCCGCCATCTGGTCGCGCGACATCTTCAAGTGCCTGCGGATGGTCAAAGCCCTGCGGGCCGGCATCGTCTGGGTCAACACGATGCAGCCGTGCTACGTCGAAAGTCCCTGGGGCGGCTACAAAGCCAGCGGCCAGGGCCGCGAACTGTCGTTGCACGGCATCGACGAGTTTCTGGAGACGAAACAAGTCCACATCAACCTGAACGAAGCGCCGATTGGATGGTACTAGCCAAAGTCATTCCGTCCAAAGTTGAATCGCGCGAGCGGGTAGTTGCCCAGAGTTGCACTGTTGTGTAGCGGAAGGCAGGGCGAAGAGTGTCAGCCTGCGAACCGATGGGACCGAGTTACACAGGCAAGAGCAGGCGAAACGTCGTGCCCTGACCGCGGGCACTCTCGACCTCGATGCGTCCGCCGTGGGCGTCGACGACGACCTTGTGCACGATGGCCAGCCCGAGTCCCGTGCCGCGCGCCTTGGTCGTGAGGAACGGCTCGAACAATCGTTGCCGCTGCTCGGCCGTCATCCCAACGCCGGTGTCCTGGAAAGTCAGACGGATGAAGGATGAGGAATGAAGTGAGGCGCTGACAGTCAGCGTGCCGCCGTTGACCATCGCTTCGGCCGCGTTGAGGATGAGATTGAGACAGGCCTGCTCGATCTGACCGCGATCGATGCGCACGTTGGGAAGCTCCGCTGCGAAGTCGGTTCTGAGTTCGATCCGCTGCTGTTTGAGTTTGTGTCGGGTGAGCAGCAACACGTCTTCGAGCAGCTCATTGATATCCACCGACTCAAACGTCGGCTCGGTCGAGCGCGCGTAGCCGAGGAGTTGGTCGACAATCTTGTTGAGATGCTCCATCTTCTCCGCCACGACCTCCGCGTCTTTGGCGCGCGGGTCGTCTGCGTTGAACTGCAAGTCGAGCGAGTGAAACAACATTTTCATCACCGTCAGGGGATTGCGAATCTCATGCGCGACTTCCGCGGCAAGCAGGCCGAGTGTGCTGAGGCGTTCGTTGTGACGCAAGTGCTCCTCGACCTGCACCATTTTCTCGTGCAATCGCGCGTTCTCGATCGCGATGGCGGCGAGGCTGGCCAGTGTCGAGAGTATCTTGATGTCTTGGGTCGAGTAACGGTACGGCTCGCCCGTGTACACGTTGAGGGCGCCGATGACGGATTCGCCGAACACCATCGGCACGGACAGGAGCGAGACCAGCCCGTCCCGGCTCGCCAGTTCGATGTGCTGATACGCGTCGTGCTCCTGGACGTTGTAGACTTGCACGGGCTTGCGGCGGCGCACAACCGCGCCGATGAGACTGTCGTCGACGCTCAAGGGCGGTTTGTTGAGATAATCAGGGCTCGCGCCGTGACAGGCGCGCAATTCGAGCCGGTCCCGCGTGGCGTTGAGCAGCATCAGCGAACAGATCTTCGTCTGCATGAGTTCGCACGCGTCGGCGGTCACGCGCTGGAGAATCTCCTCGAGATTCAGCGACGAGATGATCGACTGCGCGAGGCGGAACAGGGCTTCGAGCTTGCGCGCGTTGTAGGCGACCGCCTCGTACAGCCACGAGTTCTGAATCACCTGTGCGGCCTGGTTCGCCAATGCGACGAGCAGCTCTTCATCGTCGGCACTGAACGCGTTCCGGCGCGTCGAGTCAACATTCAACACACCGATTAGAGCGCCTTCCACCAGCAGTGGCACCGCCAACTCGCTCCGCACGTCCTTTCGGACGGAAATGTACCGTCGGTCTGCCCTCGCGTCAGGGACCCGCAATGGTTTGCCCGTCTTCGCCACCCAGCCCGTGACGCCGCGGCCGATCGGGAGCCTGAGCTGTTGGGCTTCTTTGCTCAGGCCGATGGCAACTTCGATTTCGAGCAATTGCGTGTGTGGGTCGATCAGGATCAACGATCCGCTGGTGGCGTTCATGATCTCGACGGCTTCCCGCAACACGAGGTCGAGGACTTTCGTGGGTTCGAGCGAGGAGTTGATGATGTGACCGACGCGAGCCAACAGCTCGAAGCGGTGGAGCCGGGCGGCCTGAGACGAACCACGCGCGCGTCGGGGCGGAGCTGTCCGTTTCCGGTGCATGGTCAACTGGCGAGCAGGTCGATCGCGGTGAGCAGTCTGCCTTTGATGGTGGAAAGTCGGTCAGGGTCGGTGATCTTCTGGCCGAGTTGGTCTTGGATGTAGAACGAATCGATCGCCGCGCCCTTCTCGGTCGAGATCTTCGCGAAGCTGATATCGAGGCTGAGGTGGGTGAGCGTGTTGGTAATCGTATACAGCAAGCCGATGCGGTCCTCGGTTTGCACCTCGACGACTGTGCGGCTTTTGCTGATCTCGTTGTCGAATTCGATGATCGTGGGAATCGTCACTTCGCGAATGCGCGGAAGCTCGCCGCGCGTGGCGCGGATGCGTTCCAGGATTTTTCGGAAGTCGATCTCTTCCTTGCCGGTTAGCGTCCGCTGCAGCATCGTCTCGGCGGTCTGGATCATGCGCGGCTCACTGACGGCCGCAAGATGTTTGTCGCTGACGTGGAAAATGTCGAGAACCACGTGGTCGCCGCGCGTGTAAATGTGCGCATTGTGGACGTTCAACTCCGCCGAGGCGAACGAGCCGCAGATTTTCGAAAATAACCCCAATCGATCCCACGTGCAGATGGACACCTGGGAGTAGCCTTGCGCCGGGAGCGTTTCCCATTCGACGACGGGCGCCAGCGCATCCTCGGGCTGTTCGACTTCGAGTTGCTGCATCAGGAAGCGATGGATGATCTGCAAGTGGCGCGTAATCTCATCGGGGTTGGTGTTGATGTAATAGCTGGCAGGCATCAGCTCGAAGTGCGAGTAAATCTCCTCGAGCGGCAACTGACCCTTCAGATTCGTGCTGACTTCCTTGTAAAGCTGTTCGATGCGGTGCGACAGGATGTTCTTGGCGCGTTCTTGGCCCGCGAGCGCCTGCTTCGTGCGATGATACATTTCCCACAGCAACGCTTCCTTCCACTCCGTCCATGTCTTGATGCTCGTGCCCGCTGCGTCGGCAAACGTCAGCAACATCAGATTGTCGAGGTAGACCTCGTTTTCCACGAGACGCGCCGCCGCGTCGATGGTGGCCTGGTCGTCGATGTCACGGCGTTGCGACAGCATGCTGAGTTTGAGATGGTTGCGCACCAGAAACAGCAACTGCGCCGTGTCATCGGCGCTAAGTTTCATTCGTTGAGCGACCTTGCGCGCCATTTCATTGCTGGCTTCGGCGTGATGCTCGACGTTGGCCGCCTTGCCCACGTCGTGCAACAGCAGGGCCAGGTACAACACGTGGGGATGCTCGAGTTGCTGGAAGATTTTCTTGTAGCTGGCGTGAGGCGGCTCCGTCGCGTCGATGATGCGGTCGAGATGTTCGATTACCTGCAGCGTGTGTTCGTCCGCCGTGTACCGATGGTAGAACTCGTGCTGCACCAGACATGTCAGCCGGCCAAACTCGGGGATTAATCTCCCGAGGAACTCCGTCTCGTGCATCATCCGCAAAACGCGCGCGACCTGTCCCTTGCGCTGCAGAATCGCCTGCAGCGTCTCGCGGGTCTCGGGTGCGAATTGAAACGCGCGATTCACCAGGCTCAGATTCTGCCGAACCAAAGTGCGCAACTCCGGGCGCAGTTCCGCTCCCCGTTGTTGCGCGCACAGAAACACGCGGAGCAATCGCTGGGGCGCTTGCCTGAACAGGTTCGGCGACGCGGCACCGATCAACCCGTCGTGGACCACGAACCCATCGACTTGCTCTTCCTTGTGCACGCGCCGGCCGAGCAACGCGCCTAGGCGCGACGTTCTCGGCGGCTTGATGGCCATGCGTTCGGCCAGTGCGCTGGTGAGCAGAAAGATGTTGCGCGAGTGCACGTAGTAATCGCGCATGAACGCCTCGGTGCGGCGCAACAGGTCGTGTTGGCGGTAGTCGAACTCAGTCGCAATCTGCGGTTGTAGCCCGAGGCCGATGGCATCGCAGGCACGGTTGGTCATGTAGTGCATCGCGTTGCGCACCCGCAGAATGAAATCGTACGCGGATTCGAGCGCGCGCTGCTCGGAGGATTCGAGGAACCCTTTCTTGCGCAGGTCCGACAGTGTGAGGACGCCGTACTTGAAGAACGCCATCCAAATCAGGTTCTGGAAATCGCGCAACCCGCCGCAACCGTTTTTGACGTTCGGCTCCTGCAGGTAAACGGTGTCGTCGAATTTCTCGTGGCGCATGCGCTGGTCCTCCATGCGCGCGGCGATGTATTCGTCTTCGTGGCCCTTGATGCACTGCTTGACGAGGGTTTCGCGAAACTTCTCGTACAGCGAGTTGTCCCCAACCAGCAGGCGCGATTCGATCAGGGACGTTTTTGATTGCATATCCTCGTTGGCCTGCGCGACGGCTTCGCTGATCGTACGAGTTGAGTGGCCGAGTTTCAGGCCGATGTCCCAGAGCATGTAAAGCACTTGCTCGACGATCGCCTCAACGTACGGATGGAGTTTTGATCCGCGCGTCGTTGAATTGTGCAGAAACATGATGTCGATGTCCGAGAACGGGCTGAGTTCGCCGCGACCGTAACCGCCAATGGCAACGAGCAGAACGGGCACCGCCCCAGCAGAGTGATTCTGGCGCAGGTTTTCGGTGGCGGCGTCAAAGATGTGACACAGCACCACGTCCATGACCCGCGCGCGACCCTGCGCGATCTCGCGCCCCCCTGTGCCGGCGCGATGCGCCATGCGCAGGCGGTGTTCTTCGACCTTGAGGAATTTCTTGTAGAGGTTCAGAATCTCAGCGGGACGGGTGCCGGGCTTCAACACCAGCCGTTGTTCGGCGTGCTGGAGTACCTTCTCCAGATGACCTTGCTGGGACATGCGGCAGACAATACGGGACAAGCGCGCCGCTCGCAAGCGGAAAGCCCCCACGCAACCGCTTGCAGCGCAGAAAACTACATGGGAAGGAAAAGTTTGCCTGTCAACAGTTGAAATCCCGCTGCGGTGGTGTATCGTTCCGCCAGTTTTTACTCCCGAAGGAGGGGGGTAGGGATGACACAGAGAATTAGAAAACAGAATCCTCTGGCTGACATCGTTCGGTCCCAGGCAGAGGAGATTAAGAAGTACAAATGGATCGAGAGTGAGAAGCTCGGCCGTGACATTGGTTGGGAACGCGCCACGCGGGAATGGATGCAGAAGTATTTTCCCGAGTGGAAGCGTTATCGCTGGAACCGCGCAGTCCAGGAGGCACTCAGCGAGCAGAACAGTCTGAACTGACCGACTCGATCCTGAAACCTGTTGCTGGGGCGGCCCGCCGGGCCGCCCCCGACAACGACCGGTCGCCATATCGGAATTGCGCACCGAATTCCACGCGTGTAGTCTCTTGTCATGCTCAAGCTCGGCGTCAACATCGATCACATCGCGACCCTGCGTGAAGCCCGCTACAAGGGCGCGCACGACGGCGCGATCCCTGAGCCAGAACCGGTCGCAGCCGCCCTCGAAGTCGAACTCGCGGGCGCGCACGGCGTGACGATTCATCTGCGCGAGGACCGGCGTCATATTCAGGACCGCGATGTCCGCTTGATTCGCGAGCTGATTCGTACGCGATTGAATCTCGAGATGGCGGACACTCCCGAGATCGTTGCGATTGCCGAGGAGATCAGCCCCCACGAGGTCTGTCTCGTGCCGGAGAAACGCGCCGAGGTCACAACCGAAGGCGGGTTGAATATTACCGGCAGATCGTTGCCGCGGACGATCGCGCGCTTGCAGAAAGCCGGCGTCGCCGTGAGCCTGTTCATCGATCCGGATCCGAAACAGATCCGGGCCGCTGCCGATACCGGTGCAGAGTTCATCGAGCTGCATACCGGAGCGTACGCAAACCATCCAGGCGATGCCGAAATCCAGAAGCTCATTGCCGCGGCCGAACTGGCACGCAAACTCGGTTTGCATGTGAACGCCGGGCATGGGCTCAATTACCAAAACACGCCCGGCATTCTCGCAGTGCCCCATTTGGAAACGCTGAACACGGGTCATTCCATCATCTCGCGCGCCGTTTTCGTCGGCTTGCGTCAGGCGGTGCGGGAGATGCTCGCCTTGATGAATCCATGAGCGAGCACACAATTCTCGGCACGGGCGTGGACATCATCGAGACGGCGCGCATTCAGGATTCGCTCGACAAATTCGGCGAGCGGTTTCTGAAGCGTTGTTTCTGGCCCGACGAGGTGGCGTATTGTCTGAGCATGAAGTTTCCCGCGCTGCATTTCGCGGCCCGGTTCGCGGCGAAGGAAGCAATTTCGAAGGCGTTTGGCACGGGGATCGGAAAGGAACTTGGCTGGCGGGACATGGAGATTCGCAGGCGCGACAGCGGCGAACCGTTCGTTGCGCTCCACGACAAGGGCGAAGACCTGGCGCGCGCGCGTGGCGTCGCTGAGATTTTCGTCAGCCTCTCGCACTGCAGGGAATACGCGGCGGCGCACGCGGTGATTGTGGGTCGCTCAACGAGCGCGCGCTAGCAGGACGCCACCGACAACGCTGAAGACCACATTGGTCAACCACGCCGCCAGCAGCGGGGGGATGCGTTCGCCTTTCCCCATCGCAAGGGCGATGTTGGACATGAAGTAATACGCCACCACCAACAGCAGCGCCATGCCCACGCCGAGCATCGGTCCGCGTCGACTCACACGCATGCCGAGCGGGATGCCGATCCACACCACCAACAGGCTGGTCAACGGAAACGCGTAGCGATAGTCATAGATGACTTGATACTCGGCCAGGCGCGCCTTGCGACCCGATCGCAGCATCACCCGGATGTAATGGCGCAACTCAGACGTGGTCAGTTGGTCAGGCTTTCTCGCCTCGACCGCGAGTCGCTTCGGCGACTCCTTGATGGCCGGGAAATTGGTTTCAGCGACATGGATGGGCTTCGTCTGCTTGTAGTCGTAAATGTCGGCATCGTAAAACGTCCACTTGCTTTCGGCCCAATGGGCACGGTCCGCGAAAATCTCGATGTCAGGCGAGCCGTCCGGTTTCTGCTGGCGCACTTCGACATGATCCATTTCGCCGCTGCGGGTGTTGAACCGATGCACATACCAATCGCGATGCTCGGCTGCGTTGAAATAGAAGAAGTTCTCGAGCACGTATTTTTCGCCACGACCACGCAGGATGCTCATGAACGCGTCGGCACGTTCCTTGGCGCGGGGGACGAAGGCTTCGTTGACGGCGAACACGACGGTGGCGGCGAGAGCGCCGATGGCGAGCAGCGGCATCGCCAGGCGCGTGACACTCAGGCCACTGGCCCGCATGGCGATCAGTTCATTGTGCTTGCCGAGGTTCGACAGGCAGAACAGCACCCCGAGCAACAGCGACATCGGCAGGATCAGCACGATGGCCTCTGGCAGCACAATGAGGTAGTAGTGCAGTACGTCGGTCAGACGCGCGTGGTACTGGATGAAGTCCGAGAGGTTATCGAGCAGGTCGAGCACAATCCACAGCATCAAGAACGCGTCGAAGCAGTACAGCAGCGGCATCGCGAACTCCTTCAGCAGATACCTGTCGATGATGCGCACGCGTGCACATTAGGCAACGAAGACGGAGCACGCTAGAAAAATCCGGGAACGGTGGGCTGCGGCTACGCTAATCTGGCTTAAGCGCGTAGACCGCGCGCGACACGCGTTCGGCGTCGTCCATCAGATTGAGCACGCGCAAGATGTAGCCCGTGCCGCGCCTGCTGTGCGGTAGCATGCGATCGTTGTAGAGACGCGTAAGTTCATGAAAGTGCAACGGACGATCCTCACCCCGCAGAATATCGGCAATCAGCAGCGGGACGCCGACTGGGGGAAGAAAATAACGGCGATCCACCGTGCCACTGATGTCGGGATGATGATCCAGCATGACCGTGACGAGTCGCGGTCGTTGGCCGTTGAGGAAACTCAATTCATCGCAGACCGATGCGAGAATCGTCTCGAAAGGCACCGCCTGTTTCGCGTCGTTGAGCAGTTGCAGGATTTGCTTCTCCACCTGGTTCATGATCTGCGGCGGCAACGTGGTGAAGTAATCGTAGCGGAACGCGATGCGGGTCATCACTTCGCTCAGCATCAGCAGCACGCCCCACGGTTGATAGCCTCCGAGCATCGGATCGTCTGCCCACTCGGCCAGTTCCGCCGATGTCACGACGCAGCTCCGCGACTGGATGCGGTTGGCCCAGTAGACCTCCTGGGTCTCCGCAACGGCACGGCATAGCTTCGAACGAAGCGCCGCGATGGCCGACTCTTCGATCTGGCGGACGCGTTCGCGGGTAACGCCGCCGCGCATCTCGGCGATTTCCTGGAGCGTGCGCCGCTTCATGTGTGGGCGGAACAGCGAGTCAATCAGGCCATAGCGCTGTTCGAGAACGTAGGTTTCCTGGCGGCTGAGAAACTCGCGGAGCAATGCGCGAAAGTTTGAGACCGTCCCGTCGCCGTCATTGGCTTCGAGCCTCCTTGTCCAAGTGAAGAACCAGTAAACATTCCGGCTCGAAGTGATGCCGAAATTCCGTAAGGCCATCAACTGGTCGGCGCTCCACGTTCGCAACTCACCCACTGTTTTGACCCCTGCAGCCTGTAGACAATGGACAACTCGGGCGCTCAGACCGGAGTTGGCCACCGGCCACTGGTCTATCTGGTGCCTGGAAAGTGTCTGTCGTTCCGCTGGTTTCAACTGCGCGTGCACGTTTTGGGCGCGCCTCCACCACTGGTGTTCCTTCCGTAGAAGCACCGCAACCACTGGTAGTGTGCCAAAATCGACGTTACATTCAAGTTAATTTTCGCAGCCGATGGCTGGAGGCAAACCGGGCCCCGTGCTGGCGAGTCGCCGGCGGGTTGAAGGTTTGATTTGACGCTCTTACCCGGTTCGTTTAGCATTCCGCAGTCGGTGCGAGGGGTTTCTGCTTCACGTTTAAATGTCACCTCGTCGAACTCGGGAGGAAACTAGAGATGGCTATCAAAGTCGGGATTAACGGGTTTGGCCGAATCGGGCGGCTGGTCTTTCGCGCCATTTGCGATCAAGGCATGCTTGGTCGAGACATCGAAGTCGTGGCGGTCAACGACATTGTACCGGCAGACAATCTGGCTTACCTGCTCAAGTATGACTCGACTCAGGGCCGGTTCAACGGCTCAGTCAGTAGCGAGAAATCCAACTCCGGTGCCGCCGAAGATGACTTACTGGTGGTCAACGGCCACAAGATCAAATGCCTCGCCGTGAAAGAAGGCCCGGCAGCGTTGCCGTGGAAAGCGCTCGGTGTCGAACTCGTCGTAGAATCGACTGGCCTGTTCGCAGACGCTACCAAGGCCAAAGGCCACATTGATGCCGGTGCTCGCAAGGTGTTGATCACCGCGCCGGCCAAGGGCGAGGACATCACACTCGTACTCGGAGTCAACCACACGAAGTACGATCCGTCCAAGCATCACATTGTTTCCAACGCGAGTTGCACGACCAACTGTCTCGCGCCCGTCGCCCACGTGTTGTTGAAGGAAGGCTTCGGCATCGAGGAAGGGCTGATGACCACGATTCACAGCTACACGGCCACACAGAAGACTGTCGACGGTCCGTCTAAGAAGGACTGGAAAGGCGGGCGTACGGCGGCGCAAAACATCATCCCCTCGACCACCGGCGCCGCAAAAGCCGTTGGGCTGGCGATTCCTGAGGTCAAAGGCAAGCTTACGGGCATGGCGTTCCGCGTGCCGACCCCGACGGTCAGTGTGGTTGACCTCACGGTCCGCACGGTCAAGGAAACGTCCTACAAGGAAATCTGCGCCGCGATGAAGAAGGCGAGCGAGACATATCTGAAGGGGATCCTCGCTTACACCGAGGATGAGGTTGTGTCGAGCGACTTCATTCACGATTCCCACTCCAGCATCTTCGACGCTGGCTCAGGCATTGAATTGAACAGCCGATTCTTCAAGCTCGTGGCGTGGTACGACAACGAGTGGGGTTACTCGAACCGCTGCGTCGACGTCATCCGCCTGATGGCGAAGTAGCGTTTAGCGGGGTTGAAGCCTCCTGGGCCTTGAAACATAACGCCCCTAGGGTAGATCGTTCGGGTTTGCGGTTGCGAATTCGCGGGTTTTGAGGTAACTATTCTGCCTTGAAGCCAAGGTTTACGCCTTTACAGCACCGCGATGCGCACCTGATTTCGGTTGTTTCGGTTCTGGCCGCTTCACAACTATGCCTGGTCGCATTCAGCTCTCTGGCCCAAGGGGTGGGGAGACAAGTTCTCAGCGGCGAGGTTCCGGGGGCGGTGGAGGAACTGAAGCTGCAGTCAGTGAAACGACTTTCTAGCACAAACCACTTGAACCTGACCATCGGGCTGCCACTTCGGAACAACGAAGTGCTCGCCAGGTTGCTCCGACAGATTTACGACCCCACCAGCACCAATTACCATCGCTATCTCACGCCGGAACAATTCACGGAGATGTTCGGCCCGACAGAAGATGACTACCAAGCGGTCATCGCCTTCGTGAAGTCCAACGGGCTGACCGTGACGGCGACACATCCTAATCGCGTGGTATTGGATGTGGAGGGCGCAGTCTCCGACGTTGAGAGGATGCTGCATGTGACGATGCGCGTTTACAACCATCCAAAAGAAGCCCGGACATTCTATGCGCCAGATGTTGAGCCCTCGCTGGACCTGGCAGTTCCAATTCTGCATATCAGTGGCTTGAACAACTACACGCACCGCGTGCCGAGGATCAAAGAACGGACCGCTGGTGAGACGGCCAATGCCACACCCAATGCCGGTTCCGGGCCGGGCGGCACGTATCGCGGGAGCGATTTCCGCACGGCGTATGTCCCGGGCACGACCCTGACAGGTGCCGGTCAGAACGTTGCTTTGGTGCAGTTTGACAGCTACTACACCAACGACATTGCGACCTACATCAGCCAAGCCGGGATTTCAACGAGCGTCATCCTGACCAATGTCACGGTCGGCGGTTATGCGATCAGCTCGCCGGGCAGCGGCAATGGCGAAGTCTGTCTGGATATCGAGATGGCGATTTCGATGGCCCCGGGTCTCTCGAAGATCATCGTTTACGAGGCGACCAACAACTCTGCTCTCGTCTCTTGGGCGACCATGCTCAATCGGATCGCCACGGACAATCTGGCCAAGCAAGTCAGTTGCTCGTGGGGTAACCAATTCGTCAGTTCTCCCGACCTGACCTCCGAGCAAATCTTTCAACAGATGGCCGTCCAGGGACAGTCGTTCTTCGACGCCTCCGGCGACTCCGATGCGTTCACGACCGGGATTCCGTTTCCGTCGGAGAGCACAAACATCACCCAAGTGGGCGGCACGACGTTGACGACCGGCGGCGGCGCCACGTATTCTTCCGAGACCGTTTGGAATTGGGGCGGCGGCACCGGCAGCGGCGGCGGCGTCAGCACGCACTTCTCCATCCCGTCCTACCAACAAGGCATCGACATGACCGCCAACCTCGGCTCGACCACCATGCGCAACGTTCCGGATGTCGCCCTCACCGCTGACAATGTGTACGTCGTTTACAACAACGGCGGCATAGGTGCCTTCGGCGGCACCAGTTGCGCGGCGCCGCTCTGGGCGGGTTTCACGGCATTGGTCAATCAACAAGCTGCCGCCGGCGGCCTGTCGCCGGTCGGCTTTCTCAACCCGGCCGTCTACGCGATCGGCAAGGGCGCCGACTACAACGCCTGCTTCCACGATATCACCTCCGGTAACAACCAGAGGCCCGGCAGCGGCACCAAGTTTCCCGCCACAACCGGTTACGATCTATGCACCGGCTGGGGCACACCGAACGGCACCAACCTCATCAACGCCCTGGCCGCACTACCGACCCCAATCGTCCAGCTTTCAATCACTAAGACAGGCGCGGGCAGTGGCACGATTACCAGTTCGCCGGCCGGTCTGAATTGCGGCGCGACATGCAGCGCCGGCTTCAGCACCAACTCCGTCGTGCAACTCACAGCCACAACGGGATCAAATTCGGTGTTCACGGGCTGGGGCGGCGCGGCGACGGGGACGAACAATCCGGTCTCCGTCACGCTGAACACCAACAAGACCGTGATCGCCCACTTCGACGGACTACCCGTCATCGCCCCCGCCGGTGCGACGCTGACCGCCGAGGGTTGCGCGCCCGGCAATGCTGCCATCGATCCCGGCGAGACGGTCAGCGTCAACTTCGCGCTCAAGAACGTCGGCAACGCTGACACCGTCAACCTCATCGCCACACTCCAAGCCACCGGCGGCGTGACCTCACCCAGCGGCTCCCAAATCTACGGCGCGCTCTCCACCAACGGTGGCGCTGTGGCCAAGCTGTTCACGTGTACAGCCAGCGGCGCGTGCGGCGGCTCGCTGACCGCGACGCTGCAACTTCAGGACGGAACGAATAGCCTCGGAACCGTCACCTTCAAGTTCACGCTCGGAGCCGTGTCGACGGTGTTCGCTGAGAACTTCGATGGCGTCACGGCTCCCGCATTGCCCGCAGGCTGGACAACGTCCGCAGGAGGGGCGGAATCCAGTTGGGTCACGTCCACAACCCAACGCGACACCCTACCCAGCGCGGCGTTCTCGCCCGATCCGTCCAGCGTTGGCTCCAACGCACTCGTCAGCCCCGTCGTCCCGATTGTCTCGTCCTCGGCTCAACTGACGTTCCGCAACAACTACAGCCTCGAGGCAAGTTCGTCGGCAGGCGTCGGCTATGATGGCGGCGTGCTCGAAATCAAAATCGACAGCGGCGCGTTTCAGGACATCCTCGCCGCGGGCGGCACATTCGTCAGCGGCGGCTACACGCGCACCATTAGCGGTTCGTACAGCAATCCGCTCGCTGGGCGACAGGCTTGGAGCGGGAGTTCGGGCGGGTTCATCACCACCGTCGTCAATCTGCCCGCTGGAGCGGCCGGACAAAACATCCAACTGCGTTGGCGGTGTGGCACCGACAGCAGCGTCAGCAGCACGGGCTGGTATATCGACAGCATATCCATCAGCGACGTGTCCTGCTGCACGGCGGTCGTGAACCATCCGCCCGTCATCAACGCCGCATCCGTCAGCCCGAGTTCGCCGAGCACGACGAACGATCTCATCGCCACTGTGACCTCCTCCAGCGACGCCGACGGAGACCCGATCACGTTTGCTTACCAATGGCAGCAGTCCGCGGATAACGCGACGTTCAGCAACATTGGGTTCACTGCGGACACGTTGCCGGCAGTGGCCACGGTTGCCGGCGATTACTATCGCGTGCTCATTACTGCCAACGACGGCAAGACCAACAGCGTCCCGTTCGCCACCGCGTCCGTGATGGTGCTGGTGGACGCCAACGGCAATGGCATCAACGACGATTGGGAGGTCGCTAACTTCGGTCACATCGGCGTGAGCCCGGACGCCGATCCCGATGGAGACGGCTTTAGTAACCTGGAGGAATACCTCGCGGGAACCGATCCGACGGAGCCCGGTTCAGCGCTGCGCATCACGTCGATCGCAGCCAGCGGCGCCGATGTCGTCATCAGTTTCACCACCAGTTCGAACAAACTCTACGATGTCCAATACAACGTCGACTCGACGATGCCGAACTGGAGTGCCGTCGTCACCAACGTCGCCGGCACGGGAGGGATTGTGCAGGCAACGGATCCCGGTGCGGCGAGCTTGACGAACCGGTTTTATCGGGTGCGTCTCGCGCCTTAGTTCTTGCAATCGACAGTCGCAGCGGTTAGGATGACCCGGTCTTGGGGCGCAGATGAGCCACGTCGCGAAACTGCAGTGGATGTCGTTCCTCTTTACGGCTGTGTGTTCTCTAGCCGCACCGACGGTTGATCTGCAGCTAGTGACTTCCAACGTGACGAATCCGGTATACATCACACACGCGGGTGATGGCTCGGGCCGGTTGTTCATCGTCGAGCAGACAGGCCGGATCAAGATTTTCAACGGAACAAACTTGTTGGCCGCGCCGTTTTTGAACATCAGTCCGATGACATTGTTTTCGGGAGAGCAGGGTCTGCTGAGCATGGCCTTCCATCCGGGCTACGCCACGAACGGTTGCTTTTACGTCTATTTCACCAACACGGCCGGCACCACCAACATCGTCGCTCGCTTCACCGCTTCGCCCCCAAGCGCCAACACGGTCAATACGAACACGATGCAGACCGTGTTGCGCATCGCGCATGTTAATGCTTCCAACCACAACGGCGGCCAGTTGCAATTCGGTTCCGATAGCTACCTTTACATTGGGACGGGCGACGGCGGCGGATCCTGTGATGATTCAGGCCCTGGCAACAATGCACAGAACCCCGGCTCTCCACTCGGCAAGCTGTTGCGGATTGACGTGAACAATTTCGCCACGAACTACACGATCCCGCCGAGCAACCCGTTCGTCAGCACCAACGGTGCGCTACCCGAAATCTGGGCTTACGGCCTGCGAAACCCATGGCGCTTCAGCTTCGATCGCGCGACGGGCGATCTGTGGATCGGCGATGTCGGCCAGGGGCCGGCGAATCCGCACGAAGAAGTTGATTACCGCCCGGTGTCCAGCCCCGGCGGCGAGAACTACGGCTGGCGCTGCTTCGAAGGCTTCGGCACGAACACGTGCGGCTTGACGTGCAGCAATTACCCGACAATTCTCCCCATCATCGACTACGACCATAGCAGCGGCCGCTGTGCGATCATGGGCGGCTATCGTTACCGCGGCACGAAGATTCCAGCTCTTTACGGGACGTATCTGTACGCCGACGAATGCGGCGGACAAATTTACGGCCTTGCGACCAATGGCACGGGAGCCTGGGTAAACATATTTACAAACGACACCCCGTTGACCATCACCACGTTTGGAGAAGATCAAGCCGGCGAGTTGTATTGCTCCCACTACGCGACCGCGGGCGCCGTTTACCGAATCGTCTGGAAGGATACTGATGGCGATGAGTT
>Ga0335085_10005333_pt1 | contig 20679 bp, 22 predicted proteins | sample Lox_Sample_45_FD_206712 | JGI IMG/M metagenome (GOLD analysis project Ga0335085, IMG submission 206712) | Soil microbial communities from Loxahatchee National Wildlife Refuge, Florida, United States - Lox_Sample_4.5 | ecosystem: Environmental > Terrestrial > Soil > Wetlands | place: USA...
ACAAAACTCAATGCGGTCGCTCGTCAATTAAACGGGCGTCCACGAAAGACGTTAGGCTTCAAAACACCGGCCCAACAATTTAACGCCTGTGTTGCATCGACCGGTTGAAACCGCAGCCAAAAGCGGATATTTATTGCGATGCAAAAAAGTAAGCCGATTGACATTTGAACAGTCCAAGCATGTGCAGTAGTTTCTCTATACACTTGAACCAGAAAGTAGAACAAGCCAGGTGCATTAAATAAAAATCGATCCGCCCAGTTTCCCCAGTTTGGATTGGACGAGAAAAGATGAATGAAGCGGTATTTACCACCGGCGCCTCTTTCAGGGCGGTTCCCTTGTTACGGGCAATTTCGTTGTTGGTCGCGGTAGCCGCGGTAGTCGTGCTTGTCGGATGGGTATTTGATAGCCCAGCATTAAGGAGCGTGATCCCCGGAGCGGTCGAAATGAAAGCTAACACCGCGGTGGGGTTGTTGATAGCAAGCAGCGCGTTATTTTTACTGAGTCATCCGCCGTCACTACGGCAATACCAAGCGGTAATCGTCCTCGGGATTGTGGTCGGCGCACTTGGTCTCGCGACGCTCGGCGAATATCTGTTTGGATGGCATCTCGGCATTGACGAACTGCTGTTTTTCGATACCGGCAAGGCCTACAACGTCATCCCCGGACGCATGTCGCCGTATAGCGCGGTTGGTTTCATCGCAATTGGGGTAGCCATCCTAGCTTTGTCGCGGTCAAAAATGCGCGTGCTGCTGTGGCCTGCAGCCATCATCGTGGTGGGTATCGGGGCATTGTCTTTTATCGGCTACCTCTGGAACGCGAGTGAACTGGTGACCGACCGTTGGCTACCGCCAGTTGCGGTGAATACCGCGCTTGCCTTTCTGTTGTTGGGTATTGGTCTGTTGCTGGCGAATCCGGAGCAAGCTCTTGCACGCCAGCGTGTCCGCATCCGGTTGACATCAGTCGAAATCAAAACGCTTATCGGTTTCGCTGCTGCGCTGTTATTGCTGCTGGCTGTTGGCGGCTACACTTATCGCGCGAACGTAAAACTTGCTGAGGCCGCGGATTGGATCTCGCACACTCAGCAATTACGTACTGCGCTGACCCAACTCTATATGGGAGTTGAGGAATCTCAATCCGCCCAGCGCAATTATTTATTGACGGGTAACAAGTTTTATTATGAAGATTACGCGCGCCACCGTGCCGATGTCAGCGTTCGGTTGGATGGGCTTTCGAAATTAACATCTGACAATTCCGTTCAAGCACAAAACTTGGAGACGCTCAGACCACTCGTTGCTGGATGTCTTGACTGGCTGGCGAACGGCATCGATATTTATGAGAAGCGCGGTCTTCCTGCGGCCCGCGACTTCATTGCCACCGGCGTCAGTATTAAAGCCATGCAGCAGGTGCGAGCCACGATCGATCAAATGGATACATTGGAGGAAAAGCTGCTGAAAGAACGCGCTGCGAATTTCGCGAACCTTCGCCAGCGTAGCTTGGTTTCTCTGATCCTGACCCAGGTTATAGCGACGGCACTACTTTTGTTTCTGTTTCGTGCGATCCGGCGAGAAATTGTGCAGCGCGAGCGTCTCGCACAGGAATTGCAAACCTCGCATAAGGAGGTAGTACAAGCAAACCTGCAGATGGAAGCCGCCAACAAAGAACTTGAATCGTTTTCCTATTCGGTGTCGCACGACCTGCGCGCGCCGGTGCGAGCCATCGCTGGTTTCTCCAAGTTGCTGTGGGAGGCGCACGCTGACCAACTCGATGCGGAAGCGAAACGCAAACTGGGCATCATTCAGAGTGAGACCCAACGCATGGGGAACTTGATTGATGATCTGCTGGCGTTTTCCCGGTTGGGGCGTAAAGAGATGCAGCGCAGCGATCTCGACATGCAGGACATGGTCCGCAATGTGTATGAGAGGCTGCATTCACAGCATCAGGGTCCGGAAGTCGAGTTTCAGTTGGACTCCCTGCCGCGCGCGAGTGGGGACCGCGCGCTGCTCGAACAGGTATGGGCGAATCTGCTGTCGAACGCGCTCAAGTTTTCCGCCAAGCAGGAAAAACCGGTGATCGAGGTAAGCGCGATCTGCGACGACAAGGAGCATACTTATTTCGTCCGCGACAATGGTGCGGGGTTTGATCCTCAATATCAGTCGAAACTGTTTGGTGTATTCCAGCGCTTGCATCGCACCGACGAATTTGCCGGCACCGGCGTGGGCCTGGCATTGGTGCACCGGATCGTAACGCGTCACGGAGGACGAATATGGGCCAACAGCAAACCGAATGAGGGCGCGACATTCTATTTCACTCTATCGATGGAGCAACCCGATGGAAATCATTGAACAGGTCGAGATCCTTCTCGTCGAAGACAACCCGCTGGACGCGGAATTGACCATGCATGGCCTAAAAGACGAGAAACTTGCCAACAACATCACTTGGGTAAAGGACGGGCAACAGGCACTGGACTATATTTTCCGGCGGGGTGAATACACCCAGCGCAAAAACCCCGACCCCAGACTCATTCTGCTGGATTTGAAGATGCCGCGCGTTGATGGCATCGAAGTGCTGAGAGCGATCAAGGCGGATGAAAGCACTCGGCGCATCCCGGTCGTCGTCATGACCTCTTCCCAGGAGGAAAGCGACGTGGCAAAAAGCTACGACTTGGGCGTCAACAGCTACGTCGTGAAGCCGCTCGATTTCACTTTGATGACTGATATAGCCAAGAAAGCCGGGTTTTATTGGCTTGCGGTCAACCGATCCCCGTCATGATGATTCCGCCACCTGGACCCGCAGGCGGTTTTGAATGTGCCTAAGCTACGGCAATAATTTTGATAAGTTCAAGCTCTGGGAAGGAGTGCCGCGATTTCGACGGCAGGTAGTGGTTTGCTGAATAAATAACCCTGCGCCGTGTTGCATTTGAGCACTTTCAATGAATCTCGTTGTTCGCGCGTTTCCACGCCCTCCGCTGTGACTTTGAGGCGCAGGGAATGTGCGAGTGAAATGATGGATGAAACAATCATCATACTGTGGTCATTATCAGTCATTTTAGCGGTGAATGACCTGTCTATCTTTAAAGCGGTAACAGGCAGTCTTGCGATGTAGCTCAGCGATGAATAGCCGGTGCCGAAATCGTCGATTTCAATGCCGATCCCCATCGCCTTAATCGCCATCAGTTTCAGTACACATTGCTCGATGTCCTCCATGATCACACTTTCTGTGATCTCGAAATCGAGCGCGACGGAATTATTGTTATCGCTCGCAATTATTTTTGCGACCTCATCAACGAATCCTTTTTGCCGCAATTGCAGGGAAGATATGTTGACTGCGATGCGTGGCGGTACCAGACCTTTGCTTTGCCATTCGCGCTGATCTCTGACCGCTTGTTGCAGCGCCCACATGCCGACATCAAGAATCATGCCAGTTTCTTCGAGAATCGGAATAAATTCCGATGGCGGTACCAGTCCCATTTCCGGGCTGTTCCAGCGGATCAATGCCTCCACGCCCGTTATCCGATTATTGAAGAAATCGAATTTAGGCTGGTAATGCAACACGAACTGCTCGTCGATGACCGCAATGCGCAACTTGTTTTCCAGCCTCAGTATCTCTGCCACTCTCGCGTTCATCTGTGGTGCATAAAATAAATACTTGTCGCCAGAGTCTTTTGCTTTCTTGAGTGCGATTTCAGCGTGCTTGAGCAAGGTTTCGGCATCCTTACCATCGTCGGGAAACATCGCCACACCGCATTTGAATGCCGGCCTGAGTTCCTGGCCTTCGATTTCGAATGGCCGAATGAAAGCTTTTAATACATTTTCCTCAAGTAAATGCGCAAGATCGGTATCTTCGCCAATTTCGGAGAAACTAAGCGCATAGGTATTCGTGCCGGATATTCTGCCGACGTTTACCACCACCTTCTCCAGTCGCTTCGCAATCAGCCTGAGTAGGGCGTCACCGACGTGCCGGCCAAGAGAATCGTTGATGATCCCGAAGCGCTCCAAGTCGAGCAGTACGACCGCCATTCTTTTGTTACGTGCCGTATGCGACTGCACGTACTGGTCGACGCGGTCGCTAAATAAAACGCGATTCGGCAGCCCGGTCAGCGGATCGTAATACGAAAAATAATCGAGCTTTTCTTGTTTGTTGATGTATTCGAGCGCAAAGGAGACGTCTCCAGCCAGTTCCGCCAGCAGTTTCATTTCCTCCTGGTCGAATACCCCAATTTCCGTCGAGTACAACACTAGCACGCCAATGGCCTCGCTCTCGATTAACAAAGGCAGACTGATAAACGCGCGAAAACCGCTCTTAAGGGCTTCTTTTGCGTGGATTGTGCTTACGCGGCTGTCATTGGCAATATCATTGATGACGATGGCTCTCTTTTCATTGATCGCACGACTAATGGCACTTGCGTTTTCTCGCGTATTGGTTCGGGTGGACTTACGCAGATTGGTGAGATCACCATCATAGTGCCCCACCCATACTGATGGCTTGATCTCCTGTCGCTCTTTGTCCAGCATGCCGACCCATGCCAGATTGAATCCGCCCAGTTCGACTGCGATGCGACATGCCTCATGCAACAGTTCTTTCCGGTTGCGAATACGTACGATAGCCGCATTGATCCTGCTAAGAAATGCTTGAATCTTATTTAAGCGCTCGATTTTTTCTTCGGCCTGCACGCGCTCGGTAAAGTCAATTGCGACACCACCGATGAGCGGGGGATGCCCGGCAGCATCCGAGATTCGGAATTTATGCACCAGGAAAGAGAACTCGTTATCATTTTTAATTATTTTTTCGATGGTCTGTACTGGCCCATCGTTTTCGATGGCGGCGCGGTCCGATGCTTCAACTATTTCTTCAAATTCAGGCCAAAGCTCGGAATCAGATTGTCCTAACACTTGATGGCTCGACTTTCCGGTGAAAGTTTCCCATGCAGCGTTTACGAATCGGTACCGTCTTTCGGTATCCTTGATGAAAGCGAGACCCGGTAGATAACGCATGAACAGGCTAAAACGTTCCCGGGTTTCATTCAAATCCTGTTCGATTTTTTTCTTCTCCGCGCGTTCCGATTTTTCGCGCAAAGCACGCTCGACGGCGGGTGGAAGACGCGTAAGATTGGTTTTCAGGACATAGTCCGTAGCGCCGCGTTTCAAGGATTCGATGGCGTTTTCTTCGCCGAGGGTGCCGGAGACGAATATGAAAGGTGTTTCAGGTGCCAACTCGCGGGAAAGTTTAAGTGCGCTCAATCCGTCAAAATGCGGCATTGAGAAATCGGAAAGAATCAAATCAGGGATATAAGTCTCAAGTGCTTGCAGGAAATCAGGTTTCGTTTCAACTCGCAATACGGAAGGCTCAATGCCACCTTTCTTGAGCTCCCACACTGCAAGCTCAACATCGGTCACGGCATCTTCGACCATTAAAACCTTAACTTGGGATGGCATTTTCTTCTTCCCGTTTTCCTTTTTTATTTATTGCTTATTATTAAATATTTTCCTCTAATGCATCGTCATAAACAATAACGGATATTCAAAAATTGCTTATCTTGGCTATCCTAGACATTAAAACCTGTCAATTTGTGAGATTTTCCACAAAATAAATCCGCTTAAACTTAAGGCTCTGGCAGTGCTAGGAAAATATTCTCGGTTTATCGGTAGTTTTCTAAATTTGCCACTTTGATTCAATCGAGATTCGATATGATGATTTACTGGGTCTTTGGTGCCAATTTAATAGGGGTATTTTTAGCATATGGTTGATGAAATTCAGCTGGCATAGTGCCCGCTTTGGGTAGAAAGCAGGCATCCACAGGGGTGAAAATAAAGCATTACGTTGGATCAATAGAGCCACATTTGGTACGCATTTTGCACTTTCTGGTTGGCCATTGTCGAAACATGGAAAAACGTGGTTCACCAAAACGTGAAGGGGGGGCGCCCGCTCGGGTGTTAGCCCGTGGATAACTTATTGGTATCGATATTTCTATTATCGGTGTTGAGAAGCGGACATTGATTTTTGTTTCGATTCGATGGACGAACCATATCCAGTGATGATAATGGATGAACCCGATAAGATCTTGAGCAGGACATTTCCATGACGCTCAAAGTTTATCTGAGAAAGAAAGATGGTGAATTAACCCTGTTTTTAACCGAATATTTTTCCGCCTTTGGTAGCGTCAGATCGGTCACTATTCACCGCCAGCCATCCCCGTTTGCCTTAGTCGCAATGTCTACTCACCATGAAACGCTCAATTTGGCCGCAGAGTATGAAGGATCAGCATTAGGTAGCCATGCGCTGATTCATTTGGAGTAGGAGGGTTGGACGAAGTAACCTGACCCGACTGACGATTCCGGCGCCACGTTGTTAGCGGAAAGCGTCCGCTTTGGGTCGATAACGGACGGATAAAATGACAGCTAACGGCCAAAAGCTGACATTTTCAAATAATAAAACTCTAAAAATATCCTATGCTGCAGGAGTCAAACCAAGCACGATATCAAACTGAGCGTTAACTTCGCCTGTAACTGATCCAGGAATTGGTGAGAAATCAACTAGAATCGCCTGCCGCTGCTTCGGATTCCAAATTCCATTCAAAATACCGTCGCTGCGATTAAACTTGTGGCCTCGAATGAAACACTGAGTAGTTAAAAGTTCACGATTTCCTCTCTTTACTCGAACATGAATATGCGGTGTGCGGCCCGGATAGGGCACAGGTTCAATAGTTCGGAAGCGATACTCGCCTGATGAATCTGTTAGAAATTGTCCATAGCCTTGGAAGTTCGAGTCGCGCCTGCCGTTGAGTATGCCGTGAGAGTTTATATATGATCCGTAATTATCCACCTGCCAGATTTCAATCGTAGCATCGCGGATCGGGCTGCCTGTAATGTCCATAATGCGGCCGCTAAGATGAGTGATTGTTCCCATCGCTGGCGTTGTTGAGTCCCCAATGATTATCAGATCATTATCGCGATCCAAGGGTAAATGATCTGGATAGAATGGGCCCTCAGTCAATCGCGGCGTCTCGGTCAAAGCGGTAGCATAAGCCCCAGGTATTTCGAACCAACTCGTAATGGCAAGTGCAGCACCCGCTGCGCTTGCTTGCTTGAGGAAGCGGCGGCGTGACGACGAAGTAAGTAAAGATCGCTTATTGATCATGCAAATTCCTTTTAATCTAGTATGCCAGCAGTAATGAGTACTGCTTCTTGGAGCGGTGTAATTAAACTACGCAGTTCAGCTTGAGCGCGTAACAACTCACGTTGAGTTCTTGCTCGCGCCTTATGCAGGGCATCTATCCGCTTGCGGTAAATAGCAGCCGAAGACGATGAGTTATCTAATGCCTCCTGCAAATCAAAAAACCGCTCTTGTACTTCTGATCCAGGCTGGCCTGGTCCTGGGGGTAGGCCGAACATCCCTGGACTTCCAGTGGGGGGCGGAAGCATCCCAGCGTTTGGCGGTCCTGCATTGAATGCACCTGGTGGTGGGCCGGCAAAATCTCCCTCCATCCCGCCAAACATATTTGTGTTTAGGTTGGCTCGAAGTTCTCGTACACGGGCAATATGAGGAGCAAGCTTTCGCCACTCTGTATCGTTAACATCAAGAGCTTCTCGTATGCGCTGCTCTGATCGTTTGCGAACCTGTTCAGGATTAAAGTTGCCTGGATTATTACTGCCGGGCGCGATTGTCGGTGGAAGTAGTTCTGGTGTTTGTCCCCATGAGAAATCTATTGTGAATACAAAAAATATTGGAATAATTAATATTAATATATTTAAAGGCATGATATGTAGATTAGAAATACGACTAATAATGATTTTAGCGAGAAATATTTTATTTTTATGAAAGCTTATTCTACTGTCCTTGACTAAATAAGTTCGCCATATATATTAGGGATGCCCATTTTTTACATAAAAAGTGAATAAAGGGAACATTTAATTAATGTTTGGATTCTAGTCAGGCCATTAAATATTCACTCTTTAGGGGGTACCAATTTCATGCATTCCGAATCATGCTCATAAGGGTATTATCCTTGCGGATATAGTGATGGTATAGTGCTCCCAAAATATGCAGTCCAATTAGGCCAATCAATATCCAATCCAGATGGGTATGTACGTATCGCAAGCCGGATGCAGTTGAGCGATCCAAAAATGTTGCTGCTGGCAAAGTAAAGAGGCCGAAGAAACTGAAGGGGCGCCCACTTCCTAGCCACCCGGATAGTGGCTGAACCAACAAGCTAACATAGATCAATCCCTGAACGCCGCGTGCGGCGCTCATCTGCCATGCTGGCATATCGGATGGAAGTTCGGGAAAACGATCGCGGTTAATCAGACGATAGATGATTCGCATCAACGCTAAAATTAGGATGGTGAAGCCCATTGCTTTGTGCAATGATGTTTTGCTAAAAGGACTCTGAGGTGGTGGCGGTGGCATACCATTTGGTATTCCGCCTGGTCCCGATGACACATCATGAGACTGCGGTCCAATAGGAGGTGTGAAAACAGGAGCTGACATACCGTTAAGAGTTGCTGGGTTGGCACGCATATCAATTGTGCCCGGAGGTCCACCGGGGCCTCTTTCAAATCCCGGCTTAGGTTTGATAAATCCGGTAAATCCAGTATAGAACATACCAGCGATCAGTAGCACTGTCAGCCAATGTACCGTACGACTGAATGTGGAATAATTTGAGGGTCGAATCGAAAGAGAACTCATCATTTAATTTCCATTATCATATTGAAATTGAGTTGTTGACCAAATTGTAACTAGTTTTCAACTCTTAATGTTTAAGGATATCTTGCAATATGACAGGGCACATATTAAGTGTATCAATATATTCTGCCAGCGTTTGAACTGATGTCGTTTTGGTGCCATTTACCGAGAGGGTTCTATGAATCATACGTCAGTGCATGATTGAGTCTAAATTCTGAATCGAGGCTGCGAGCGTGGCTTTATAAACCCGCGGGTTGCAGGGTCAAATCCTTACCTGCTAGGAGTTGCCAAATTGGCGTAAAAACGGGCTTGAAGACCTTCGGGTTCACCCAGTCGAGGTCGACCATCGGGTTAGACCATCGGGCTAGTAACCCGGAGGTCGCAGGTTCAAATCCTGTTTCCGCAACCAAAAAATACATAATGCTTTGCGCAAACCGCCGTGGCATTGCTATTCCCGCCGGCATTGCCAATTATTCTCGACGTGGATAGCCCTTGGCGAGCTGTCAAATCAGGTGGCGGTGAGTATTTGAAGTGGGTTCGTGGAAGTGCGTCAATCGTTGTAATCATGACATCAGAGTAGACTGTCGCTCTATCGACCCGGATAAACGATAGTTCAGGTTGACGTTTCGACCTTTTTTCTCAGGAGGATTTTGTGGCTACCGGTACGGTGAAATGGTTTAACTCATCTAAAGGATTTGGTTTCATTCAACCTGATGACGGCTCAAAAGACGTATTCGTCCATATTTCGGCAGTGGAGCAGGGCGGGTTGTCCACATTGAAGGAGGGCCAAAAAGTGGAATACGAATTGGTCAAAGGCAAGGATGGCAAGACATCGGCGGGGAATTTAAAGGAAGTATGATCCATACATAGTCACACCCATCAGGAGTGCAGGAATGAACCTTATTTGGCGGTTTTATAGAGACGACGGCCGTCAGCGGCGATGGCAGCGCCTTTCCGCGGACCGGACGGTAATAGCGGAATCCAATATGGGTTATACGGATTACGAAGTATGTGTGGTGAATGCCCAAGGTAAAGGTTATGTGTTTCACCCGACCCAGCTCAAGACAACTCGAGGGCAGGTGCGTTGAATTGAAGAAAGACTGGTGCGTAAGTTGGACACCGGTTTTTTGTGATGTTGTCTCGTTTCGCCCGCACTGCCCGGGTTTAACCCCGGGATTCGGCATCAGGATTTTGAATCCGGTTTAGAGCGGCTGATTCGGACGCCCGGGATGGGTGTATGATGCCGGGGAAGGTTGTCCCGCAATCCGATGCATTCCATCGAGTTCCAGATTCCCTTCCGGCATTGCATGGCAGGTTTTTCAACGGGAGCAGTTAAATTGGCTCAGGCAGCATCGTTCAATGGCGACGAAAAATGGGTTTCCCATGTTGAAGGCGTCAGTTTTACCGGGAGGGTCGGCGATCAAAAAGTCACGTATTTTATTTCCCGGGAGGTGCTCAGGGACCATTTCGATATCGGCGCCGGAGATATAAAAGAGACTTTCCTGAAAGCCTTTCGGGTGAACCGCAAGGTCATTTATAAGGTCGCGCAGCGGCTTGTCGGCAAAGGCCCGGTTTCCCCTGGCGGTCAATTTGTTATTTCGACGTACAGCTTTTAGCTTGAGACAGTTTCCTTCAGGAGATGAAATGAATATTTTTGTTGGCAATCTTGCACCCGAGGTGACGGAAGCCGAACTGGCGGAATTGTTCAAACGGTTCGGTGAAGTCAAGTCGGTGCATGTTTCGAGGGCGCTGTTTACCGGCACCCCCAGGGGATTCGGTTTCGTGGAAATGCCGGGCAAGCGACACTCGCTTGCCGCAATCGCGGAACTTCACGGCAAGGATTTTGCCGGGCGTCCGTTGAAGGTAAGCGAAGCGCGGCCCAAACCGGCACGAGGCCGCGCTCGCCGTTAAAAAACAAGCGGCGTCGTGTTCATCCATGCCCCGCCTGCATCGCGGGGCATTTTTGTTTGTTCCTCACGGAAATCGTTGTGATTTTGGCGCATCGAAGCCGCAGACAGCATGACTTCAGCATGTGTTATCTTCCCTCAATAGATTTGAAATTTGACAAAAAGCAGGAATTGTTTCCAGAATTTGAACATGGAAGACGAACCCGACCAGCATTCCAGCATCCGCTTTGCGCGGGCCACGCGCGCAGCCAGGCAACTGAATCTTCCTCAATGCATCGAACTGTTGCGGTTGGCGGAAGGTTCGGCTGGGGAAAACTGGGGGAAGTTTGAAAGCCTTTTGCTGGAACACGCGGTGGATCGCAGCAAAGAGAGCGATCGTCAGGCTTTGCGTATTTCGCTCGTGATCAGAAGGATGGAGCTGGAAAAGGGGCAGATAGAAGAAGCTAAAAAACGTTATCCCGATGTTCGCCGCGGAAAAAACTCCTCAGGCAACGCCGAATAATTGTTAATGTTTTGACCAATCCGGATTCGCGATGCGATATGAGCTTTTTTATTGGCCGTCCATCCAGGGGCGCGGCGAATTTATTCGACTCGCCCTGGAGCAGGCCGGCGCCGATTATATTGATGTCGCACGCAAGCGCGGCGGCGAGAATGCGCTCATAAAATGGCTTGAAGACGAAAAGGTCAAGCACCCGCCGTTCGCGCCGCCTTTCCTGAAGGCGGGCAGACTCATCATCGGGCAGACCGCCAACATCCTGCTGTTTCTCGGCGCCCGGCATAATCTGGCGCCGAAAGACGAGGCCGGCCGCTTGTGGGCGCATCAACTGCAACTGACGATTGCCGACTTCATCGTCGAGATCCACGATGTTCATCATCCGCTTGGCGCCGATTTTTACTACGAGGAGCAGAAGCCGGAAGCGCGCCGCCGCGCCGCGGATTTCCGGCAGGAACGGTTGCCGAAATTTCTCGGCTACTTTGAAGACGCCCTCAGCCGCAACGGCGGCCGGTACATGGTCGGGAAAAGGTTGAGCTACGTCGATCTTTCGATGTTTCAGATCATTGCCGGGCTGCGCTACGCATTTCCACGAGCGATGGCGAAATCGAAACGTGAATATCCACTGCTCGATGCATTACACGATCGCGTCGCGGCGCTCCCGAGGATTTCCGCCTACTTGAAGTCGAAACAACGAATACCTTTTAATCAGGAAGGCATTTTCCGTCATTACGAGGAACTTGATGCGCAACCGGCGCGGAAGACGAGACGTAAATCGAACAAATGAAGAGAGTATGTTTTAAGATGAGACTGAGAAATAATAGTGGTCAAACAGCTCATGATGGATGCCGGTGGATTCCATGCCGATACGGCTGCCGGCAGGCAGGCCTTTGAGAAAGGCCCGCAACGCGCTGCGTTGATTCAAAAGTTTGCGCACGGTAAAGCTTCCCTCCGAACCGGCCACCACGATCTCGTCCTTGGCCACATCGGCGCCGATATTGAGTACTGGGGTTGGCGTTTGCATGAAGGGTCTCCCATGGTTAAGATGAAGAATGCTGGGGTGGAACACACCGGCGTGAGCTTGCGGATAAATCGGCGGTCGTAGCCGCTAGATTCCGCATCGACGCTGGCGGTGTGGGTGGAGGGATTCTTTTGGGGTCTGTCTCTCCTGATGAGAGCAGATGCGGACACTGGCCCCTCCACCCCGGCTTCTATACTGTTACAGATAAAAACCGATTACACCACCTGAACCATACAAGCGGACATTTAAACCAAGCACTGCCCATCGTGCGGTTTAATTGCCGGTAGCAGGGCGAATTCGCTAGAATCATACCCTTTTTCGCCGTCGCAAGACTTTACCATTACCAGTATGGAAGAATTTCCGCGCATCCAGCGCTCCCTGAAGTTTTGGCTACGGCCACGCTGCGCGCTTAACGTGCTGCGCACGTTAGCCTGCGCCGATACTGCGGCGTCCGCTCGATGCGGTGATTCTGAATAGAATGAGAAACATGGACGAATTCCCACGCATCAAGCGCCTGCCGCCGTACGTATTCAATATCACCGGGGAGCTCAAGGCCGCGGCGCGCAAGCGCGGTGAAGACATCATCGACCTCAGCATGGGCAATCCGGACATGCCGACGCCGCCGCACATCGTCGAAAAGATGATCGAATCGGCGCGGCGGCCGGATACGCACCGCTATTCGGTGTCGAAAGGCATCCCGCGGCTGCGGCGCGCGATCTGCAATTGGTACAAGACGCGCTACCACGTCGAGCTCGACCCGGATTCCGAGGCGATCGTCACCATCGGTTCGAAAGAAGGCATCGCGCACCTGGCGCTGGCGACGCTCGACCGCGGCGACATCGTGCTGGTGCCGAACCCGAGTTATCCGATCCATATCTACGGGCCGGTGATCGCCGGCGCCGATATCCGCCATATCCCGCTCGCGCCGGGCGCCGATTTCTTCGAATTGCTGGAACGCGCGCTGCGCGATTCGTATCCGAAGCCGAAGATGCTGATCGTCAACTTTCCGGCCAATCCGACCACGGAGTGCGTCGAGCCCGCTTTCTTCGAGCGGCTGGTCGCGATCGCGCGCGAACACGGCATTTACATCGTGCATGATCTTGCTTATGCCGACATCGTGTTCGACGGCTACCAGGCGCCGTCGATCATGCAGGTGCCGGGCGCATGCGACGTGGCGGTGGAGTTCTTCACGCTGTCCAAGAGCTACAGCATGGCCGGCTGGCGCGTCGGCTTCATGGTCGGCAACCGCGACTTGGTGAAGGCGCTGGCGCGCATGAAGAGCTACCACGATTACGGCATGTTCACGCCGATCCAGGTCGCCTCCATCATCGCGCTCGAAGGGCCGCAGGACTGCGTCGAGCAGATTCGCCTCACCTATCAGAAGCGGCGCGATGTGATGTGCGCGGGGCTGACCGGCGCCCTGTGGCCGGTGGAAAAACCCAAGGCGACCATGTACGTATGGGCGCCGATCCCCGGGCCGTACCGGCAGCTGGGGTCGCTCGAGTTTTCCAAGAAGCTGCTGGCCGACGCCAAGGTCGCGGTGTCGCCGGGTATCGGTTTCGGCGAACATGGCGACAGTCACGTAAGATTCGCGCTGATCGAAAACGAAGCGAGGACGCGGCAGGCCTTGCGCGGGATAAAAGAGATGTTCAGAAAAGATGGATTGTTGTAATGAACCGCAGAGACGCGGAGGCGCAGAGGAAAATCGAAAAGCATTTGAATTTTTCGTTTTTGAATTCATCTTGGTTTTCTCCGCGTCTCTGCGTCTCTGCGGTAAAAGGGTCTTATGAAACCGATTAACGTGGGATTGCTCGGCATCGGCACGGTCGGCGGCGGCACCTTCGAGGTGCTGGCGCGCAACCAGCAGGAGATCCTGCGCCGCGCCGGCCGCGGCATCGTGATTACGCAGGTCGCCGACAAGGATATCGAACGCGCGCGCAAGATCGTCGGCCCGGCGGCGGCCGTGACCGCCGACGCGTACGAGGTCATAAACAATCCGGACATCGACATCGTGGTCGAATTGATCGGCGGCACGACCGTTGCCAGGCAGCTGGTGCTCAAGGCGATCGAGAACGGCAAGCACGTCGTGACCGCCAACAAGGCGCTGCTGGCGACGCACGGCAACGAGATTTTCGCAGCGGCGCGTGCGATGGGCGTAATGGTTGCATTCGAGGCCGCGGTCGCCGGCGGCATCCCGATCATCAAGGCGCTGCGCGAAGGGCTGACCGCCAACCGCATCGAATGGATCGCCGGCATCATCAACGGCACCAGCAATTTCATCCTGTCCGAAATGCGCACGAAGGGATCGGGCTTCGACGCCGCGCTCAAGGAAGCACAGCGCCTCGGCTACGCCGAAGCCGATCCGACCTTCGACATCGAGGGCATCGACGCCGCGCACAAGCTGACCATTCTGGCCGCGATCTCGTTCGGCATCCCGATGCGCTTTGCGGACGTCTATACCGAAGGCATCACCAGGCTGACGGCGGAGGACATCCGCTACGCCGAAGAACTCGGCTACCGGATCAAGCTGCTCGGCATCGCCAAGCGTAAATCGCGTGGCATTGAACTGCGCGTGCATCCGACGCTGATTCCGGCGAAGCGCCTGATCGCCAATGTCGAGGGCGTAATGAATGCGATCGTGGTCAAGGGCGACGCGGTCGGCGCGACGCTGTATTACGGCGCGGGCGCCGGTGCCTATCCGACCGCATCGGCGGTGATCGCCGATCTGGTGGACGTCACGCGGCTGCATACCGCCGATCCCGAACATCGCGTGCCGCACCTCGCGTTCCAGCCCGACCAGTTGTCGAACGAGCCGGTGCTGCCGATGGACGAAGTCGAGACTGCGTACTACCTGCGGCTGCGGGCGCAGGACAAGCCCGGCGTGTTGTCGGGCATCACGCAGGTGTTCGCCGAGCTCGGCATTTCGATCGACGCGCTGGTGCAGAAGGAGCCGCGCGAAGGCGAAGACCAGGTGGATATCGTGCTGCTCACGCATCTGACGGTCGAGAAGAACGTCAACGCGGCGATCGCGCGCATCGAGAAACTGCCCGTGATCGTCGGCCGGATCATGCGCATCCGGCTCGAAGAACTCAACTGACCGAAAACATGTATTCAGGACTGATCGAAAAATACCGCGACCGGCTGCCGGTCGGCGCGGACACACCGGTCATTTCACTGTGCGAAGGCAACACGCCGCTGATCGAGCTCAGGCATCTGCCGCAGCTGCATCGTCCCGACGTGCGCATCTTCGCCAAGTTCGAAGGGCTGAATCCGACCGGATCGTTCAAGGACCGCGGCATGACGATGGCGGTCAGCAAGGCGGTCGAGAAGGGTGCCCGGGCGATCATCTGCGCTTCGACCGGCAACACCTCGGCTGCCGCCGCCGCTTATGCGGCGCGCGCCGGCATTGCGTGCTTCGTGCTGATTCCGGAAGGCAAGATCGCGCTCGGCAAACTGTCGCAGGCGATGATGCACGGCTCGGTGGTGATCCAGATCCGCGGCAATTTCGACGACGGCATGCGGCTGGTGCAGGAAATCGCGCAGACCACGCCGGTCGAGGTCGTCAACTCGATCAATCCGTTCCGGCTGCAGGGGCAGAAGACGCTCGCGTTCGAAGTGATCGAAGCGCTCGGCGACGCGCCCGATTATCACGTGCTGCCGGTCGGCAACGCCGGCAACATCACCGCGCACTGGATCGGCTACAGCGAATCGGCGGGACTCGATACCCAGGCGCACACGCTGCCGGCGGGTCAGCGCACGTACAAAAATCAGAAAATCGCGACGCGCCGGCCGGTGATGGTCGGCTATCAGGCCGCGGGCGCGGCGCCGATCGTCAGCGGCAAACCGGTCGCCAACCCCGAAACCGTGGCGACCGCGATCCGCATCGGCAATCCGGTGTCGTGGAAGCAGGCGGTGTGCGCCGCGCAGGAAGCGGGCGGCTGGTTCGATATCTGCACCGACGCGGAAATCCTCGCCGCGCAGAAACTGCTCGCTGCGAAGGAAGGCGTGTTCTGCGAGCCGGCGTCGGCAATCTCGATTGCTGGTTTGCTGAAGGATCTCGAGCGCGGCCGCATCCGCACCGGCGCGACGGTCGTCTGCACGCTGACCGGCCACGGCCTCAAGGATCCCGACACCGCGATCGGACAGAGCACCAGGCCGGTCACGGTGGATGCGACGCGCGATCAGATCGAGCGGGTGATCCGCGACAATTTGAAGGAATGAACCGCCGGGGCGCAGAGACGCGGAGTAAAACGAAATACCGGGATTAAACGGAGCCAACACTGCTTTCCGACCGTTGGTGAAGGCTCGATAGGGGTAAAGTAACTTGCCGGGTACAAGTAGACCGCGTGTACCTCAGCTAGCCGAACGACGCTGAAGATGTTGTAGTACTAAAGCCCGATCAGGAGCGTGTCATGGCGGTGCAGCAGCGGGACCTGCTTCTTCAGCCGGGGAACTTGATCAGAGGTTCATAAAAGTTGCGCCGATGCCGCCGATCATTTCCATCTCGAATCTGACCAAGACCTACGCGTCGGGCCTGCACGCGCTGAAGGGTGTCGATCTCGATATCCGCAGGGGCGAAATCTTCGCGCTGCTGGGCCCGAATGGCGCGGGCAAGACCACGCTGATCAGCATCGTCTGCGGGATCGTCACGCCGACCGCCGGTACCGTGGTCGCGGACGGTCACGACATTGTGCGCGACTATCGCGCGGCGCGCGCGAAAATCGGGCTGGTGCCGCAGGAATTGACCACCGATGCATTCGAATCGGTGTGGGCGACCGTGAGCTTCAGCCGCGGCCTGTTCGGACACGCGCCGAATCCCGCGTATATCGAGAAGGTGCTGCGCGACCTGTCGTTATGGGATAAGCGCAAGGCGAAGATCATGACGCTGTCGGGCGGCATGAAGCGCCGCGTGATGATCGCCAAGGCATTGGCGCACGAGCCGCGCATCCTGTTCCTCGACGAGCCGACCGCGGGCGTCGACGTCGAGCTGCGCCGCGACATGTGGGCACTGGTGCGCGGTCTGCGCGATGCCGGCGTGACCATCATCCTGACCACGCATTACATCGACGAGGCCGAGGAAATGGCGGACCGCATCGGCGTCATCCACAAGGGCGAGCTGATCGTGGTCGAGGACAAGACCACGCTGATGAAGAAGCTCGGCAAGAAGCAACTGACGCTGCATCTGCTGGAACCGCTGGCGGCGATCCCCGCCGGTCTGAATGATTGGCATTTGGTGCTCAAGGCTGGCGGAAGCGATCTCGAATACAGCTTCGACGCGCGTGAGGAACATACCAGCATCCCGGAGCTGTTGCGGCGCATGGATGAATTGAAGATCGGCTTCAAGGACCTCAATACCCGGCAGAGTTCGCTCGAGGATATTTTCGTCAGTCTGGTCAGCGAGCGTCACGGAGGCCGCGCATGAGCGTGTCATTCAATCGTTATGGCGTATGGGCGATCTACCGTTTCGAGATGGCGCGCGCGCTGCGCACCCTGATGCAGAGCGTGCTGGCGCCGGTGATCACCACCTCGCTATATTTCGTGGTGTTCGGCGCCGCGATCGGCTCGCGCATGTCGGCGATGAGCGGCGTGTCCTACGGCGCGTTCATCGTGCCGGGCCTGATCATGCTGGCACTCTTGACCCAGAGCATCTTCAACGCCTCGTTCGGCATCTTTTTCCCGAAGTTCACCGGCACCATCTACGAACTCTTGTCCGCGCCGATCTCTCCGCTCGAGATCGTCCTCGCTTATGTCGGCGCGGCGGCGACCAAGTCGGTGGTGCTCGGCCTCATCATTCTCGCCACCGCCACGCTGTTCGTGCCGGTGCATGTCCTGCACCCATTGTGGATGATCGCGTTCCTGATACTGACGGCGGCGACCTTCAGCCTGTTCGGCTTCATCATCGGCATCTGGGCGAAGGGGTTCGAGCAGCTCCAGTTCATCCCGATGCTGGTGGTGACGCCGCTGACTTTTCTCGGCGGCGCGTTCTATTCGATCGACATGCTGCCGCCGGCGTGGCGCACGGTCACGCTGTTCAACCCGGTGGTCTATCTGATCAGCGGCTTTCGCTGGAGCTTTTACGAAACCGCAGACGTCGGCGTGGCGCTGAGTCTCGCGGTGACGCTGGGGTTCTTCGCGTTAAGCCTGGCCGTCGTCGCCTGGATTTTCCGGACCGGCTATCGGTTGAAGAGTTGAGAAGGAGAGCTTTGGTCTGGATGACTAAATAACTCCGGCCCCGTTTATCATGCTCCGCTGGAACCGGTTGTTAGGCGTCAGGTTCCATCTGCAATCAGCCATTCGATTGCATCTTCGAAAGAAGTGAATGCCATGATCTGGAAGCCCCTGTTTTGGGCGCAGAGTGCAAAGAACCCTGCTTGGTCAAATTCTTCAACTGGACAAAGGACGGCGGTCTTTCGATAAAAGCCCTTACGAAGATTGCCCAGTTCACTCGCCAGATACCAAAGGTCAGCTACAGACATTTCTGTGTGCGCCTTCCGGGTGTCCAGGATTATTTTGTAGTCGAACAAAGGGGTCGCGACTGACGCGATCTCCATAAGCAGTTTCTTAGTCCTTTCGAGATCGAGCTGCCCTTCCGGGGTCGCCTTGATAAAGTCTTGCGAGTGGATGATTCTGATATTAGTTGACATTGCTGCCTCCTTCGGCGTTTGTTAATGCCTAACGCGGCGCGCACGTCGCCTGGAAGGTGAGGGCGGTGGGATGCCATTTGCGTATGCTAGCGCGCCGCCCGTTGATTGGCGATAGCTAAGGCGCTGCAAGCCGACCAACGTTCCCATTCAGGCGCGCGCGGCTTCTTGCGCGTCGCCTGCAATGGGTGGTTACGGACGCACTCGACGGACCGCCAAGAAAGGCGACCAAGGCGCGACCTACGAATTCCTCGTCACGGCGCATGTGACCTCTCCAGATGTTGGCGCATAACGTGAAATGGTTTGTAAAAATGCCATTAAGCATAGTCCATTTGTCAGGGGTTTTCGAGTCAACCCGCTTTAAATCATTACGTTATCTAGGTACGGCCATTGTTCGTCACCGGATTGAACAGCAGAAAATAGATCAACGCTCAGAATCGTCGGCGGTTTCTCAAACGCAAACGGGAAAGCTCAGATCACTATTTATTTCCAAGCCGCATCGACAAATCCACCGCCTGAATATCTTTGGTCAGGTTGCCGATTGAAATCAGATTTACGAGTTTCCTTCTGACTCGATATAGCGTAGCCGGTCCTCGAAAAGGCGTGCGGCGACGGCCCCGAAGATAAAGCCGCCGACATGCGCCGCGTACGCCACTCCGCCGCCCGGTTCCGGCGTGATCGCGCCGAGGTTCAAGAACTGTATCAGAAACCATATCCCGATCAGGAGCACGGCCGGGATGTAGGTGATACGCACAAACACGAAGATCACAAGCAGCGAACGTATCCTGTCGCGCGGATAGGTGACCAGGAATGCGCCCATCACGGCGGCGATCGCGCCGCTCGCGCCGAGGTTGGGAACAGTGGAACCGGGGTCGGCCGCGATTTGCGCCAACGCCGCCGCCAGCCCGCCCGCAAGGTAGAAAGTCAGGTAACGCCGCGGATTCATCAGGTCTTCGACTTCGGGTCCGAAAGCCCACAGGAAAATCATGTTGCTTATGATGTGCAACCAGCTGCCATGCATGAACATCGCTGTCAGTATCGTGATCCAATGGTGCCCGGCGACGATGTCGGCGGGGACGACCGACCACCTGTCCACGAACGCGTCTCCGCCCGACAGCTCGACAAGAAAGGCCAATACGTTGCACACGATGATGGAAGCCGTGACAACGGGGAAGCGGGTGGGGCGCCGGGAAGCGTCGCCGAGCGGGATTACCGGCATATCACCTCATCAAGCCGCACACGCGTCGATTTATCCGACGGGCATCCCCGAACCCGCCGGCGGTAGCGCGGGATTCACGAAGGCGTGAGTTTGTTAACGAAACTGCGCACGTTGAACGCCAGAACCAGAATCAGCACGCCGAACACAATGGCATAGGACGCGATCAACCATAGCACCGCAAGAGCGCCTGCTCCCGGCCGCGCCATGAGTAGAACGCCGAACACGACCGAGGCGAGCCCTGCGAGGATGAGCAGCCACTCGCCCGTAATCACCTTGCGCAACCGGATCGCGACCACGATCTCGAGAACGCCCGTGGCGATCGCCCAAATCGCGATGTAGAACAGGAGCGCGAACGTGGTGACGCCGGGAGCGATAAAAGTCATCACCCCGACGCCGATTCCGACCAGCCCCCAGAGCAGCAGTACCCACCAATCCTCGTGTCTGTTGCGTTCGGTGATGGCCGTCCAGACACCCAGGATGCCGTCCGCCATTGCATAAGCGCCAAATAGCAGCACCAGCGCGGCAAGCGAGATTCCGGGTTGGAACCAGGTCAGGATGCCAAATGCGATGGCCGCGAGACCACGCAGCAGCAACAGCCACCAGCTGCGGGCAATAATGGAAGATAAACGCGTTTCGATGCCGTTCATAACGCCTCCTCTGTTCGGTTAGTGATTCTTGTCATGTCAATTGCTGAAACAGACTCCTTGAAAATATGCCAG
>Ga0335085_10005334_pt1 | contig 20679 bp, 17 predicted proteins | sample Lox_Sample_45_FD_206712 | JGI IMG/M metagenome (GOLD analysis project Ga0335085, IMG submission 206712) | Soil microbial communities from Loxahatchee National Wildlife Refuge, Florida, United States - Lox_Sample_4.5 | ecosystem: Environmental > Terrestrial > Soil > Wetlands | place: USA...
TCCGTCGGGCCCAGCACCACGGCTCCCGCGCCGTCCCCGAAGAGCACCGCGGTGTCCCGGCCGCGCGTCGTCTTGTCGAGGCCCCGCGAGTGCACCTCGGCGCCCACGAGCAGCACGCGGCGGTATTGCCCCGTCCGGATCCACGCGTCGGCGATGGACAGACCGTAGATGAACCCCGAGCACTGGTTCCGGACGTCCACCGCCGGGATGTCGGTGATCCCGAGCTCGCGCTGCAGGAACACGCCGTTGCCGGGCTCGAAATGATCCGGCGTGCAGGTGCAGTAGACGATGCAGTCCAGGTCCCGCGGCGCCACCCCCGCCGCCTCGAGCGCCTGCCGGGAGGCGGCCGCGGCGAGCGTCACGCCGGTTTCCCCGGGGGAGACCCAGTGCCGCGTCTTGATGCCGCTGCGCTGGACGATCCATTCGTCCGAGGTCTCCATCATCCTTGCCAGGTCGTCGTTGGTGACGACCCGCTGCGGCACCTGAAATCCGGTGGCGAGGAACTCGGTGCGGGGCATGCCCTTCTCCGGTTGCGGGATGGGGGAGGCGGGGGAAGATTTCGCATCCCCCACCGCAAAGCAAGAGAGCCCATGGATCTGACCATCGAGCGGGCGCAGCGGGACGCCGTGCTGGGCGCCAAGCATCTTCCCGACGTGCTCAAGAAGGTGCTGGACGCCGCCCGCCCCGCCGGCGCCGGGTTCGTCCTTCATCTGACCTACGAAGAAGCGACCGCCTTGAACGAGCTCTGTTCCTGGAACGTGCACACCGACGCCGCCGGCAAGGTGACGGCGGAGTCGAAACCCTTCGACGATCTGGTGCGGGCGATCATGACGCACCCGGACTACTAGGCGGTTAGTCGGTTAGTCGGTCAGTACTCAACTGGAGAGCCCATGCGATCACTGACGCTCCTCGCCGCACTCACGCTTCCCGCTTGCCTCTTCCCGTTTCCCGGACTTTCCGCCCAGAAGCGCGCGATGACGGTGGAGGACTACCTCGCTCTCAAGACCGTGGGGGACCCGCAGGTGTCGCCGGACGGGAAGTGGGTCGTGTACACGGTGAGCACGGTCTCCCTGCCGGACAACAAGTCCACGTCCCGGCTGTGGCTCGCCGGCACGGCCACCGGGGCCGCGCGGGAGCTGTCGGAAGGCGTGGGATCGGACCGGTCGCCGCGCTGGTCTCCCGACGGCCGGACCATCGCGTTCCTGTCGGGACGCGAGCACGGGCCGCAGATCTGGACCGTGCCGGCCGGGGGCGGCGTCGCGCGCCGGGTGAGCGACCTCCCCGAGGGCGCGGGCGAATTCTACTGGATGCCCGACGGCTCGGGCTTCCTGGCCGTGTCGGACATCAAGTGGCCGGTGGACCAGGAGATCGACCGCCGCAACGGGGCCTACCCCACGGACGCCCGTCTCTGGACCGACCTGCTGTACCGGCACTGGGTGGACTGGCGCGCGGGGCGCCGCCAGCACGTGTTCCGCGTCGACCTGGCCAGCGGCAAGGCGCAGGACCTGACGCCCATCGACAAGGACGCCCCCACCATCGCGACGGCCGGGGACGGCGACGTGGCGATGTCGCCGGACGGCCGGGAAGTCGCCGTCGCCGTTCACGCCGACTCGGTCGTGGCCGACAACACCAACGTCGACGTCTATCTGATGGCCCCCGACGGCGGCGGGATGCGCGACCTGACCGCGGCCAACGCGGGCGCCGACAACACGCCCCGCTTTTCACCGGACGGCAAGTGGCTCGCCTACCTGTCGATGGCGCGGGCCGGGTTCGAAGCCGACCGCCAGCGGCTGATGCTCGTGCCGCGGAGCGGGGGCCGGACCGAGGGGGCGCCCGTGGAGGCGACCGCGGGCTGGACCCTCTCGGTCAGCTCGTACTCCTGGTGCCCCGACTCCAAATGCCTGTACGCGGTGGTGGACGAGCGCGGCTACGAGAATCTCTACCGGATCTCCCTCGCGCCCTTCCAGCGGACCCTCGTGTTCGGCGGCGACGGTGCGAACGGCAACCTGACCGTCTCGGCCGACGGGAAGACCAGGGTCTGGCTGCACCAGACCGGCAACCGGCCCGCCGAGGTGTTCGTGGACGGCAAGGCGCTGACGCACACCAACGACGCCACGCTGGCGGCGCTCGACCTGAATCCCCTCGAGCCGTACGGGTTCATCGGCGCGGGCGGCGACTCGGTGTTCGGCTGGCTGCTCAAGCCGCCGGGGTTCGACCCGGCCCGGAAATACCCGGTGATCTATCTCGTGCACGGCGGCCCGCAGGGGGCCTGGCACGACGAGTGGCACCCCCGCTGGAACTACCAGATGTTCGCGGCGCGCGGCTACGTCGTGGCCGCCGTGAACTTCCACGGCTCGACGGGATACGGTCAGGCGTTCACCGACGCCATCTCGCGGCACTGGGGGGACCTGCCCTACGAGGACCTGATGAAGGGGCTGGACGTCGTGGCCCGGCTTCCCTACGTGGACTCGACCCGGATGGGGGCGGCGGGCGCCTCGTACGGCGGCTACATGATCTACTGGATGGCGGGGCACACCGATCGGTTCAAGGTCCTCGTGGACCACGACGGGGTGTTCAACCCCGTGTCGGCGTTCGGGACCACCGAGGAGCTGTGGTTCCCGCGCTGGGAGTTCGGCGGCACCCCGTACCGGGAGCCCGGCGGGAACCGGGAGCTCTACGAGCAGTGGTCACCGCTGAACTTCGTCCAGAACTGGAAGACCCCGATGCTGATCGTCCACTCGCAGCTGGACTTCCGGCTCGACATGTCCGAGGGGTACCAGGCGTTCACGGCGGCGAAGCTGCACGGCGTGCCGGCGAAGTTCCTGTACTTCCCCGACGAGGGCCATTTCGTCGTACGCCCGCGGAACCGCCGGATCTGGTGGGGCGTGGTGCTCGACTGGATGGATCAGTATCTCAAGTAAAGACCAGGGGCTAAGTGGCTAAGTGGCTAAGTGGCTAAGGGGCTAAGGGGCTAAGGGGCTAAGTAGCTTAGCCTCTTAGCCCCTTAGCCCCTTTTCAGTTACCCGGCTTCTTCCAGCTGTTGTTCGACCGCCGGATGTCGGGGAAGTGATGGTCGGGGTCGATGACGACGCTCGTGACGTCACTCGGGAACGTCTCGGCGTACTCGTAGCGGTCACCCAGGTACCAGACCTCGACCGGCAGCTTGACCGAGCGGTCGGTGCCGTCCGCGAAGCCGAGGTGCAGCTCCACGGGCATGGGCAGCTGGCCCAGGCTCGCCAGGAAGATGTGCGTGGTCTTGGCGCCCGTGCTGTCCGCCGACACCGTGACCGAGTCCACCGCCTGATCCAGCACGTCCGTGCGGTAGAACCAGCCCCGCCAGAACCACGACAGGTCCTCCCCCAGCGCGTCGTTCATGGTCCGGAAGAAGTCCGCGGGCGTGGGGTGCTTGAAGGCCCAGCGCCGGATGTATTCGCGGAACGCCGCGTCGAAGCGCGTGGTGTCGGGCAGGATGTACTGCCGGAGGAGGAAGAGCCCGTTCGCCGGCTTCTCGTAGCCCTCGATGCCCCAGATGGGATTGGGGAGGCGGTCGGCGGGCGTCATGATCGGCTGGTCGAGCCCGTGGCCGGCGATGATGGCGCGCTGGTCCGCGTTGGCGCGGGCGCCCACATAGCTCGTGTCGTGATAGAAGGCTTCGTTGGAGTAGATGTTGATGAAGGTGTTGAAGCCCTCGTCCATCCAGGTGTAGCGCCGCTCGTTCGAGCCGACGATCATCGGGAACCAGGTGTGTCCCAGCTCGTGCGTCGCGACGCCGTAAAGGCCGCGGCCGCCCGACCGGGCGCTGCAGAACACGATCATCGGGTATTCCATCCCGCCCACGGTCCCCGCCACGTTGGTGGCGGTGGGATAGGGGAAGTGGAACCATTTCTCGGAATAGTGCTTGATCGTGAACCGCGCGTACCAGGTGGAATTGGCCCAGTCGCGGTTGGCCTGCGGGGGATAGAAGGACTGAATCAGGACTCCGTCCCATCCCGCGGCGTTCCATATGTAGGCCGGGGAGGCGGCCCAGGCCACGTCCCGCACGTTCTTGGCGCTGAAGTGCCAGGTGAGAGTAGCCGACGCCCCCGCGGGGCGGGTGGCGGCGGTTCCCGCTTCGGCGGGAGCGATGATGTCCACGGTGGAATCGGCGGTCCGCGCCCGGGCCAGCCTCGTCCGCTCCGTCGCCGTCAGCACCTGATCGGGGTTGAGCAGCGTCCCGCTGCCGGCCACCACGAAGCCGCGGGGTACGGTCACCGAGTAGTCGATGTCGCCGTACTCCAGATAGAACTCCCCCTGTCCCAGATACTGGTCGGTGTTCCAGCCGCTCACGTCGTCGTAGACGGCGAGCCGCGGATACCACTGGGCGATCTCGTAATCCCAGCCGCCCGGAAAGTCCTCCCGGCCCATGCGGTCGGAACCGTGCTCGGGGATCTCGAACCGGTAGGACAGCTCGAGGGTCGCGATCCCGCCGGGGGGCAGGGGATGGGCCAGATCCACGCGCATCATGGTGCCGTTCACCGTGGAGGCGAGCGGGGCCCGCTCCGCCTGCGTGCGGGCACCGCGCCGGGCGGCGAGGGACACCTCCGAGAGCCCGGTGATGGTGTACCCGCCTGCGAAGCCACGGGCGCCCCACCGCGAGTCCGCCGGATCGATGAACGAGCCCCGGCTGCCGTCCTTGTAGATGTTCTGGTCGAGCTGCATCCACAGGTAGGTCAGGGTGTCCGGAGAATGATTCGCGTAGCGGATCACTTCGTGGCCGTCGAGGGCTTGCTGCGCCGTGTCCAGGCTGGCTTCGATTGTGTAGTCGACCCGTTGCTGCCAGTATTTGGGCCCGGGCCGGCCCGACGCCTCACGGAACAGGTTGGGGGTCGGCAGCTCGAGGCGCCGGAAGGGGGAGGTATCCCCCACGGCGGCGGGGACCGACACGGGCTCCGGGGGCCGCGGCCCCTGGATCTGCAGAGCGGCAAGGAGAGCAAGGAAGACCATATGGAGCGGATCCTCGAAGAAGGAGACTGCGTGGCGGAATGTAGTGAAACCGGGGGCACGTTGCAGGGTAGGACTAGGACGTCCCGGACGCCGAGTGAGGCACCCGCCGTGGCCCCACGGTGATACCCAGGTTCCGCCGTATGCTCCCCACCCTCGGGCTGGTCCTCGTGGCCGGGGCGTGCGAGCACACCAGTCCCTTCGCCACCGGGAGCTACGGCGCCCGCGGCCCCCTCGCTCCGGGCTCGCCGTCCCGGCTCACCTACAGTCAGGGCGTGGACACGCGCCCCGTCTGGCTCGCGGACGGCTCCGCCGTCCTCTTCACCGAAGAGCAGCTCGACCGCTCCGACCGGGACCGGTGCCTCGCGCAGATCCCGGGCTCCGGCGGCTCCATCACCCGGTACCTCTGCTACCCCGGCAACCTCAACGGCGACTCGCTCGACGATCTGGAGAGTCCGGCCGTCGCGGGAGACGGGCGCATGGCGTTCTTCCAGACCAGCATGCTCGCGTCCCGGGGCGAGGTCGGTCCCGACCACGCGGGACTCATGCTCGGCAGCTACGGCGCGCCGTTCCCGGCGGACACCCTCCGGGCCTTTCCGTACTTCTTCACGCCTACGGGGCGGTCCGTCGACGGGGCGTCCGATCTCCATTGGGTCGGACCCTCCGCGCTCGTGTTCCTGGCCGAGCGGTGGACCTACCCCTCGATCTGCGTCGGGTGCACGGCCATCGATACGGTGCGGACGGGGCTCGACGTCGAGCGCCTCGACCTGGGCGGAGTGACGCCCGTCCTGAGCCTCGTGCCCAACACGGATCAGGCCACCTCGGTGACCGCCGGTGGCCCGGACACGGCGTACTACACGATCCAGGGTGATGACGGCGCGCACCGGCGCATCCTGTCCACGGGGGCGGACTCGGTGATCTTCGACTTCGGCGGACCCGTCACCGAGCTGGCCGTGAGCGGGAGCCGGCTCGCGGCGATCGTCGGCGCCGGCCCGACCAACCTGACCCTCCGCGTGGTCGACCTCGCGACCGGCCTCGACACCATCTTCGGCAGGCCCGGCTCGAACCTCCATCGCCCGGCGTTGAGTCCGGACGGGCACCACGTCGTGGCCGAGGTCGCGCCCGTGGACACCGTCTTCTTCACCGAAGGCCCTCCCGACCTCTGGATGTGGACACTTCCATGACGCGTGCCTGGGTTCTCGCCGTCCTCGTCCTCGGCGCGGCGCCGCTCGCCGCCCAGTCCTCGGGCGCCTTCGAGGGCCGGGTCACGGACCAGTCGACGAAGCACGGCGTCGGCGGGACCCTGATCTGGGTGGACGGCGGCCGTCAGGGGGCCACCAGCGATTCGGCCGGCCGGTACCGCGTGCGGGAAGTCCGCAGCGGGTGGCACCGGGTGCGGGCGGCCCGCATCGGCTACCGGGCCGTGATCCTCGACAGCGTGCTGGTGCGCGCCGGCGAGACGGTGGTGCTCGATTTCGCGCTGGCCCCGCAGGCCTTGAGCCTCGACTCGATCGTGGTCCGGGGCGAGGTGGACAAGGTGCTCGACCCCCTCGCCACGGCGGACGTCCAGCGCATCACGGGCGCGGAGATCCGGCACCTGCCGGTCACCACCGTGGCCGAGGCGGTGGCCCTGTCCGCGGGGGCGGTGGGGGAGAGCTACCGCGGCGGCCGGATCGGCGAGTCGTCGTTCGTGCTGGACGGCCTGGGGGTCAAGAACCAGCTCGATGCGTCCACCAACACGCTCGGCATCAACGTGCCCACGGAGATCCTGACCGAGGCATCGCTCGTGACGAACGCGTTTTCGGCGCGCTACGGGCAGGCGCTGTCGGGGGTCGTCAACGTGGTGACCCGCGACGCCGGAGACCGCTGGTCCGGCCGGGTGGCGTACGAAGGCGACCGGCCGCTGCCGGAGGCCGACGACCACGGCCTCGACCGGGCGGTGTTCACGGCGGACGGGCCGCTGGGGCGGGGCATCGGGTTCGTCGGGGTACTGAACGCCCAGGGACAGGTGGACGGGGACCCCGTGAGCGCGCCCGCGCCCACGGATCCGCACGATCCCCGGACCGCCGAGCCCTGGGTCCTGCCGCACAATGGGGCCGAGCGGCTGGACGCGGCGGGCAAGTTGATCATTCCCCTGAACGACCGGAACACGGTCCGGCTCTTCGGGCTCCGGTCGGCCGCCCAGCAGTACCTGTTCGATCCCGCTTTCAAGTACGACGAAGCGTACGGACCCGCCACCCGCACCGTCGGCGACCTCTACTCGGTCCATCTCCAGCACACTTCGTCCCCGGAGGCCCGGCACCCGCTGGCCGCGGATGTCCGGATGGGGTACTTCGACCAGGAGTTCATCCGGGGCCAGCCGACCAATGCGCCGAGCGACCTGGTGGGGGCCTTCAGCGGCCAGGCCCTGCACTTTCTGGACGAGGGGATGGCCCGCGCCAAGGACACGCTCGCGGCGCGGAACGCGCTGCCGGGGTATGCGGTGCCCCAGCTGAGCCAGAACACCCCCTGGGGTGTGCCGGCCTTCTTTCTGGGTGGCGGATCGCGCGGCGAGCTGGACTGGAACCGGTACCGCGAGCTGCGTTTCCAGGGCGACTTCACCCTGGCCGCGGGTCCCACCACCGATTTCAACTTCGGCGGGGAGTTCGAGCGGCAGCACGTCGAGACCTTCCAGCGGGTGTTCGCCTATCTCCCCGTGAGCGACGTCAAGGATTCCGTCCCGCCGCCCGCGGCCTCGGACTTCGAGCCGCAGAGCGCCGCGCTCTACGCCGAGACCCAGATCCGGATGGAGGACCTCGCGGTCACCTTCGGGCTCCGCTACGACCAGTTCGACCCCCGGAACGCCACGGTGGGTCAGCGGTTCGGGGCGCGGCGCACCCTCAGTCCCCGCTTCGCCGTGTCGACCGTGCTGAAGGGGGCGACGTTCGTGGCCAGCTGGGGGCGGTTCGCCCAGGCGCCGGACTTCCAGTATCTGGTCAATTCGGCCTTCGACGACACGACACGGACGGGACGGTTCCGGGAGGGGAACCCCGATCTCGGCTTTGAGACCGCGACGCAGTACGAGTTCAGCGTCCGGGCCCGGCCCTCCGACCGGACCTCGGTGCGCGTGAACGGCTACGTGAAGCGTCTGGACGGGCTCGTCGCGTCGGTGCCGCTGTCCGTCAATCCCGACTCTTCCATCTTCGGCAACACCGATTTCGGGACGGTGAAGGGGGCGGAGCTGATTCTCGAGCGGGAGCTCCGGGACTGGTGGGGCGCGCGGGTGAGCTACACCCTGCAGGACGCCCAGGCGACGTCGTCCAATCCGTTCATTCTCCTCAACCAGTACACCATCGACAACCTGGGCGACACCATCCGGCCCGCGCGGGTCCAGTTCCCGCTCGATTACGACCGGCGCCACAGCTTGACGGTCGTCCTCCAGGCGCGGGTGCCGGAGCACGCCGTGTCCGACAGCACCGCCGGCTTCGTGCCCGAGCTCCGGGTGTTCGAGGGGTTGGAGGTCGCCCTGATCGGGCGCTTCGCGTCGGGCCTGCCCTATTCCCGCACCAATCTGGCGGGCGACAGCATTCTCGGGCTGCCCAACAGCCAGCGGCTGCCCTCGCAGACTCAGGTCGACATGCTCATCCGGCGGCCGATCAAGCTGTTCGGCTGGCGGGGAGGTGTGTATCTGGACATGCGGAACCTGCTCAACGCGGCGAACATCGAGGCGGTCCGGCGTGACGTGGGGACGCCCGGTCCCTCGGACGGGGAGATCCAGGCGATGGCGCAGGCGGCCTACACCTCCCACCCGGAGGCCATTCCGTACGAATCCCCGCGGTACCGGGCCTGGGCCGACCTGAACCACGACGGCTACATCTCGGGGCAGGCGGAGCTGATGCCGCTGTACCTCGCGGCCGCGCGGGATTTCACCCAACCCATCTTCGAGTACGGGCCGCCGCGGCTCTTCCGGATCGGGATCGAGCTCGAGTTCTAGCCGGAGGAAGGCCATGACGGCGCCCCGTCTGATCCTGCCGCTCGTCCTGGTGCTCGCCGCGTGCGAGCACACGACGCCGTTTGCTCCCGGGCGCTACGCTCCCTCGGGGCCCTTCGCGAGCGGGAACCCGCTCCGGCTCACCTACAGCACGGGCGTCGACGCCTGGCCGACCTGGCTCCCCGACGGCTCGGCCATCCTCTACACCCAGGAGCGGCTCGACCAGGCCGATCGGGATGAATGCCTGACGACCCTGCCCGCGGGGGGCGGCGTCACCACGCGCACCGTCTGCGCGGCGAGCGACCCGGCCGGGGACAGCCTCAACGTGTATCAGTCGCCCGCGGTCTCCGCGGACGGCCGCCTCGCGTACGTGCGGCTCAGCACCCTCGCGTTCGCCGGGCGCGGGGTCCCCGACTACGCGCAGCTGGTGCTCGCCGCGTACGCGACCCCGCTCGCCGCGGCCGTGCTCGAGCCCTTGTCGTACTTCAGTCCGGCTGGGCGGTCGGTGGACCTGGTGCGGGACATCCGGTTCATCGGCGCGACGACGTTGGTCTATCTCGCCGAGCAGGCGACGTACACCTGCGCCAATTTCGGGTGCACGGCGATCGACACGACGGTGGCGGGCCTCGACGTCGAGCGCCTGGACTTCGCCGCCGCCCCCCCCGTGCTCTCGGTGGTTCCCGCCACCGATTCGGCGACGTCGCTGGCGGCCGGCGCGGCGGACACGATCTACTTCACGCGTGCCGGCAGCGGCCAGGTCCACCGGCGCATCCTGTCCACGGGCGCCGACACCGTGCTCGCGGACTTCGGCACCGCCGCCACGGACCTATCCCAGTCGGGCTCCCGGCTGGCCGTGATCCTCGGATCGACGCTGCGCGTGGTGGACTGGTCCACGGGGTTCGATCAGAGCTACGCGGTGGCCGGGACCGACATTCACCACCCGGCGCTGAGCCCCGACGGGCACCGGCTCGTCGCGGAGCTGGCCCCGGTGGACTCGGCGACGTACCGGGAAACCGCTCCGACGGATCTGTGGCTCTGGACCCTGCCGTGAGCTAGTCGCGCGCCTCGCGCCAGTAGCTCGCCGCCACCCCGCCCACCACGAGCAGGAGCCCCAGCCAGCCCCATGCGGAGAGCCGCTGGGCGAACACCATGAGGGCGAGGAGCGTGCCGACCACGGGTTCGATGGTGGCCGCCACCGCGGTGGGCGCCGCGTCGATGCGCCGGACCCCGGCGAAGAACAGGAAGTTCGCGCCGACGACGGGTCCGACGGCCTGCGCCAGGCAGAAGGCCCAGGCCGCGAGGCCCTCCGGACGCGCCGTGTGGGTGAACGGGGAGCGGCCGAACAGCGTGAGGAAGATCCCCATCATCACCGCGCCGCCCGAGAGCTCGAGAAAGAGGGACCGGATGCTGCCGTAGCGCGGGACCGACCATCGGGCCAGGAGCGTGGTGCCCGCGTAGGAGAGCATCGCGATCAACCCCCCCAGGACGCCCGCCCGGAATCCGGGTCCCCCCGACAGCATGGCCCCGACGTGCCCACCGGAGACCGTCAGGCCCACGCCGATCATCACCAGGACGGCCAGGAACATGCGCAGCGGGGTGAGGGCCTCGCCCAGGATCACCCGCCCCAGGATCGCGACGACGACGGGCGACAGGTAGAGGAGGGCCGCCGCGCCGGCCACGCCGACGCCGGTGATGGCGTACGGGTAGGCCACCTCGAACACCGCGACCAGGAACCCGCCGCCCCCGAACACCAGCAGCCAGCCCCGCAGATCGGCTTTCAGCAGATCCGGGTGGAACGCGAGCATGTAGAGGAAGAGTCCCAGCACGCCCACGGACACGCGCCAGAACCCGATGCCGGTGATGTCCTGGCCGGCGTGGAAGAGCGCCGTGGAGAGGACGCCCGTGGTGCCCCACGTGGCGCCGGCCGCCAGCGCGAACAGATAACCCGCGACCCGGGAGCGGTTCACACCAGCTCTCCTTTGAGGACGGTGACGGCCTGGCCCGCGAGCTTGACGCGGTCGCCGGCCAGGCGGACCCGGACGGTGCCGCCGCGCGCCGAGGCCTGGTAGCCCACCATCGCCTCCTTGGCGAGCCGGGGGGCCCAGTGCGGCGCCAGCGCGCAGTGGGCAGAGCCCGTCACCGGATCCTCGTCCACTCCGACGGCGGGGGCGAAGAACCGGGACACGAAGTCCACGCCCGGGGTGGCGGCCCGGCTGGTGACGATCACACCGCGAATGGGCAGGGACCGGAGCTTCCCGAAATCGGGACGGGTGGCGCGGACGTCGGCCTCCGACGCGATTTCGATCAGGTAGTCGGTGCGGTTCTTCCCGACGTACTGCGGCCGCACCCCGAGGGCGGAGAGCAGCTCGGGCGGGGCTTCCTGCGGCGCCGCGGCCTGGCTCGGAAAGTCGAGCTCGATCTCCGGGCCCCGGCGGTCGGCGGTGAGCCACCCGGACCGGGTGTGGAAGCGGGCGGTCCGGTCGGCGGCGAGGAGGCCCTCGCTCCAGAGCACGTGCGCGGTGGCCAGGGTCGCGTGCCCGCAGAGGTCGACCTCGGCGCCGGGGGTGAACCAGCGGAGGTCGTAGCCGTCGGCGCGGGGGGACACGAACGCGGTCTCGGACAGGTTCATCTCGCGGGCGACGTTCTGCATCCAGGCCGGCTCGGCCGGACGCTCGAGCAGGCAGACGGCGGCGGGGTTGCCGCCGAAGGCCCGGTCGGTGAAGGCGTCGACCTGCAGGAGTCTCAGTCCCACGTCACCAGTCTCCCCGTTCGCCGGCGTCCCCGATGGCGCGGGCCAGACGGTCCGCGGCGTGGCGCCAGTTGGTCTGGACGGCGCGCTCGGCCTGGGCGGCGTCGCCCGCCTTGATCGCGCCGATGATGGCCTGGTGCTCACCCGCCGATACCGGGGCTTCGCCCGCGAGCAGGCTGACGTACATCCGGATGTAGCGCTCGGCCTGCGGCTTCACGGCCTCGTGGAGCGCGGCGAGGCGGGGGCCCGCCCCGGCGGCGACGTACCGGCGGTGGAACTCCTCGTCCGATTCGTACAGGCGGTTGAAGTCGGCCCGCCGCCGGCGCGCCGCGGCGAGGAACCGGCGGTTGGCGATGATGAGGGAACGCACCAGGGCGCGGCGCGCCGCGGCGGGCAGGAGGGCGGCACGGTGCGCGGCCAGCCCCTCGAGCTCGCCCACGATGTAGAGCAGCTCGCGGACGTCGGCGCGGGTGAGGGGGGCGACGGCGGGGCGGGCGCGCTTGCCGGACGCGGTGGCGACGTAGCCCTCGCGCTCGAGGCGGGTGAGGGCCTCGCGGACCGGGGTGCGGGAGACGCCCAGGCGCCGCGCGATCTCGGTTTCCACCAGGCGGGCGCCGGGGGCGAGCGAGCCCCGGACGATGCCGTCCCGGAGGGCGGTGTAGACGCGACCGCTGGTGGCCACGGGCGGAATATAGCCGGGGCGGCGGGCCGGTTGCGGGGCGCCCGGCGGGGCGTATGTTAAGCATAATTGCATACAATTTTGTATCCCGCAATCGGAGGACCCGTCATGCCTCACGGCCTGTTCGCCACCCAGCCCCTGGAACGGCTCCGCGCCGCGGCCGGCGCCGAGGGCGGCGGTCTCCGCCGGACCCTCGGCCCCGTGAACCTGACCACCCTGGGCATCGGCGCGATCGTGGGCACCGGCATCTTCGTGTTCACCGGCATGGCCGCGGCCCAGTACGCCGGCCCCGCGGTCCCGATCTCGATGGTCATCGCCGCCGTCGCCTGCGGGTTCGCCGGGCTCTGCTACGCGGAAATGGCGAGCGCCGTGCCCGTGGCGGGCAGCGCGTACACCTACTCCTACGCCACCCTGGGCGAGCTCATCGCCTGGATCATCGGATGGGACCTGGTGCTCGAGTACGCCATGGGCGCCGCGACGGTGGCGGTGGGCTGGTCGTCGACCCTGGGCTCCCTGCTGGGGCTCTTCGGCGTCACGCCGCCCGCGAGCCTGATGAACCCTCCGTTCATCGCCTGCACCGCGGCGCAGGTGGCGCAGGGCATGGTCACCGGGTGCACCCAGACGGGCTGGCACCTCACCGGCGCCCTGTTCAACCTCCCGGCCGCCCTGTCCATACTCGCCATCACCGCGATCCTCGTCATCGGCATCCGGGAGTCCGCCGGGTTCAACACGACGATCGTCATCATCAAGGTGGGAGTGCTGGCGCTCTTCGTCGGGTTCGGATTCCTGTACGTCAACCCCGCCAATTGGCACCCCTTCATTCCGGCGCACACCGGGGAATTCGGCGGCTGGTCCGGCATCCTGCGGGGCGCCGGACTGATGTTCTTCGCCTACATCGGATTCGATTCGGTGAGCACCGCGGCGCAGGAGGCCCGCAATCCACAGAAGGACATGCCCATCGCCATCCTCGGATCGCTCGTCATCTGCACGATTCTGTACGTGCTGGTCTCCACCGTGCTCACCGGGCTCGCGTCGTACCGCGACCTCAACGTGCCCTCGCCCGTGATCATGGTGGTCGACAACATCAAGCAGTTCGGGTGGTTCCGGTACGCCATCACGGTCGGCGCGATCCTCGGCCTCGGCTCGACGATGCTGGTGATGCTCCTGGGCCAGTCCCGCGTCCTCTACGCCATGTCCCGCGACGGTCTCCTCCCGGAGTGGGCCGGCCGGGTGCACCCGCGCTTCCAGACCCCCTGGCTCTCGACCCTCCTCACCGGCATCGCGGTGGCCCTGTTCGCCGGCCTCTTCCCGATCCAGATCCTCGGGAAGCTCGTGAACATCGGCACCCTGCTCGCGTTCGTGCTCGTGTGCCTGGGCGTCTGGATCCTCCGCCGCACCCGCCCGGACCTCGAGCGGCCGTTCCGCGCGCCGCTCGTGCCCCTCGTCCCAATCCTCGGCGCGCTGGCCTGCCTGGGCCTGATGCTCACGCTCGGCCTCGACACCTGGCTCCGCCTCGTCGTGTGGCTCGTGATCGGGCTCGTGATCTACTTCCGCTACGGGCGTCACCACAGCGCGCTCCGTCGCGCGGAAGAGCCGCAGCGCCGCTAGGAGGGACCGGCCGCGGGCGCGTGACGCCGACCCAGGCGGCGGATCAGGAAGTGGGTGGCGATCCCCGCCGCCAACGCCGCCAGCACCACGAAGGAGCCGGCCCGCGACCAGCGGTGGAATGCCGCCGTCGCGGCGGCGCCGAAGCCGTATCCCACGCCCGTGAAGAGCAGGGACCAGACCAGCGCGGTGCCCAGGTTGTAGCGGAGAAAGCGCGCCGGGCGGACTCCGGCGGCGCCGCAGAGGATCGGCAGCGGGAGGCGGATCCCGTAGGCGAAGCGCATGAGCACGAGCACGGCGGTCTCGTGCCGGCGGACCAGCTCCTGCGCCCGCTCGAGCCCCGGTCCCCAGCGCGGGCCCAGCCGCGCGACGGCGGCGGGCCCGTAGCGCTTCCCGATCCAGTAGTAGATCTGGTGGCCGAGCGCCGCCGGCAGGGACGCGACCAGCCACACTCCCCACCAGGGCCAGTATCCGGCCCGCGCCAGCGCTCCCGCGACGATGACGCCCGCTTCCCCTTCGAGCCACGCCCAGACAAACAGGGCGGGTCCCCCGAAATGCGACACCAGCGTGTGGAGGTCCACGGCCCTCGAAGCTAGGGAACCGGTCAGCTCAACGCGAACAGCGTCTTCTTGTGCAGCAGGCTGTTTTCGGAGCCGATCAGGAGCCGGTCCGGCGGCCCGGCGGCGGACCCGATGAAGAGCTCCGGCTGGGTGACGCCCGCCGGCAGGTCGAACACGAGATCGGTCGTGTAGGACTCCCCCGGAACGACGGGGCGGCGCAGCGAGTCCGCGGCGCCCTCCGGCTCGAGCGGATACCGCCGCCCCGACCGGTCCACGACGTACACGGTGCGCGGCCCGATCTCGAGCGGGGCCATCCCGCGATGCGGGCCGATCGTGGCGGAATCGAACTGCACCTTGACCGTCACGACGTAGAACATCCCCGCCGCCGCCCGGCCCCCGAGCTCCTTGACCGTGTGCACGGCCGCCACCGAGTACTCGGAATGGCAGTCCATTTCGCAGATGTGCTTGGCCTCGCCGATGGCCAGGACGCGGGTACGGCTGGTGAAGGAGTGCCCGAGGAGGAGCAGCGCGTACACCGCCGCCCCCGCCACGCCCGCGAGGACGAAGCGTTTGACCCAGACGCCCCGGTCCATCAGGAGCGCCGCGACGATCCCGACGCCGAGCGCCAGCGTGCCGCCCACCAGGGCGAGGAGCAGCAGGATACCGAGGGGAGTGAGTCCGTCCGTGATCATCCGACCTCCGGGGAGCAGGTGCGTTGGTAGGGGATGCCGGTCCAGTGACGGGCCAGGCGGGTTTCCGTGAGGCTCGCCCAGTTGGCGCTGCGCCAATCGTGGCGGGACTCGTCGATCCGGAGCCAGCGGCGCCGGAGCCGCTGCTCCACCTGGCAGCGGGTCGCGGCGTCGAGGCGGGGGAGTCCGGCGAGGAGGGCCGGGATCGCGTCGGCCGAGAGGGAGGTGGCGTACGCGGCGTCGAAGGGCCGGATGGTGGCGCGGCTCAGGTTCACCCGAACGACGAGGGCGTCGGGATTGAGAACGTGCAGGCCGGTGAGCGCCACGTAGCCGGCCACGAGGGCGCCGGGCGCGAAGCGGCGCCGGCGCCTCCGGATCGTGGTGCCGCCCAGCCAGCAGGCGAGGAACGCGACGTAGGCCATCGCGGCGGTCGCATAGAGCCGGACCTCCGAGAGCCCGTACGCGGCCACGTAGAGGCGCATGCGGTTCAGGGCGGACAGCACGACGACGCCGAGCAGGGCGAGGAGGGTCCGCGCGAGGGCGCGGAACCACGCACCGGAGCTTCCCCGATGGGTGCCGAGGGCGCGATCCGCCCCGATCAAGAGCGGGAGCACGAGCGCGGCCACCGCGAGGAGCTCGAAGAACCCGCTCCGCGCGTAGGCCGCGTAGCTGGGGCCGGCGACCCGCGCGATCCAGGCATTCCCGCCGAAGAGCTCGCCGGCCTGGAAGGCCACGAAGAGGGCGAACAGCCCGACCGTCAGGGTGAGGGCGGTGAGGACGGGGAGTGTTCCGACGCCGGACCGGAGCGCGACGGGGATACGGGGCGGGATCGCCGGGGAGCCGAGGATGGTCCAGGAGAGGTACCCCGCGCTGATCCCCGTGAAGAACGTCACCAGGACGGCGTGCGACGCCGCGACGCCGGGGTCGATGGTGAAGAGGCCGTGCAGGGCCTTCCCGAAGACGGGATCGGCGCTCGCGAACAGGATGCCGAACCCGACCAGCACCGGCGTGGCGATTCCGGCTCCGAGGAGAACGGCGCGGGCCCGCGAGAAGCCGGCGGACCGGGGCTCCTGGGCCCAGCGGGCGACCCGGCCGAGCAGGGGGAGCGCGCCGATGCACGCGTACGCGGCGGCGGCCGCCACCTGGTAGGCTTGATCGGCCGCGTCGAGGCGGGCCAGCCGGACGCCGCGGAGCGTCGCCGCCAGGAGGCCGAGCGTGGCGACGAGCGCGAGCAGATCGAACGCCGCGAGGGCCCGGGAGTCCCGCCGCGCGAAGGCGAGGCCGAGCAGGAGCGCGGTCAGCGCGAGCCAGCGGGTTTCGGGGGTGACCCGCAGCCGTCGGGCGCCGGCCAGGGCGCCGCCCAGGGCCACCAGCAGAAACGTGCAGAGGGTGACGTTGATCCCCCAGGGAAGGCTGCGGAGCAGGAGATCGGCGGCGACGCCGATCGCCAGCGCGCCCGCCAGGATCCAGGCCGGCAGTTCGTCCTCGCGGATCATCCGGCCAGCTCCCCCGGGAGGCCGCCGAAGCGCCGCTCGCGGTTCTCGTAGGCGGTGAGGGCCTGATCGAGGCTCCGCGCGTCGAAGTCGGGCCACATCTGGTCGAGGAAGAGGAGCTCCGCGTAGGCGCATTCCCACATCAGGAAGTCGGACAGGCGGCGTTCCCCGCCGGTGCGGACGAGGAGGTCGACATCGGGCAGGAGGTCGCCGGTGCCGATGGCGGCCCGGGACGAATAGTCGATGGCGATGCGCAAGTGGAGCCGGCGCCCGGCGGCGGTGGCCGCTTCGGCGCCGGCGATGGCCGTGCGGAGGCGTCCGGGGAGGCGGTCGCGCCGGCCGATGACCGACAGGCGGACGCCGTGGGACACGCAGGTCGCGGTTTCCGCACGCAGGGTGCGCTCGAAGATGCGGAAGAGCGCGCGGACTTCCGTGAGGGGCCGGCGCCAGTTGTCGCTGGAGAAGGCGTAGAGGGTGAGCTGGCCGATGTCGTGGCGCACGGCGGCGGTGACCACGCGGTGGACGGCACGGGCGCCGGCTTCGTGGCCGGCGGCGCGGGGGAGGCCCTGCCGGGAGGCCCAGCGGCCGTTGCCGTCCATGATGATGGCGACGTGCAGAGCACTTTGAGTAACAAAGTTCAGGGTCAAAAAAAATCCGCTCAGGGGGCGCGGGTGGCCCGGATGAGCGCCTCCATGTGGTCGAGGTAGCGCTCCAGGGCCTTCCGGCCCGGCGCGGTCAGGCGGTAGACGGTCCGGGGCATCCGGCCTTCGAACGTCTTGGTGCAGGCGACGTAGCCCGCGTCCTCGAGCTTGCGCGCGTGCACGCTCAGGTTGCCGTCGGTGGTGGCGAGGGCGCGCTTCAGCTCGTTGAAGCTCAGCGCCTCGTGGCCGGCGAGCGCGCTCACGATGCCGAGCCGCACTTTCTCGTGAATGAGGCGGTCGAGCTCGGCGGCGCGGCCGGCGGCGGCGGTGGCGGGCACGGCCGGTTTCGTCTGACGGGCGGCGGCGGGCTTAGCCACCGTACCTCCGCGCGATGACGGCGCCGAAGCCCAGGTGCAGGCCGCCGAACCCCGCGGCCATCCAGTAGTCCGCCCACGCCGCGGGGGTGAAGAGCGCCGCGATCCCGAGGATCAGGAAGCCGATTCCCATCAGGGGCACCGGCCGGACGGAAAAGGCGCCGGCCGCGACGACGCCGGTGCCGTACAAGAGGAGCCAGAGCCCGGGCAGGAGAGCGGTGGCGCCCGCCAGCACGATGGCGCCCGTGAGCACGGCGGCGGAGCCGAAGGCCGGGAGAAAATGGAGCAGGACGCGGCGGCCCGGCCCCGACGCCACGGGGTCCTGCACGGCCCGCGCCTTCCGCACCATGGCGACCCCGCCGATCGCGAGCGCGAGCACCGCCTCGCCGAGCCACACCGAGAGCCAGGTGAGCACCGTCGGCGCGCGGTGCGCGACCCAGGCCGCGGCGAAGGCCGTGGCGCCGATCCACATCTGGCCCGCGCCCGGCACGGCCGTGAACGCGCGCGCCCGGGTCATCGTGTCCCGGATGTACCGGAGGTTCTCGATCGCGCGGTCGGCGAGCGGCTGGGGAGCGGCCATGGGCCTCAGGCTAGCGCCCCGGTCCACGTGTGTCAAGTACTTTATATAGCAAAGTCTGACCTCCCGGCCCCGCCAGACTCTCTCGCAAAACGGGGGACCCATCACGACACCATCCCGACGCCATACCACGTAACTCTCTTTGCCTTAGCGACTTAGAACCTCAGCCCCGCCCGGCTCCCTTCTTGCACCGCTCCCGGGCATGGCTTCCGCCTGGCAGGACTCGTGGATCTTCCGAATCGTGGACCAGGACACCGGCGCCGCGCTGTCCGGCGTGCCCGTGACCGTCCTGGACGCCGCGAACCGCTCGGCCGGGTTCTGGGTGAGCGACGCCGACGGCGTGGTCCAGATTCCCAAGCACGACGGCCGCCGGCTGCGCCTCCGCGTGGGGCTGCGCACCGAGGACACGATCGAGCTCGATGCCCGGTCGCTCCCCGATGAGCCCGTGCCCCTCGCCGCGCCGAAAGGCCTCGCGTCGCCCGCGGAGGGTCTCACCGCGCCCGAAGGCGCGGCGCCCCCACCGGCCCCCGCGCCCGCCGCGGCCCCGGCCGCCGCGGTCGGTCAGGTGATCCGGTACACCCGGATCGGCATCGCCCCCGAGGACGCCGCCCTGATCGTCTCGCCCCACGATTCCGCCGGCGACGGGGTGATGCGCTACGGGGTGCTGTTCGAAATCGAGCAGATCTGGCAGGCACTCGGGACCGAGGCCGGGGACGTGCTCTACAGCGTATCCGTCGGTCCGGGCGATGAAGCCCGGCTGGCCGTCACCGACGGCCGCTGGCGCCGCAAGGGCGCCGCCCGGGACCGCGCGCTCCACATCGTGCCCCGGATGGTGGCGAACTGGGCCGTGGGCGACGGCGTGGACGCCGCGCCCCTCGAGCCCCTGGTCGTGACCGACTTGCACGCCGCCGCGGCCGATACCGTGCACTTCCTCGCCGCCCGCACGCTGCGGGCGGGGGAAGCCCTGCGCCGCCGGCCCATCGGCGTGAGTGAAGGAGACGACGCCCCGTCGAACGCGGTCATGCGCACCGTGCGCAACACGCGGGCCGACGGCGTGCTGACGTATCACGTGGTGGAGCCGGTGGCGCGGTACCGGGTGATCGAACGTGCGCCCCGAGCCCGGCCCGCGCTGCTGGTGCCCTTCCGGCTCCCCAACCTCGCCACCCGGGAAGTGGTCCGCCGGTTCGGCCACGCCCTCCGGCGGGCGCTCCTGGACCGCGAGCTGCACGCCGACCTGGAGCGCGTGCTGAGCCCGGCGGCCCCCGACGCCGCGGCCGAGCGCCGCATCTTCGAGCACATCGCGGCCCATCTCTCCTACTATTCGGCCACCATCATCGCCGCGGGGGACCCGGCGGAGCGGTTCTTCGCGCTCGCGAAGCTGAAGGACCCGGAGGGCCGGCCGCTCACCGACATCATCGAGAACGGCGTGGTCGGGCGCGTGGGGAACTACGTGGCCTTCCCGCTCCGGTCCCTGGATCACACCACGTCCGCCTGGCGCGTGGCGCTGCTCGAGACGACGGCGCAGCGGGTGCGGGTGTTCGAGGAGGCGCAGGTCACGCTGCCGGTGCCCGGCGTGTGGCTTCGGGCCGAGCTCTCGCCCGCCCAGGTCGAGCGGGAGCCGGCGGCGCCCGCCGAGCGGGAAGGCGGGCGGCGGACTATCGAGCGGCGCCGGCTCGGCTGACGGACGAGGGGAGCGACAGCAGCGCCACCGAGCCCCGGGCATCCCGCCGGTTGGCCAGGGACAGCCGGCCCCCGTGCGCTTCGGCGATCTGCCGTGACAGGACCAGCCCGATCCCCGACCCGTTCGGCTTCGTGGTGAAAAAGGGCACGAACAGGTTCTTGGTCTCGGGCAGCCCCGGTCCGCCGTCGATGACCTCGACGTCCACGCCGTGGGCCCGCGCCTTCCAGCGGACCCGCACGCCGCCGCCCGTGGTCAGCGCGGCGTCCGCGGCGTTGGCGATCAGGTTGATCAGGAGCTGATCGAGCTGGTCGCCGTCGGCCGTGACCGTGACCGGCGTGCCCGGAACGATCTCGACCGCCACCCGCGTCTCGAGCCTCGCCACGCGCTGGATCCAGGAGCCCACGTCCACCGGCGCCAGCCGGGGCGGCGGGAGCCGGGCCAGCCGGGCGTAGGCGGACAGGAAGCGGGTCAGGGACTCGGACCGCCCGGCGATCAGCTCGAGCCCGCGCACCAGGTCTTCCCGCAGGGCTCCGTCGCTCGCGGGACGCGCCAGGAGCTCGCTGAGCCGCTGGGCCACCGACCGGATGGGCGTGAGCGAGTTGTTGATCTCGTGGCCCAGGACGCGGATCAGGCGCTGCCAGGCCTGCCGCTCCTCCTCCCGCAGGGTCCGGGATACGTCGG
>Ga0335085_10005335_pt1 | contig 20674 bp, 24 predicted proteins | sample Lox_Sample_45_FD_206712 | JGI IMG/M metagenome (GOLD analysis project Ga0335085, IMG submission 206712) | Soil microbial communities from Loxahatchee National Wildlife Refuge, Florida, United States - Lox_Sample_4.5 | ecosystem: Environmental > Terrestrial > Soil > Wetlands | place: USA...
TCAAGCATTTCTTGTTGCGGTATGCGCGCGAGAAAGATCTGGCGCTGTTCGCGGCCGCCGGCCAGGTGCCGCGGCCGCAAATGCCCGACGATCTGCCGATGCGCGTCGTCGTCCCGGCCTACATTTTGTCGGAGCTCAAGGCCGGCTTCGCCATCGGCGCGGTTTTGTTTCTGCCGTTTCTGCTGATCGACATGGTGACGGCGGCGATCACGACTTCGATCGGCATGTTCCAGTTGCCGCCTGTGGTGGTATCGACGCCCTTGAAGATTTTGCTTTTTGTGATGGTCGACGGATGGAATCTGCTGGCCAGCTCGCTGTTAAAGAGTTTCTGAAAGGAGACCGATGACGCCGGATCTGGTTGCAGAACTGATGCGCCAGCTAATGCGGGAGGCGATTGTGCTGTCCGCGCCTCTGCTGATTGCGGCGGCTGCATTGAGTTTTGTGCTGAGCCTGGTGCAGACCCTGACCAGTTTGCAGGATCAGTCTCTGACCACGGTGCCTCGCCTCGCGGCGATCGCCTTGATTTTGCTGGTGGGCATGCCTTGGTTTCTGGAGCGAATGGCGGGATACACGCGGTTGCTGTTGGGGGACTTTCAGCGGTATCTAGGGTAGGGCGTGAATCGTGAGTTGCGGATCGCAGACTCGGCGGTTTACCGAATCACGGATCGCGAGACACGAACCACGATCTGCGCAACATGGCGAACGGAGAAGTGAGAGCACGATGCCGGATTGGCTAAGCTTTCTGAGTGCGATGACGCTGGCCCTGGTGCGCCTGAGCGGCATGGTGGCCTTCGCGCCCTTCTTCTCATCGACCGCGCTGCCCATGCGCGCGAAGGCTGTGTTCGTGGGCGCGGCGGCGTGGCTCATTGCGCCACTGATTACGACATTGCCAAATGCGCAGGCCACGCTCAGCTTTTCCGCCATCATCGGCGAACTGGCGGTGGGATTGGTCTACGGACTTTCGCTCGTGTTCCTGAGCGAGATGCTGATCTTTGCCGGGCAGATCGCTGGATTGCAGTTCAGCTTTTCGCTGGTGAATCTTCTCGACCCGGAGTCGGCGATCCAGACGCCATTGCTCGGAGACCTTTTTCAACTGATGGGCACGCTGGTTCTGATCACGGCAGGTCTCGACCGGATTGTGCTGGCATCGGTTTTTCGAAGCTTTCGCGCAGTGCCGCTGGGCACGTATGCGCTGGCTCCGACGACGGCTTTGGCCATCGTCCACGCCGCCGGAGGAATCTTTCTGGCGGCGCTCGAATTGGCCGCGCCGGTTCTGGCCTGCACCATGCTGGTCGAGATCGCCGTGGCCTTGGTTGGAAAACTCAGCCCGCAACTGCCGGTGATGTCCCTGACCGTGCCCATGAAAACTTTGACAGGCTTTGTGATGCTGGCGAGCTCGCTGGCCTTGTGGCCGCGTTTTATCGAGGCGCGCTTCGGAAGTTTGCTCGACATGGCAGAACGGCTGATTTCGACGCCGCCCACGGTGCATGGGATCGGGGGCTAGACGATGGCCGGCGAACGCACTGAACAGGCAACCCAGCACCGCCGCGAAAAGGCGCGTAAGGAGGGCGACATTCTGCATAGCCGCGAGTTGACCGCGGCGGCGGGAACCCTGGCCGGTGTGATGGCGCTGGGTGTACTCGGTGGCCGCACCATCGAAGCGTGGCGGGAGTCGTTTCAGGGATTTCTTCTGCTGGGCATGCCTGCGCGATGGGAGCCGGCAACGATCGCGCCGACGCTCGTGGCCATACGGCGGCTGGTCATGATGGTGCTCGGTCCCCCGGCAGCAGTGATGGCTGCGGTGGCGGTAGCCGCCCTGGGAGCGGGGATGGCGCAGACGGGCGGCGTAACTGTGCATGGAAGCGCGATCGCATTTAAGCTCGACCGCGTCAATCCGATCGCGAATATCAAGAACCTATTCTCGCTGCGCGCCGCATCGCGCCTGGGAAAGTCGCTTCTGCCGGCCAGTCTTCTCGCTGTCTTCGCTGCCCAGCGCGTGGCTCACCAGTTGAGCATTCCGCCGTTCTCGACCGAGCGCCTGGAACTGCTGGGGAAAGACGTCTATGGATTGTTGCTGACCGCAGCATGGCTGCTCTTCGGCTGGTCGGCAATCGATTACCTGGTGGAGTGGCAATCGCGCGAGTCGCGCCTCAGGATGAGCCGTCAGGACCTGCGCGACGAGTACAAGGAGACCGAGGGCAGCCCGCAGATCCGGAGCAGGATTCGCAACCTGCAACGCCAGATGCGGCGTCGCCGGGTGAAGGCCGATGTGTCGCGTGCGGCAGTGGTTCTGACCAATCCCACGCATTACGCCGTGGCGCTGGGCTTTGACTTCGTGTCCATGGAAGCGCCCCGCGTGATGACCAAGGGACGGAATCTTCTGGCCGAAGAGATCAAGGCCGAAGCGCGCTGGGCGGGCGTACCCATCGTCGAAAATCCGCCGCTGGCGCGCTCTCTATACCGCACCGTCGAGGTGGGCCAGGCGATTCCGGTGGAGTTGTATGCGGCGGTCGCAGCGATTCTGGCCTATCTCTACCGGCAGCGGGTCGAAGCGGAGTTGAGAAACAGGCGGCGCTCTGCAGTTTCAGGTTTTGGAGGAGGTCCGCAATGAGGCGGCGCTCCGCGTTTTCGAGTTTTGGAGGTGTCTCGAGATGAGTACGGCAACTCTGGCCGCGGGATCCTTGCCATCAAAGACTTCGCTGTGGCACAGCCTGCGCGACTACCTGCTGCCGATGGCGGCGATCAGCGTGATCTTCGTGATGCTGGTGCCGGTGCCGGCCGCGGTGCTGGACCTGTTGCTGGCGATCTCAATGGCCTGCTCCATCATTGTGTTTCTCTCCGCAGTGCAGATTCGCCGCGCTGTGGAGTTGTCGGTGTTTCCCACGCTCCTGTTGTTGCTGACGCTCTTCCGGCTGTCGTTGAACATCGCGTCAACACGAAGGATCCTGCTGCACGGCCAGGAGGGAACGGCTGCCGCGGGAAAGGTGATTGAAGCCTTCGGACAGTTTGTGGTGGGCGGCAATTATGTGGTTGGTTTCGTTCTTTTCTTGGCATTGGTTGCGATCCAGTTCCTGGTCGTGTCCCACGGCGCTGTGCGCACGGCGGAGGTAACAGCACGTTTCACTCTCGACGCCTTGCCGGGAAAGCAGATGGCCATTGACGCCGACATGAACGCGGGGCTGATCGACGAGGCCGAGGCAAGAAGGCGGCGGCAGGCGATCGCGCGCGAGGCGGAGTTCTACGGGGCGATGGACGGCGCGGCCCGGTTCAATCAGCGCGATGCGCTGGCCACGATTTTGATTACGGCGATCAATATTGTGGCCGGCCTGCTGATCGGAACGCTGCAGCAGGGAATTGAACTAGGGGAAGCGGCGCGGACGTACACCGTTCTTACGGTGGGCGACGGGCTGGTGACGATCATTCCTTCGCTCTTGGTCTCGGTCGCCGGCGGCATCACGTTGACGCGCGCCAACTCGGCCGGCATGCTGGGCGGCGAGATTCGGCAGCAACTGCTGGCGCGGCCGGCGACTCTTTATATGGCTGCCGCGGTCTCGGCCCTGATGTGCCTGATTCCGGGATTGCCGAAGATTGCATTTCTCGCGGTGGCCGGGGCATTGTTTGCGGGCGGAAGGCGCATCGCGGCCGCGGTCCCCGCTGTTCTTCCGATGGAGAATCCAGTCCAAGACCAGAAAAAATCCGCGCAAGGCTCGGATCTCGCGGCGATGATGCGGCTCGAAGACCTGACGCTCGAGATCGGATTTCAACTGATTCCTCTGGTCGATGAGAAGCAGGGCGGCCAACTGCTCGGGCGGGTGCGCTCGCTCCGGCGGCACCTTTCGTCGGAGATGGGTTTTCTGGTGCCTCCCGTGCACATCTCGGACAACCTGCGTTTAAGGCCGCGGGAGTACGTGGTTTCTTTACGGGGAATCGGAATTGGCCGGTGGCAGACCGAAGGGCCGCATCTGCTGGCTGTCTCTGGCGAGCCGGGCCGTCGCCCGCTGACTGGGCGGGAGACGCGCGAGCCGGCCTTCGGCGTTCCAGCGATCTGGATCGCGCCGCAGCTTGAGGAGCAGGCCATTGCCGCGGGCTACTCGGTGGTGGATGCGGTCACGGTGGTCACCACGCATCTGGGAGAGCTGATCCGGCAGCATGCTTGGGAGTTGCTGGGTCGGGCGGAGATCAAGCGCCTGCTGGACGCGATGAACGACTCGCACCCCAAGCTGCTGGAAGAGCTGGTGCCGAAGCTGCTGACGCTGGGCGAAGTAGCGCGGGTTCTCGAGCAGTTGCTGCGGGAGCGTGTGTCGATTCGCGATCTGGGATCGATTCTGGAGGCGCTGCTCGAAACCGCCGCAGTGTCGAAAAGTTTTGTTGCGCTGGTGGAAGCGGCACGTGCGGCGCTGGGACGAAGGTTGGTGCAGCCGCTGGTCGACGCCGACGGGCAGCTTCCGGTGCTGCTGCTCGATCCGGCGCTCGAAGAGGAGATCATCTCGACGGTCGCACCGGAGACTTCGGCCATTGGCGGTGGCCAGAGGCAGCTTGCGGCCAGCACGCGCCCGGCGACGCCGGTGGTTCGCCGCCTCGCCGATTCTGTGAGATCCCTTATCAGTTCTGCCTCCTCCTCGGCCCCGCCCGTGCTCCTTTGCCCCAGTCCGGCCCGTTTTTTCGTCCGGCGGTGGCTGGAGCCGGTTTTGCCAAGGCTGGCGGTCGTTGCGGCAAGCGAAGTTCCTCCCGAAGTCCGGCTGCGTCCCGTGGGCACGGTCCGGTAGTGGGGAGGGGCAATCCAAGTCGGCAGCCAAGCGAAGGCAGTTGCTCAAGATCAGGACCAGTTGAGTTGGGAATGGGGTGGCCATGGAAGCAGCGGCAGTCAGAGAGCAAAGGCCAGCGCGACGCGGCGCAGTGCAGAGCGGCTATCCCCCACAGGCGGCGGCCCAACCCGCGCTGACGACAGAGCAGGAGCGGGTGCTTTTGGAGCACCTGCCAATCGTGCGCTTTCTGGCGCGGCGCATTCATGAGCGCTTGCCGCAGCATGTGGACATCGAAGACCTGGTTTCGGCGGGCGTGGTGGGGTTGATGGATGCCTTCGCCAAATTCGATCCGACAAAGAAAGTGCAGTTTCGCAGCTACGCGCAGTTCCGCATCCGGGGCGCGATTCTGGACTCGCTGCGCACGCTGGACTGGAGTCCGCGCGAGCTCAGGCGCAAGGGCCGTGCGGTGGAAGAGGCGATTCGCGTCATGACGGCGCGGCTGGGCCGGGCGCCCGGTGAAAACGAGATTGCCGCTGAAATGGAAATGAGTCTCGACGAGTACCAGCAGCTGCTCGGAGATTTGAAGGGACTGGAGATCGGGACGCTGCACGTCGAGCGCAACGAGAACTCGGGGGAGGAGGAGCTGGCGTATGTGCCGGGAAAGCCGGAGGAAGATCCGCTCTTCTGCTGCCTGCGCGGCGAACTCGAAGAGCGGCTGGCCGGGGCCATCGCGCACCTACCCGACCGCGAGCGGCTGGTGATGACGCTCTATTACTACGAGGAGATGACCATGCGCGAGATCGGGCTGGCATTGGGCGTGGTCGAGTCGCGCGTTTCGCAGGTGCACGCGTCGGCGGTGGTGCACTTGCGCGCAGCGCTGCGCGATCTGGCCGGGAAAAACGGGGGCGAGCGAAACGTTTTGAGAGCGGAAAACCGGAGAAAATAGGACATGGCGGATAAAACGCTCAAGCAAGACGAGATCGACGCCCTCTTTGAGGCTGCTCGAAATCAAACGCCCGAAGCCGCGCCCGCCGAGGTCCGGGCCAAGGTGGTGCCCTACAATTTTTCCTCGGCGGGTCAGATATCGACCGAGCAACTGCGCGCGATCTCCATGCTAAACGATCTATTTGCGCGCAACTTGACGCACAATCTCGCGGCGTGGCTGCGCACGCGCTTCCAGGTCAATCTGGTCTCGGCCGAGCAGATCCAGTTCAATGACTTTCTCTTAAGAATTCCCGAGATCTGTTACGTGGCCTCGGTGCGGCTGGAGCCGCTGGGCGCCTTGGCGGTGTTGCAGCTCGATCTGGGTCTCGCGCCTCCGATCATCGATCTGCTGCTGGGCGGGGACGGCAAGGACGGGCCGCTGCGGGAGGTGACGGACATCGAGGAATCGATTCTGGCCAGCGTGGTCGAGATCGTTTGCAGGGAGCTGACGGTGGCCTGGCAACCGGTGGGGTTGAGCTTTTTGTTCGATCGCCGGCAGATGCAGACGCAGGTGGCGCGCATTATTTCAGTGGCGGAAAAGACGCTGTGCCTGAGCTTCGAGATTCGCATGCCGCATAGTTCGGGCCTGTTGAACCTGGCATTTCCGGCGGTGGTGGCGAACACGATTCTGCGGCGGCTGACGTCGGAGTGGGGACGGCGGCGGGGCCATGCCAGCGATACGCGGGCGCGCATGAGCAACGTGGCGCGCGCGATTCGCTTTGGCTGCTCGCTACAACTGCCCACGGTGCGGCTGGCGGCGAGCGCTCTCGAAAATGTCGAGCCGGGCGAGGTGCTGCGGCTCAACGTGGGCACGAACGCGCTGTCGGAACTGCGGGTGGCGGGGCGGGCGTTTTTGCTGGCCCAGGCCATGCGTCACGGCGCGCATCGAGCGGCGCGCATTGAGCGCATTCTCGCTGGAGGTGAGCGGTGAAGACCTACCTTGAATGCTGGACTCGCGTGGCTGCGGAGCTTTTCTCGCAGGCGCTGGCGGGGGAGCCGGAGCTGAGTGAATCGCTGCCCAAGCCGCTCGACCCTGGCTCCTTTGGGTTTGCTGCCGCGCTCGGCGGCGATGTGAGCGGGCGATTCTCGGTGGTCCTCGACGGCGGGGTGCTGGACGCGCCGCTGATGGGCGAAGGTGTGGATCAGAAGGCGGGCTGGAAAGAACTCTTGAGCGAAGCGGCCGCGGCCGCTGCCGGCGATCTGCTGGCCGCGACGGGGAAGAAATGCCAGGTGGTGAGTTTTGAGGAGATCGCGAGCGAGGCGAAGATCACGCAGGCCTTCCAACTGCGATCGAACGGACGCGCGTGGACGGTTCTGGTGCGGGACGAGGTGCGGGACGGGTTGAAGGAGCAGGCGGCCCAGCCCTCGGCGCGTGCGGCTCTTTCCGACGACCTGAGAACAGCCCCGCCCGCGCTCAGCCCCGGTCTTGAATTGTTGCTCGACGTCGAACTCGAAGCTTCTCTTCGCTTCGGCTCGCGGGAGATGCCGCTGGGCGAGATTCTCGATCTGGGTCCGGGCGACGTGGTCGAACTCGATCGCCATGTGGCCGATCCCGTAGACCTGATTGTGGGTGACAAGATCGTGGCGCGCGGCGAGGTGGTGCTGGTCAACGGCAACTTCGGGCTGCAGGTAACGGAAGTGGCTGCGCCGAGAAAACGGCTGGAGAGCATTCGATGCCTCTTCTGAGCCGCCGCTCCGCGCAAATCACCCGAAGTCCTCGGCCTGTGCTTACCGTGGGCGACGATGCTGTAGGCGACGGCACATTGGGAATGCCGCCTCAGCGAATCTCACACGCCGGCGGGGCAAAAACGGGTCTCGCTAACGGCATTTTCTCGACCTGCGCCAATCCCCGGTGCGGCTCAGGCTGGTTGCGCCTGTGGCGTCGCAGCGGGACGCCGGTCTTCGAAGGCGGCTGGTGCTGTTCTGAAGTTTGCATGGCGGCGCGCGTGATTGCGGCGCTCGGCCGCGAGATGGACGGGCGAGGCCAGCCGGGGGAGAGCCATCGTCACCGGATTCCGCTGGGCCTGGTGCTGCTGGAGCAGGGTTGGATCACGAACGAGAGCCTGCGCATGGCGCTGCAGTCGCAAAAGGCTGCTGGCACCGGAAGACTGGGCCGGTGGCTGGTCGAAAGCCGCAGTGCCAGCGAGGAGAATGTGACGCGCGCCCTCGGGCTGCAGTGGGGATGTCCGGTGCTGGGGATGGAGTTTCACCACCCCGAAGGGCTGACGGCACTGGTGCCGCGTCTGTTTGTGGACGCATTCGGAGCCCTGCCGTTGCGCGTGGCGGCGGGGAAGATTCTCTATCTGGGTTTTGAGGACCATCTCGACGCTGCGCTGGCGCTCGCTCTCGAACGCATGACGGGGCTCGAAGTGGTTGGGGGCCTGGTGCAGGAGTCCGAGTTCCATCCCGCTCATTCCCGTTTGCTCGAAGCGCGCTTTCCCGCGACGGAGCTGATCGAAGCGGCGACAGAGCCGGCGTTGGCCGCCGCCTTCGCAAAAGCCGTTGAACGGACGCAGCCCGTGGAGTCGCGCCTGGTCCGTGTGCACGATTGTTTTTGGCTGCGTATGTGGCTCAAGCAGGAGAGGGGACCATTGCCGGGGATTGATTCGATTCGGGACGTGATCGGTTCCGTTCGCTCCTGCTAGAAGTTGTGGAACCAGGCTCAAGGATCGATGCCGAGCGCCGATAGAAAAAGAGTGGAGGGAGCCCGGAGATGAGCGAGATTCGCACCTTGATCGTCGACGACTCCTCGGTGATGCGCAAAATTGTCGAGCGCGCATTGCGCCAGGCGGGGCTCGATGGTCTGGTGGTTCACGAAGCAGGCAGCGGCGTTGAAGGGCTGGAAGTATTAAAGGCGCAACCGGTCGACCTGATTCTCTCCGACATCAACATGCCGGCCATGGATGGCCTCGAGTTCTTGCGCCAGATTCGCGCACAGAATCTGGCTGTCGGCATTCCTGTGGTGATGATCACCACGGAATCGAGCGAGGAGCACGTAAAGCAGGCGATTGAGGCGGGAGCGCGGGGCTACATTCGCAAGCCGTTCACAGCCGAGCAGGTGAAAGAGCGGGTCCTTCCGCTGGTGCGCTTGGGGTAATCAGGAGGGGGCCGTGCTCTTGAACGGCGTACGTTCATCGGTCATCGGGGGACAGAGTGGCGGCGGAGGCAAGGGCGTTGCCGGCCAAAGTGCGGGTGGCGCCGTTACCGGATGCGAAGGGCCAGGGGAGCAAACAATGCCGGTGTCATTACGTGAATCCATGCAACAGGTGTCTGATCCACGGAATCTGGATGCGAGCGTAGAAGAAGTGTTCCGCCTGATGCTGGGCCTGGAGTGCAAGCGCGCGATGGGGCCTGTCGCCGTGGACTCGGAGTCGGTGACCGCGGTGGTAGGTTTTGGTGGCGTGCTTAGCGGCGCGTGCGTTTTCAAGTCCGGCGCGGGGACAGCGATGAAGATCGCGGCGCACATGACGGGCATGGAATTCTCAGCGATCGACGACACGGTAAAGGATGGAATCGGCGAGATCTGCAACATGCTGGCCGGAGCGTGGAAGGGCAAGGTGCCGGAACTGGCGGCCAATACCGGGCTTTCGGTCCCCGCCGTGATTACCGGCCACGACTACAAGCTGCATGTGCAGGCTCCGGAGTTTCAGATTCACCACACATATCGCTTTGACGACCAGACATTCGAGGTGACGATCGTGTGCGACGGGCTGCAGTAAGGCAGCTTCCAGCTTGTAGCTGCTGGCTCCTGGCCGTTCCTGCTGAATAGAAAGCTGCGGAAACAGCGAGTAAGCAGTCAGCCGGTAGCGAGTTCGTTCGAAAATTTAAGGGCGGTGCGTTGAGCGTAAGTCGCTGGGAGCTCGAAGCTAGTAGCCTGAGGCTACATCTTCTTTCTCCCACCACTAAATCTCTCTAATCTTCTCCTTTCCTCTTCGGTCCCTTTTCTGCTTGCATATTCCCCGTTATGGACAGCGGCTACTACGCAGCGATGACGGGCCTGGTCGCGCGGACGCAGGCTCTTGACACGGCGGCGGCCAATCTGGCCAACGCGCAGACGCCGGGATATCGCGCCGAGCGCGAGTTCTTTCGCTCCGTGCTGCTGGGCCCCGATGCGCTCAACTCCCAACTGGGCGAAACCGTGAATAACTACGGGCTGCTCGGTGGCGACCGGTTGAGCTTGGCGCAAGGGGCTCTCGAACAAACCGGCAATCCGCTCGATCTGGCCATTGAAGGTCAGGGATTCTTCATGGTCCAAACGCCGCAGGGCTTGCGCTACACGCGCGATGGCAGCTTTCACCGTTCGCAGAGCGGGCAACTGGTGACCGAGTCTGACGAGCCGGTGCTGACGGGGGCAGGCCAGAAGATCGCGATTCCTCCGGGCGAAGTTTCGGTGGGCGCCGACGGAGCGATTTCGGTGGCGGGCTTCGCGGTGGCGATGGTCGGCGTAGTCACGTTTCCAGCGGGAACTGAACTCACGCCCGAAGGCGCGAATCGTTACGTGGCGCCGGAAGGAACGACGCCGGTTGCGGCCAAGGATGCTGCTGTCCACGAGGGCGCGCTGGAGGCTGCGAATCAGGACGTCGTCCAGGGTTCGCTCAATTTGATCGTCATGCAACGCCAGGCGGAGATGATGCAGAAGGCGCTAGCCGTGTTTCACACGGAATTCAATAAATTCGCAACGGAAGATCTTCCTAAGGTCTAGTCCGAGACAAGGAGAACAATGATTCGAGCCTTGTATACCGCAGCCAGTGGGATGAGCGCGCAGCAGATGAATCTCGACACCATCGCCAACAACCTGGCCAACTCGTCGACGACCGGGTTCAGGCAACTGCGCCTGCAGTTCCAGGACATGGTCTACCAGAACATGGTGACGCCGGGCGCGGCGCAAAGCCAGAACACGGTTTCGGCGGGATTGCAGATCGGACTCGGGACAAAATCGGCAGCGACAGAAGTCATCAATACACAGGGCGAGCTGAACGAGACCGACAACCCGCTCGATGCAGCGATTCAGGGCGCGGGGTTTTTTCAGGTACAGCGGCCGGACGGCACGATCGCGTACACGCGCGCGGGGCAGTTTCACCTGAACAATCAGGGAACGATCGTGACCACCGATGGCGACCCACTGATTCCGACGATCACGATTCCGTCGAACGCGACGGCGGTGACGATCACCGAATACGGCGTGGTCAACGCGACTCTCGCCGGACAGCAGAACCCTTCGCAGCTGGGTCAGATTCAACTAGCCACGTTCCCCAACCCTGGCGGACTCGAAAGTATGGGCAACAACCTGCTTACGGCCACGCTCAGCTCGGGCGATCCGGTGCTCGGCAATCCCGGCGGTACGGAAGGGATGGGCACGCTGCAGCAAGGATACCTCGAGAACTCGAATGTGGATGTGGTGACGGAGTTTGTGCAGATGGTGCTGGCGCAGCGGGCCTACGAATCGAATTCCAAGGTAATCAAAGCGGCGGATGACATGTATTCAGAAGTCAATAATATGACGCACTGATCTTCCGAGGTTGGTTGAAGAAATGGGGCAGAGGTGAACATGGTTGTGGCTAGGTCGATCCTGCTGGGGGCAATTGCGGTTTTCGGTTTTTGGTGGGCGCCGTCCTGCTACGGCCAGGATCGTGGTCCCATTCTGGCCCACGTGACTCGCGAGATCTACGATGCCGCGACCGGCACTCGCTGGCTCCTGCTGCGGGACGCGAGCGATCCGGGAGGGCCGGGAAGGATGGTGCTCATTGCGAGTGCGGACGAAGGTTCAAGGGAGGTCGCCGGAAGCGAGTCGAAGCGAACCTCCGTGCCGCACGCTGCGAATCCAATTGCGAGTCCCGCCATCGATCGCGTGATTCATGCTGGGGACGCGCTTGTTGTCGAGGAGCATTCGCTGCTGGTGGACGCGCGGCTGGAGGCAGTAGCGCTGGGATCGGCGGTGGTTGGATCGGAATTTGAAGCGCGATTAAAGATCGGCGGCAAGACGGTTCATGTGATGGCGCTTGGGCCGGGAAGAGCAGCGCTTATGCCGGAGCGGAAGGCACAGCCATGAAGTATCGGTGGCTAGAGGCGTTATTCATCATTGGGCTTCTGGCTCTTCCGGCCGGGACGCGGGCCAGGAAGCACGACCCCGAAGCTACGGCGGCGAAAGGCACTCCGCCGGAAGAAGCTCTGCGCAACTACATTGCGCGCGTGCGCGCTCAGCAGGCGAATGAGGTCCACACGGCAGGTTCGCTGTGGAGCCCGGAGGGCCAGCTGGTGCGGCTGGGCACGGATGTAAAGGCCTACCGGATTCACGACGTTGTGATGATCGTGGTGGGCGAAAGTCTGTCGGCTTCGACAGGCGGCCAGGTAAAGAATTCGCGCGCGTCGAATGCCAACTCCAGCGTCACGTCGCTGTTTGGCGCGCTCAAGGCTTCGAATGCGTTGCAGAACCTGGTGGGCGCAACGGCTTCATCGGGGCTGACGGCGCAGGGACAGAGCACGACCGATTCGAGTTTGGCGACGACCTTCGGCGCGGAGGTGGTGGACGTGCTGCCCAACGGAATGCTTGTGGTGCAGGCCACGCGGCAGATCACTTTCTCGCAGCAGACGCAGCTGATCGTTCTGCGAGGTCTTGTACGGCCGGAGGATGTGAGTAACCAGAACCAGGTGCTGTCGACGGCCATGACCGATCTGGAGCTTGAAGTAACAGGCAAGGGAATTGTGAACGACTCCACTTACCGATCGAATCCGCTGGTGCGATTGTTGGAGAAGCTGGTGATTTTCTGAGGTTGGCAGGGGTTGGGCGTGACGATGCGAATTGCGGTTGAGAATGAGGCGGATAAGAACAAATGGAGCCGAGTAACGCCCGTTGTTGAAAGCAGCGCATTCTGGTGGTGGATGGCGCTGGCCGCGTTCTGGCTCTTAGCAATTTCGATTGCCCCCCCTCAGGAACCTGTTGCCAAATCGGAACCGGGACAGAAGTCGCGGATTAAAGATGTGACGAGCATCGAAGGTATTCGCGATAACCAGTTGGTGGGTTACGGCCTGGTGGTGGGGCTGAAGGGCACGGGAGACAGCTCGCAGACGGTCTTTCCGGCGCAGACGCTGGTCTCCGCGCTCGAAAAGATGGGCATCACGGTTCCCCAAACCGGATCGAATAGCGCCAGCAACATGCAGGTGAAGAATATGGCCGCGGTGTTTGTGGTGGCCACGCTGCCGCCCTTCAGCGGTCCGGGATTCAAGGTGGATGTGACGGTGTCATCGGCCGGCGATGCGCGCTCAATTGAAGGCGGCATTTTATTGATGACGCCACTCTACGCGCCGGACGGGCAGATTTACGCGCAGGCGCAGGGAGCGCTGGTGCTGGGTGGCTACACGGCGGCATCGGGCGGTAGCGCCAAGCAGGTGAATCATCCCACGACGGCGCGCATTCCGGGCGGAGCGATGGTGGAGCGGGCGGTGCCGTTCGACTTGAAACAGATGCGCACGGTCAGCGTGATCCTGAACGACGCCGATTTTCATACCGCGGAACGGATGGCGGCGACGGTAAACCAGGTGCTGGGCGCGGCGCGGGCAAAAGCGGTCGACAGCCGGCGCGTGGAGATTGCAGTCGAGCCCGACGAGGATGTGGCGGCGTTGCTCGACAAGGTGGAAGAGCTGGAGATCGATGTCTATCCGCGGGCGCGAGTGGTGGTGAATGAGCGCACGGGTACGGTAGTGATTGGGGGCACGGTGCGGCTGCAGCCGGTATCGATTCTGCATGGCGGGCTAAGCATCAACGTGATTACGAATGTGGAGGTTTCGCAGCCCAATGCGCTTTCGTCGGGGACCACGCAGGTGGTGGAGCAGACGACGGTGCAGGCGCAGGACAAGCCGGTGAACCGGATCGATTTGAAAGATGGCGCGACGGTGGAGGATTTGGTCGAGGAATTGCAGCGTACCGGGGCGGGAGCGCGAGATGTGATCTCGATACTGCAAGCGATGAAAGCAGCCGGGGCACTGGATGCGGATCTGGAAGTGCTGTGAGCAGAAAGCAAGTCAGAGAGGGAGCGGGATCTTGAACATTGCATCGATGTCTGGGACGGCGGGAACGTTGGGGGTGGGAGGAAAGTTCGGGCCGGCGGGGAATGTTCAGGGAGCAAACGCGCCTTCGCCTAAGTTAGTGCAGGCGGCGCATGAGTTTGAAGGGCAGATGATGAAGGAGCTGCTTGGACCGATGACGAATGGCGATGCGCTGACAGGCGCCGAAGACGGCGACTCGGATCTGCGCGCCGGGTCGGGCACGGGTTCGACAGGAGCGCTTGGCGAGTTTGCGTCAGAGGCGCTGGGAAAGGCGCTGAGCGAGCGTGAAGGATTCGGCATTGCGGATCGGATTGTGAAGGAGCTTTCCCGGTCTGGCAGCGAAGGCGGTAACCGGCACGGAAACGGGAAGGTAATCGGAAATCTGCACGGCAATACCGTTATGAGAGCGCCTGAATGACTAGAGTGATGAGCAGAATGGCCGATAGACCGAGCAAGGAGCAAAGTGTATGGATATTCGCAGCAGCCTGGAGGGATTGAGGTCATTGTTGGGGGTGAACCCGACGCAGGCATCGGCGCCGCAGCCAAAGGGCAGCGCGACAGCGACGGAAAGCGCGTTCGATACCGACAGAGCGACCCTGAGCAACGCGGCCAGCGAAGTTTCGCAGGCTCTCACCGATGACGGCGTGCGTCCCGGGAAGGTGGCAGCGATTCAGTCGGCGCTGGCGGCTGGAACCTACGATGTGCCCGCGTCTGCCGTGGCCTCCAAGCTTGTTGACTCGATGCTGAGCGGCACCTAAGCACCTCCGGCATTGGCGCGAACGACAGGTGTGTAAAAGCAAATCGCGCAGGACGTACCGGCACGAACAGGAGAGGAACGGAAAGATGCGGAGGCCTGAGGCGACCGCGGCAAATCCGGAGCTGAAAGAGCTTGTGGTGGAAGCCTCGCGTGCGCTCGCGCTGCTCGATGCGCCACGGCTTGAGGAGTTGGCGGTTTCCTGCGAGGCGCTGAACCGGAATCTGGACTCGATGGGCGCGGAGGAAAAGAGGGAACTGGCGCGGCAGGCGCGGGAAGCGCAGGCCGACATGTCAGTGCTCAAGCGCGTGCTGGAGGCAACGTGTGCCAATCGCAACGTGATGCGGCGCCTGCGCGAGTTGCGCGAGCGGCGTCTTGAATACAGTGAGCGGCTGATTCGCGCAAGTTCGAGTTTTGCAACGGAATTTGCCACGGATGTTGCGGGCGCCGTCGAAGGAAAAGCTCCCGCTGAAGCTGATGCACGAGCGGGGGGCGCTCATGGGGTCGATTAACTCCGCCTTAAGCGTGATGGCCGGGGCTTTGGATGCCGATCAGGAAGCTCTGAACGTTGTAGCGAACAACGTGGCCAACGCCAACACGACGGGATACGCCGAGGAGAAGCCGGACTGGCAGGAAGACATGCCGATCGATGTTGGCGGGATTCTGGTTGGCGACGGAGTGACCGAGACGGGCGCCACGTCGCAGCGCGACCGGGTGCTGGAAGAACGGCTGGACCAGCAACAGCAACTGTCGTCGGCATCGAGCACGCGGCTGACGGCGCTGAACAACATACAGGCGTTGTTCACTCCGGACTCGGGTTCGGCGGGGTCGACCGCCGGAGATATCGGCAGCGACATCACGAGCTTTTTCGACTCCTTCTCGTCACTCGAGAGCGACCCGACGGACAACGCGCTGCGTGAGCAGGTACTTTCATCGGCGTCGACTTTGACCGGCGACATTTCAAGCGCCGCAAGCAGTCTGAACGGGCAGAGCTCGGCGATCAATCAGGAGGCTTCGGGTGTGGTGAGCCAGGTGAATTCGCTCACCAGCGCTCTTGCGCAACTGAACCTGGAGATCGAATCCATTTCTCCGAACTCCGACGCGGGAACGCTCGAGGATCAGCGGCAGCAGGACCTGAGCCAGCTTTCGCAGCTTATCGGGATCAACCAGGTGACGACGGAAAACAATGGTCTGTCGGTCACGACAACTTCGGGGCAGTTGCTGGTGTCGGAGGGTCAGAGCATGGAACTGACCACCGGAACCGTGAACGGCGTTACGGACTTTTTTCTGGGCGGCACGGACATCACCTCGCAACTGGCCACGGGAGGCGGGCAGCTCGGAGGATACTTGACGGCGCGCGATACGGATATTCCCAACGCGCTCAACTCGCTCGATCAACTGGCGTACAACATTTCGACGTCAGTGAATGCCGCTAATAATGCGGGTACAGACCTGAACGGAGCGACGGGAACGGCGGCGAATCCCCTTTATATCTTCAATGAACCGGCGCAGGTATTGGGAAGCGCGGCGGCCATGAGCGTGATCATGACCGATCCCAGCCAGATCGCGGCGGCCGGACTGGGAAGCGGGACCGGGGACAATTCGAATGCCGTTTCCATGGCGAAGCTCGGCAGTGGGCTAATTGTGAATGGGCAGACGCCCATCAACTACTACTCGAACTTTGTCTCCACGCTGGGCTCTACGGTTTCAGAAGTGCAAACGGAGAACACCGCGCAGAACGCGTCTGTGACTCAGTTGCAGACACAGAATAACGCGCTGTCGAGCGTGAACCTGAATGACGAGGCGGCGGCATTATCGACGCTTGAGAACAGCTATCAGGCTGCTTCGCAGATGTTCACCATTCTCAATCAGGTAATGACTTCGGCACTGAACCTGGGCGAGGAGACGGCGGTGGCGTAGGGCAGCCTCCAGCTTCTAGCCGATAGCTTCATTGTGCAGGCGCTAGACGCATTTGATGGATTCGAAAGCAAAGTATTCGGGCGATTCAAGACCCGGCGATGGAATCGAAGAGCTAGAGGCTGGAAGCTAGGAGCTAGGAGCTTGGGGATGCGTGTTGATCCGACGTACATTACGAATCTGGTGGGGTCGCTGGATCAGGCGCAGTCCAGCGAGCAGCAGCTGAGCGCCGAGCTTTCGAGTGGGGTGAGCATCACGTCGCTCGGTCAGAATCCGGTGGGCGCGGGCGAGAACGTATTACTTCTGAATCAGATTCAGCAGGACGATTCCTTTACCGAGAGTTCGAACCTGGTTACGGGGCAGTTGCAAGTCGCGGATTCGGCGTTGGGCAGCGTGGTCTCCGAGTTGACGCAGGCAATCTCGCTGGCCACGAGCGCCAACAACGGGACGATGAATGCGAGCAATGTGAAGTCGATCGCCAACCAGATCTCGGGAATCCTGAATGAAGTGCAGTCGCTGGCAAACACAAGTTATCAAGGCCAGTACATCTTTGCAGGAGGAAAGACGACGGCGGCACCGTTTTCGACGTCGACGGCGACATCGCCGGCCGTTACCGGCTACAACGGCGACGAGAACGTGAACTATCTCGAACTCCCGAATGGACAAAAGATTCAGTTGAATGTGCCGGGAGATCAGATTTTTATGGGCGCTGGAAACGAAAGCGTTTTTGGTGCGCTGAATGCGTTGGTGGCAGACTACTCGAGCGGCACGGTCAACACACAGCAGGCAGCAAGCGACACGGCGGCTCTGAGTACGGCATTGAATTTCGTTTCGCAGCAGCGCGTGACGATCGACAATTCAATGACACAGATCAGCGCAGCGTCGGGCGCGGTGACGAGCGAGAAAACGCAACTCACCGCCGCGCAAACCGACCTAATGCAAGCCGACATTCCGACCATCTCCACGCAGCTTTCGCAGGCGGAGACGCAGCAGACGGCGCTCGAGGACGTGATCGCACAGCTCGAATCAACATCGAACAATCTGTTCAGTAAGCTGCAGGGATGAAACCGCGGCCGGCCTGGACTCTATACTCAAGGCGAGAGGGTTCTCCTTGTTTGCTGCGCTGCGCTTTTTGTGGAATGCGACGCGGGGCCACAGGCTGGCTCCGTGGCGAAGCGAGTTTCTGCGCTGGCGCGTCGAGACTTACTCGGGCAAGAAGGCCGAAGCGCTTACGGTGGGAGACGTTCTGGGCTTTATGTGGGCGGAGCGCTGGGAACTGCTGCGCTTTCTGGCATGGACGGGACAACTGGAGCGCGAGGCGCGGACGAAGTAGGAAGCAGCGACTAGCCGTCAGGAATCAGGGAAAGCCAAAGTCGGATTTGAAGCCAGTGAACTATTTTTGATATTTCCAGTTGCGCTGTTTACCGCCTGCGATCCAATCGACGGCAGACGCAATCCGATTTGCGCGTGTTTCAGGACGTTTGGCATCGACGATCCACTCAATATATTCGCGGCGGCAACTGGGGCTGAAGGCGGCAAAGACCGCGGTGGCCTTCTTGTTTTTGCCGAGAGCCTGATTGAAATCGGGCGGCGTTTCAAGAGGGGGCTTGGCCGGCTTGACCACGCGCGGGCGAGCGGCGATCGGGCTTCTTTCTTTTCCGCTTTCGATGAGAGCCGCAGCCTGGGTGACCCAGCCGATAAGCTTTTTCTCAGGCGGGAGCGAGGCTATGCTGGTGATCCGGCCAAGCGAGCCCATCGCTCCGTCGCGCACTACGCCCGCCTTGCGCAGAACGGCGCCGATTTCGAGTCCCCAGAAGCCGAGGCTGCAGTGTTCCTTGAATGCCGACATGTTGCATAGGATGATGCCGCGGTACTCGAAAAAGGGGCGGCTCCACTTGATGGTTTCTTCAACGCCTGGGCATCCGGCGTGGATGACCTTGCGCAGATGAATAAGGATTGGCTGCGCGAAAGGCCGCGCTTTTTGAATGTAGGCGTCGACTTTGGGATTGCGATTTTCTGCTGGCATGCGAGTCTCCATGAGGAGAATAGCAAGGAAGAAGATTCCGGCAAATAGGAATTTGCAGGCGGAGTACGGAGCCGCACGATTGCGGAGCCGCATCGCTTAGGATCGAGTCTAAGTACGAATGAGCCTTCGATTTTACTCAGCGGCTGTCTTCGTGTATGCGCTCCTGGCAGGCGCAGTAATTGGCGCGCAGCAGCTACCGCCGATTGAGCCGCCTAAGTCGATGCCGGCCGTGCCAGGCGCTGCGCCGAGCCTGCGCGTCACGACGACCGAGGTGCTGGTGCCGACGCTGGTGGAGCAGAAGGACGGAGGCATTCTCTACGGACTGAAGCCGAGCGACTTCATTCTGGAAGACAACGGCGTTCCGCAAAAGATCAAAGTGCAGCCGGAGATGGACACGGCGCCGGTGGCGCTGGTGGTTGCGGTGGAAGAGGGCGGCGCGAGCGTACTGGAGTTTGACAAGCTTGCACGACTTGGCCCGCTGCTCGATGTGTTTCTCTTCGACCCGAGAAGCCAGGTTGCATTGGTGGGGTTTGACTCCCGGCCGCACCTGATTCGGGACTTCACGCACTCGGGCGAGCAAGTGAACAAGGATTTGACCGAACTTAGACCGGGGAATGGGGGAGCGGCGATTCTGGACACCGTGAATTACGCAGTGACCCTGCTTGAATCGGAGCCAAAGGAGTACCGGCGCGTGCTGCTACTGATCAGCGAAGAGCGCGACCATGGCAGTAGGCACACGAAGCCGGTGCAGTTGATCAGAAAGATTGGAGAGTCGGATGTGCTGGTGTTGAGCGTGAGTTTTTCGCCGGGGTTGGCGCAGCTTTCCAGCGCCCTGCGCGGTCCATATTATGGGCAAACCACCCCGGCCCACACGCCGACACCGGGGTTGCCGGAGCAAACCGCCCCGGGAAATTTGCTGGCGCCTTTGGTGATGGCAATCAATGCGGCGAAGAAGAACGTGACCAAAGAGGTCGCCGAGGAGAGTGGTGGTGAATATACGACATTCTTCGGCGACAAGGCCTTCCAAGCCGAGATCATGCGCGCGGCGCGGGATGCGCGCAACCGGTACCTGATTACTTTCAGCCCATCGGACCCGACCCCGGGTCTGCATTCCATTCGCGTGCGGACGGTTGAAGATTATGGGGCAAAGATTGTGGCGAGGGCGAATTATTGGCGGGACCCGCAAGGTGGGGAATAGTGAATAGCCAATAAGAAATAGGAAAGCAGGGCCCTAAGGAACTTTGAAACAATGGGGCGGCGGGGAGGCAGGGATCCAGCCAGGCTCAGGAATGAAGCCTGGCGGCGTGGCTGGTTAAGCGGGTTTTGCCAGAAGCCGACGTGCTGTCATTGCCATGGGAAGACGAGTGATTCCTGCAAAAAGCATGCTGATCCCGATCAGGGTTCCGATGGCCCACTCGCTGCTCCATGGCCAGCTCAAGCCGATCATCGCACCGAGAATGAGGGCGATGACGCCATCGAAGAAAAGCCAGCCGGAGCCGGAGTGGTGTCGGATGCGGTAGGCCAGAATCAACACCAGAATGCCCTTGGCGAAGAGGTAGCCCGCGAGGAGCAGCGTAAGCGAGGCGAGGCCGGCGACCGGCCAAACCAGCATGTAGATTGCTATTGCGAGATACAGCAGACCAACCAGAAGCTCCCAAACGAGGCCGCCGGTTGAGCGGATATGCCAGGCGATGGCCAGGTGCGCGACGCCGCCGAGCAACACCAGCCAGGCTACTAGGATCGCCACTCCGATCCCTGCAACCGGTGGAACGACAATCGCCAGAATGCCTGCGAGGATCAAAAGGATACTGAGCGCGATGGCCCAGCCAGCCGATAGTTTTGCGATTCCGATGGGAGATGAGTCGACCATGTTCTTCTCCTTTAAGGTGTTGTACAGATGGTGAGGATGACCGGAGATCGTGCGGAACATTCTCCGGCGGAGTTGGGGAAAATCGGTCCCCCGAGGAGAAAAACACTATACAGGATTGGGTGGCAGCCGTGGGCCGCAGGACTCAAGTCGTGCTCTTTCAAGGCAAACGTAAATTGACCCAGTACTGAGAGGCGACGCGGGCTTTGTAGTTGAAGGGGTTCATGTTAATCTTTCAGTAGACACTGAAGAGTGGACCCGAGAGAACTAGAGGAGTAATTCACGCCGTGCTGGCGACTCAAAAAAAGACTGACCTCATCAAGCGCTTCCGCACCCAC
>Ga0335085_10005336_pt1 | contig 20666 bp, 20 predicted proteins | sample Lox_Sample_45_FD_206712 | JGI IMG/M metagenome (GOLD analysis project Ga0335085, IMG submission 206712) | Soil microbial communities from Loxahatchee National Wildlife Refuge, Florida, United States - Lox_Sample_4.5 | ecosystem: Environmental > Terrestrial > Soil > Wetlands | place: USA...
GACAGGAAGCGATTTACGGTATCCGGTTTCTCGAACGTCAGGATCTCGAACTATCATCCCTGGCCTGAAGTCAAGGAGGTCCCCATCGCAACATGGGAGCGTGGAGCTTTTATTTCTTAGCCAAACTATACTTATATTTTCGAGGCTATCTTCGCCTCGATTTTGTGTTAAACCTTCTCTTCATCGTCTTTCTGATCATTCCCGTGCCGGCGCAACTGAAGTCTTACCGATCGCTCACTGTCGTTAAACATGTCTTCGGCGGGATCTTGGGTTTGTTGCTTCTTTGGCATGATTCCTGGCTTCCGCCCCTTTGGTTTGCATTGAGCTTTGTGGAGCAAGGAGGGATGCCCTCCAAGGAATACGTCTACCGATTTTTGTTGGAGTTCGTCAATCTCTGGGAAATCGCCGCGCTGGTTTCGGTTCTGGCCGTGGCTATTTTAGTGCGCAATCGTATCCGATTGACGCCGGTCGTCTTGGTTTTACTTTTGATCGTTCCGCTCCGCGAGTTTGGGCAACATCCGGGTGGAATGGAGGGCGAGGTTCGGGCCTTCTATCGATCCGAATCGTCCCGGGTCGTTCACTTTGAAAAATCGAAAACGAAGGCCCCGGATTTCGACGTCATTATTTTACACGTCTGTTCGCTGGCGTGGGACGACTTGAAAGGAATCGGCATGGAAGCCGATCCCTTTTTCAAAACATTTGATTACCTTTTCACCGATTTTAACTCCGTAACGACGTACAGCAATCCCTCTGCCATCCGTCTTCTGAGGGCCAACTGCGGGCAGTCTGTTCACGACGCCCTCTACCGCGAGGCGCCGCGGGACTGCTACCTGGTTGATTCGCTTCGGGATCAAGGATTTGAAACCTACTTTACCTTGAATCATGACGGGGTCTATGGTCATTTTGCAGACCAAGTGAAGGACTTGGGACATCTGGATGCGCCGTTGCTGCCGACCGATCTATCGATCCAGGCCTACGACTTTGATGGATCGGCCATCTATGATGACTACGACGCGCTCGCAAAGTGGTGGGCCCTTCGACAGAAGTCTTCATCCGCCGCCGCGGCGGTTTACTACAACACGATCAGCTTGCACGACGGCGCTCGTTGGGTCGGGGAGAAAGAATGGTGGAAGCATGACCGAACCGTTCACTACCGAGAAGCGACGCAGAAACTTTTAGGGGATGTCGCGCGGTTTTTTGATCTTGTGGCGTCGTCCGGTCGCAAGGCCGTGATCATTTTCGTTCCGGAGCACGGTATGGCGCTGCGGGGCAATGCGTTTCAAGTCGCCGGCCTGCGAGATATTCCGTTTAAACAAATTACCCAAGTGCCGGTCGGGGTCAAACTCATCGGGAGAGATCCCGGTGGTGTTGATATTCCTCAACGCGTCATCCCCGAACCGACCAGCTATCTTGCGCTTTCTTATTTACTGATGTCTTTTATGGAACGAAGCCCGTTTGAGACGGACGGCATGGAATCCGATGACCGCATTGCGCATCTGCCCGAGACCGATTTTCTATCTGAAAACCAGGGAATCCGGATTTTCAAAAAAGGCGCGGACTACTTTCTTTACGGCAAAGAAAAGAAATGGATCGCGCTACCGTCGAGCGTCATTCCGCAAACAGGAGGAGCTTAAGCGATGATCCGCAGGATATTCCTTGGAGGAGTCATCTTTGCCATCGGCCTGCTTTGCAGCTCGCCCGTGCTGGCGCTGGACTATCTGGGGCTGCCCGGTTCGACCTGGGGTTCGGTGAGCCACGATGTGGACAGCTTGGTGGGATCCGGCGCGATGGGCTACATCAACCAGGGGATCGACTGGGTCAAGCTGCCGGGGTCGATCACCTTCAACACCTTCGCCGAATTTCGGTACCGGTTCCGGAGCGAGAATAATGAATTTTATAACGCCTACAGTGGCGCGACGGGAGTGGAATTCAAGCGAGCGCCTTTCCGGTTGGGGATAGATTATGTCTGGGAGCGGTTTCCGGTTGCGGGCGAGCAGTCCAATAATATCCAATACTATCTCGCGTATTACTATGACTGGGACCTCAACCGGGGCTCGCGGAAGGTTTTGGGTTATCCGGGATCGATCTGGGGTTGGATTAGCCACGATGTGAACAGCCTGGTGGGATCCGGCGCGATGGGTTACATCAACCAGGGGATCGACTGGGTCAGGCTGCCGGGGGCGATCACCTTCAACACCTTCGCCGAATTTCGGTACCGGTTTCGGAGTGACAATAAGGAATTTTATAACGCCTACAGTGGCGCGACGGGGGTGGAATTCAAGCGATCCCCTTTCCATTTGGGGGCGGACTATGTCTGGGAGCGGTTTCCGGCGGAGGGCGAGCAGTCGAATAAAGTCCAATACTACCTTACCTGGTATTACGACTGGGATTTGAAACGTAAGTAGGGCCGCACAGAAAGAGTCCGCCCAGTTGACAGCCCACCCCGTTTTGACTATACTGACTTTCCCTATTGAGCAAACAGAATACGGACATAAGGAGTGGACGATGAAAGTGATTTTGAGGGAAGATGTCGACACGTTGGGCCGCATGGGCGATCTGGTCAATGTCTCCGACGGCTACGCCCGGAATTTTTTGATCCCAAAAAAGAAGGCGGTCGAGGCGACCACAAAAAGCGTGAAGGTTTTGGAACACGAGAAGCGTTTGATTGCTGACAAGGCCCGAAAGCTGAAAAAGGAATTCGAGACCCTGGCCGAGAAGATTAACAACATGCCGATCACGATCCCCGTACAGGTGGGCGAGGAAGGAAAATTATTCGGTTCCGTGACGAATAAAGACATCGCGGAAGCATTATCCAAAGAAGGCGTCGAGATCGACAAGCGAAAGATTCAGCTCGAAAGTCCCTTGAAGGAAGTCGGGAGTTTTAGCGTCCCGATCCAGATTTATCACGATGTCAAGGCCCACCTGAAGCTCACCCTGATCAAGGCATAATCTCCAAAAACGGTGCGAGTTCTGCCCCGACGGCCGATTGCTATTTCTCGACGGTTTGGGCTATAATCTCCCCACTTTTTCACGGAGAAGGGAGTAACATGCCCCACCTGCGGCCTCGGACGGACGGACGGCGCTGGGACGAATTGCGTCCCCTCAAGATCACGCGGTCCTATCTGAAAAATGTGGAAGGATCGGTTTTGATCGAGATGGGTGACACCAAAGTGATCTGCGCGGTCACCGTCGAAGAGAGTGTGCCCCCGTTTCTCCGGGGAAAAAACAAGGGCTGGGTCTCGGCCGAGTACGGCATGCTGCCCCGTTCTTCGCATGAACGCATTCCCCGCGAGTCGGTGCGGGGTCGCGTCGGCGGCCGGACCCACGAGATTCAGCGATTGATCGGCCGATCCCTCCGGGCCGTGACGGACCTTGAACGCCTGGGGGAGCGCACTCTCTGGATCGATTGCGACGTGATTCAGGCCGACGGCGGGACTCGGACCGCCTCGATCACCGGCGCCTTCATCGCGCTGGCCGATGCCCTTGTCCATGCTCAAAAACAGGGACGCATCGATCGCATTCCGATCAAGGATTATCTGGCGGCCGTGAGCGTGGGCCGGGTGCAGGGTCAGGCCGCGCTGGACCTGTGTTATTCGGAAGATTCCGATGCCGAAGTCGATATGAACGTGGTGATGACCGGGAGCGAGAAATTCGTCGAGGTTCAGGGAACGGCCGAGCGGCAACCCTTTACCCGATCCGAAATGGATGCGTTGATGGATCTGGCCAGGAAAGGCGTCCGGCAACTCGTCGCCCGGCAAAAGAAGTTGCTGAAAGGACTCCCGTTGTGCGAACCGTGACCGAGGTCGTCGTCGCGACGAACAACCGGCACAAGTTTGAAGAGATCTCGGCCATCTTAAAAGGGGTGCCGGTTCGACTGATCCCGCTTTCGGATTATCCCGATGCCCCCGAGTTGAAGGAAGAGGGCGCGACCTATGCCGAGAACGCCGTTCACAAAGCGCGAACGGTCGCCCGATTTACGGGGAAGTGGGCTCTGGGAGATGATACCGGGTTGGAAGTGGATGCGTTGAACGGCCAGCCGGGTCTTTATTCCGCGCGATTTGCCGGAGAGGACGTCACGTTCGCCGATAACCGTCGCAAACTCCTCCGGCTGATGGATTCGGTGCCGACGGAGAAGCGAACGGCCACGTTTAGGACCGTCCTGGCTCTGGTCAACCCGTCGGGCGAAACGCATCTGGCGGAAGGTGTTCTTCAAGGTCGCATCGTCGAGCAGGAACGAGGAACGGGCGGCTTCGGATACGATGCCGTGTTTGATCTTCCGGAGTTGGGAAAGACCTATGCGGAGCTGACGAGCCAAGAGAAAAACCGCATCAGCCACCGGGCCTGCGCGGTTCAAAAAATCCGAGAACATTTGGAGAAGATCGTCGGGGTGTAGCGCAGCCTGGTAGCGCACCTGCCTTGGGCGCAGGGGGTCCCCGGTTCAAATCCGGGCACCCCGATACCATTTGTTGATTCATTTGCTGGGATTGTTGAGTTTCGGGATATGCGCCCGTAGCTCAGGTGGATAGAGCATCTGCCTTCTAAGCAGAGGGTCGCAGGTTCGAATCCTGCCGGGCGCGTGACTTTATCCGTTGAGAATGAATTCGCCATTCTCTATTTTTAAAGTTCGCAAGTGCATTCGGCAGGGCATGGGTTTTAACGCGGGGTTGAACTTTGCCGTGAGAACTTGTGGGATGAAAGCAGGCAGCCAGAGCCCTCCCGCACGAATTTGTAAGAATTGATAACCGATATTCTCCTCGTTCACTAAATTCGGCTCGAGGACCACATCCAGGCGCGGGATCCAGCCTCTTGAGTCGGTATGGATCCATAATGTTCCTTCCCGAAATTCCACCGTTGGATGAAGAGCTCCTTTCAGGCCGGCAAGATAGTCGTTCAGATCCGTCTGCATGATCCTGAAATGGGGCGTCGCGTCCATCAGGCTGATGATTTCAAACTCCCCGTCCCGCATCAATTTATAGGGATTGACGGTTAGGTCCGACAGGTCGATACCGAGATCCCGAACCGTCATGGAGGGCCCGCCGTCGGACTTTGAAACGACACGCGCCGTGTCCATCGTGAGGCTTACCTTCTGGAATCGTCCCGTCAACGTCTCCGGATCCGAATAGGTCTCCACGCGGACCGACCAACCGTGGGGATCTTTCACATAGCGGCTTATGTAATTCATCAGGGCCGATTTGAACCGCCCGATAAACGCCTCCGGCGTGACTCCGGAAACGGGAGTAATATCCCGAATATAGATTTGGGCGGCGCTTCCATCGGGGAGCGGCCGTTCCCATTTTTTCTTGAAGACCGCTTCGAAACCCTCGGGATCCCGTTGAATTGCTTCCATGATTTCGACCGGGTCGTGCGCGAACCCTTGGTCTCCGGTTTTTGTGACTACAAAGTCGGTAAAGGTTGGAAACCGGACCCACGTCGTGACCTCCAGCGGATACCGTTCCAATTCCGAGTAATACTCGAAACCGTGTCTTTGGAACTGGGCCGAGTCCGGAATGACACGGACGCGGGGTCGGGGATGGTAGGACTTTTGCGTTTGGATGAACTCGAAGGCTTCTTTCAACGGCCAGGCCTCCCGCTGGGGCGGGGATGCCAGAAACGTATTCATGACGGTATAAAGACACAGACCGATCACCCCTCCACTCGTGATCCAGGGTTTCCAATGGAAATTTTTAATCCAGCCGATCGCGATTAGGCCCACCGCCGGCAAAAACGGTATGCTGTATCGGACATCCTTGTTCCGGATCAGGGTGAGAATGGTATACCCCCCCAGAATCCAAAAAAGAAGGATCGGATTCTTTTTCAGATCGTCGCGTAAATAGAATACGATTCCCACCGCAAAAAAGAGGAGCCAAAGGATATGGAGATCTCTCGGAAGCACACGCGCATAGTAGAAAAGAGATTGCGCGGTAAAGATCGCCGGATCCCCTTTTTTAACCGCCACAGCATACCCGAATTTCGACGACATGACGAGCATGTTCGAAAAATGTGCGATGAACCATGGAAGTACGATCAGGCCCCACACCGCGAAGGCGGCCAGGATATTCTTCCCCCGTTTGATGCGGTCTTCCGACCTGAGGGCCTGGACCTTCAGGTAAATGAGAGGGAGGAAAATAAAAAATAGGGAGGTCCATTTCGTGAGGGTTGCAAGCCCGGCGATCAGTCCAAACAGGGTGGAGGCTCCGAGACGTTGAAAGTTTTCTGTCCGTAAAAGTCCGTACATCGCCCAGGCGGTCATGGCTGTGGTCGGGATATCCAGCATGAAGATCCGGGACTGAACCGTGATGATTGGAAAGGACGTCACCACCACGGCAGCCAGCAGACCGATTTCGGGTGTATACAGAAGGATGCCGAGCCGATACACCGCAACGAGCAGGAGGGCGAGAAACAGTTGGTTTAATATCCAGGTGGCCGTGTCCAGATCCGGAGGCAAAAAGAAATAGAACGCCGATGCGGCCAACGGAGCCAACGGCGGATAATAATTATCCACGTTGAGCAAAGCCGCGAGACCACCGGTCGAAAGCCCCTGCTCCTGCAGGACATGATAATAGCGGAGACTGGATTTGAGATGATTCAGCGGATCGTGGTAGGGAGGGACGGTGTCCTGTGTCAGCCAGTAGAAATTGACGAGGCCTAAGAACAACCACCAGCCGAAAAGTAGAAGCGAGATTTTGAAAGACCTTTGGGCTTCCGACATTCGCGAGAATCTCCGGCAGACCCGAACCTCTTGCAGTCGGGTCAATATTTCTATAACATAACCGCAATGCCCGTGCAACCCGGAGTTGACAAGCCGTCTGTTTCTTGATAAAAGCAGAACTTTGCACACAACGGCCGTGGTGGCTCTTTAAGGATTATCCGATGAGGCGAATGTCGGTACAGACAAATTCCATGTGGACGACGCTTGGGCTCGTGGCGGTTTCAATTTTTGCGTCTCTCGGCGGGACCGGATGCAGCCGTCCATCGGTCGATACAATTCGTGTCGCCGTTGCGGGACCGATGACGGGCGATCAGAGCAAACAAGGGAACGATCTCAAAAACGGTGTCGAGTTGGCTGTAACGGAATGGAATGAGAAAGGCGGAGTCCTGGGGAAAAAGGTCGAACTCCTGGTGGGTGATGATCAGCATGATCCAAAACAGGCCGTCGCGATTGCGAACAAGTTCGTCAATTCAGGCGTGGTGGGTGTGGTGGGTCATTGGAATTCCAGCGCGTCCATTCCGGCGTCGGAAGTCTATCACGGGGCGAACATTTCGATGATCACCCCGGCCTCAACCAACCCGCAGGTGACCGATCGGGGTTATACAAATGTCTTCCGCGTCTGCGGTCGAGATGATCAACAGGGAAAGGTGGCGGCCGAGTTTGTCGTCACACATCTGAAGGCCAAACGGGTGGCGGTCCTACATGATAAGACCACCTACGGACAGGGGCTGGCGGACGAATTTAAAAAGTCGTTGGAGGAATTGAGCGGCGGCCGGATCGAGGTCGTCTACTACAGCGGGATTACCCAAGGAGACAAAGACTTCCGCGGTGTTCTGACGACGGTGGCCTCCAGGAAGCCGGATGTTTATTTCTTCGGTGGAATCTATCCCGAGGGGGGGCTTCTGGTCAAGCAAGCCAAGGAGGTGGGTCTGAAGGCCCCCATGGTCAGCGGAGACGGGGTCATCGATCCGGTCTTCGTCCAGATCGCCGGGGAAGCGGCCGAGGGGACCTATTTGACTTTCAGTCCGGATACCACAAAACTGCCGACCGCGCAGGAGGTGCTGAAAAAGTACCGTGCGCGGTATGGCGAACCGGGACCGTACTCTTTCTATGCCTACGATGCGGCCCAGGTCTTGTTACGAGCCATTCAGTCGGCGGGAACCGCGGACGGATTGAAAATCAGCCAGGCGATTCATCTGAGTCTGTATGATGGCATCACCGGCCGGCTTCAGTTTGATTCGAAAGGGGATCTGATCACAACCCAATACGTCGTCTGGATTACGAAGAACGGAACGTTTGAGGAGTTCTGGAAGCCTTCCGGCACATGAAGTGAGCTCCGTCAAGGGAGACGTTGAGACGGTCCATGGATTTGAAAGATCATCCCATTCTTGAGAAGGGCGTGCTGCTGATTGCGATGCCCACGTTGTTGGATCCGAACTTCCGGCAGACGGTAGTCTTGCTGTGTGAACAGGGAGCCCAGGGAGCGATGGGTCTTGTCCTCAATCGTCCGACGACCGTTCCGCTCTCCACGATCTATCCGGAGGCCGCGAAGCTGTATGGACGAGAAGATTCCGTCTATGTCGGCGGCCCGGTCCAGACCAATTCATTGATGATCCTGTACCAAGGCGAGCCGATCTCGACCGCACATTCGGTATCGGAGGACATCCATCTCACCGGCGACCTGCAGCTGCTGCAGACGCTGGGGCGTCCGGTAGGACCCGATCTGCGGATTCGATTTTACTTGGGGTATGCCGGCTGGGCGTCTGGCCAGCTTGAGATGGAGCTTCGCGCCGGGGCATGGAGGCTGTTGCCCTGCGATTCAAATACCGTATTCGAGGAGGATCCCCTCCGTATCTGGTCTCGGCTGATGCAGACCTTAGGGCAGGACTGGGCGGTTTATGCGGACATGCCCCCCGACCCGAGATTGAATTAATACGATCCAAAAACATCAAATCGTCCGGGCGCGCACCCGGAAATCCACGTTGTCCTTCACCCACTCCCAGAGACGCACTTGTCCGGCGGGATCCGCGTCCGCCTGCACCTGCGCGCTCCAACCCTTCATCACTTCGGCCTCGACCGTCCACAAACGCACCCGTTGGCGCGGGATGTACTTGCGCCAGTTGTCCCCGACTTTGGGACTCGCATAGGCGAGACGTAGGGTGAGGTTTTTGGAGAGAAACTCGATCGGAGTGAGATCGATTGTTTTGTACAGATCGCGAGGGTCGGCCTTGGCCTCGGTGGGTCCGATATCCGGAATCCCGTCACTGACGATCATCACGGTGATTGGGGCCAAAAGCAGGTTCCGTTCCTTCGAGATCCGCGCCACCTGTTGAATGAAGGCGTTGAAGTCGGTCAGGGGGTCAGGGCCCGGAAACCAGCCCCGGAGGTCGGCTTCGATCTGGGCGATGTCTTTGCCCTGAAAATCCTGGATCGGGTGAAAGGCCTTCGGTTCGTTCATGCTTCTCCCGCCAAGCGATCCCACAAATAACTCCCGGGGTTTTTCCAGACCGTCCAGCCCATTGAGATGGCCGTAGATGTAATGGGCCAGGAACGACAATGAATCGTCGTAGTACACCGAGTGACGAAACGAACCGCTGGTGTCGACCCCGATGAATAGGGCCGTATGCGTCTTACTCCCCTCGGCCGGTTTCAGATTGCAAGCCGTAAGGGTCAAGGTCATCATCACGGCGCCAACCCACCCGATCAAGGTTATCCGATTTATGCGCTTCATAGGTTCACCTTCTTCGACTGGAGTTGCAGTTGGGCCAGAATCCCCTGTGCCTCCATGATCGCCTTTAAGTTCTTGAACGGGATACTGAAAACGGGATACGATGCCACGAGAATCATCGCGAAGTTCAAAGCCGCGGCCAGTACATGGAGAGCCGGCAGCGAAAGGTACTCCAGCATCTCCTGGCTTTTATCATGCAGCCAGCCGATCTCGCGCTTGAAATCTTCCATCGGCTCCCGCCACCAGACAGGGGTTTCGGCCGCGAGCGGTACCGCTTCGGTCCCTTCCGGCAGGGCCATCGGTTTTCTGGCGATGAACGCCAGAAGCGGCGGAGTGCCAAATTGTCCGAACAGGAACCAGGTCATGCCGCGGACACCGACCCAGGCGAATGCGGCCAGGGCCAAAGTGGAAACGAGGCCCATGCGGAGCTCCTCGCTGGTCTGCTGCGCGATCCACGGCGTGATCGCGTCCACCAGCTCACGATAGAGGAACATCACTTCAAAAAACATCACGAAGAGCTCGACGACAAGCATCTGGATCAGAAATTTGTACTCTTTCTTCTTGAAGGTGTCGAACAGGACCTGAAGACAGGCGAAGCTTCCCATGATCAGCAGGAAAAGGAACATGAACAGAACCGGGCCGGTGAACTGGGGCGCATCGGTTCCCACCAGATCGGCCAGGACCTCCGAAACGGTCGGGAACAGCGTATAGGTGAAGATCAGGGCTTCCAGCAAGCACCAGGCGATCAACAAAATAAATGCGATCCACGGCACCCCGGGCTGGAAATAGTTCTTGGTCATTTTTCCGGTCATCGTGAAGGGAAGGAACAGGATCTGTTTGAAGGCATCGACCGTCAAACGCAACAGGAGGCGCGTCAGCGTGAAAGCCCATCCGATCGCGACGGTGACGACACGGAACAGCCCGACCCAATACAGCCAGATCGCACGAGCCGCATCCCACCAGGCCAACAGGATCATCGTAATAAATTTGATGCGCCCCGAGCGGAATGGGAGCGTGTAGATCGAAAGCTGAGTGCACCAGACGGCGCTTACGATGAGGAGGGCCGGGAATATCATCAAAATAAACTTTCCGGCCGCAATCCACCCGGATGGAGAATCGAGAAAGAAATCCAGGATGGCTTGCTGCATGACCGGTATCCAAGCGATCGGCGCCGCCAGGGTTTCAATAATTTCCTTCCACTGCTCGGGAAGTTGATCAAACATGGGTTTCCTCCTTGGCTGCTCTGTAAAAAAACTCGAAGTTAAGAGCCGTGCTTTAAAGAATCAATCTCAAGATAACAGAAGACCCGGAGTTGTCAAGCGCAAGAAAGAGCACTAATGAGTTGATAAACATCTTCTTTCTTGCCTAACAAAAAATGACGTCAAGGGACGGAAATGTACGACGATGGACGGAATTGTACATGGAATTAACGACGCATTGACATCCACGCCTCGTCATGTTAGAACTACCCACAATTTTGCGGAGGGATTAGCGCGAATGCTGTTCCAACAAATCGTCAACGGTCTGGCATTGGGCGCGGTGTATGCCCTGATCGCGCTTGGCTACACCATGGTCTACGGGATCTTGGAGTTGATTAATTTTGCGCACGGCGAGATCTACATGATCGGCGCCTACCTGGGCATTCTTCTTTTGACCTTCTTTACCGTCGTCGGGTTGACTCAAAATCATCTTGTGCTCTCCCTGGTTCTTGTTTTCCTCGGCTCGGCGCTCTACTGCGCCGCTTACGGCCTGACACTTGAACGAGTGGCCTACCGACCGCTTCGTCATGCCCATCGTCTTTCACCGCTCATCTCCGCCATCGGCATGTCTATCTTTTTGCAGAATTATGTGATGCTCGCCCAAGGATCGGCCGACAAAGTCTTTCCCCATATTCTGCTCCCGGAACCGATCACCTTCTTGGGGGTTCCGCTGGGTCCACTTCAGATTTTCATCATCCTGACCTCTATCGTACTAATGATCGGACTTCATATTTTTGTGAACAAGACACGGCTGGGGAAAGCGATGCGCGCCACGGCTCAAGATAAGCGGATGGCCGGTCTGGTCGGCATCGACATCAACCGGGTGATCGCTGTGACCTTCGTGATCGGATCGATATTGGCGTCCGCCGCCGGCGTGATGGTGGCGATGTATTACGGTCTGGTGAATTTTTTCATCGGGTACGTGGCCGGGATCAAGGCCTTCACCGCGGCGGTACTGGGGGGGATCGGAAATATTCCGGGGGCGATGTTGGGCGGGTTTATCTTGGGTCTCGTGGAAAGCCTTGGAGCCAGCTACATCTCGAGTGAGTATAAAGATGTTTTCGCCTTCTTGATCTTGATCGGGGTCCTGATCCTCCGGCCTGGCGGGTTGCTGGGTGAAAAGGCTTCGGAGAAGGTGTGACTTGTCTGCTGCGAATCGCAGCATCCGGTTCGGCGGATCGGACGGGCGGCCGGCCTCAAATTTGAAAACCCTATCTTACATCGGAATCCCGGTTTGGATCGGCCTCCTGGTCCAGCCGTTTATAGGAAGCGAAGGAGCCCTGGCCTTGGCCGTCGTCACATTTTTGGGCGGACTTCTCTGGCGGATGGCGATCCGGGTTTCAAGATCGGTGCAGTTTCGACCCCAAATCGGGATCCTACTCGAAGAGACCGGCCGGTTGATTCGCGTGTTGAGCGGGTGGAAGCCGGCGGATCGACAACGGCGGGCGTTGGCCCTCACGGTGACCGGCGCGGTTTTAATCCTGCCCTTGGTGCTCAACAACTATATTATCGATGTCCTGACCCTGGCCGGTATTTATGTCGTACTGGCCTTGGGGTTGAATATCGTCGTGGGCATGGCCGGACTATTGGATCTGGGCTATATCTCCTTTTATGCGATCGGAGCCTACAGTTATGCTTTGCTGTCCACTCGGTTGGGAGTCTCCTTTTGGTTGGCCCTTCCGCTCGGCGGCTTAGCCGCGGCTGCGTTCGGCGTGGTGCTGGGCGTCATTACGCTGCGGCTGCGCGGGGATTACCTGGCGATCGTGACATTGGGATTCGTCCAGATCGTTCATCTCGTTTTGAACAACTGGGATCGCGTGACGAACGGTCCCAACGGCATTCTCAACATCGGCCGTCCGGCTTTCGGGACGTTTGTCTTCAGCCGGCCGATCCATTTCTATTACCTGATCCTGGCCATCGTTTTATTGACAGTCCTGGCCGTGGATCGGCTCAATCGGTCGCGCATCGGACGGGCCTGGATTGCGATCCGGGAGGATGAGATCGCCGCCCAGGCGACGGGCGTCGACACGACGCGGTTGAAGATTCTCGCCTTCGCGCTGGGGGCGATCTGGGCCGGGATCGCCGGGGTCTTTTTTGCCGCAAAGTTTGCGTTCGTATCGCCGGAAAGCTTCACCTTCTTCGAGTCGGTCATCGTTCTTTCGATGGTGGTGCTGGGCGGAATGGGGAGCGTTCCCGGCGTGATCCTGGGCGCCTTGATCGTGGTCATCCTGCCGGAGGTTCTTCGCGAATTCGCGAGCTACCGGATGCTGGTTTTTGGCGCGGTGCTGGTCCTGATGATGATCTTCCGTCCGCAGGGGCTGATCGGCAATCCGCGTCGGAGAGTCGAACTTCAGTTCCAGGATGAAGGCCGGCGGCTTCACATGCCTATGAACGGAAAGCGTGTGTGAGCGCAAGAAGAGACAAGATGTTATGAAGCACCGCCGGACGGCGGACCGGAGGAGCGTTGATGTTTAAGGTCGATCGTTCCGCTGCGGTTGTAAGGAAATTCCAGATGGCCCAGGAATGATCGGACCGCAAGCGATCCCTGGATACGGTATTCCACGCTATCGGAGCCGATCAGTGATTTGAGCCCCTTTTCGAGGTCTTGAAAGGTGGTCTTCAGCGGGAGAGGGATGGAGGTGACACTCCGACGCTGGATCGCGATGGGGTCGGTCGTTTCCCCGTGTGCAACCGGGCGGTCGTTCAGATAGACCGAGTAGGTGAACGCCGTCACCGTGAGGCCGAATCCGTTCGGATTCTCCAGTTCGACCAGAAACGTCAGAGTCGCCCCGGTCAGGCTCAGTCCGGTGACGTGAATCTCCTGAATCGCCACGGTCGGCCGGGTGATCATCCAACTGAAGCAGCCGGAGAGGAAAAGGGACGCCGTCAACAGGATGAAAACGGCTTTTCGATATGACAACCTGATCATGTCAGAGCCTCAAGATACCGGAGATGAGCCGAAACTGCAAGGGGGATCTTGGTTCGGAGTCGACCATGCCGCTTCTTGAAACGCAAAACCTGAGCAAGATCTTTGGGGGACTGACCGCGCTGGAGCGCGTCGAGATCGCCGTGGAACAGGGCGAAATCGTCGGCCTGATCGGACCGAACGGTGCCGGCAAGACGACCTTCTTCAATTGCGTCACGGGAATCTATAAGCCCACCGATGGAACGGTCACGTTTAAGGGCCAATCCATGGCTGGATGGGCTCCGCATAAGATCACGCGTCATGGAATGGCTCGGACGTTTCAGAGTATCCGACTGTTCGCCGAGATGACGGCACTTGAAAATGTCATGGTCGGTGCCCATACCCGCAGCCGCGCCGGTGTCGTTGGCGCGCTGCTTCGCGGGCGGTGGGTTCTTGAAGAGGAAAGAGCGCTTGCATCCCGAGCCTTCAGACTGTTAGAATTCGTTGGCTTGGCGGAGCGAGCGGAGGCTTGGGCGAGAAATCTCTCCTACGGAGAGCAGCGGCGGCTCGAGATTGCACGGGCGTTGGCCAGCCAACCCGTCCTGCTTCTTCTGGACGAACCTGCGGCCGGGATGAACCCCCGTGAAACGGGAGATCTGATGCGGTTGATCCGGCAGATTCGTGAGCAAGGGGTTACGATCCTGTTGATCGAGCATGACATGAAAGTGGTGATGGGGATTTCGGACCGCGTCGTGGTGCTGGACCACGGAGAGAAGATTGCAGAAGGGTCTCCGGTCGAAATTCAGCAAAACCCCAAAGTGATCGAGGCCTATTTGGGGACGACGTGACCTCCTCCGTGTTGAAACTGGAGGACGTTCACACCTGTTACGGTCCTATTGAAGCGATCAGAGGGATTTCGCTGGAAGTGAAGGAAAGCGAGATCGTGGCCCTGATCGGTGCAAACGGGGCCGGCAAGTCCACCACGCTGATGACGATTTCCGGAGCCCTGATGCCTCGTCAGGGGCGGATCAAATTCCTGGACGAGAACATCGCCGGGCTCCCGATGCATGAAATCGTCGGCCGGGGGATTTCCCAGGTTCCGGAAGGACGGAGGATCTTTCCCCGGCTGACGGTCCGCGAGAATCTTGAAATGGGCGCTTTCCTCCGACGGGACCGTCGGGAGTGCGAATCCGATCTGGCCGCGGTCTTCGGCCAATTTCCGATTCTCAAGGAACGGCAAAAGCAGCTCGGTGGAACCTTGAGCGGCGGCGAGCAGCAGATGCTGGCGATCGGGCGTGCCTTGATGGCCCGCCCCCGGCTCCTTCTGTTGGACGAACCCTCCTTGGGACTGGCCCCGGTCGTGGTGAGCCGGATCTTTGAAATCATCCGGGAGATCAACCGGCAGGGAAAGACGATCCTGTTGGTGGAGCAGAACGCGCGCGCGGCGTTGAACCTGGCGCACCGGGGGTATGTGATGGAAACCGGCCGGATCGTGATGCAGGACGAGGCCCGCTCGCTGCTTTCAAACCCGCGCGTACGGGAAGCCTACTTGGGAGAGGGATGAACCGCACACCATTATATGAGGAGCACAAAAAAGGGGGAGCGAAGATCATCCCCTTCGCGGGATGGGAGATGCCGCTGTCCTATACCGGCGTGTTGGACGAGCATCGCGCGACGCGGACCGCCGTTGGCCTGTTCGACGTGAGTCATATGGGACGGATCGAAGTGACAGGCCCAGAGGCCGTGGCCCTGTTGGAACGCGTGGCGACCAGTCCAGTTGCAAAATTGGCCGTGGGTGGGATGCAGTATGCGCTGGCCTGCAACGAGCAGGGCGGCATTCTGGATGACCTCATGATCTATCGCTTCGGGGATCACCGATACTTTGTCTGTGCCAACGCCTCGAATGCCGCAAAGATCGATCAATGGCTCCGGAAGCAAGCCACCGGTTTTTCGAATGTGGGCGTGATGGACCGGAGCGTTGAAATGGCCCAGATTGCGGTACAGGGACCTCGTTCGCGGGAGCTGATGAAACCGCTGACGGCGGCCGACCTCGACCGGCTCAAGCTCCGTCACTGCATCGAAACGAAGGTGGCCGGTGTTCCGATGCTCCTGTCGCGAAGCGGCTACACCGGGGAACTGGGATATGAATTGTACCTTCCGGCCGATCGCGCGCGGGGTTTGTGGGAGACACTGCTCCTTGAAGGCGCGACCTACGGACTGAAGCCGTGCGGCCTGGGTTGCCGGGATACGCTCCGCCTTGAGATGGGTTATCCATTATACGGCAACGACATGGACGAGACGACCACGCCGTTCGAAGCCTCTTTGGATTTCGCAGTGGATTTAGAAAAAGCCGCGTTCATCGGCAACGAAGTGATGATGCGCCAGAAGAAAGACGGCGTCTCCCGAAGATTGATCGGTTTTGAGTTGCTGCGACAGGGCGTGCCAAGGCATGGCCATGCAATCCTCCGCGACGGCACGGAGATCGGTGTTGTGACCAGCGGCAACCATGCGCCTTCCTTGAATAAGGGGATCGGCATGGGCTACGTCCAAACCCGATTTGCCGAGGTGGGCGGTCCGATACAGATCGATATTCGCGGCAACGCCGTACCGGCCCTTGTGGTCGAAAGACCATTTTACAAAAAGCGTGGAGCGGCCATTTTATAGAAAAAAGCAGGGGCGATTCGCGAATCGCCCCTCCGGAATCCGGAGGGAAAGTTTAATGGAATACATTCCGAATACAAAAGAAGAACAGCAACAGATGCTTAAAACGATCGGCGTCGAGACGATCGAGGATCTTTTGGGCGATATCCCCTCCGAGATCCGGCTCACCCGAGGGCTTCAGCTTCCCCCGCCGTTGTCCGAGCCGGAATTAAAAACCGAGTTGCTGCGATTGAGCGAGAAAAACGCCGATCTTCTTCATCACGTCTCGTTTTTGGGCGCCGGGGCCTATGATCACTATATCCCATCGGTGGTCAACCATCTGGCGTTTCGATCCGAGTTCTACACGGCCTATACGCCGTATCAGGCCGAGATGAGTCAAGGGCTGCTCCAGACCATCTACGAGTTTCAAACGATGATCTGCGAGTTGACCGGGATGGAGGTGGCAAACGCCTCGCTCTACGACGGCGGGTCCGCGTTGGCGGAGGCCGCGATGATGGCGCTGAGGGTCACCAAGCGAAACAAGATTCTCGTCTCCGCCACGATCCATCCCTTCTATCGGGCCGCGCTCAAGACCTATCTCTCCGGCACCCGAGCGAGGATCGTCGAGCTTCCGGCCGAGAACGGGGCGACCGATCTTGTGGCCGTTGGAAAACAACTGGCCGAAGATGTCGCTTGCATTCTGATTCAAACGCCCAACGTCCTGGGTTGTCTTGAACCGGTGGAAGGTCTGGCGCAGGAAGCCCACCGCCATGGTGTGTTATTGGGCGCCGCGGCCGATCCGATCAGCTTGGCTCTACTAAAATCGCCCGGCGAGGCCGGGGCCGATATCGTCGTTGGAGAAGGCCAAGGGATGGGGTGCGGTCTTAACTTCGGCGGGCCTTACCTCGGTTTCTTTGCAACGAAGAAAGAGTATGTCCGCCAGATGCCGGGACGCGTGGTCGGGGCGACGGTGGACACCAAAGGCCGACGGGGTTACTGCCTGACGCTTCAGACCCGGGAGCAGCATATCAAACGCGAGCGGGCGACGTCCAATATCTGCACGAATGAAGCCCTGGCCGCCTTGGCCGCGACCGTCTATCTTTCCGTCATGGGGCGGCAGGGGCTTCGCGAGGTCGGCCGCCTCTGCCTTCAAAAGGCCCATTACCTGAAGCACCGGCTTTGCGAAATCAAGGGATTTGAGATGGCCTATCAACGGCCCTTCTTTAAGGAATTTGTCGTGAAAACACCCGTGCCGTCCGCCCGATTGAACAAGGGCTTGTTCAAACACAAAATCATCGGGGGGCTGGATCTGGGCGAGGTCGACCGCAAGCTGAAAAATCACTGGCTCGTGTGTGTAACAGAGAAACGCACAAAGGATGAAATGGATCAGCTTGTAGCCGCCGTCAAGGAGATCGTTTCGTGACAACGGTCTACAAAGGACGCGTGGTGGAATTTAATTTGGAAGAGGTCCGTCTTCCGAATGGCCGAACCGTGCAGCTCGAAATTCTTCGCCATCCCGGTGCGTCGGCCGTCGTGCCTTTGCTGGAGGACGGGCAGGTCGTGCTGATACGCCAGTATCGCCACGCCGCCGGTGGGATGATTTACGAGATCCCGGCCGGTCGGCTGGATCCGGGGGAGTCTCCGCTCGAATGCGCGCGCCGGGAACTGGCCGAGGAGGTCGGTCAAGAGGCCGCGCAATGGGAGCGGTTGGGCGCCATCTGGACCACCCCGGGCTTTACGGATGAGAAGATCCACTTTTTCCTGGCCCGGCATCTGACCCCGGTGGGCCAGTCCCTCGAGTATGACGAGGTGATCGAAGTGGTGAAACGGCCGCTGGAGGAAGCCATCGCGATGGTCCGACGAGGCGAAATCGAGGACGGCAAGACGATCTGCGCATTGATGTTGGCGTTTTTTCAAATCAAGGAGAAGGGTCATGGGTGAACCGTTGATTTTTGAGAAGAGCGTACCGGGACGCAAAGGATACTCGCTTCCGGATCTGGATGTGCCGGAGGTGCCGATCGCCGAGTTGATGCCGGCGGAGTATCTTCGAAAAGACCCGCCGCTTCTGCCGGAACTGAGCGAGGTGGATGTGGTAAGACACTTCACCAATCTTTCGCGCGACAATTACGGCATCGACCAGGGGTTCTATCCGTTGGGCTCCTGCACGATGAAATACAACCCGAAAGTGAATGAAGACGTGGCGCGCTTTGCCGGTTTTGCCGCGCTGCATCCGCTGCAACCGGTCCATCAGACGCAGGGCGCACTGCAGGTGTTGTATCAACTGGAGGCGGCCTTGCGCGAGATTACCGGGATGGACCGCGTGACACTACAACCGGCGGCGGGGGCGCAGGGCGAATTGGTCGGGATGTTGATGATCCGGGCGTACCACCGTTCGAATGGCAATACCCGTCGGAAAGTGATCGTGCCGGACGCGGCCCACGGGACGAACCCGGCCACCGCGACCCTGGCGGGCTATGAAGTCCAGGTGGTGCATTCCAACGCAGACGGTTTGGTCGATCTGGACGATTTAAAACATTTGGTGAACCCGGATACGGCTGCGCTGATGCTGACCAATCCGAACACCCTTGGGTTGTTCGAACGGGACATTCTCAAGATCGCCGAACTGCTGCATGGCGCCGGAGCGTTGTTGTATTTGGACGGTGCGAATCTCAATGCGCTGCTCGGACTCTGCCGACCCGGCGACATGGGGTTTGACGTCGTCCATTCCAATCTTCACAAAACCTTCACAACGCCTCACGGCGGGGGCGGTCCCGGTGCCGGTGCGTTGGGGGTCAAATCTTTTCTGTCTCCATTTCTTCCTGTGCCGGTCGTGGAGAAAACCGAGAAAGGGTATGTACTAGATGACCGTCGGCCTCAGTCCATCGGAAAGGTTCAGACCTTTTACGGAAATTTCGGAAACTTGGTCCGCGCGTATACCTACATCCGACGGATGGGCGCGATCGGGTTTCGAAAGGTCAGCACCAACGCGATTTTGAACGCCAATTATATCCGAAAACGTCTGGAGGAGGTCTATCCGGTTCCCTACAATCGATTCTGCATGCATGAGTTCGTGGCTTCGGCCAAAAAGTTTCGCGACCGGGATGTCCATGCCTGGGACATCGCCAAGCGGTTGATCGACTACGGCATCTACCCGCCGACCGTCAACTTCCCGCTGGTTGTCGAGGAGGCCTTGATGATCGAACCGACCGAGACCGAACCGAAGGAGAATCTCGACCGGTTTTGCGAAGCAATGCTTCGAATCGCGAAGGAGATTGAGGAAGATCCGGAGCTGGTCAAGAAGGCGCCGCACAGCCGTACGGTCACACGGTTGGATGAAATTAGGGCAGTCAAGGAGCTCAATCTTCGATGGAACCCCGCATGATCGAGGAGCGGATTATCAAAACCCGTGAAAGCGCGGAGTTGATCGATGTGACGTCCGACGTTCAGGCGGCCGTCAGCAAAAGCGGCGTGAAAAACGGAATCTGTGTCGTTTATGTGCCCCACACCACGGTCGGCCTCATCATTAATGAGGCCGAGCCGGGATTCCATTCGGACCTCTTGCGGGTTCTAAACCAGCTTGTTCCCGAGAAAGGGACCTACCGCCATCCCGACGGGAATTCCCACGCCCACATCAAGGCCAGCCTGTTGGGTTCCACGCAATATCTTCTTGTGCGGGACGGCCGCGTCGTTCTCGGAACGTGGCAGGCGATCTTCCTGTGCGAATTCGACGGGCCACGAAGCCGAAAGATCCTTGTCACGGTGCTAGAAGGGTAATCGAATGCGCACGCACGACATCCTGATCGTCGGCGCCGGCTTGGCCGGGATGCGCGCGGCCGTGGCGGCCGCGCCCGGACTGGATGTGGCCATCATCTCCAAGGTCCATCCGGTTCGCAGCCATTCGGTTGCGGCCCAGGGCGGGATCAACGCGGCCATCAGTCCGAACGATTCCTGGGAGGCCCACGCATTCGATACCGTAAAGGGAAGCGGCTATCTGGGCGATCAAGATGCGATCGAGGTGATGTGCCAAGAGGGGCCGGCGGATATCCTGGAGCTGGAGCGGTTGGGCGCGATTTTCAGCCGGAATGAACAGGGTCAGATCGCGCAGCGCCCGTTCGGCGGAGCAGGCTATCCCCGCACCTGCTATGCGGCCGACCGGACCGGCCACGCGCTGCTGCATGTGATGTATGAACAGTTGGTGAAGAAGGGGGTGTTCGTTTATGAGGAGTGGTATGTCCTCTCATTGATCGTCGAAGACAAGGTCTGCAAGGGCGTGATTGCCATCGACGTCCTGCGCGGCGAGCTTCAGGCCATCGGCGCAAAGGCCGTGATCTTCGCCACCGGCGGCTACGGCCGGGTCTATTCCACCAGCACCAATGCCGTCATCAACACGGGAGACGGGATGAGCATGGCCTACCGCGCCGGCGT
>Ga0335085_10005337_pt1 | contig 20665 bp, 20 predicted proteins | sample Lox_Sample_45_FD_206712 | JGI IMG/M metagenome (GOLD analysis project Ga0335085, IMG submission 206712) | Soil microbial communities from Loxahatchee National Wildlife Refuge, Florida, United States - Lox_Sample_4.5 | ecosystem: Environmental > Terrestrial > Soil > Wetlands | place: USA...
CACTTTCTTCAGTAGCTGGATTATGCACACCATTCCCAAAAGCTGGATATAATTTATTTGTTAATGGTTTAAATTGTTCTGCTCAAGTTTCTGAAATATTAGCACCAACCGCAATAAATGCAACTGGAAACGCTACAGCTCAAGCAGTATACGGTGGTATTATAACAAGTTCTACGGGGGCTAATGTTGTTTTAACATTTCCGTCAGGTTTTGCCTCTGCATTAGTTGCGCTTATGCAAACTGGTAATATTGTAGGTGCTTCATGTTCTTGTTTGGTCGTGAATACAGGAGGATCAAATTTTATAACTTTTGCAACGGCTGACGCTAATACAACAATCGCAAGCCCTTCCGCAAAGATAACCGCTAATCAATCAAGATTATTAGAGTTTAGAATATCATCGGCGACCCCGTCAATTGTAGTTTATTAAAAATAATTATATAATTATAATATATATATATAAATGGCTTCACTTTCTTCAGTAGCTGGATTATGCACACCTTTCCCAAAGGCTGGATATTCCCTAAAAGTAAATAATTTATTATGTTCTAATCAAGTTTCCGAAACAATAACACCATCAACACAAGATCACACGGGGCTTATTTCTGCTCAACAGGTATATAATGGGGTTATTTTGTCAAGTGGTGTTGACGAACCTTCTCAGTTAACATTTCCGTTAGGTTTTGCGTCTGCTTTAGTTGTTCTTATGGGTGATGGTAATAAAGTAGGTAATACGTGTTCATGCTTAGTTGTATGTAATGGATCGGTTGGGAATACAGTAAAATTTTTATCACTTGATACAAATACGACTTTCGCAGATAACTCAATAACAATATTTAATGGTAATTCAAGATTATTAATATTTAGAATAGCTTCTACAATTCCATCAATTGTAGTTTATTAATTTTATTTTATAACGATATAATATAAATATTATGTCGTCATCATCTTTATCGGGATTATTTACGCCATTGCCTAAAGCTATGCCCCCTATATTATGTAACAATATAACATCTGAAAGCTTTCAGCTTATAACAGGTGCAGGAACTGATAAAATTTTAACATCTGACGCGTCTGGTAATGGTACATGGGAAGATCTCAGCGGTATATTATCTATTGCGCCTATTGGATCGTCTCCAAATGCGAACGGTATGACATTAACAGGAGATATATTAAATTTACAGCCTGCATCGGCTTCTTTTGGTGGTGCTTTAACATCTGGTATACAATCGATTTCAGGAGATAAAACATTTTTAGGAAATTTAAAATCAGGTGCTGGATTAATTGGAGGAATAACAACATATTTAAGTAATTCAGTTATAAGCGCCAATGCATTTATTATATATCAACCTAGTGGGGCGGTAACCACATTAACATTACAATCAGCCACAACATTAGCAGGGCAAATATACATATATATTACGAATCACAGTCTTACTTTTAATTTACAGAGTGGAACGGATTTAATTTATAATGGTGATTCTGGAGCCTCAACCTATACTACACGATCAGCACCCGAAGCGGGTATTATTGTATCTGATGGTAATGGTCATTGGTATGTAATAATGAATAATCAAAAATTGAACCCATAAAATAAATATATAACATAATAATATATATAAATGTCGTCTTCTAGTTTATCGTATTTATTATTAGATGAATATAAACCGTTATTGAATGCCAGAGCTAACGATTTCACTATAGATCAAAATTTGTCAGTTGCTGGGACATCAAATTTAAATTTAGTTAATATTTCAGGAGATATTAATAGTACTTCTAACGCATCATTTATTGATCTAACATGTCAAGATATTAACGTTTCGACTAATTGTATTGTAGGGTCATCATTGCAAACACCAGCGATTAAGGTAACAACAACCCCGACAAATGGATATGTTTTGACATCTGACGCATCTGGAAATGGTTCATGGCAAGCGGTTCCAAGTGCTCCAGCTAGTCAAGTTATAATATCGCCTTTTGTCGTAGATGGTTCAGGATCTCCGGCAGTTGGCTCTTATCCAACAATTCAAAGCGCAGTTAATGCAACAAATACAGCCCCATATTTAGGAGTTGAACAAACTATATTTGTCAAATCATTTGGTGGGGGATATAATGAAATTGTGACTATTCCAGCTAATTCAATGCATCTTAATATTGTTGGTGTTGGTTCTGGTTTAGATAATTCAGGGCCAAATATTAGGGGTGGTTTTGTAAATCATTTTAGTTCTACATTAACATTATCGAATCTTGCCCTTATTGGTGATGGTGTTCATGTATCTTTTGATATTGGGGATCTTGTTGAATCACCTTCATTGAATCTTATAAATTGTATTGTAAGCAATCCATTAGACATATTTTCAATTGGGCAAAATTCATATATTGTTATTAATGATTGTCATTCATTAAATTCATCAGCTGTTTGTCTTCATAGTAATGTAAGTTCTGATAATTCACAAATAACAATAAATAATTGTCCCTTTTTATTTGGTTCAACAAGTGCTATTGATTTAGATGGAGGAGCCTCAAACGTAACAGTTAATATAAATGATAGTTTATTAGAATCAACTAATGATATTGTAATTAAAACAAATAACGGAATTATTTTGACAATACAATATTGTGATTTAGTTAATACAACTTATGAAGATGTATCATTATCAGCCACATCAACATTATCAAGCAAATATAACGCATATTCTTCTAGTGCTGTTTCAACATATGTGATAGTAGGAACAGGAACATTAAATTATTTTTCTGATCATGCAGAGGGTTTAAACGTATTATATGACATCGGATTAACTAAAACAGCGTACACAGCTTTATCGTAAAAATTTAACATAAAATTTTAAAATATACTGCTATATTATAAATAATATGGCAACATCAAGTTTATCAGGTTTATTACAAGATAGTTTTAAACCATGGTTAAATGCAAGAGTTAATAATATGACTATCGACGGTAATGAAACAATCGCCGGAGATGTAATATATAGCGGTAATGTTAACATAGACGGATCATTAACAGTAAACGGAGGAACTCAATTGACAACATTGGGATTAACTGGAGATGTTAATAGTTTAGCAAATGCCTCTTTTATAAATGAAACATGTCAAGATATTAATATTTCAAATAATGCAACAATAGGAAGTAATTTAAATATTTCATCTGCAGATTTAACGGGTGATTTAATACCGTCTTCAGATACAACTTATAATATTGGTAATAATTTAGGGAATAAATACAAGAATATTTCATTAAATGGCAATTTAAATAATGCTTCTTGGAATGATTCAGCATTTACTTATATTGATTCAACTGGTAATTTAAAAAGTACATCCGCCGTAATGAATGGAGGTTTATTGATTGGACAAAATGGAGGCGATCCGATTATGTCGTCTATTATGGCCGGTTCGGGTATTTCTGTTGTAAATGGTGCGGGATCTATAACTATATCATCTACAGGGACTGGCCCCGTGATTGGTCCAGCTGACACAGTAGCTTATTTTGATCATACAGGATCATTGAGCGGAGACGCTTTATTAGATGGACAATTATTAATTGGAAGTACAGGAGCTACACCAAATCAATCAACTTTAACAAGTGGAGCATCTGGAAATTTAACGGTTACAAATGGAGCCGGTTCAATAACATTAGATATTTTAACAACTCCAACATTTTCAAATATTATAGATAATGGATTATCATTAAATCTTCCAGTTCAAACAGGAGCAACAAAACAACTTATATCAAGTGCAATTGATTTAAATTCATCACAAGTAACAAATATATTACCGATTGCAAATGGTGGAACTAATTCAAGTACAGCATTAACAAATAATCAAAGTATAATATCATCTTCTGGGAAATTAGTAGAAGGAGGAGCACAAAACGACGGGGCTATAATGATAGGTTCTTCTATTGGTGTGCCAGCTCCTGCACAAATTCAAGTTTCTGCGAATTTAACAAATACAATCGGTCATAATAGCATATCATTAGATACTATCCAAGGAATACAAACAACATCAAGCCCAACATTTGCAAATATAACAGATAACGGATTATCATTAAATCTTCCAGTACAAACAGGAGCAACAAAGACCCTTATAAGTAGTGCAATTAATTTAAATTCATCACAAGTTTCGGGAGTTTTGCCGATTGCAAATGGTGGAACTAATTCAAATACAGCTTTGGCAAATGGTAATATAATGGTTTCAAGTGGTGGGGCTATTGTTGAGGGGACTTCGTCAACCACCCCAACATTTACAAATATAACAGATAACGGATTATCATTAAATCTTCCAGTACAAACAGGAGCAACAAAGACCCTTATAAGTAGTGCAATTAATTTAAATTCATCACAAGTAACAAACACGTTACAAGTTTCTAATGGTGGAACAGGTGACGCAAGTTTAACAGCTTACGCGGTTTTATGCGGTGGAACAACTTCAACGAGTCCTATTCAATCAATTGCCTCCGTTGGTTCTTCAAGTAATGTATTAACTAGTAACGGAGCGGGAGCGCTTCCAACATTTAAAACAATACAAACATTTACAGCGACAGGCTCAGGCTCAGGGACACAATACACAACAACATCTACAAGCTACGCAAATGTTGACGGAACTAATTTGACATTTACCGTAACAATTCCAACAGGATCAAAATTATTAATATGGGCGCGTGCTCTTTCAAATACTAATTCGGCATCGGGTGGTTTTGTTGGGATTGCTGACGGGGGTACAGTAATCGCCGGTACTGCTAAATCTGTTGATTCTGCTGGGGGTTATAGTAGTATAAATGTAAATACTGTAATTAATGGAGATGGGGCATCTCATACAATCACGTTACAATTTGCAACACATAACGGCGGTTCAGCTTTTGACCTTGGTAATGGTGCCCAATCATCTACAGGAATAGGCGGGACCGCTCCAGCTCCTTATATGTTTGGTTTATTATTGCCATCATTATAATTTAAATATCTAAATATATAATATATATAATGATCCAATCAATATTATTCCCAGTTAATAACTGGACACAAATGGAGGCAGAACATTGGCTAATAATGCACGGTTTCAAAACTGTATATAATGGTAAACATGTTCATAAAACCAAACATTATTATAGATATAGACAAGCCAAACCAATTAAAGGAGTCAAATATAGTGTTAAAATATTGCCACATTCAAACGGTATTAGAATGATTGTTCAATATCCTAATGAGAAAAGATAATCAATCAATTAATAATTAATTGGTTGATATTAACATGATATCATATCGATATCGAATTTTGATTTAATATTTAGATGCATTGTTCGATTTTTTCCTCTGAAATATTTGATACGATTTCATCAAATGCCTTATTGTAATCTTCATCTGATAAGTTATGAGGTTCTAAGAGATCATGAATTTCATCATAATCTATATCATTAGATTCATTGTTAAGGCTTCCACCTCTTAGCATTTTAGATAAATGATGTGATCGTTTACGTCTTCCACCTGAAACACCATCACCAACTAATACACCGCCTCTTTTACGTCTTCGGCCATATCCTAAACGTCTAGAAATTTCGCTTACAGCTTTGGCGTATGGATGAGGAATTAGAGAAGAAACGCCAGATATTAATTTATTACCTTTTACGAAATCATGAACTTTATGAAAAGCGTTCTTTAATGATCTAAAGAAATCACCGCCGTATACTTGTTCTACTTCTTTATATGTGACCATTGGGTCTAATTTGGCGGTTGATACATCATGAGCATCAAGGACGCCGATGTGATGAGTACATGAACCATCAATAATCTCAAATGTACCTTCATAAACGATAACTATGTATAATGTTGGGGTAATAGTTACCGATTGATTTGAATTAACGAAATTGCATGTTAAACCTAGTTGATAGTTACCTAATGAACCGCTACTCTCTTGGCTCATTAATCCAAGGTCTGTCGAGTAGTCGATACAAATCACTGATCCGGTGTAATAATTCCACTGGTCCCAACTCATTTGAAGACCATTCTTTACAGACATATTATATAAATCCATTGATGTAGCTTGTGAGAAAAATTGATTATTATTCCATGTAACAGTCAAGGGATTAGCTGAACTATTAACAGAAAAATAACTGTCTGAGGTGTATGGTGTTTGTAAACTATCATCAATACGAGCGTAAATATACATACGTCTAGGGATTGAAGTAACTTGAATCGACTGCATTGTAAGAGCTACGGCACCATTAGGGGCAATAGGTGCGCTTGATTTTGTTGGATATGATACAATACTAAAATAACTACTTGAGAGCTCACGGGGAAGATTTTGAGCAGGGTCAGGGGTCAAATATTCAAATAATAATGATGAACTAAGTAAATTAGTTGTTAAGGTAGTTATATTAATACCCATAGCATCATTTTTAATTGACATTATTCTATTAAGATTATTTAATGTTGCAGTATATGCCATATTTTGAACACCAACGAAACAAGAAGTAAAGTTTGAATCTTGACCGAAAACGAAAGGGCTTAAAAATAATGGTTCTGTTACATTCAATGTAATAGTTACGTCTGTGGCGCCTGGTGCTTGTACTGGTATATCATAACCAGAGAAACCGCCTCTATTTTGTTCATACACATTATCACCGTAAGGGCCTAAGGGATTTCTGTTATTTCCGAAAGCCATAGCGTTAGTAGCATCAACATAATTTTGATATTGATCTAACATAGAAGGAGTTAATGAATATTGACCAAATCTATTTTGATGTTTATTATGATACCACATCATAGCGGGTACATATTGGCTAATTGGTGCCTGTGTTATAGTATCATTATTAATTGTCATTTGTTCGGAACTTATAACATTTTGTAAGGGATAAGCTCGAGGAGCTATATAGCCCACGTTTACTAGATTACCCGCTGTCGTATTAGTTCCCTGTATACGTACGGAAAAAGTACAGTTTAAGAATACTAATCGAGATATGGCGATACCTCGAGACGGTGGATTACATGTTATTTGTATTTGATTATTATTAACGTTGGTAGCTGGAAACTGTTGCCATGAGTTGACAAGGGCCCCCTTTAACGCCACATATAATCTTTTATTCTCTATATTCAAACGTGGATCTAAAACCTTGACGACCTCTAATTTTGGTACGGCTAAAGACATTATATATAATATAAACTAGAAAAAATAATTTATGTTATATATGATAATATTTTATATGCTATATTCTAGAGTTTAAATATTTCCAATTTGTTTGGATTTATATAGTTCCTTTTTAATAAATAACATTTTTATACTTATTTGATTATTTGCGGGAAGCATTAAAGGATAAAGATTAAAATAATTATCTGTCCAAAATACCTGAAGGCTCGTTGTATATATTGGAGAACTTCCAAATATATCAACCAATCTATATTGAGCAGTTGGGTAATATGTTATATCTGTTTGAACTGCTCCGGCTGTATCTGCTATAGGTATTATAAAATCTGTTAATATAGGTTGTTGGTCTTGTGTTGCTCGTCCTGTTGTAATTGGAACATATTCATTTTTAATAGGTGTAGAGCCAACAAAGAAAACTAATGATTTAAAAGCCTGCCAGTTTGATAATGTGGGACGCTCTTGTGATATAACATAAAAATCTTTTGGATATGTATATGGTGAACCGTTAACCATTCCTACAGCGTCCGGATTTGCTTTGTATGCGTTTTCATTGTTATTTTCAATTATTATTTGAATATCAGCACCTCCGGCAAGATCAAAACCATATGTAAACGTCTTGAAGCCCGGATTAAAGAAGTTAGATAATAAAGAATTCATATATATATTAACTGGTAATGTTAGATATCTTTGATCAACTAATATAGATATTATTGATGTATCTTTATTATAAACTAATATAGGAGGTGCAAGGTCTGCCGGTAAGCCAGCCGATGCAATAATAGAAGCATTAGCCAAAGCAAACGCACTATTAACCATATCCAAGAATGCTTGATATGAATAAACAGCATAATAAGGGGAATTGTATTGATTAATATCAAGGGCTGACGCGGGAGGCTGTGGAAATAATGGATTTTGATTAAGGGCGACTGATGTATAATCATAAGCTGGCACATGATTTATATATGATTGTGCTGAAAATGCTCCAGATACTAACGTAACACTTGAATAAGTTGTGTTAACTGTGCCCCCTGGCACAGGATTCCAACCAATATTAAAAAATATTGGTATCCAATAGCAAGGCGCCTGAAATCTTATAACACTCAAATAATAATCATTTGGATACTCAACAATAGGACTGTTACGCGTTTCAGTGAAGAAAGCTTGTTGAGGCGAACGGTCTGGGTTACCGCGTCCAAAAATAGCGTTTTTATTTTGAGGAATGACGACATTATAATAGATTTGATCCGCTGACAGATGAGATCTAGACATTATATATATAATGATATAACATAATAATTTATTGAAATGCCGTTAAATAAGTAACAAGCATATCAGGAGATAATTTATTTTTTGTTAATAATTTTATATATTCTTTTAATGGTAAATCTTTCATTATTATTCTAAATGAGACATGACGGCCACATGTTGAAATATCATTAGCATATCTCTGTAATTGTTTCGTATTATATATAACATCATAACCAGAATCAGCGAACAAATGAAGTAATAAGGGTTTATTAATACCTTGTTGATTTAGAAATGATTCACTTATATAATCTAATTGTTTATCTGGCATCATTCCATAAGGATCGAAGAACTCAATATAAGGCTTTCCACGCTTCGGAATATGTTTAATAACACAAACCCAATGACCATAAGACGGATTTGTTTCATATAAAATAATAAAACAATTATAAGGCTTAAATAAGTTATTAATATTTCGAACCGTTTTAAGATCTACGTACCTTATTACTTTTGTTTTTTTATCAGTAATATTTAATAAATCTTCACCTGAAAAGGGTTTAGATTCTAGTTCTTGTATTATATTATCCATATTTATAATATAATATGATCAGATAATTTAAATTAAATATACACCTTTTTCGTGAATAACATGAAGAGGATAATTTTTTTTAACTGTTACCCATCTACTTTGAAGATTCATTAATGTCTTAATCTGTTTTGGTGCTAATCCGCAATAATGTTTTAATAAGTATGTAATACCATAGGCAGACCCAGAGCGGGGAAACACATTAATAACAGAACATTCATTTAAACAAACACGAGTACGTTTATGATCTGTCATTAAATGATTAGAAACAATAACATATAATTTCTCATGACGACCACGATCTAATAAATGATCTCTTAGGTCTTCAATTGCTTTCATTAATTTTTTATTAATAATACTATCAATATCATCAAATATAATTAAACTACCTTCAGGGAATTCTTTAGCGTCAAGAGGGTTATTAATTAATTCTTCTGTTAATCTTACACGTCTAACATTATTATATTTATCTAATAATTCATCTTTATCAACATCACTAAATATATATATTGGTTCTCGTTTAAAAATACGTTTCCATTGTTCTATATATTTTGATATCCAATATGATTTGCCAGAACCGGAAGGCCCACAAGTGTAAGACCTCTCAGATGTATCAAAATTAGGTAATATTCTTATTATCCCTTCATCATTTATAATTATTTCTTTTCCAGTTTTTATATTTCTTTTATGTGGATTATTTGCCTTAATGCCTCTACGTTTAATTTTATTTATAACTTCTTCGTCATCTATTTCATCATCTAAATTTCCGCCACATGTAAGACATCCGCCATCTCCTACACATTTTTCACAACAATAGCGACCACGTTGACCGCATTTCTCTGAACACTTATCACAACATTTTTTACTCGGATCATGTAGATAAATGATCTTATTATTATCTTTGCCACCTTCTATAAATGCTATTGGGTCGCCTTTCTCAAATGATAATTGCATTATATATATATACTATAGCATTATATATAAAATCGCGTAATTTAGTATTTTTTAAAAGTAATCCTAATTAGTTACTATATTCACATTTTAAGTAATTATTATTTCTTTTTCTTTCCTTGATATTTGGCTAATATCTTATTCTTAACTACTTCAAGACCTTCATAATATCCACATTTGCCACAGTTACGCCCTAATTTCCTACATTCATCACAAGGATCAGAGGGGTTTACATCTAATGATGGCCTGAAATATTCTTGTTTATCTATTTGTCTTACGTTCTTTAATTCTTTGGCTAATTCTGTTTTTATTTCTTTATCTATTAATGTATCTAATTCATTTTTATTTATACCTAAACGATCTAATAATGTAACTGGCTGACCTCCTTTTAAATGGCCTCCTCGTCTACGTCCAAAATGTTGGGGTAAAATTGTTTTAATTAGTGATGGTGTTATATCTTCTAATTTATTCTTTGCTTTAATTACTAATTTAGCTAAATTATAGCCTTCCTCATTTGGATATTGTTCGATATTTCTTAACATCTTTTCATCTGCTTCTCTTATTAAATGTTCTTTATCTGCAGGTTCGTAATTATTAGCTCGTTCATATTCTAGGTCATGCGTTCTACAAATTTCATCTATGTCATTATATGGCGGATAATTACGAACATTAGGGAGATCTATGCGAGTACCCGGCCCGCAATAATTAAAACAACTTGGATGTATTTCACCATCTAATAAAGGGCGTGCCCGTCCATTACAAAAATTACGTCGGTAGAGATTAGCTACATTTTTAAATATGGTTGATGCTATACTACCGCCAATTATTTCAGCTGGAGGAGGATATATATTATTAAGTTTCATTATTCTGATTGTTTCATCGTTTAATATTGGTTTAAATATATCTCTAATCTCTTTTAATCCTTTAATTATTTTATCTTTATTAGCTTTGTTATTGGTCTTATTCTTAGTTATTTTATCTATTATGTTATTTATTTCTTCTTCATTTATTTTAACATTGTAAACATTAGCTAATCGATATTTCATATTATCTATTTCTTTCAATATAGATGCTAAAGGCGGATTTTTAACATGTTCAAATAATGTTAATATTGTTTCTATATCGCTTATTATTTGTGATAATCTACCTAAATCACTTTGTAATATTGGCGTGATAATATCTAATAATAAAATATTATTTGTAAGTCTGCCAATTGACCACATTCTTTTTAATGCTTTAAATGGTTTAAAATATAATGGAGAATATAAATAAGTTTCAACTTCATCACCAAGTACATCAGGCAAATTGACTTTATCACCTTCAAAATTTAATATTACTCTTCTGCCATTTTTATATTTTAAATAATAAACTAATACGTTTGATAATTCTGTATATCTTCCGTTTATATTTGTTATCATATCTATCTTAAATAAGATAGGTTCACTTATTGCCTCTTTTAATGTATAAACAATATTACCTATTTTCTTGTATCCTTTTAATATTTCTTGTCCTGTCCATCTTACTAACCTCTTATCTCTTAGTTCTTTGTGTAATAATTCAAATTCTTCGATGGTTGGCTTATTCTTAACTAATGATAAGAAATAATCTGTTTCTTCCTTAGTGAATTCCCCTTCTTTAAATAATTTATTAATATTATTTCTAATATCTTTAGGATCATAATTAAATATTTTTTTAGTTTTCAAATCATAATATCCTAATTTAATAATATATTTATGAATGATACCGCCTTTAATATCTGCTAAATAATAACCTCTTGTATTAATAATTTTTCTAACAATTGACTGGGTCATTTTAACAAATTTATCTAATGCTTCCGATTTGGTACAACATTCATTTTCTATTTCAATTAAATCAATATCGCCGGGGTATAATTGACTTTTATATGTCCATGATCCAAATGATATTATATTATTAGGATTTTTCGATATTGTTTTAATTGCTTTTATTATTTCTTTTGACCATGATGATTTAATTTTGAGATCTGTCAGGGCACCTCCTTCTAAATCTGTGTCTCTTAATGCTTTTTCTAATTGTGTCAATCCTAATCCTCTTTTGGGCATATCATATATTGGCGGTGGTAAATTAGGAAATATAGAATCTTTAAAACCTTCTCCCTTGTATTCTCCATATTGTAACGGTGATCTATATATAAAGTTACCATCTGCCAATTTATATATTTCTTTAATATGTTTTATTGGTACTTCTTTCTTTGTTTTAATATTTATTAAATTCTTATCAGATAACATATAACCTTTATTCTTTAATGCTTTTCGTAATGCTATTACATGATTTCTAGGATAGTCATAGGCAAGATGCATAAAAGGCAATTCTTTTTTATTAGCATACCATATATTAATTTCAATAGGCTTATGATCTATATCGATATTAATAAATAGTTTCCTTTCTCCTTGTGAAATTATTTTATTAACTTTAAAATTATCTTCAAAATATTTTAATACATTCTTTAAGTCATGCTCAAATGATATAAGATCAATATCAACAGGTGTCTTCTTACCCCTTGCAACTGATCCGGATATATGTAAATATTTAGGCAGTTTGGATATAAATATATGTGCCTGTTTTAATGTTATTCCTTTAGTCATTATAATATAATAACATAATATTATAATTTGTTAAATAGAGAATTATATTTACATACGACGATATTCATGTGATGCCATCTTAACTAAATCAGATTGTTTCATATGAGGATATTGACGTCTAAAATGTGCCAAGAATTTCAACCAAGGGTTATGCATGGCACCGCCTCTATGTTTTTTCATTGGTTTTCTCATATGTCTTCCTCCTTCATAATCATACATTCCTAAGCCTAACTCTTCAGGTCTTGGGCCTTTTGCATATGCTTTACAACGTTTAGGCTTGTGATCTTTATAAAAATCAATACAATGTCTAGCGCCTTTTGATCTCATTGGTTTTTTGGCTTTTCGTTTAGCTGGTTTTTTCTTTTTCTTAGCTTCTTTATACATTTTAGCTTGTTCCTGCAATGAATAGCCCTTATGTGCTCGTCTAAAATCTAACCATTCATTATGAGAGGCCCCCGCGTTGGTTCCATAACCTCCATGCATGTAGCCACCTGACAAGCCAGTCCCTGCGATTCCCTTCTCTCTAAATTGATCTTTTATATTTTGTCTAATTAAATTTCTCAAATGAACATTTGTCATAACCATATTATATAATATAAATATATATAATAAATATTTTTGTAAATATAATTTTCTATTTATATATTGGTAGATACAAACAATAAAGAAATTAAATATATCTACCGATTCACCACTACCGTTTTTATTGGATTTAATTTATACTCATATTTAAACATATTTTCTATATAATAAATTTTTGGCATATATATAATTAATGTATATCATAACATATAATATGATTCGTAAGAATCGAATTATATTTTAAGACATCTTCTCTAAATAATACTCTTTGAAATCAATTACGATGTCGGGATCTAATTTTAATTTCCCTTCTTCAAATAATTTAATTTCTTGTCTATCACGTGCCTTTTTAACTCTATCAAAATGTTCTCTACGTTCCTTCATGGTCTTGTATTTAAATTCTTTAACTAATTTATAGGCCTTCTCTCGATCATCTGGGTCATTCTTTTTGAAATAATATTTTTCAGATGTCTTAAATTGGCTTACATATTGAAAATATTTGATCCATGTAGTTTTATTTTTTATTATGATTGGCATTATATTAAGTATAGATATTTATTTAATATAATCCCCTTCTTATAGATCTTCTATTATATTTACGTCTATGTCTTCGCTTTATTCCTGCTCCTTCTTTATGTTCAGACTCATAAAAATCTTGTCGTGCAAAATTCATAACTACTACTAATTTACTATATAACTCTATTACAACCCCATCTATTTCCCTTATTTCTTTAATTTTCATAGATGGTTTAATGTCTTTCTCTAATTTTAAAAATGCGTTATATTCATCCCCTAAATGTGAAATGTCTTGTGAGTATTCCCGTTTAATTTTATCGGGTAAATTCTTTATAAAAAAATTTATATTTTTAAATACGTCGGGAATAAGAACATGTAAATAATTTTTAATAACATTTATTAAATCTTTCTTCTTAGTCATTATATAATATCAATCGAGATATTTATATTTTATAAATTTTATCCCCTTTCTTTTTTTTATATTTATCATCTTCTTCTATAATTTTATCTTTAAATTCATCCAATATATTAAGATCATCGTCTAATATATTTAATAACATTTGTTTTTTATCACGTTTTGCATCATTTATATATCTACTTGATATATGAGTATAATATATGTTTTTCAATTGATTATTTACAAATAGCCCCATTGTATACGCCATCATTTCAAATGAATCAAATATTATTTCACATAAATTTTCTAATTGATCATTATATGTTTCATAATCTTCATCAACATCAAAATTAAAAGCTATATAATTTTTACTTCTTTCAATATCATAAAATACTTCATATCTTACTAAATTACATTTAACAATAGTAATAATTTTATTGATTATTGTTGTAATATTGGTTATTTCCTTTTCGCACATTGTTCTTATAATTCTTTTTTTGAAACCGTTATCAATTTCATAACCTACAATATTTTCTATTTCCATATTATATTATTACTTAATATTATTATTTCTTTATATATTTTAAATAATTAAAATTTGGATGATTTAATTTTATATGAGTTAAATCATGATATTTTGTTTTCCAATTACAAACAGGATGATTTTTTATATAATTCAATACATAATTAATATGATTTCGTCTTAAGAATAATTTTAAATAAAAAGCAGTTTCAAGAATCATATTTATTACTTAATATTATTATTTCTTTATATATTATTTTAATTAATAATTTTTCTATCAATTTTAATTACATGTCGTTTATAAATATAATCTTTTAAATTATATCCTTTATCGTATTCTTCTACCTCATTGGGATCATCTAAGTCTATCTCAATAAATATATCTGGTATTGGAGGATCATTTAATATATCATGTCTTGATATAATATAACTTCTTTGTAATCTATGATATTTTGTTAATTTATGAGCTTTCCAGCCTTTAAGATCTAAAAATCTATTACACGTATTACACATTATAATATTTAATCTTTCCATATAATATTATAACTTAATATTAATATTTCTTTATATATTAAAATAAATATTTACTTTTAAGATGTTTATTAGTTATAAAGTGATTTTTGTACTTAATTTTATCAAATGATTCGAATTTACATGATGGGCATATTTGTTTTATCGAATCTGTCTCAGGGTCATACATAGACGCCGTTTTACGATCTGCATCGGTTATAATTACTTCACGCGGTGGATTTACATTATTTAATTTTGCGAATTTTCCAAATATTTCTTTTGCCTTTTTATTATATTCAATTGCTCCATCTATTTCATTTGTAAATAATCCTAAATAAATTGATTTCCCATCTTTTTGAATTTGCGCACACCATTTTTTAAATTTTTTATTCCAATAAACACCCTTAAACATGCTTGATGTTTTATCTTGTTTTTGTCTATTTGCTTGATTTTGTGTATAAGTTGCCAATCTTAAATTAGTAATATTATTATTTGACGGGTTATTATCTTTATGATCAATAATATATCCTTCTGGTATTAATCCGTGGCAATGAATCCAAATTATTTGATGTAATAAATAATGATATTCTACGCCGTCTATACATAAATCACCTCGATAATGTCCGAAATTTGTTTTAGATGTGAAAATAAATCTTTTATCTATTGTTTTAATTATTTTTTGTTTTTCTAAATTTATTAAATATTTAGATGTAACAAATAATAAGTTTAATTTACACCATCTTAAAGGAACGTAACCAGTTAAATCAGTTTCGTAAATAGCCTTTTTAACCATTATATATATTATAACTAATTTAATGTTTCTAATCTTTAAGTGTTTTTTATATATTAAAATTTAATTTTTCAAATTCGGCAATATCTTTATATGCTTTTGAATTTCCATTATTATCATATATTCTTGTTGTTAATACTTGTTTAATTTCTCTTATTTGTGGTTTTATTTTAATTCCATCTTCAATCGATCTAAAGAACATAGATTCAATCATTATAGGTACTGATTTACCTTCTTTGAGTCTTTCATATGTTGATTTCTTTAATAAATTATTTGGTATGCCCTTACCTGCACATTTTTCTTTTTTATCTGTAAGTTGTATGTGATATAATTTTTTGGCTAAAAATATCCCATCTTCTGCCTCATATTCTAATTTCCATTTTCCTAATATTTTAGATGATATATATTTGTCATCTAATGGGACATCTGTAAATATTGAATCTGTATCACAATAATAAACGTGTTCATATCCAACAATTCTAATCATTTCATTTAATACAGTTCTTGATTTTGCTGTAATATATGAAGCTAATCTAACTAATGAGCCTATCGCTCTTGATTCATCTTCAATATTATCGTATTCTACTATCGTTAAATCTCCGATATCAGTAAAATCACATATTTTATTATTTGGATTTGATATAATCTTTTGTATTTCGAAAACAGATGAACAAACCTCTTTATTATTAAATTTACGTTGTCCATATTTACCATATGAGCTATTTGTAGTATTTTTATAAAACAATGTTAATGAGTCATTAACTCCTTTATTTTTTAATCTTTCATTATATAAAAATTCAATATATTCACTAAAAATATTTTTGCCTTCATAAGTATTAATTTCATTAACTTCAATTGTAAAATCTCTATTAATAGCCTCTTTTAATTCTATTCCCCAATGATAATTATAATCTGTCTCTTGAACATTTAAAGTAATATTCTTTTTAGTCTTAACAACTAAATTAGGATGTTCCCCACCTTTTGATTTTGCATTATATAAATAATAATCAATAATTTCATCTTTATTTGTTTTATTAAATTCTTTTAATATTGTATCTGTTGAAATATATTTATATGGCATGATTCCAACCATTGAAGCAGGATAAGAGCTATTTAAATCATAGCAATATAATTTTTTATGTGATTTCTTATCAAATAACATTTTATATACTTGTGTATTACCACCAAAATAGGCACGTCTTTCCTTATCTTGTATTTTCAACGGTGATTCATATATTGTTTCTTTTTGGAATCCTTGGCGATATATTTTTATTGCCATACTTCCAATAGTTGGGCATAATCTAACATCAAAATATCTGCCGTTTGGTAATTGACCATTTGCGTTTTTCAAATGAATATTTCCTAATTCTTTACCTAATTCAGCATCAAGAAGACAATATTTTTCAGTATATTCCTTTAAATTAAATTTAAATCCATTTTTATTAATATATTCAATATAGTCCCTTTTATTTTTCCATGTATATAATGGGGGAGGGCTTCCAACGTAGTTAAAATTAATTTCTCCATTGTCATCGTAAAAATCTTTATCCTTATAAAAATTATATGGAAATACTCCCTTTTCCTTCTCTAATTTAAAGGCCTTTGCTGTCTCTCTTAATCCTCCAATCTTATAAAATAATGATATATCATATATAAATACATTATAGTATTTAATATATTTAATACTATTATTTGAAATATTCATTTTTGTATTAGGATTTAGCTTATATAAATACTTCCAAATTAATAGATTATCGAATCTTGAATTATTAAAACCATACATCATTATTTTAGGCAATTTAACTTTTTTATTTGTTTTCTTTGTTTTTGTTGGTGTTGCTATTTTATTAATATATTCGCAAAATTCTTTAATACAATTTTTACCGTAAAACTTTTCATCATTAAAATCATTGTTTTTATCTCCTGATACTGTTACACAATAACTATTTGCGTCTTGCCCATATGTTTCAACATCCCAACCATTACAAATAAATTTACTATTATTTAGTTTTTTCATATTAATAGGTTTCATTCTAAAACCATTATCTTTTTTATTCTTTCCTTTTTCCTCTATATTCTTAGTATGTTCTTCAGTTTTATATTTACATGGTGCAATATGTTTATTTCCATATAATCCTATTAATCGACCTTCTAATTCCTTTTCATCTTCTAATATTGTCATATTTCCCTTATCAAATTTAATAGATGGAATATCAGAGAACCAAAATTTAACAAACATTATTGTCTTATATAATTTAGTAAGTTCTATATAACTTTCATATAATAATCCATCTCTAATATTCTTTTGTAATGATTCCGGTAATTTATTAAATTCTTCATTTAATTCATTATTTGTTTTAGTTTTTCGTAATACATGATCACCAATTAAAATATATGCGAATGTATCCCATAGGCATAATGGTTGATCTCTTGTTGATACGCATGTAAGTTTATGATATGATTCATTTGAGAAGCCTCCATAAGCCAAAAGACCCTTAATAATATTTTCATCAATTTTTCTATCTGGTCTATGTAATATCTTTATTTGATATCCTACTATTCTTGATATAATCGTATCACCAGAACCATTTAAATTATTTGGTTTAGTTAATTCAATTATTGCGCTTATCATTTCCGTAAAATTTAATTTTGTGCTTAATAATGTATTTTTTTTAATAATTTTTTGATTAAAATATTCAAGTCCTTCTTGAAAATATTTAGGAGCTATTAAATGAGGACTAAACTCAATATTTATATCTCCTCCAGTTAATTTATACCAGCCAGAGAGATTTATGCTACTTGTGTATTTAAATACTGATGTTAATTTATTATATATGACCCCATCTATATCTTTAATATTATTAGTTAAATAATACATATTAATCTTAAGTAATATATCAGCGTTATTAATTTTATTCCAATATTTTGCCGATTTTTTAGTAATAATGTTAATAAAATTTGTATTTAAATAATTTATAATTTCTGTATTTGGTTTTATTATCTCATCTGACATTAATGTCTTTTCCACTCTAACGCCTAAATCTATTACTTTCTCAACAGGAATTTTCTGATTAATATCTATCTGTCCGTGTCTTTCTTTTTTAGTTCTATTATCTCGTAATACCTGATCTAACTTATTATTTGTTTCTTCTTCATCTGATATCTTTTTTAATTTGTTAATATCATTAATATTTAATTTCTTTTTGTTTGCGTAATCATTTTTATGATTTACTAAATAATTTAATATAGGATAATAAAAAGTTATTAATTTTTGTAATTTATTACCCTTTGCGACACCTAATATAAAATTTTTTTCTAGATAATTTATAGTGGGAGAAGATAATATAACTTTCTTCTTATTACCACTTGTTAAAACTTCTAGATTATTTTTAATGCTTTCAAATTTTTTAGCAATTGACATATATATATTATATTTAGATAATTATAATATATATAATTCCACAAATGTTTAAGCCATTTTTAATATTAAAAATTTATTTACTATACTTTTTTTTTTATAAAATTGTACCAATAACTTTTAATTTATTTTCTAAAACTTTAAACTGATGTTTTTTACTATTCATATGTTTTGATTTATTGCATGTGCTATATTTACCCTCACATATTTCACATGTATAATGTTCAAACCATTTATCTCTATTCTTTTTATAATATTCTTGTCTATATTTGTACATATCTTGAGTTTTCTTTATTTTCATTGCTTCAGGCGGGTGATACTTACACTCATTCATATTAGGGCATTCTTCTAAACTATGTACAATTTCATTAATTGGCAATTCATTAACTTCAATTACATTAATTTTATTATCTATCTCTGAATTTACTATATTATTTTCCATATATATATTACACTTATAAAATAATTTATGTCTCATGTTTTTAAGCCTTTTTCATATTAGACATACAATTATTACAAATGCATATATGCCCACAATTTGGAAAAAATACGTCTGCCTTTCTTTCCATACAAACGCAACAATCAGAATCAACAAAGGCCCTTTGTTGTGTTGATAATATTGTATTTTCCTTTTTGCACAATGGACAAGTTATAAATATTTTATCTTCTGAAAATCCATATAATTCCTCATCAATTTTAGTACTGCAATAATCACACCAAACACCTCTTTGAGAATCGCTACAAGTGCATAAACTTGTAATTAATTTCGGCGATCTAGGAGGCTCGTATATATTACAAAATAAATTAGTTACTGTGTTTGTTTGCGTCTCATTTATATTATTAAATCTTCTTCGTTTTAGTTTATTATACCGTTTTTTTAAATATGGATTTGTTCTTATTGATCTACTTATTTTAACCATATTACTAAATGAATTCATTATTATATAATATTACTATATATAATAATATCTTAAGTATTTTCTATATTTATAATTTTCCCGTTCTCTTATCTTTTAAATTACGTTTTTTAATATGAATTTTATCTTTTAATAAATTATATTCCATATATTTCCTCATAATTAAATATTCTTTTATTTTATCCTTTCCTTTAATTGTCAATACATGATTACCATTATCATCGTGAATATGTAACTCGTCAAACGTTAATTTTTCTACATCTTCGGGGTCGTCAATTTCAACGACTTTTACATTTTCATCATTTTTTAAATTATTTAAATTTTCTTTAATTGGTATATTTAAATTTCCTGTTTCTGTCACTTTTCCATCTATTGATTTTTCAAATGGAATTTTTAAATTAACGCATTGATCTATTATATCCGCGCCTGCCATTTTTACCGAATCTATCGATA